>Ga0326728_10000425_pt1 | contig 165960 bp, 175 predicted proteins | sample MB3enrmetagenome_FD_207602 | JGI IMG/M metagenome (GOLD analysis project Ga0326728, IMG submission 207602) | Lab enriched peat soil microbial communities from McLean, Ithaca, NY, United States - MB31MN | ecosystem: Environmental > Terrestrial > Soil > Wetlands > Peat | place: USA: New York... | reverse complement strand
CGGGAAGAATTGCCGGTCCTGAATGCTCCCCACAATCTGCCACCGAACCCGAAGGAATGCCGGACCCGATGCTCAGGGTTGTCAGCCGGCTCCTTGACCGCCAGAACCAGCTTGAGGACCGTCTTAGGGCGATGGAACAATCACTCTCTACTCCGGAGGCAGAAGCGCTGCGTGCCAGCTATGCGTGTGAGTCACAGATACGTGAAGTCTTAAAAGAGGTAATCGATCCTGAAGTAGGCATTGATATCGTAGATCTCGGGCTCATCAAGGAGATCACTATGAAGGGAAACAGCGTGGAGATCGGCATGGTTCTGACGAGCAAAGCATGCCCCCTAGTTGATCACCTTTCTGAACAAGTAAAACGCAAGGTGCTCGGTGTGTGCGGCATTGAGCACGTAGAAGTCAGGGTACTTGATGAACCATGGAATTGGGACCGGTTCGTGAAACAGCGTGGAAGCCTCCAGCAGATCTGAACCGTGATCATATAGGGGATCTCCTCACTTTCCGCGTCAGCCCAAGGGGACCCGTGTTCAGCCACGCCAAGATACAGCCGGGTAACAAGATGTGCCCAATACCCGCTCTGACCTGAGCAGAGCCGCGAGCAGTTCCGGGATGCGTTGCGGAACAACTAAGTGCACTAAGGCCAATGACAGGTATACCCCAAAGGAATCCAAAATGGACTCGTCTCATTTTGCAAGGAGACGTTTGAATCCCATGGATTATCTCGGGTAAAAAGTGGATCAGGCAGATTTTCCGGATCCGTATCCATGCTCGCTGAGCACCCATCACCCGCCGTCCCTGGTGAGCTCCTTCTTCCAGATCGGGACACTCTTCTTGATCTCCTCGATGATATACCGGGAGCCGGCATAGGCATCCGGGCGATGGCTGGCGGAGACAATTGTGACTAGGATGTTCTCCCCAACCGCGGGGCGCCCGATGCGGTGGACGATATCCACGTGCAAGAGGTGGAACCGTTGTGTTGCAGTACGGGCGATCTTCTCCATGTCCGGAACCGCGACATCCTCGTACGCCTCAAGATCCATCTCGGTGATCCCATCGTCCCGGACAATTCCGTCAAAGACGACTACCGCACCGGTACCAGGTACTTTTGCAGAGTTGATGAGCACGGTGATATCCACATCGTCCTTCTGGATCCGGATCATGGTGTTCCTTACATTATCCCCCGGCAACCGGCGGAAAGACCGCGATCTCGTCACCGTCCACCACTGTTACCTTTGCTGCATCGCCAATCTCCACCCGCTTGCCGTTCCGCATCAGGATAACAAATTCTCGGAATGTACCGTGCTCATCAAAGATAGCATCGAAGCCTTCCTTGTTCTTTTTCGCTATATCTTTGATCAACTCGGAAAGGACCTTCCCTTTCGGAGCATCGATCACGATATCCGTCCCGAGCAGTTCCCGGAACCGGGCAAAAAACCGGACTTTTACTGTCATTTCTTCTTCCTCACTTGAACTTTTTTCTTACCGCATGATACACACACCGGATTTCTTGCGACCGTAATTTCCTCCGCGTGTGCCGTCATCCCGTCCCAGATGAAAAGCCGGTTTGTCAGGAGCTCACCGCTGCCTAATAGGTATTTCAACATCTCGGTTACCTGTACCATCCCGATAAAACCGGGCGTCACACCGACCACAGGAAAGACTTCCTTTGGCGGGGGATTGGGGAAGATACACCGCAGGCATGCGGTCTTTTCGGGAATAATCGTCGTCGCCTGACCGTAGAGCCCGCGTATCGCGCCATGGAACAACGGGATTTTTTTTCGGATTGCAGCATCGTTGAGCACATACCGAGTTGGGAAATTGTCCATCGCATCCACGATCCCGTCCGCTTTGCCAACAAGGTTGTCGACGTTTGTCTCATCGATGGTGGTATCAATCACCCTGACCGTGATGTCCGGGTTGACCTCACGGAGTTTTTCTTCTGCCGATGCCGTCTTCTTTCTTCCGATATCGCGGTCGTAGTGGAGGATCTGTCGGTTGAGGTTCGTCTGTTCGACGACATCCTTGTCCACGAGTGTTAGCGTACCCACACCTGCGACAGCGAGATAGATCGAGACCGGAGAGCCAAGCCCGCCGGCACCGGCGATGAAGATCTCTGCATTTTTCAGTTTTTCCTGCCCCTCGTCGCCAAAGAGCATCATCTGCCGTTTATATCGTTCACGTTCACGTTCTGAAAACATCGTTCACCTAAAGAGCCGGATCAGAACCGGTGACGCACAGGTGTTAGTGCTGACACTCGGGTTCTTCACCGTGGTCGTGGGAATGGGTTGAGGTCTCTTTCCACGGTTCAAGACCGTGTTTCACACGATAATCGTTGATCGCCTTGTGGATCCCCTCTTCCGCGAGCACCGAGCAGTGCATTTTGATTGGCGGGAGACCTTCGAGCGCCTCGACCACCGCCTTGTTGGAGAGCTTCCACGCCTCCTCAAGGGTCTTTCCCTTTACGAGTTCGATTGCCATACTGCTCGATGCGATTGCCGCCCCGCACCCGAACGTCTTGAACTTTGCATCAACGACGATATTATTCTCGACTTTTAAAAAAATCTTCATGATGTCGCCGCAGACCGGGTTCCCGACCTCGCCAACGCCGTCCGGGTTCTCGATCTCGCCGACATTGCGCGGGTGCTTGAAATGGTCCATGACCGTTTCGCTATACATTGCACCCTCCCCCCTTCACGGTCTTCTGGTACAAGGGGGACATATCCCGAAGACGTGATACCACTTTTGGCAGCACCTCAAGTACCGTATCGATGTCCTGTTCGGTGTTCACGTCACCGAGCGTCAGCCTGAGCGAGCCATGGGCAACTTCTGGCGATAACCCGGTCGCAAGCAGCACGTGGGAGGGCTCAAGCGACCCGGACGTGCAAGCGCTTCCCGTGGAACCGCAGATCCCCTCGTCATCAAGCCACAGGAGCATGGACTCGCCTTCGATGAATTCGAAGCTCACATTGAAATTTCCCGGTAGCCGTTTCTCCGGGTGCCCATTCAACCGGGAATGGTGGATATTTTTGAGCACCCCTTTGAGCAGCCGGTCCCGCATCACCCGGATCTTTGCGTTATGTCCCGGGATGTCTGCCGTCGCCAGCTCGATCGCCTTGCCGAGCCCTACGATACTGGCTATATTTTCTGTCCCTGCACGGCGTTTCCGTTCCTGGGCTCCTCCATGGATCAGGTTCTCGATCCGCACGCCCTTTTTTATGTAGAGTGCCCCGACACCTTTGGGGCCGTAGAACTTGTGCACTGAAAGAGAGAGCAGGTCGATGTTCTGCGCCTTCACATTGATCGGGACATTCCCGATGGCCTGGACGGCATCGGTATGGAAATACACCTTGTGTTTTCTGGCGATTGCGCCGAGCTCGGCAATGGGCTCAATAGTGCCAATCTCGTTGTTCGCGTACATGATCGAGACGAGGATTGTTTTTTCGGTAATCGCCTTTTCAAGAACTGTAGGATCGACAAGGCCGTACTGGTCGACCGGGAGGTAGGTAAGCTCAAAACCCTCTTTCTCCAGGAACTGGCAGGTATGGAGGACGGCGTGGTGCTCAATCTGCGTCGTGATGATATGGTTGCCTCGCTTCCGGTTCGCAAACGCAACACCCTTGATCGCCCAGTTATCCGATTCGCTCCCGCCAGACGTGAAATAAATTTCTTCAGGTTCAGCGCCCAGAGCCTTTGCCACCTGAGCCCTAGCCGTGTCGATTGCCATTTTTGACTCGCGTGCGATGCTATAGATTGATGAAGGGTTGCCGAAGTGTTCAGTAAAGTAAGGGATCATCGCATCCACGACTTCTTTCTTCGTATAGGTCGTTGCGGCGTGATCCATGTAGATGATACGTTTCTCTCCCATGCTGTCACCGGTATCTGAATATATACACTGGTTTTGGAATTGTTCTTTCTGTATCTTTACGGTGATCAAACCATTCCCAGCTCCCCGGACTTTGTGAGCGTATCCATCCGATCGTTCACCAAAATCCTCCTGCGGCAATGTACCCACGAGAGGGGATGGTAGCCGGTTTGTTATGCGTTCACAATTGTGAACAAACATTATTAAGTCACAATTGTGATAATATAAAGGTTGTGATGTGATGGAATCCCCCTGTCAGAAAATTGTCTGGGACGTTTTGCCCGCGATCCGATCGGCAATCGCCGTGGAGCTCGTCAGGTGCGGAGTGTCACAGGTCGAAGCGGCGCGGATGCTCGATATCGCTCCCTCCGCGGTCTCCCAATATCTCTCCGGCAAGCGCGGCTACCGTATCGAATTCGAGAACGACGTAAAGCACTCCATCGAAAAGCTTGCAAAGGATCTCAGGAACGGCAGAAACGTCAATCTTGTCCAGAGAATCTGCGATATCTGCCGCCATCTCCGGGATGCTGAGGAGCAGTGCGGCAGTGCAGCGGACGGACGCTGCAGAACCTGAAAATTTTCAGTTGTTTTATCCTCATTGGGTGACAGCCAGATACGGGAGGGTAGGGTTATGGACACAGCAGCCAAGAGAGAGATCCTCAAAAAAAGATCACCGATTGTGATTCGATGCTCGTCTCGTTCTCAGGCGGCATGGACAGCGGCCTTCTGGCCGTCTTCGCCCATGAGGTACTCGGTAGCAAAAGCCGCTGTGTCTTTCTGGACAGCCCGGTCGTTCCGCGCGAGGCACTCAGAGAAGCCCGTCATATCGCCCGGAAGTACGGTCTGGACTTGGAGGTCGTCCCCGTCTCCATTATGGACGATGACCGGTTCCGGACAAACCCTGCGGACCGCTGTTACTGGTGCAAGAAAAAATCGGCAGCTGCGTTAAAATGGCGGGCAGCGGAGCTGGGGTTTTCCTGCGTTGCCGCAAAGGCATGGCATGCAATCGACAGGATGCTTTCTTTCTGAAAAAATCACACACCAGTAACCTGAAGAATATGACGGATGAGCGAATTGCATTTTATGGAACGATTAGCATCGCCTTTTATCAGATCGAATACTGCAGAGAGTCCTTCGCACCGATCCCTGTCTTGAGATAAAAGGTTGAAGTTTTTCAGATCCAACATCATTGAAAAAATCCGCCAAGACTGTACCTTTGTGACAAAGGATCCCGGATACTGGTTATTTCTTTGATCCATAACCCCGTTTCGATTCAAAGATCCCACTGTGGCGTCAGATCGCAGCCGGTGCAAGGAAGGCACATGGTCTTTGCTTCAAGGATATTGAGCCCATTCCGTTCGAGCGCCGCTTTGTTGATTCTCGTGAGACGCAGGAGTCGATAGGAATCCGGGCGGTCGATCGTTATCTGCCCCTTCCTCAGCGGGTGGGGAGAGATCGGACGCAGGTTAGGGATGACCCCCATACGGGTCAAGGTCTCCACACCCCGTTCAACGCAGCATCGAACGTGCCATTCCGGCACTAATTCAGGTGCAAAGCCGCTGCGATCCAATGCTTTATGCGCCCTGTGGATACAGTATAGAGAAAGAACGGGAGGTATGCCATGCCCGAAAGCCGGCCCACGCTCGATTATATTATCCTGGTATTCTCGCTCGTCCCGATGGCGCTGTATTTTGTCGTTGCGGTACTACTCACTGTCATTGCCGTATTTTCTGTTTACGACGCCCTCCGGTTGATCGGCGCGATGATGGTATCCCACGACTTTGCAAACGACCTTGTACAGGTAATTTACTCCCTCCTGCTCACGATCACCATCATCGTCCTCTTTGAGACCGTGACGATCTATCTCAGGACCAGACACGTTGACGTGCGGGCGCTTCTCATTGCCGGGTTCACCGTCCTCGTGCGGCAGGTCATCGTGTACAATATCACCAGCACGGATGCGATCCAGATGTTTGCCACGGTGGCGCTGCTCGCAGTCCTCATCGCCGGCATCGTACTTGTGAAAAGTGAAGTGCCATACCCGGCCTGAACCTTTTTACTTGATTTCTCTTTTGTGACCGCCAACACAGTCGTCACCGGTTTACTCTGGATGAAATCGCCAGAACGTATGTGCAGGAAGTCCGGTGAGATACCATTCTCATACATTTCGTGGATCACTACCGTCAGATGGTATGCGATGATCTTTGCCGCGAACAAGCTCTACCACCAGCCCGTACTGGAGAACCCTTCGATCTTTTTCATTGTCGACAGGATCGATCTCGAAGACCAGCTCTACGAGGAGTACAACGCGCTCACCATCTCGAAACCGGAGATCATCGGAAGCATTGCGGAACTCAAGCGGGTCCTGCTCGCCGATCAGGGGAAAGGCAGGCGGGGCATCATGATCACCCTCATCCACAAGTTCCGGCCCGAGGAACTCAACGGGCTCCAGAAGGAACTGGAGAGCCTGCCCGGTGAAACGATCACGACCCGGAAGAACATCGTTGCATTCATCGATGAAGGGCACCGCTCGCAGTACGGCCTTATGGCAATCCAGATGAGAAAAGGCATCTTCAAGAACGGGTTTTTCTTTGCTCTGACCGGGACCCCAATCAGCAAGATCGGAAAGGACACCTATAAAGAGTTCAGTTATCCGGAAGAAGGGGAACTGTACCTTGACCGGTACTTTATCCGCGAATCAATTGAGGACGGTTTCACGGTGAAGATCGCCTACCAGCCACGTCTCGAAAAAGAGGCAGGAATCCACCTCCACCGGGAGCTGCTGCAGGTATTCCTCGAAACCGAACTTGAAGAGATCCCGGACATCTACCGGCAGCCGGTTGAAGAAGGCATCAAGAAACGCCTCAATATTATCAAAGTCTATCTTGAGAACCCGAAGCGGATCGCTACGATCTCCAAGGATATCGCCGAACATTTCCGGGAAAATGTCGATGGCAGGTATAAAGCGATGGTCGTCGCCGTCAGCCGGAAGGCATGTGTCCTCTATAAACAGGAACTCGACAAGATTCTCCCGACGGAATACTCTGAAATTGTCATGACCTATCAGGCAGACGAACGGGATTCTCTGGTCGGCTCCTACAAAGATGGGGTTATGGAATCGAATCCCGGTTACGATGCCGGTGAGATCAACGATACTATCCGGGACCGGTTCAAGTGGGAAGATGATCCCCGGATCCTGATTGTCACCGACAAGCTCCTCACCGGCTTTGATGTCCCAATCCTCCAGACAATGTATCTTGACAAGCCGCTCAGGGAACACCGGCTCCTCCAGGCGATTGCACGGACGAACCGGCCTTACAAGGATGTCAAGGAAGCAGGTCTCATCATCGATTATGTCGGTATCCTCAAAGACATAAAAAAAGCCCTTGAAAAATACAATGAAACCGACATCACCGGTGCCCTGTTCTCAACAGAAGAGATCGCACAGGACTTCGCGGCACTGATGGACGAGCTTGCCGGCATGTTCAGGGATATTAAGATTGGATCCTATGACAAGGACACCTTTCTGTCAGCCATCGAACTGCTCACCGGTGATGAAACGATCGCAGATGAGTTCGTCGATACATACCGCGAGATGCGCAGGGTCTTTGAATTCCTTGGCCCCGATAAGATCAAACTTGAATATTTTGAACAGTACAAATGGTTCTCAGAAGTCTATTCCTATTATATGCGGATGGCCCTCAGGGATCAACCTGATTTCGGAACCTATGTCCAGAAATATTTTGAAAAGACAGTCAGGTATGTCCATAAAACGACCGATATCCAGAATGTTGAAAGCAACCTGCCGGTGATTGAATTCGGCCCTGAGTATCTTGAGGTACTTGAAGAAAAAGTAGCCGACAAACGGGAAAAAGCTGCAAACATCGTCTTTACCCTCAACAGATTTGTTCTGGTTGACCGGCACCAGACAGCGGTGTATGAATCGCTTCTCGAACGGGTCGAGAAGATTATCCGTGCCTGGAAAGAAAAATCCAAGGATTATGAAACCATCTACCGTGATGGTGCCGCCATCATAAGGGAGATGCAACAGCTGAATGCCCGGAGGGATCAGCTCAGGCTCTCGGAATTGGAATATTCGATGTTTTTGAAGATCGAAACACAATGGGGAGACGACCCGGACCTGATCAGGGATATCCGCCAGCTATCAGAAGACCTTAAAAAATCCATGTTCCCCGGCTGGATTTCGCAGGTGAGTGCGAAAAAGGGCATCGAACAGGAAATTCGCAGGTTCATCAGACGGTATGGGAAACAACGGGGAAAGACCATCGAAGAGATCGACCAGTTATACCTCAAGCTTATCGAGAGCGTGAAAAATTATGCTGGCTCAAACTGAAATCGTTCATTTTCCCTACACCGTCTCGCACAGGGATGTAAAATACCCAAGACTGGAATTCAGGACCGGGACTTTGCTTGTCATACTCCCAAAAGGACAGGATGAAAAAAGAATACTGAAAAAGCATAAACACTGGATCGATCTCAAGTACCAGTTTATCAATGGCGCAATAGAGGAATCAACGAACGTTACTCTTTCATCCCGTTCGCTGGAAAATTTGAGAAGTCTGGTTCATAATTTGATCGAAATTTACTCACAAAAAATAGGATGTGAACCTGGCCGGGTCTGTATCAAAAAAATGGTGACGAAATGGGCGAGTTGCAGTAAAAAAGGAACTATCACAATAAATTCCCAGATGACGAAGCTTCCGAAACACCTCATAGAGTATATCGTTTTTCATGAAATGGCTCATTTGAAATATCATAAACATGATGAGCTGTTTTGGAAATACATAAAAGAAAAATTCCCGAATCCAGAAGAACTAGAGAAAGAATTGTGTATCTATTGGTTTTTAGTGGAAAGAACTCAATAAATTAATCCTCCTTAACTCAATTCCTTTCAACAGCCCCCATATCCCCAACCAATTCAAGAACCGCAGAGGGGGGGTACCCCACCCCTCCTTTCCGACCAGCCTACCCTCCCTATCCCCCTCCCCCACTCTTCCGGAAGAGTCACCCTTTTCCTGCCCATCCCTCTTGTGTTAAAAGGGGTACCTATGCCCCCGCTTTGGCAACAGTTCCAATCATAGCAAACAATAAATATATTATATGTTATAATAATCGTGAGGACTCTCTCCATTCGATTGAGATCGTGATAGGGGCACCGGGGGCCGGTCCTCCCCTGGTTCCCGATCTTGGTTGCCTTGCACTCTTTTGCCGCCACCGTACACACAACAGCCCCGCCATGCGTTTCTTTTGGTGGGTCTCGGTACGCCCGCAATCAATCCAGCAACATCATCCCGCATGCCGGGCAGTACTGCCAGCTGATTGCCAGCCCATCGCTGCTTATCATTCTCGGTCTGCTTGATGTGCACGCGGTGCATCGCGCCATGACCGTTCGGACATCGTTTCGAAGAGCGCTTCATGGATTGTTACGGAATAGTATACCATTGAAAATTAATCGGACGAAGGATAACGCTCCGGTTTCTGGTATTTTTGCTTCCACGGTGACTTTTTCAAGAGAAAGAAATAGTGATCGGGTATTTTGACATTTTTATTAGTGAAAAAATAATGCACAGTAAACGGCGTTTTACGGGGTATTCGTTTAAATAATACACCGTTTTTGACGTGTATTTTTGCAAGAGTGTGCTAAAAAAAGATCAGGACCGCGGCACTACCTGCTCGTGATACCACGCGGAGACATAGACTACCGTGTTCCCGAAACTTTCGATCTCGTCGATTGTATCTTCATTGACATTTCTCATGGATCGAAACCGCAACTTTCCCATTGCATTGCGGAATACGATCCCCTTTGGCATTATACCGGCGAGATATTTTGTCAACCATCCCGGTTGAGGCCGAGCTATATACGGAGAACCCTTACGGCGTGAATGGGAGAGCATGTATTTCTCAGCAAGGGAGAGATTATTAAAGTACGGTTTGCGGGGCATGATCATCATCTTCTTTATCGGGATTTTACAGGACAAATTTGGGTTAAAATATCGTGCCTGAAGAGTATACGAAGCACAATTCGTACATATCTTGCTCTTTTTTGCTGATAAAACAATGTATTGGCTTTTTTTCTCCAGTCTCTCAATTTAAAAAAGATTTTTTTTCACCAGACAAATGCGAACCGGGGTTGAAATATAACCCAACCCGTAAAAAGATACTGTGGATCATCTGTCAGCTGAGCAGGGGGGCACATCCAGAAGAGATCGCCGGTGGTATGAACGTTTCAAGGAGACGGATCTGCCAACGTAAACAACAGTACAGGCATGAGGGAATCTCCCGGGAACGTAACGATTCCGGGCGGAAGAAGAGGCCCGGAATTCTCCAAAGCAGATTTATCCTGTTTTTTTAGCCAGATCTTCCATCAGGTCCACCTGGATATCCTGAATTTCCAAGAGCCTTTGCCCCTGGCTCATCAGGAGATGATCAATTTTCTTATGAAGCTGGTGAATTTCGAGTTCTGTGTGGATGCTTACCTCGTAATCACGTTCGGCATGGAGACGGTCTCTCTCCTCCTGCCGGTTCTGGCTCATGATGATGACCGGAGCCTGGATTGCGGCAAGGGCCGAAAGGACGAGGTTGAGCAGGATATAGGGATACGGGTCAAACGCCCTGTACACGAAGATGATCGAGTTTATCGCAATCCATACGAGAAAGAGACCGGAAAATATGGCGATGAATGTCCAGCTCCCGGCAAAATCGGCGAGACGGTCGGAAACACGTTCGCCAAAGGTCAGCTCCTTCTCATATTCGACATTGATATTTCCGGGGAGATGATCCTTTTCTTTCATGCCATGTTTGAGAGTCTCTTCTAAGGAGGCACACTCATCCTTCTCTCTCCTGAGGATCTCCCGGACATACTGTGCCCTGAAGCGGTTCAGGTCAGCGCTGCAGATGTAACCTTCCCGTGACCAGGCCGGGTATTCTTTCCGGATTACGTCAGCGATCGATTCCCGGATCAATTCCGCAGGCACCACCTCGTTTTGTTTCTTGTATTTCCCACAGATCTGGCAGGGGAATGTTTCCTGATCAGCCATCCCTTTTCCTCTTGCAACCATCTATGGATCTGCGATCATATATAGGGAAAGGAGCGTTTTAGGAAGACAAGGGTGGTGCCGTACGTCCCGGTGCGGGTACGACGGAATGCATATCACAATCAGAAAAAAGATCTATATACGTGAGTTTTCAGGTGTTGACACAAAAAGAAAAAATATAACCCGCCAAACTTTGTTTTTCTTTAAAAGAATCCACTAAGATTTCCGGCAATTTTCAAAAAAGTCCGGCAACGTTGGTGAAAATCTCTAAAAAAGTTCGTGAAGGTTTATGGCAATTTTGAAAAAAGTTCAGCAAAGTTTCCGGTAATTTTCAAAAAGTTCGGAAAGGTTTTCGACAATTTTCAAATAAGTTCACCAAGGTTTGCGGAAATTTTGTAAAAAAAATAGGGGTCAAAACTGGCACTCTAACGTCTGAACCCGCATGAAGCCGTGCCGGACATTTTAAAAAAAAGTCCGGCAAGGTTGTTGATGATTTTCAAAAAAGTTCTACAAGGTTATCGATAATTTCTAAAAATGTCCGGCAACGTTATCGCCAATTTTTAAAAAAGTTCACAAAGGTTATTGAAAATTTTTAATATAGTTCTTCCAGTTGTAATATTAGGATTAATAATTATATTGGTGGGATATTACGTCTGACGAACCAAAAGGCAAATACGACTCAAAAATTAAGAAGGCACTACCTGCAGCTCGACTACTTAAGGAACTCGAAAAACCTCCTGAGAAACCTTCCAAGAAAAAACGTTCTTAATTTCTATTGGGTATAGTATTAATTAAACCATAATCAATCCCTCCATTTAGGACGCTCCCCTATTTCGATTTTTATAATTTATAAAATATTGTAATTCATACCAGATAAACAACAAAGTTTATATTACAAAATGTAATATAAACTATACATGATGCGGACACCCCCTCGCCCGCATCGGACATCTATCCAAAAGGAGGATACGAGAATGGTACTACCGAAAATCGATTACCGGGCAGTCGCTATCATCGCGACAGTAGTAGCAGTAATCGGGTTCATCACGCTCCCGGTCAGTGCGGCGCCGGTATTCTCATCTCAGGGAGACCCGACAGGGGTGTCTTCCGGCAACTCAGCCCATCACCACGTGTTCAACAGCACCCAGCAGGCAGCCCGTCTCCAGACGGTCCTTACCAACCTTAGCAATACGGGCGTGGATGTAAGCCAGGCACAGGCTGACCTCTCCGCGGGCAATGTGAACGCAGCGATGCAGTGGCTCATGACCTATCACCAAGCCCACCCGGGCACTGCACTGAATGGCACCCATCACCACGTGTTCAACAGCGCCCAGTCGCAACAGGGAGGCTCGTTCCGGTCTCACCATGCGGGTTTTGGCAACAAAACTGAATCGCACTCATGGTTCCCGGCCCAAGGGCAGAGCTCCTGAACACAAGGAGGGAACTTAATCTCTCCCTCATTGGTTCTGGTGCGTCTGCAGGGTGATATGCGAATTCTTTCGAAATAAAAATCCGCCATAACCCTGGATGCACCAGAACATGGCCCTATAACACGTTAGGACGACATAAAGGGGGTCATTCGCAAATGAATGAGCAGACAAAGAACGAGTTAGAGATAATCGGCGGAGGTATGGTATGGTTCGCAATCCTCCTTGCAGGCTTCCCCTCGTTGACCATTATAGGAGGTGGCCTTTATCTCGGGTTTCTTGGAGATAAGATGTATCAATAATCCATTCACCATCATCGGGAGCTGATCCAGCTAATATGATCCCCTTCCTGCAGAAGAGTGAACCAGTTCTATATCCTGATGATCCTGGATGTGATGCACCGGGTGAGGTTAAGTCATCAATGTGGTTGCAGCACAAAGGATAGAACAACAAAGTAAGAAACTTTCAGAACAGGACCGGGGATTGACACCATCCCCGTGTCCCTGTTCACTTCACAGATAGACGCGGTCTGCTCCCTGCCATCTTCTCACGAACCCATCAGCGTATGGAGTTGAAAACAGAATGATTGACAAGCATAAAGGCAAAGCCAGCAAAGCTATTGATGACAGTCGCGTGAATGCACATACCGTATATGATGATTTAAAATCTGATACAAATTCCCGGATTACATATCCACAGGAAATTTATGAGGATGCCCGGGGATTTACTTACCAGTCCGTACTGTATTGCGATCTCGACCGTTTCCGCGACAAGTGATGTGGTTCATCATGCAGTTTATACAAAATCGGTTCTGATAAGTTGACTGAACCTTGTAGAGAAAATCAGGGGAAATAAGAATTTTCACGACGGAATAACTTGCATGAATTATCCCAAGTCCCGAGAAGTAATCAGAACCGTCAACAGAGATTTTAATCGAATGGAAAATTCGAAAAACCTGGTTTTGATCTTCATTCTCTGTATTTTCTTGTCACTATTAATAACGGCAGCATCTGCATATGATTCAGCTGTTGCCAAAAACAATATCGTTTGCACGTCATATTCAACAGACAATTCTTATGCCGTGAAATCAACAAGCGATAATACTATTTATTTTATCGATACCGATAAAAATACCGTCACGTGGACCTATAATATCAGCCGTTACATAGGTTCAATCGCAATTTCGCCTGATGGAAGATATGTCGCTGTCGGATGTGGTGGAGGATTAATCTATGTCTTTGATCAGCAAGGGAATGTCTTATTGAAACAACCATTTGGAGCCGCTCTCATCCGATCGATTTCATTTTCGGAAGATGGTGATTACGTCGACGCATCTAACACATTAAATCAGGCATTTCATATCAGCATAAATGGAAATCCGATGGTTCAGCCCACTTCTCCAGCCGTTGCAGCAATACCTTCGGCAACGATTTCATCAATACCAACGAAATCGATTTTTGCCCGGTTTGCAAAACCAGTTACATCGGCACCACCGACCGGTGCTCACACCGGCATGTTCCCCCAATCCGTACCTGCGCCAGCACCACCGCCACCGACGGCGATGAACATATTCAGTGGAATACTCTTCTGGATCGGAGTGGTAGTAGTGATCGCTGTTATAGTGCTGCTCATTGCGCGACAGCGCGGAGGCAGGCGGGACCCCCTGATATAAACTGCCTGCGTTCACGTTTTTTTTTTGACCCTATAGATTTCTTCAACAATTATCAGAACTATCGTCGGGATCCGGCTCCCGTGCCAGATTTTTCCGGCAGTTACTATGGCAGGAGTCCATCCAAAATCTTGGATTTTATGTCGTTACTTTAATTGTAATTAAAAGCCGTCCTCGAGGAAATCCTCAAGGACAAAAATCATTTTTTTTAATTTTACGTCAGAGAAATTCACGGGGATTTTTTTTTTCGCCCGCAACCGGAGATCCGGAAACCGGATCCGGATCGCCGGACCGGCCGGATCATAAAAAATATTCCCAAACACAACAAATAGGATAACAGAACATCAAAATTTCGAGAATTAGGCCATCAAAAATACACACCAATAATGGTGTAATATTTAAAAAAGTTCATCAAGGTCATTGAAAATTTTAAAAAAATCTGGCAACCGTATCAGAAATTTTTCAAGAAATACAGTGTTTAAAGGCTTATACTCTGTGTTTTTGCGTTTACGTCTGAAAACGCGCATACATCAAATCGGCCAAGTTGATCCGGCCGATCCGCGTCCGGTTTGGTTTTGGGTTCCGGTGGATGTTCTGTTTTTCTTATTGGTCAAGTGGAGAAATATTTTTTGTGATCCGCCCGGTCCGGCGATCCCGGCCGGCCGGATCTCCGGCGCCGGCCCCCCGGAAAAATCCCCGGAAATCTCTCCCGATATAAATTCAAAGAAGAAAGTTGTCCTCGTAGGATTTTCCTCGTAGGATTGCTTTTAATTTCTATAAATACGGTGCTGGTGCGTCTTCGGGACGTTTAAATATGGACTGCAGCAAAATCACGACTGATTGTTTTCATCAAGTCCCGCCAACGCACCAGAACCTCTGGTCATACCATTTAAGTATCAGTAGTATGATGATCGGTGCCTGCCTGCTGCTTTTGGCATTATTGACAATGTTGATCCTGTCAGGAACGGTATGAAACCTCCATCGTGAGGATTTGTTGGTCAATCTCGGATCCGATCGGAGGGTATTATGTCAGGATCGAAAACGCCAGAATCTTTGCCCAGCTGGTACGTTCGACATGGCATCTTCATGGTACAGTTACCTGTGGGAACCTGGGGAACCTTGAGAGCGCGTGAAAGCACGTAAGATTGCCTGCCTCGCGTCCGGTACGATCCTCCCGGTTCGCTCCGGTTTCCCGGTTTTTTCTATCGATTTTTGAATCCTGCCCTATCTGCCATGATTTTATAGTTTCCCATGCATTTTCCCATGCTTTTCCTTTTATAAATATAAAAGGAAATAGAGCACTATTTTAGAGCACTATTACAAAAAAGCAGGATTTGCATAAGAATCCAAAAATCGATTGAAAAAATCCGGAAGATCCGGACCGGATCCCGGATCCGGATCCGGCCGGATCGGTCGGATCATAAAAAATATTGCCCGATACGATAAATTTGAAAACAGAATATTAAGAATTCTCAAATTCTCTTATAAAAAAATACACGAGTTATAGTGTATTTATGGTTCTGGTGCGTTGGCGGGACTTGATGAAAACAATCAGTCGTGATTTTGCTGCAGTCCATATTTAAACGTCCCGAAGACGCACCAGCACCCAAAAAGGGGTTCTGTTAACTTGATGAGGGATCGGGTATTTTTTCAGGTATTGGAAATTCGATAATCTCCTAACAAGTTAACAGAGCCTTCGAGATCTTTATATTTTCATCCAAAATAGTTTCTCACACCACGTTCTGTTTTCCTAAATCATTGAGCAGCAAATTCTCTGCGTTCCCCTTTTGAAGTAATAACACGCGCCAGAACTCTTTAACTCTGATTAAATGAAAGAAAATGTTGTCCCGTTCGTTTTTTTGCAAATAAAACGAAATAGAAAAGAACCACAATATCAGCCACCAAAACCTTAGGCCGTGGTAACTTTTGTTCAAACAATCTTTTCTATTAATCTATCGCAGGTTCTGTTGCGTTTGCAGTTGATGTGCAAATTCATCCGAAGTGAAAAATCTGCTACCAACAGCAGATGCAACAGAACCATCTTACCGGTCATTTATAAATTACAACGTCAACGTAAAATAATAAAAGACCCACTATGATTGGCTTATTGGATATACTCATCCTTATCTTTGATGTTATCGTCTCAATCTGGAACGCCTATGCAAGCGGCTATAACATCGGCCTGTTAAGAAGGACTGACAAGGGCGGATTCAACAAAGTTGCATCCTATGCCGGCCTTTGTCTTGCATTTGCGGGAATGGTATACGCACTCATCGTGATACTGAGTTTCTTAGCGTACTTCTTTGGGTATATAGCTGAAGATGCAGTCGACTACGCTGTTAGTTTGGATTTCCTGATATTCGGCGTGCTCATCATTGGATTTGGCTGTGTCATTGCCATACAATCCATCATTATTGCCTCAGAACGACGGAATGCCGGGAGCATCCTTGTTGCACTCTTCAACGGCTTTGTGGAGATCTTGGACATCGCTAGCTATGTCTCTGGTTTTAAGGATGCAGTCTCAGTCGCCACCGGGAATAAAAGAGGCGATGGGGGTGCCCTTGTGATCATTATTGTTGCAGTACTCATAGGTTTCTTTATCATTTTCGCAGCATTCAAACAGGGTTACAGTAAAGCAGTGAGCGAAGCAGGGTACGGCTCAGGTCGTACTTGGGCCTGAAATTCGGTTCTGTCAAGTTATCGGCAGTTTGGTATCCCACAAGCCATAAAAGGGATGAGTATCAGGCAACTACCGCCGCGGAGAGACTCCCCTTTAACTTGAACGAAGTCACCATGGCAATGATACCAATAACGACCGCAAAGATCCCTGCGACGAATGGGACGAGTGCGGCTGAGATGACCGGGAAGAGAAGGAGCAGGATACCGAAAATAATACTGATAATCCCCAAGATGCCATTTCCCGCATCTTGAAAGGTAAAGGCATGATAGAGATGAGCGCAACCGACAAAGAGCGCCCATATCCCGAGGAAGACTACAAGGAACAGAAGCAGGAGAAGTGTGCTATAGAGAGGATAGAGAAGCACAAGAATGCCGGCGATCAGGTTAATAATTGCAAGGAAGATCTTCCAGCCCCAATTGGTTCGGTCGAAAGCCAGACCGGCCAAGGAAAAGATGCCGCCGACAAGCCAGTATGCGCCAAGGACTGTGACAAAGACAAGGGTCGTAATACTAGGCAGAACAAGGAAGAGAATCCCGATAATGACGGAAAGAAGGCCCCACAAGAGGAGGATCCACCAAGGATGATGCCAGGAATAACTATTCCAGAATGGTTTAGACGAAGCAGTTTTTGTTTCCATACAAGCGTGCATTTTCCTCCCGGCTATTTGAATATTCCCTTTTTGGGTTCTGTTAACTTGATGAGGGATCGGGTATTTTTTCAGGTATTGGAAATTCGATAATCTCCTAACAAGTTAACAGAGCCCTATAGGATTTACAAACAACGAATTTAATATTTTTATATGCCATTTTTACAATTAAGGGCAAGATAATCCTACCTTTTTCGTTTTATTTACAGAAAACGAATTTACGATCCGCTTGGTCGTCTCAATTACAAGTATAACTGTCACAAAAAGATTCAGAGTAATTTTGCCCCGGCTTTCGGGCCCGGCTGGCACTCGAAGACCTCAGTGATCTTCACGATGATGAGCGACCGTGCGGGTAGGGCCGGGTTTTTCCGGTTGATTTTCTCCCGCATCTCATCATATTCCTTTCCACTCGATCGGATGGATGCTACACCTTTGATCTGGAAGCACCCCTTAATATCTGGTCCCCACACATAGAGTGCGATCTTGGGGTTTGTCCGGAGGTTGGAAAGTGACTTGTTCATAAAATTGTCAGTGATCCAGATCGTATCGTCACTGATGAGTTCGACGACCCCGATAGGAACCACATTTGGCGTACCGTCTTTTGACGCAGTCGCAACCGGGAAGATCTTCATCTTGCTGAACGCTTCTTTCATTTCTGCGGTTAGTTTTGCCATTATAAATTCACCGGTAATGAAATGTGTTCTAGGGATTATAATCCTGCCCGGTCGACAATGACATCGGCAACAGCCTTTGCACTCTTGAACGGGAAATCGGATGCCTTGAGTAGTTTTCCGGCTTCTCCGGCAGTCATCTTCAGATCCCCAACCTGACAAGTCGTATCTGCGCCGTCGGGAAACGCCGCAATAAGATCCTTTGGGGTCTTGACCGGGAACTTTGCTCCCTTGAGCGCACCAGAAATCTGCGAATGGATCTGCTCCCTGGCAGAGAGGGTATCACAGTTGAGCATCTCAGAGACTTCCCCGGCTGCCTTCGCAATTGAGCAGTCTGCATTGTGGGTGTCGCATCCGAAACAGGCACTCTTGATTGCTTTCAGCGATTCCTCTGCCTTTTCTTTGGACATGTTTTTGTCCGAATACTTCCATGTCGGCATTTTTTTCACCATACACTAATAGTAGCGTTATTAATATATACTTGAGCGTCATTAAAATATACAAGACATTTTGGTATAGAAAAATGACCCGCAAGGTAATGAGTGTTCATTGGGAATTATCGTGTCAGGAAAAGAAGTATCATGGGCGCGACGCTGGGATCATCAACGGAAATTCATGAACTCAAGACGGAGATTACGGGGCTCCGGTCAGAACTGAAAAGGTTCATCGAGCGAGCGAACCAACAGCACGTTGATACCGTCATTACCGATTTGAAAAAAAATTATTCGGATCTGTTCACGAACCATCAGGTCGATAATGCGAAAGCTGATCTTTCCGCACACATGACCGGAGACTGCAAGATGCGGGACAAGTGTTACGAACTATTTATGGATTTTTTGCAGAATACCGCACAGCATATCAAAGAGGGGAAAGTTTCTGATGAGATCATAAAGTCTTACCGCGAGCAGATGAAGACAATGCGGAGCAAGGGTCCGTATGACCGTTGTGATACCTGTTTTTCCGAAGTCCACCGTCTTTTTGAAAAACAGATCGACCTGATGCAGTCATTAGGGATTTACACAAAATCCGGTAATACCCAGGAAATGATTGCAGAAATTCCTGATGAAACGGTTGTAAAGGATTTGTTGGATCCAGTTGCAAATATCCAACGTTTTCAGATTCTTAAGGCACTTGCCACGCAGACGCGGACGTTCTCTGATATCTCGCATTTGACCGGCTTACGGGGTGGGAATCTCCTATTCCACATCAAAAAATTGACCGATTCTGGCATGATCCTTCAACGCCACGAGAGAGGGGATTATGTCATTACAGATAAGGGATTTAAAACGTTGACTGCTATTTCGGAATTGCATCAGCGCCTTAATTTTTCGTAGTCTCATGATAGATTCTGGTGCGTTAACGAGATGAAAAATCGATCACCAACCGCAGACACATGAGAACCGTTCCACTTCCTTTTATTTGCATAAAAGGGAATACACGGGAATTTTACGGGCGTCTCAAAAGGTTCTGTCAAATCGTCGGGAGGTAAACTCATCTGATACCCCCGTTTTAGAAACCCAAAATCCCGACAAAGTGATAGAACCCGGATCCCTAATGCTCCACCGGTAAACCCAAGAGTTTCTTCATAGCAGATTGCCACAGTTTTCTGATTTCCTCTGGTTCCTGGGTAATGGATAATTTTGTGAACATACCCCTAGACAAAGCTTCGGTCACAATTGCTGCTGCATGCAGGTCAAGGGTACCGGGAATACATTTTTGTTCTTGGAGGGTCTGAAGGCCATTTTCAATGAACTGAATAGTGCGGTCCATCATTTTCGATACCATCGGACGGATAGCCGGATCTCTGCCGGATATCGACATAAGTTCTGAAATTAACGAAACATATGGGTCATTCAGAATCCTATCCGAAAGCTGATCAAGAATGGCATCAAAACTCCCCTCCACATGGGAAAGGGTCAGGTTTTCCTCAATCTTTTTTGAGATCTCGATCAGGACCTCACTCATGATTTCTTCTTTATTCTGAAAATAGCCGTACAAGGCGCCCTTGGTAACACCGACCTCCTTTGCCACGTCTTCTATGGTCATGGTCTGGTACCCGTCCCGGATCGCAACCGTAATTGCAGCGTCAATGATGACCTTCCTCGCCTCTTCTTTATATTTCAAGAATATTTTCGGCATTTTTACCATCTAACTATTGGACAGTTATGATTAATATGTCTTTAGTATAAAAGAACGAAAAGTATATATTCACTGAACGATGATTTAGTAAAAGAAAACAAATGGTATGGTGAACTGATGCACTTCATACATGGATTTCACAAAAAGCAGACAATTTTGGCTACAGGCGGGACTTTCTCTAACAGCCCCGTCAGTCTACCGTGGCTCCTGTGCCTTGTTTCGATCATCCTTCTCCTGTCAGCGGTTCCGCCGGTGCTGGCGGGGGAGCAAGTGATGGCAGGGAGCCCCCAGTTGGATGCGCACATCGCCAGCACGAACGAGTTTTCGCCGGGCGACGATGTTATCCTGCCGGTAGTCATCGAGAACACCGGGCTCAACCAGTTCATGATCAGCGAATCGGGGCTTATCAGCCCGCCCGATCTCTCGAATACGGCAAAGCAGCTTACGGTGACGCTGGGTGCCGGGAATGCGCCCTTAGTAGTAAAAGCGGACCCGCAGATCGTGGGGGAACTGCCGGCGAGCGACAGTGCAACGGCGAATTTCCACATCACGGTCAATAAGTATGCTCTGGCGGGAGTATATCAACTGCCGGTGGTCTTGAACTACACATATCTCTACCAGGCCAACCAGGAAGGCACTCAGGTATTAAACTACCAGTATAAAAGCGTCAATGAGACGGTTCTCATCCCGATCAAGATAAAGCCTGAAGTTCAGGTTGCGGTCTTTGGCGTAGAAGCCGAGAACCTCAACGCAGGGATCGAGGGTTTTGTCAACCTGACGGTCAGGAACATAGGATCGGATGACGGCCAAAACGCAGTGGTCCAAATCCAGCAGAACGGCCAGAGCCCGATCACCCCGGCAGAAGGAAGTGTCTATATCGGGGATTTCCCGGTCGGGGCGACAGCCAACTGCACGTTCCGGGTGAGTGTGGACCAGGATGCACTGCAGAAGACCTACCCGCTCGATGTGCTGGTCTATTATAAGAACTATGAGGGCAACTACGTGGACTCGCCTATTGAGACCGTAGGCGTCCCCGTTGGCCAGAAGGTGAAATTTACCATGACGCCGGTGGACGTATCGGTTACCCCAGGTGGCAAAAAGGTTCTTACCTACCGAGTTCAGAATGTCGGCGGTACCACCGCCTATAACGCCGAGGCCCGGATCAGCGCGATCGTTCCCTTCACCTGCAACGATGATACGTCATTCCTGGGCACCATGGCCCCCGGGGATATCCGGACAGCCTCATTCGATGTCTCGGTCGATTCCGATGCAACAGTAAAGGAATATGGCATCGATGCCGAGGTTCGCTATCGCGATTCATTCGATAACGTGTTCACTTCCGATCCGCTCAAGGCAGATGTCCAAGTGGTTCCACCATTTAACCCGGCCAGCCTGATCGGTCTACCGGCCCTCATCGCCATCATCCTCGCCGTGCTCGCCATTGCAGGCTATGCGATTTACCGCAAAGGGTTCAAACCGAGGTAAATTGCTGTATCTTCAGCTGTCGTAAAAGGGAGAAATTATGATCGATCAAATCTTCAGTGCCATTGCCCATACGGTTAATCGCCATCCCAAGCTCATACTCGCTTCAATTGGTGCGCTTTTTGTCATTGCCCTTATCGGCACGACCATGATCACCATGGACACCAGCGACAACGTGTACTTGGATAGAAATTCACCGGCGGGTATCACAAATAATCATTATCTCGAGACGATCAACCAGAATACCTTCGTCCTGATTATCAAGACAAGCGATCCGCTCAGCCCTGATATATTGTCGTATATGGATCGCCTAGAAGGAGATCTCCGGCAACAGCGCTACATTTCAAGTGTCACGAGTATCGTCGATATTCTCAAGCAGGAGAACCATGGGGTCCTGCCTCAGACTACCGGCGAGATTAATGCGCTGGTCAGTCAGATCCCGCCTTCTGCAAAGGCCGTTGTATTACCGTCCAATGTACTTGTCCTGATGGAAGTGGAACCCGATACCGGAATCTCGGATAAGCTTTCCCAGACAACAGTCCTTGACACTGTTCAACAGGTTGTTGACCAGTCGAACCCACCACCCGGCTTAGCCATATCAGTATCCGGAATGCCGGCGTTTCATGCCCAATTGGAAGCAACGATGGGATCCCAGATGGGCGTCCTCATCGGCGCTGCGATGATCCTTATGGTGATCGTCATGGGCCTGCTTTTCACCTACGTCAGCCACCGGTTCCTCCCGGTCCTCTTTGTAGGATTGGGTCTGACCACCGCCCTCGGTCTAATGGGCCTTGCCAATATCTCGCTTACCCTGGCAACTCTGGGGGCATTTCCGGTCATGATCGGTCTCGGTATTGATTACGCGATCCAGTTCCATGCCCGGCTGGATGAAGAGTCCCGGAAAGGGTCACTTGACGATGCGGTCTATATGACCGTCACCCGGACTGGTCCAGCGGTGATGTATGCCATGCTGGCCACATCGCTGGGGTTTGCCGCGATGTTTGTCTCCACCGTACCCATGATCCGCTCCTTCGGCCTGGTGGCGATGATCGGTATCATGAGCTGCTACTGTATCTCTCTGGTAGGTATCCCGGCGGTCGCTCACCTGCTCCGCTACAAACCCAAAGCCCAGACCCCTGCGGTCTGTTACGCTGTCGGTGAGGCGGCATGCGATACGCTACCGGCCAAGAAGAAGAGTTCATGGTCATACAGCCAGTTCCTTACCAACAGTGCGGTCAAGATCGCCAAAAACCCGGTTCCGATCCTGCTGATTGGAGCACTCATTGCCGTAGTCGGCTTCCAGATCGACCCGCAAATCCCCATCAATGCCGATCAGAAAGATTTCGTCCCCGCCACCCTGCCGGCAAAGATCGATTTGGATACCGTAACCAACATCATTGGTTCGACCGTCACTGCTGATTATTATATCCAAGGTTCCCGCATTACCGATCTCGATACCCTCCAGTGGATCAAGACCTTCCAGGATTACGAACTTTCCCACCAACCCCACATTACCCAAGCTTTCTCCATTGTGACCTACATTATGGCCTATAACGGTGGTACCATGCCCCAAACCCAGAAGCAGGCCGACGCAGCACTTGCAAAAATTCCCCAGAGTATCAAGGACCAGTACCTCTATGGATCCATGCGGGGGCTGATCGTATTCGATACAACGAATCTCCAAATACCTCAGCAACAGGATCTGAAAAACCAGCTTCAAAACGATATAACGTTCCTTGATCCCCCGGCAGGAATTACCCTGACTCCGGTAGGTGATTTCGAGGTCTTTACCACAGTCATCTCATCCCTGGTGTCGTCCAAAGATGAGATGACCTATCTCGGCTTTGCGCTCATCCTTACCTGGCTGGCCCTCGTGTACCGGCACATCCACGCGATCTCTCCCCTCATCCCCATCATCCTTATTGTCGGCTGGAATTCGGTGATGATGTATATCCTCGGCATCGCCTACACACCCATGACCGCTACCCTAGCCTCGATGACCATCGGGGTGGCTGCTGAATATACCATTCTCGTGATGGAACGGTATAGTGAGGAAGAGGAACAACTCCACAACCCTATTGAGGCTATCCAGAAGAGCGTCAGCAAGATCGGAACCGCCATTACCGTCTCCGGCCTTGCGACCTTCTTTGGATTTTCGGCACTCTGCATTTCCAGTTTCCCCATCATCAGTAACTTTGGGATCTGTACCCTGATTGCGGTTGGATTCTCTCTCTTCGGTGCCATCTTCGTGATGCCCGCCGTCCTCTCTCTTATGGGCGAGTTCACCGAATGGCTCGATAAGAGAAATCACCAGCATCAGATCGAACCAGAGATTCTTCAAAAAACGGAGAGTCTGACCTAGTTTATAAAAAAATGCGTTATGGAGGTAAATCACATGAAATCTTACACAACCTGTGCAGTCCTGATCCTCACCACAGTTCTCTGCATCATGCCGGTGCTGGGCCAGGAGAAGTACATGGGGGGCACCCCCCAGATAACTGCCGATATAACCGGGACGAACGATTTCTATCCCGGTCAGGATGCCACTATCACGGTGGTTATCCGGAACAGCGGAGCCGTTGCAACGATGTTCACGAACCAGGGCACACTACCGCAGACAGACGTGCCCACCACGGCAAAACTGGTCACGGTAGGGCTCTCATCGGATGGAGCCCCAATTAACATCACGACCGGCTCACAGGAGCTGGGCGATATCCGGAGCCCTGGGATTACCAGTGCGAGTTTCTCGGCTACGATTACTACCGATGCGAACCTGGGGTCCTACACGCTGCCCCTGACGGTTCAGTACTCACATCTCTCCAACAGCCTTGCCAATCAGCCCACGAGTGACGTGGTCCAGTCCGTGTACACTCCCGTGAACATCACGATCCCGCTCACGGTCATGATCCAACCCGTGGTCCATGTCAGTGTGATCGATGCGCAGGCTTCAGATCTTACCGTGGGTACAGAGGGGTATGTCAACCTGACTATCCAGAATACCGGGTACCAGGACGGGACGCAGGCAACCGTAAAGATCCTGCAGCACGGTAACAGCGCCATCATCCCGACAGACGACAGCGTCTATATCGGTGACTTCCCTCGAAACGGGATCGTCACCTGCCTGTACAGAGTCTCAGTCTCCAACGATGCCCAGCAGCAGATCTACCCGGTTGATGTCGAAGTAACCTACACGAACTCGGATGGCAATACCGTCACCTCCGCAGTCGATACCGTCGGTATCCCGGTGGCCGGCAAACTTACCTTTGCGGTTATCTCGCCCCCGGCGATGGTCACTCAGGGCTCGGACACCGTGGTTAACATAACCTACCAGAACACCGGCACGATCACGGCGCATGATGCCGAGGCACGGCTGAGAGTCTATGATCCGTTTTCAAGTCCGGACACCCTGGCGTATCTCGGCGATATCCCGGCCGGCGGAACCGTAACTGCCCGCTATGCCATCTCTACCACAGGGAACGCCGCACCCGGTACCTATTCTTTAAACACTGAGGTCCGGTACCGTGACGAACTCGATAACAGCAAGACCTCCGATATCTTTACCGCGGAGGTCACAATCGCTCAACGGCCTCCCACCCCACTTCTGGTCCAGGTCTTAGAGATCGCCGCGGTCATTGCTCTCATCGCCGGTGCTGGGTATTGCGCCTTTGAAATGAGAAAGAAACATTGAGAGGTGAACATGATGATACCAACATCCATTGGAACACAGAAAGGCAGGACGTTCGTAATCCTTTTCGTCCTCGCTGTCTGCCTTATCTCGCCAGTCTTGGCCGGAACGAAGTATCTGGAAGGCAGCCCCAATCTAACAGCATACATTGCCGGGACTGACCAGTATACAGCGGGGAGCGATATCCAGATCCCCGTTGTGATCGAAAACACGGAGATAAACACGAATTATGAGGTATCGCCGGATATTGTGGACCGTGCGGATATCCCGACGACGGCAAAGTTTGTCACGGTCGCGATGAGTGCAGGGAATGCACCGATTGTGATCAAGACCGAACCGCAGATGATCGGGGACATAGCAAGTCAGGGGCAACAGACGGTTACATTCTCTGCAAAGGTCAATGAGGACGCAGTGGGAGGTACCTATTCCCTTCCGCTCACCATCAATTACACCCAGTTCTCGAATATCGCCCAGTATTTAGGCCCGACTACGGTCCAGTATTATTACGTACCGGTAAACGTGACCCTGACCGTGCCGCTGGTCATCAAGTCGGAAGTGATCCCAGAGATAGTTTCAGCGACGTCAGACGATCTGGTGGCAGGTGCGGAAGGGTATGTGAACCTGACCCTCACCAACATCGGGTCGCTGGACGGCACCAAAGCAACCGTCCAACTCGTCCAAGAGAGCGGCAGCCCGGTCAGTCCGGTGGACAATAGTGTCTACATCGGGGATTTCCCTGCGGGGAGCACGGTCTCCTGTCATTACAGGGTCGCGGTAGCAGAGGATGCCGAGAACAAGACCTACCCAATTGACGTTGTGGTAGGCTATCAGAACAGCGATGGCGTTTTCGTCCCGTCCCAGACCAAGACAGCAGGTGTGACTGTCGGGAACAAAGTGGACTTCGCCATTTTGTCCCCCCCGGTCGAGATGAGCCCGGGCAGCGATCACACGATCCAGGTCGAATACGAGAACACCGGGGATAGCACAATTTATAGCGCTGAGGCCCGTGTCAGTGTGGTTGCCCCTTTCACCAGTTCGTCCGAGGTCGCTTATATCGGTGACCTTGCACCGGGGCAGACTGCTGTGGCCTCCTACCAGATCAGTGTTGCAAAAGATGCCACACTCAAGCAGTACGGTCTCGACTCCGAGATCCGGTACAACAATGCTCTCGGCGATACATACATTTCCGACCCCGTGAAGGTTCCCATCGATGTTCAAAACCTCACCGGTATTCAGGGCATTATTTCCAACCCTATCGACGTTTCCATCATTGTCGCTGTCATCATCGGCATTATCTACGGCGTCTTCCAATCGAGAAGGAAGAAAAACGAGCGTACGAATAAAAACCAATAATTTTCAGAGGGGTAACATGTCAAAAATATTCTTGAATTATAAGGAAGAGGCGAAGAAGGTCATCATTGACGCCGCAATTACGGTTGCAATCCGGGACGGGTATCAGGCCATGACCATAGAAGACGTGGCAAAGGAGGTCGGTGTTACCAAGGGTGCCTTGTACGGCTATTTCCAGAATAAAGAAGAACTCATGAGTGAGGTTCTGATCGAGATCTCAAAAAAGATTGAGGAAAACCTGAACCTTTCCCATGTGGAGGGGAGTTTTGATGCCATTCTTGATCAGCTCTCAAATAAGATTCTGGAAGATCCGCAGATTCCGATAATTTCGGAACTTATCTCAATATCCGGCCGGGATCCGGCTATGCATCAGATGGTATCAAGGATGATGGATCACACTATTCAGTTCCTTGAAAATGATCTACGGACCCTCCAGGAACAAAAATCCATCCCCGGTACCCTTGACCTGCATGCAGCAGCAATCGTGACCGAAGCTTTGTCCCGGGGTATGTCAACAAAATTATCCATTACCCGGGAACCAGAGGAAATCAGAACACTGTGGCAGTCTGCCATGAAGAAACTCGTGGGTTTACCGGTGGAGCAACCTGAAGCCGGTATCTCAACCCAATAGCGAATGATGATTTGGTAAGTATGTCTCCCGAAAAATCGCATTCAACGTATCGGTTCTTCAAAAACATTGAACGCGTGCTCAATCTTACGGATTGCATATTTGCATTTGCAATCACCCTGATGGTACTTTCACTCGCAGTTCCCGTTATTGCGAAAAACAATGCTGCCGCAGAACTCCCGATACGTCTCATCAGTGAATGGCCGACGTTCTTAATCTATGTTATCAGTTTCGTTATCATAAGCGAATGGTGGATGAACCATCATCATGTTTTCCAGCACATAAAAAAGATAGATCACACCATTGTCTGGCTGAACTTCGTGTTTCTTTTTTTTATTACAATGATCCCGTTCCATACAGCTATGATCATCCAGTATCCCGAAACACCGGTTGCAGTAATATTTTATGCCCTGACTCAGGCAATGGCCGGTCTGGTTCTCGCTGCACTCTGGTGGTATGCAACGAAAGATCACAGACTCTCGGAACCTGATCTTACCGAGGGAAATGTACATTATAGAATTATACGTCTGGTAAGTGGGTCAGGAGTGTTTCTCATTTCGATAATAATTGCAGTATTTAACACATATGTTGCCGAGTTATCATGGATTTTTGTTGGGATCCTCCTTTGGTGGATAAACAAATGGTTCTACCGAAAAGAGCTTCTGGTTCCCGATCAGGTCGAATAATTATTAGGTTAAGCGAGAGGAAAATTATGGACGTAAGGCTTTGTGAAAGATTCAGAAAACTAGAAGAAGAAATTGACACTTTACAGGAACGAGTTAAAAGACTGGAAGAACAGGTAACCCCAAGGCAACCTCCTGATAAATCACAACGTTTTCACGATGAATTTGTTTTGATTCACGGATGAAAGTTTTTTAAATTTTTTCAGTCAACCGTTCTGTCAAATCTTTGCGAGGTGAGGTGTAGTTTACATCGGAGATATATGTATAACCTCCCGAGAACTTGAAAGAACCTATTCACGCAACAGCACCTACCACAGAAATTATTTTAACCCTTTCTCTCCTCTAGTGAACTTATGACACAGTGGGGACGCGAAGAGGATCGGTTGTTGTTGCTCCTCATCGGCGGGATCTTCATCATTGTGGCGATTGCTTTCTTGCCGCTCATGACTGTCGTTGTCTGGGCCACCGCGGTTGCCGTAGCGCTGATGCCCTTCCATCGTCGGCTGTCACAAATCGTGAGCCCGGCTGCTTCAGCCGGGTTTCTTACCCTTTGGGTACTTCTTGGGGTTCTCGTTGTCCTCTCTGCGGTGGCAAACGTCATCTATTTTAATATCCAGTACATCGGCACCATGGCCACCTCCCTTATACAGGGCATTGAACACACGGGCCTTGCCACCTTCCTGCCCCCACTCTCGGAAACCCAGCTGAACGACATGCCCCATACTATCGTTCAGATGTTACTTCAGGCAGTCACCCCCTCGGGATCGAACCCGGTTCTCACCGCGCTCCAGATCGTCATCTTCTTTCTTCTCCTCTCTATGCTCCTTTTCTACGGTGAAAAAATCTGGGATGCACTGATGCACCCGCTCCCGGGTACAGTGCAGGCCGCAATCGGAAAACTTGCCGAGATCGCCGGGAACACTATCTACTCATTGCTCATCATCCAGATCACGGCGGCGGCGATCTGTTTTATTCTCGCCGTCCCGTTCTTTACCTTTCTCGGTTACGGCCATGTGCTCCTTTTCTCCACGATGATCGGCCTTGCGATGCTCATCCCCCTTATCGGGGCGCAGTTTTTTCTTTTAATCTTCCTGCTTTACATGGTTGCGCTCGGCGATTACAGGAGTGCGGCGATCGTTGCCCTCATCGGTTATCCTCTACTCAGCGGTTGGATCGATTTCTATTACCGGCCAGTGATGATGGGTAAACGAGTGGCGGTGCACCCGGTATTCATGATGATTGGTATCTTTGCCGGAGTTCCTTTCATGGGGCTGGTCGGTTTCATTCTCGGCCCCGTGCTCGTCGCGCTCGTAGTAACCGGGTTTAAAATCTATGCTGAAGAAATCGGCAATCGTGCACAACCGGCTCGCTTGGTGTAATCCGAGCGGCGGCAGGCAAATCTTATTATTGTGCTCAGGTTATCCTTAACAGGTGCAGTATGACGTTCGAAGAGAAGTTGCAGGAAACCAGTTTACATCTGAAAGAGTTTTTGATGGCAAGAAATGTTTTGAGCGAATCGATCGACCTCGGTGATAAGGTAGTGATCGCCGTGGCGCGGTTCGGATTCGCTTTCGGCGCCGGCGGGGGTAGCGGGAAAAACGGTGGCGGAGAAGGAGCAGGTGCGGGCGGGGGAGTCGAGCCGGTTGCACTTATCATCATCCACAAAGACGTGAAAGGACCGGAAGGGGTACAGGTTATGTCCATCAACAAAGAAAACCCTATCGCCCAAGTGATCTCAGCGCTGAGCGAGACACTCGCGCCACAGGTAATTCAAGCGATAAAATCCATGGACAAGAAGATGCCGGCGGGGCAGGATACGAAAAAGCCGGACGATTTGTAAATAGGCAAAAACTGCTATCTGTCACTGGTATGGAACCATTACTGCTCCTCCTTTTTGTTACCGTAGGCATCTGCGGTGTGTTGGTCATTTCAGCGCTCATCCTTTACGCAGTCCCGGTCCAGTTCGCGATCATCTATGTCCGAAAAGAGGGACGGGAAGAGAGCACGATAACTGTTTCGTGGGGACTGGCAGCTTGTTCTATCTCTCGTGGGATCTTGCAGAGGGTCACGCGTGTCCTTTTCAGCGGCAGGATGATTTGGTCCCGTTCGAAGCCAAACGAACCGATGCCAACAGATGCAGCTGAACCCAGCCCCCGTGGTCTGGGCTTATCAACCGCTGAGATCCTTGAGATCATCCTTCCTATTATTGGGGATGCGGGAACATTTTTTGGGGAACTCTACCGGCAAAGTCATCTTGTTAGAATGAGAGGCACGATCAGGATTGGGATGGAGAACCCGGCCACAACTGGAATGCTATATGGCGGATATTGGGCATCCCGGTTCGCCCTGAACGCATCACAGATCTTCATTGAAATGGAACCTGTATTCGGGGAACAGGTACTCGTGCTCAACATTACGATGCGCCTCCGGATAAACAACACTATCGCCCTTATTATCCCAGGAATCACGCTCATACGAAACCCGGCGCTGAGGAGATCGCTTGTCCTCATGCGGCAAGGAGCGGCGGGGACAGCAGCATGAAAAAGCCGGAGATGAGGATCCAAACGCCAATCCAGTCCGGGGGTCGTTTTGTTGTCCCGATCGTGAGGGAGAACGGTTTTTCTGGCAGCTGCGCTAATATTGGGTTCGTAGACCCCGTCGCGCTCCTCTTCGAGGAGGCTGGGCACTGGTATTTCGTCCCGCTTGCGTCTGGTTTTTCCCAGAAGGATCTCGAACCGGCATTTACTCGCTGACTATAACAAAAAGCTGTGCTCATGGAGCTCTGGCGACTGGTTGAGAGGTTCAGTTGCGGTTACGATTGGTGACTAACACTTCACCTCGTTAAAAGTTTCCAGTCAACTGCCAACGCATCAGAACTTAAAAAACTATTTTTTTGGTGGTTATGATAATCGCTCGGTATCCGTCCTCAAGTAAAATCAAAAGTTTCGGATAGGTAGGTGAAAAAGCTGCCGGACATGAGAATCGAGGCTTCAGTTGCGCCCACCTTATTTTTAAGATCTAAATGATCAGCAAACATCTTCTCGCGAGTTTCTTTATCAAGGCATGCTGCTAAGAAAAGAGCTGTTACTAGTTCAATGTTGTTAGGGTTGGCTACCGCCGCATCCCACAACTTCTCGTAAAGTCTGAAATATTCTTTCAGGTACAACTCTTTAGGCTTTTCACCGTATGATTGAAGAGTATCGGGGGCCATTGGTTGGTTTTGCATAATTGTGTCTCAGCATGTGTAAATTTAATACTTTTTGGGTTCTGTTAACTTGACGTGGGATGAAAATATTATCTGTTTAATCTTCAAGAAAATTGGTCAGAATGAGTGATTAAGCCATTTAAATCGATTTTTTAATCTGGCATTTTTTGATTCCACAACAACTTAACAGAACCAGTTAATTTTTATCTGTTTAATCATTCTTTTTTTCGGAACAATCCTACAACAATGGATCCAACAGCAAGAATTGAAATCCCAATAATAGCCAAGGTGATATAATTGAAGTGTTCCTGAACGATTGGCAGGCTTCCAACGAAATACCCAGCGAGTATGATAGTACAACTCCACAGGACGGCGCCCACAACGTTATATGTGATGAACCATCGGTAATTCATCTTTCCGACACCGGCAAGGAACGGTGCAACTGTGCGGATATAGGGAATGAAGCGTGCGATAATAATGGTAAGACCGCCATATCGGGAAAAATATGCCTCGGTTTTCTCCAGATGACCTTTTTTCACATGCTTTTCGAGTACCTTCATTCCCTTAGTTTTTGCGATCCAGTAATTGACCGAATCTCCAACTACCGCTGCAGCACAGATTGTGATGATCAGGATCTCAACATTCAAGTAACCTGAGCTCGCAAACGCCCCTGCAATAAAGAGAAGCGAGTCCCCGGGAAGAAAGGGGAATATCACAAAGCCCGTTTCGCAGAAGATGAGCACAAACAGGATTAGGTAAGTCCAGAATCCATATGTCTGGATAATTCCCGGAAGGTACTTATCGATGTTAATAATGAGATAAAAGAGAGTAGAAAGATCCATTTATGGTAACGATATACCTACCCGATAAATTTAATAGTATCGCACCAGGTAGTTGGTAGAAAATCCCGAAGAAAAATAATGCGGGTGATGCTTTAGTAAACGCGATCACCTGATCAGCCGGGAATAAACCTCTCCTTTTTTACGAAAGCCCCGGCCAGGACTTAATTTTATTGGAGCATATGGACATGATTGCTACCTACCCTACCGATTGTGAATTTAATGGATGCTTTGTATGTTGTTGGGATTTAAAGCGGATGTTTTGAGCCTGATTATTCGTTTATCTTCAGATCAGCACGTCGGTATGCTTCTTTCGGCACTGTACTCTCGAACCGGGCTCCTCTCCCCGGCTCACCGGTTTCCCGAATCGTTATCCCGGTGATATTAAGAATTTCCCGGGTAAGGAAGAGGCCCAGCCCGGTGTTCTTCCTGTACCCGCGTTCGAAAGATCCTCTCCTTTTCACCGGCCCCGGTCTTATAAAAGAAGAAACCCAAGGAACGGGATCGTTACCAGGCAGAGGATGGTGGTGATGAAGACGCCCTGCGAGGCGAGTTTTGCGTCCATGTGGAAATCCTCACAGAACAGCACCAGGTTTGCCGCCACCGGCATCCCGAGCATGAGCACGGCGACCCCCACAAGCATCTTGTCCGTGATAAAATGCGAGAGTACAAGGTATCCCACGACCGGGAAGATGAGGAGCCGCAGCACAGTCACCAGGTATACCCGCCAGTCGCCTGCCAGCTGCCTGAGAGGGATGGTTGCAAGCAGCGCCCCCACAACAAGCATGGCAAGCGGCGTGGTGGCCGATCCGACCAGCCCAAGCCCGTAATCCACGGGCACGGGGAGCGTAACCTTCTCAAGGAAGAGTACAAGTCCAACGATCGCTGCCACAAGGCCGGGCGAAAGAAGGAACTTCTTGATGTCGAACCTCCCGGCCCCCCGGTTCAGCAGCCAGACCCCGAGCGTAAAGACTAGGAGATAAAATGGCACGTTAAAGAGGATCACGTAGAAGAGCGAACTAGGGCCAAACATCGCACTTGCTATCGGGATGCCCATGAACAGCGAATTGGAAAAGAGGAGCATGAACTCAAAGATGCCTTTATCCTCCGGAGTCGAGGGAACGAACCGGAAGAGAATGAATCCGATGACAAACGCTGAAATATAGCACGCGAATGCAACAACGAGCATGTGGCCGGCAATACCCATGGTCGTTGCCGTCTGTTGTACCTGCAGGCTGACGATGGAGAGGGCCGGCAGCGAGACGTTGACGAGAATATGGGAGATGAGATGGAGGCGGTCACCGTTGAGGATGCCGTACTTCCGGGCGGCAAACCCGATCCCTATGATGATAAAGAGCCCGGCAAGGGCGGTGATGATACTGATAAGATCCATACGCGGTTTAACTCCTGATGATCAGGTCGGTCCTGTTTATCACCAAAAAAGGGCGGGAGAGATATTAATAATTTATGCGTTAATATCGTTAATATCTTTAATATCGTTAATGAGGTGGTACCATGGACGAAATTGTGCACATCATACCCATCAAACACGAGATAGACCGGGCGGTAAGGCCATTTGAGAGAATGAGGGCCAATAAGATCTACCTGTTGCATTCGAAGTCGAAAAAATTCGATATTGGTCCAAAATATTTCCTGGAGACCGCAAAGAAGAGGCTCGAACATAAAAATATCGAGATCATTACCATAGAAAGCGAAATCGGGGATCCGCTTCCTCTTTTATCAACGATCAGCGACATCATCGTTCACGAGAAAAAAGAGAATAACCTTGTGTATGTCAATATGAGCGCGGCCGGAAAACTGAGCGCCGTAGCATCGACCCTCGCGGCCATGTACCATGATGTTAAGGTATATTATGTCCATGAAGACGGAGGTTATTCAAAAAATAACGAAGAATTACTGGAACATGGCCTGACGATCATTAACGAGCCGTCCTATTTTGTCTTAACCAACTTCACCATCGATATTCCCTCCGGGGCAAAAAGCACGTTTCTTGTTGAACTCTATGAGAAAGGGAAAATGACCACCAATGACATCATTACCATGATCAAGGACAAAAAACTGCAGGGCTTTGAGGACCTTAACGAGAGCATCGGTGGAAGACAACGGACCATGAGCAACGTTCTTGTGAGAATTAACCGGGGTCTCTTGGATGGACTGGAAAGTAATGGGTATATATCCATTGAAAAAAGGGGCAGAAACAAGATAATTGTCATAACGGATAAGGGCAAATACGCTGCATGCCTGATTGGACATAATCAATAAACCATTTTATTAAAAGGAGCAATTAGGCCCTGTCAGGCTGCCGGTCTCCAGAGAGGCACTTGATATCTTGGTCCCTAATAGAAAATGGGGGATTTTTCCGGTTTTGCTCTGTTCAATACAGGATGATGATGAGGGTGATGAATAAAATCAGGTAAACGATCATGAGTCTTAATGATAGTTTATATTTTTTCAGTAAATCGGTGAATATGGCCTTATTATTAAGGTGTGCTTTCCGGGTCTCTTGAAGGAAATGGTCTACGAGTTGCGTTTTATTCATTCCGCAGAGTTCTTTGTATTTGTTATCTTCAAAAACGACAACATGAGCATAAGGTTTTGGCAGGATCTGCTCGTAAAAAACCGCGAATGTGATGACGATTATGATAATATTTGCCAGAAGAACGATATAACTCAGGGAAGACATCGAGGAAATTTTAAACCCTAAAATTGGTATCTGGATCGTAACAATAAGGAGAAAGATCTGGAACAGCGTAAAAATTTTTGAAAGGATCTGGTTGATACTCCCCGTGAAAAACCGGTCAAATGCAAGCCTGCCTTCTTCAAGGAGAAGCACCCTCTGCTCAAATGTATCATCGACACTCAATTGATCGGAGTCCATAATTCTCTCGGTTCATATCGATTACCACATAGTCTCCCTGTTGTGTCTATAAACGTTTTCTCTTGAGGCTGTTACGTAATTATGGGATGACAACATTCTTCCGGAGAGGGTTCTGTCAAGTTGTCGAGAGGTGATACGTATATCTCCAACGTAAACTAAACCTCACCTCCCGAAGATTTGACAGAACGCAAAAAGAAATAGTATAAAGGCTACATTCCAACATCAAGGTGCATTATGACCGATAAAAAACGTATACTCTTTATCTGCACCGCAAATGCGGCTCGTTCACAGATGGCTGAGGGTTACCTCCGGGCAAAGTTCGGCGACCAATATGAAGTCTTCTCGGCCGGCACCCGCCCAGCGGGAAGGGTAGCTCCCCGTACAATTGTGGTAATGCAGGAAATCGGTATCGACATCTCTGGTCAATGGTCAAAGCCGCTAGACACCTATAAAGAGGTTCCGTTCGATCTTGCCGTCACGCTCTGTGACAACGCCAATACTGTCTGCCCGGTCATACCGACCGCCAAAAAAATGATCCACCATGGGTTCCCCGATCCACATCTCACCCCGGGCACTGATGAGGAGATCCTTGATGGTTACCGGAAGGTCAGGGACGCGATCTGTGCATGGATCGATGTAACCTTTGTGCACGGGTGCCCATCATAGAGACATAGGATCTTCCTTCTAGGTTGACGGCCTACAACCAATAAATGGCATATAATATTTCTGAACACCGAAAAAAGAAACGATTTACCAAGGTTAGGTTTCCTCGATAGCATGGGCTATGACATGGACATAGTACCCGATGGCAATGCCGATGATTCCGTAGATGACCAGGGTCGCGCCGACATAGATGACCATCAAGGCGACACCGAAAGCGGGGAAGATGGAAATGAGGAGCCCGATGATGATCGCGAGGATACCCTGCAATGCAAACAGACCGCGATGCACCATCTCCTTCTCGCCAATTGCGAGAACGAGGCTAATGAGACCACCGATGAAGAGGGCTATGCCGGCGATGTAGAAAATCACCATCCCCATGACGATAGGCTGGATGACCGTGGCAATGCCAAAGAAGAACCCGATGACTGAAAGCATGGCAAGGAACAGTGAGGTATTCCGGCCACCCGGCGGGAGGGCGGAGAGCACCAGTGCTGTAAACGAGAACACTATGATCACGATCCCTATAAGTTCCACGAGCACCGTGGCGGAAATGGTCGGGAAGAATACGACAAGGAGTCCGAAGATCACCGAGAGCAACCCAAGGAGGATCAGCGATCCCCACTTGATGCCGATGACATTTTCAACAGGAAACGTATTCGAAACCATTGGTATCAACCTGCCTTTGCGAATGAACTCCAATAAATGTTGTTATTGGTTCTGTCAAGTCCTCAGCAGCTAGCCCATTTTCTTTGGAGCATCAAATTTCAGAAACAGCCGATAACTTGACAGAGCCTCTGATAGGTTGTCGGGACCTTATTACTCATACTTATTGATCCCATGAAGATATTGTTGGCCTTATGGTATTGGGCGGCTCAGCTCTTCCATCATTTCCACTTGGATATTCTGAATTTCCAGGATTTTTTGCCCTTGGTTTGTTAGAAGATAATCAATTTTTTTATGGAGCCGGTGAATTTCGAGGTCCGTATGGATGCTCACTTGATAATCACGTTCGGCATGGAGACGGTCTCTTTTGTCCTGCCGGTTCTGGCTCATGATAATAATGGGAGCCTGAACTGCGGCAAGGATTGAAAGAACAAGATTGAGCAGGATATAGGGATAAGGGTCGAATGGTTTGGATACTAAAATATAGCTGTTCAGAGCGACCCACAGGAAAATTAGGCAGAAAAATACCCAAATAAATGTCCAACTGCCGGCAAAATCGGCGAGTTTGTCAGCAAAACCGTCACAGATTGGTTCTGTGGGATTTTTTTTGCACGGATAGATAAAAAGTATGGAGCAAATGAAAAATGGCTCGTTTTGATGGTTATCCTAGCGAGGAGGTTTTGATGGTATCAAGGGAGGTACTCCCGTAATTTCTTGATAAGGGCGAGACGATTATCGGCTTCCTTTTTCTTCTCTGTCTTGATGCTGTCCATGATCATGGTTATGGGTTTTGCCAACGCGTAAACTTTCATCGGCCGACCCCTGTTCTCAGATGAGCCCTCATGACTTGTAATCCAGCCTTGGCCTATCAGGTATTTCATGGCTAGGCTGATTTCGGGCTGGCGCAGGTCGGTCCCGCGCTCGATCGCTAGGGAGGTTGCTTCAGGAGTGTTTGCAATAAACACCAGCACCTTGGCAACATTTTTCTTCGTTCCAATGTCGAACAACAGATTGGCGAATTCTTCTTCTTTTTCAGTGAAATATTGAACACTTTCCTGTCGCATCGAACCACCAGATTATTCCGGATTACCTCAATTTCGTTTTTATTATTTTGATAAACACATCCTGCTCTTATCTTTTGGGACGTTGACATAATCCGCAGATCATTCGGGTTTACGGTTGGAATTTTTTGAATTATCGCCAACATTCCCTCCTCTTCTCTTCACACCAATGGCAGGTCCTCGCCAACGTTCTGCCAATCACGACACCTCCAGCGTCCGCTGCCCCTTTAGAAGCATACCGCTGTTTCTCTGCATGCGGATGCTCCGGGCCGGATCCCTTGACAATAGTTCTTCGTTAGACACAATCTCGATGATACGGTCTGCTCGCCGTATCATAGAGGAGAAAGTTCGGTCGATAACCGGCGTATAGAGGATGACCAGCGAGTCGCGCCCGGCATCCCTCAGCGCACCGGAGACGGGATCAAGCATCTCCTCCGCGCCATCGAACAGCGATGGGTCGTGCTCGATTAGGATGATGGTATATCCCGCTTCCTTGAGCATTGAGAAGAGCTGGTGTGCAGTGAATGCCCTTTGGACATCGAAGTTCCCGCACGTGCGGTGGACACCTGAAAGGATGCGGGAGAAGTTCCCGCCGATGTAGAGGAAGAGGAATCGCTGGAGATCCACATTGCTGTTGATGGCAGAGATCATCACCTTCTCAGGCGCGATAACCGCGTTGAAGGTGCCCGAGTACAGGTTCATTCCTTTCCGGATCTCGATATGCATAGGCCCGGATACTTCCTATACTGAGGGAGAAAAAGAACCGGACTGAGCGGGGCGAAAGTGGATGTCCGCTAGTGTGTGACGAAACCTTGATGGGGATCTGGACAAGACTCTGCGGTATTATGTGCGGCCGGTACTCGCTTGCCTGTATCGACAACCTCTGTGGGAGATTCCGTATCATCGACCCAACCATCGGATTCCGATCTCATTTCAATATCGCGCCGGGCAGTACGAACCCGGTGATCGTCGTGCACGAGCGGGCTGAATCTATAATGATGCAATGGGGGCTTGTGCCGCACTGGGCAAAAGGCGTCTCTGCCTGGCCAACTTTCTTTCGACTGCCTGTTATGTGGGGGCAACTCGTACCGCACTCTACAAAGGACGTCGTGCCCACTCATCGACCCTTCAATGCACGGGCAGAGACCCTTACGGAGAATAAGATGTTTCGGGAATTATTGAGAGGTAACCGCTGCCTGGTGCCTGCGAGCGGTTTTTTTGAATGGAAACATGAGGACGGACGCAAAGTCCCGTTCTATGTCCACGTAAAAGACGACCCGGTCTTTGGCTTCGCCGGGCTTTATGATATATGGCACAACCCGGCAGGGGTGATGCTCCACACGTATACGATCATAACGACCGCCGCGAACGATCTGATGGCGCCCATCCACAACCGGATGCCGGTGATCCTCCGGCAGGACGATGAGATGCGCTGGCTGTCCCAGGATGTGCTCCCTGCTGATGAGATGCACCGCATCCTTGCACCGTACCCAGCGGAGGGAATGGAGGCATATCCGGTTTCCGAGCGTGTGAATAGTACGGTGGTGGATGACGGGGGGTTGATTGAGCCAGTAAAGGGATTGTAATTAGATGTAAACAATCTTAAAAGGGTTCTGTCAAATCTTCGGGAGGTGAGGTTTAGAAACAGGATAACAATGGACCTCCACCTCCCGAAGACTTGACAGAACCCAACAAGGCAATTCTTTTATGCGAATAAAGGGAAAAGTTCCAAGGTGATTCGTTTAATTTAAAATTAAAACTTAATTAACGCAATATTCTTAATAAATTTGGATTGCTTGGGAAGGAGACTTTTGTATAATTGTAAAAATTAAGACAATAGCTACAGTAAGAATTTTATCGGCGCCATTAGACCAGCCAATTATATCAGCAACAATCGCAAGTATTATTAAAATTATAGCAAAAAGGGTTCTGTCAAGTTGTCGGGTGGTAGGGTGTCTCGGGAAGTGCTGTCAAAGATCGGGTGGTGAATTTTCAGGGATGGTGGAAATTGTTATAAAAATCATATGCGTTTTAAGGTAAAATATACCTTATAACTATATCCAATCTTGGGGTTGAAGATTTCCCAAACCAATTTGTCTTTTTGGAAAGAGGGCTTGCCATTTAATTGACTCTCACTGTTTTTCATTCGTACCCTTGATTCGTCTTGGATCTCAAATTCGTATCTCTCAAGGGAATCTGATCTTGGTTGTTCAACTTCTACGATTTTAAAAACTTTTTTCGCATCATTGTCAAGAATTATTTCAATCAAAAGTTTCTCGGTAACTCTATTAATTTTAACTTGAAGATGATCTCTCTCACCTAAAAAAGCGGGTTTATATGCGCCAGTTCTATAGACCAATTTAATAGTGCGGGTTTCATTAGGCGGGATTTGTACTGGCAGATACATGTTATCCTCAACCTTGGTAATCCTCCTATCTGTGCTTCCGGGTTCTCCTGCACTGTGTTCTATATGTTCAAATTTTGTGGAGATTTTATCAATAGAAACATTCCGGCTCATATCGGATCTAAAGAATTTAAAATCTTCAAAAGGGGGAACATACACATGAGATTGAACAAAAAAATACAATTTATTATATTCTTCTGTCATATTGTTTTGTATAACCCATTCAATATTCGTTTCGCAATTTCCAGTTTGTTCAATTGAAGATTTATCAAAAATAACTCGTTTTGTTAAAGTTTTTAAGGTTACATCTTGGGCAACACTTCCTTTGTCACATAACAACTGTCGGTAATAATTAGTTGAATGCTCTAAGTTTGAACTTAATTTAAATAATTCATTAAATCGATGAGCGAAATAATTCCCTAAAACCACAAATCCTAAGATTAAAGCAACAAAAAGTAAAGAGATGATTACCCATACCCATTGACTATTTTGAAATAAAAATGCAATGATAAATGAAATTGACGATGTTATTGCTAATCCAACAACCCAGCCGACCAACCAATCGCGGTTATCTTTTATCCAAGATAAAATTTTATGGCTTTCCCAAAAAGAGATAGATCTTTCAGTCATTCACGATCATCAGTTCTCTTCGTCAATAAAAATTGCACCCGAAGAGTCTTTTGAATGACTATACAAATAACTCAGCATGTTCCATCACTCCTCACGTCGATTGGTGTTTTACATCGCTGCAATTTATTAAACAATGGTCATGACCACTGTTTAACAATTTTAACATATATCCGTTACGCGGTTACTTATTTAAATATACGTAAAACGTTTACATCTGTAAAACAGTGTTAAACATTAAATTTGTTTATCATGATCTAAAATTCTAATAACTAGCTGCTTGAGAAATTCACGACCTTCATCAGTTTCTAGAAAGTCTTTTGTTTTATCTTTTCTCTTCTCTAATTTTAACAAATTCTCTACCGCTTTATCCATAAACTCTGAAAAATTTTTATATCGTTTATTTTGTACAAGAGTCTTAATCTCCGCTTGCGCGTTTTCATCCAACCTAAATCCGGCGAATTTTTTCATGATCATGATCTAATTCACTTTAATGTTATATATTGTTTAACAATATTTTAACAAAAAGTTATTTCGCGCTTGCTGCATTCTGTATTAACGTCATCCACTTGTTTTCCCCGTTAACCACAATCCCGCACGCCTCAGCCGGAGTCTTTCCGTCAAGTCCTTCATGTGGCTTTATGAAATTGTGATAGACCTGCATCCCCTTTAGGATGGATGTATCCTTCTTCTTTAATCCCCGCATTGTCTTTTCCCGGTCGCGGATTTCTCCATTGATTCTCTCCATTTTGTTGTTGTTTGCATCGTTCTTGTGCCCGGTTATTTTTATCGCGTTGATTCAAAGTGAGGACTTTATCGAGAGCGCGGAGTGCCTCGGTATCTTTGCCGAGATGCACAAGTGCCAGACTCTTATTGAACCATGCGTTGGTGAAATGGGGATCGATATCGGTTGCCTGACCGAAGGCATTCACCGCGTCACGGTATTTTTCCTGTCTAAACAGGATGATACCGATATTATTCCAGATAGTAGCGTTGTTCGGATCGGTTCTAATAAGTGTCTGAAATAGGGCGAGTGCCTCGTCCAATTGACCCAGTTCGGCGAGCTCGGTTGCCTCATTGAACACGTCGAAAGCGTCGGGCATAGTATCGTGTCGTGGTGGTGAAGAATGAAGGTTGTGGATGAGGACTTATTGGATATGTATATGATGCGTTTCTGGGCTACGGTGCATTGTGACTTCGTTCCTACATGTTTGATGCCTCCACGACTCTTTTGCAAAGATGTATCAGGTCTTATGTAGTGACGCGATCATTTGTATAGGGAGAACCATGTTCGGGGATATACTTGGATGGATCATACTGGGTATTGTCATCCTAATCATTGTCATTCTCATCTTCTGGTATGTAGGTATTTACAACCGATTCTACACCCTGAAGAATTCATCTGAAGCGACATTGGGGCAGATCCGCGTTGCCATGAAAAAACGGCTGGATATGATCGACCAACTTCTCGGGGCGGTCAAGAGCTACGCGAAGTTCGAGCAGGAGACATTCACCAAGGTCACCGCGATGCGGGCGAGCGTCGCAACCGCAGGTCCCGGGGACCTAGACAAGATGGAAGCGGAGTCCCGGTCGATCTTCGGACGCCTCTTTGCGGTACTGGAAAACTATCCCAACCTCAAGACATCGACAACGGTGATGCCGCTCATAGACTCGGTCAAGAGCATTGAGGAGGAGATCGCCCGCCAGCGCTATACCTACAACAACATCACGCGGGAGTTCAACACGATGATGGACACCGTCCCGTCAAGGTTTATCGGGCGCCTGACCGGCCTTCCGAAACTTGAGTACCTGCAGTTCGAAGAGGCCATAGCTACTCCACCGAAGATCGAGTTCTGAGAAGGGTAAAAAACGTGGGCGAAACAAAACAACTTGCCGTTCTGGTCATTGCCGCCAAGTATGTCCCGGAGTGCTTGATCCTGCTGGGAAATGCCGGACTCATCACAATGCTGTTCATCTCGGGTTTACCGTTCAGCTCACCGCCATCGTCTCTATGGTATTGGTGCTCGACCTGGCTTTGTCACACCCGTGGGAATCTTGGTATGGTAGGATTGGTCCTTTCTCCCTGGGAGACTGGTGTGGTCTGAAGGGATGGCGATTTACTGGGTTCACAATCTGTATGACGCCATTCGCCGAATGTACGTATTAATTCTGGGTATATTTCTGACTTCCAGTTAGAATCTTTCGACGAAAAGAACATGACCTTTCCACAAACAGGACATGGAATGTTGAATCTTCTTTCTCCCGCTAATTCTTTTTTCTGCGCTTCGAGCATGGCTATTTTTTTTAGAAGTTTTGAAGTTTCTTCATAAGGAGCAAGTTTGTTGTGGATAAAATCGGACATCCACTTCGAAAGAGGCTTGCCAGTTGCCTTTATGATCGAAGCTAATTTTTCCTTTTCATCTTTCTTCAGTCGAAAGGTTACTGAGGGATTGTTCTTTAAATACCGCTCCTGTGATGGAAATATCTTTTTTGTCATAGTCGGGCTCCCGAACTCCAAACTCGTATCTGCAAATTACAGTCTATATCGCAATCTACAGTAGCAATCGATACTGTAATCGTACGACAATCTGTATAAGAATCGACATATTGCAATCCATACTTTGACGTTACGATTTTGCACAGCCTCTCTGTGAGTGAGGCAATGACCGTAGACACGCCGCGTATTGCCCTTGATGTCCATATCTCTCCCATGCATGAGATCGTAATGGCAGGGCACGGATCTTCACGATAAAATACGGTTATGACCCGCCCAATCTGATAATCCTGGGATTTGAGGGGTCTAAGATTTATACCGGTCATTTCCCCGCACTCCATGAAAAAAAGGTGGAACATTCATGGCTCTCCGCTGATTTGGTCGTCCTGTTTTGGATGGGTTGAAGAACGCATCCCGGACAGTTTACAGGAGGCTTTGCTTCCACTCCCGCTTCGGGACATCTGGGTTCGTCCGACCGCAGGATCCTGCTTCGCGGTCTTCACCGGGGGATACTGTGGATCTTCAGATTGCGGTTTTGGGGGGGGATTGATGGGCAGGAAGAGCTCTCTGCCCTCCCACTCGATCCGCCTAACGTGCATGGTCTCACCGTTGCTCCGGTTCCAGACCTCAACACCATCGCTGGCAGGAGTTCCTGAACCCCCCTGACTGGACTTACCGGTGGGTATATCATCCGAAGGCATGGACACGGAATTATCAGCTTTTGGCACGACCGGCCCGGGGTCTTGCGTGCAGCGCCACTCACCGGGGTGCGCAGGATCCTTCCTGCACGTCAGATGAAGATCTCCATCATTGTTCTCCTGCGGTACTATCCTCTCCTGATGAACCGGAGAGGTTGACCCAGTTGGGGTCTCGGGCAGAGACGAATCTTGCTCGCCCGACTTCGCTGTTGTTCTGTTGAATCTAGACATCATTTAACCTCATAATTTGGATATTTATGATAATTACACGATGAAACCACGTCAGTGGCTTGGCACGTGAACTGCGAGGCTCGCCGGGCTACTTACATCGAACCACCCCCTTGAAGGGAAGAATGTCAGGAACAGGATCGTTCGACGGAAGAAGAGACGTCTCCGGAAAAGTGGCACCGGCAATCATTTCCGATGCCTCCGATCAGATTTAGCCAAGGATGTGTTACCCGGAGGGATCTTGACGATTCGGATTTTGCCCAGTTTGATGAGTTCAGCTGCAACCTTTTTCAGTAATGGGGGTAAAGTATCAACTGTATCCCGAGTTGTAATATTAACGCGGGGTTTCTTCGCTTTTAACATGCATAAATAATATTATGCTGTTTCCATTTTGCGATTTTATCAACCGCCCAAATACCGGGTTCGAAAAGTTCGAAATTCCAACGGTAAAGAGTCAGGGAAATCAAAGCGTTCATATTTCTCTCCAGCGAAATTCTCACTTGTATGGGCAACACTGAAGGGAGAAAGGCTGGAATACACGATCCCGAGGGAGTTACCAAACTTAAAATTATCGAGTTTGTTTACAACAATAAAACGGGAGTTATTGCATTAGATATCAAGGACTATCTCAAAAAGAACGATAATATCACTGAGACGAAAGGAATCCGTGTTCATCTCAACGCACTCGAAAAAAAACACTATATCAAAGGCATACACGCATCAGGTGCCGATAGTATTTGGTATCCACCTGATACCGTAGATCACATCCCGGGTTTATTGTCAGATGGGAAACTATGGAGTGCCGCACACCTGAAAAAGAAGCCCATTGAAGATATTAAGAATAGGCTACGAGAGTACGGCGATACTGTAGTAAAATTATTTAACACCCAATTTTTTAATGAAACCGTGAAACCCCAGCTAATCCAGACACTCTGTTCTTCTCCGCCATTATTGGATGAGTGTAATACGAAGTTCTTTATGAACTTAAAGAATGTCCGGAGATCAAAAGCTGATAAAAAAGCGTTGCGTGAACTCTATACCAAAGCGCTCTCCACGTCCCCGACGGTTGTGTGCCACATGTACTTCCCAAGCCCGCTCGTTCGGGCCGGGCTCTTTGCTATCCAAATGAATCCCAAGATATATGCTCAAAACGCAGAGATAGCATTTCGGGAGAATCCGGACCAATATCCGTTTACAGCCATCCAACGAAGCGAAATCCAGAAGCAGGTGCAATACTGGAAGGATGCTGATCCTATACCGGTAAATATATTCACCAGTATCGAGGCATTTAGTCTGGCGTCTGTATACCTGGGGATGAACATCGATCATATTCAGTTTCCTCATTTAAGAGAAAAGATCGATCCAATTCTTTCTGACCTTGGAACGTATGCAACATTGGGGAAGTATCTCCCGAATCTTTTCTTGGTTGAAAACATGAAATTTTTAATTACGTTGACAGCAGCCTGGGGCGTGTTCTCAGACTCGATGGGATGATCCTTCCGGACCATCACCATCAGCCTGTATTCCCTTCTGTGGAAACAACCTTTTTGAGGATTTGGAGGAGATCGGGATATTGATCGATATATTCCAGGAGATCGGTGCGGCGTTTCTCCTTTTCTTTCATCGATTCTATCTCATCCTGCATTTTTGCCATCTGCGCGACGAGTTTCTCATTCATTGCCCGCAGTCCTTCAATGGACTCACCCTGTAATTGGAGTTTTCCGGTCAGCTCTGTGGCCGTTTCCCGGAACTCAGGTGGTAGGCCGATCGTCACGACATGCTCAATCTTCTTATATTCAATTCCCGCCTGTTCACTGTCCACCTGCCGGTATGAGGCGTCAAGGTACCCCAGGTGACCGGCGAGGTGTTCGGCAAGGACTTTTTGCCCGGCCATACTCATTTGGCTGATGAAAAATTTTCTGAGCGAATGAAGGCGGTACTGGTTGCGCCCGGTTTCCTCATCCGCTGAGTACAAGCCCGCCGCCCTTAATGCGTTTTCCCACATTGCAATAACACTGGCATCGGAGATGGGGAAAACGTAGGGTGTATCCGTGGTTTTTTCCTTGCTCTTGCCGGCACGCACTAGCCCAGCGTTCCGTCCCGCCGCCCCCTTCAGGTAATCATCCCTCTTTGCCAGCCATGCCAGAACATTGCTCGCTGCCTCACTTGATATGAAGGTGTACCGGGGTTGCTTGTTCTTGGTATGGCGGATCGTGAGTTTTACCGGATTGCTCTCAAAATCCACGTCAGAGAGTTTTAAAGAAAGGATCTCATTTAATCGTGCCCCGGATGAGGCGAGGGTTAAGACTATCGCGCGTCCTTTTACATCCAGCTCTTTAAGGGCGGCGTCGATCACCTTGGCCGTCATTACCTTATCGACAGTGCCCGCGCCGCCCTTCAGCTCTCTTTTCAGGGTTCTTATCGTGGACTTCTTGACCGTTGCGCCGTACTCTTCGAGGATGCACCGGGCATAGGTCATTATCTGCCGGGCTGACAAGAGAGAAACACACTCTTCCTTTAAACACCCGGCGAATTTCTCCATGTCCTCATTGTGATCCCGGTTCTTGTCTGTTAGGTATGCATCGAACAGGCTCTCGTAGTCATAGGTTGCTTTGCTTCCGTCCGGGCCTTTCCGGGGCAAATCGTTCATGCACCTGAGGAACGATTCGCACGCATTCCGGTAGTTATTGCCGGTGCCCTTGTTGGAATACTGTGAAACGAATGCGGCAATCTTGCCCCCTTTTTTGGTTTGTGCTTTTGTTGCCATAGTCGAATATACGACGATGGGTTATATAAGGCTATTGTGAAAACACAGAGTGCACTCTATGTTTCTTTCAAAAACTCCCGTACCAATCCCAAAAAACAGTACATCAGTCTCGCTCTCCCAGAATCCCCGCATCGTAGTGATGCGGGCCCGGGTGCACCGCTGCGATCAGCGAACGGTCGAATGTCTCGTCTTCCTGGATCGGCCGCGAGATGTACCCGAGCGTATGCAGGGTCTGCACGAACTTCATGGTCGATGCGATGTACTCCGGAGGCAGGGCGGCACAGTATTTCGGCGAGATCCGGTAGGTCTCCATGACAAATTCCTCATCCACCATGCCGGTGGTTGTGGCCACGATCCGGGCGGCGGCCCGGGGATCATGCCGGATCAGCTCGCATGCGGCTTCGTGAGCCCGTAAAAACCGGGTCAGCAGGTCCGTCTGCCCCAGCACCCCCCGCATGACGACGATGCCATAGCTCGGGTTGAACGGCCAGAGGCGGTCCGGTGGCACGACGAGGTGTGCGTGGTCGTACCTCCGGGCGGTAACGGCAAGGGCCGGCGTCCCGGCAGCGGCCGCGATCTCCCCCTGCTCGAGAGCATCGGCAAGGAAGTCCGCCCACGGGTAGTTCTTCACTGCTACGTCACGGACCCCGTGCTCCCGCAGCAGCTCGTTTACGATGACGTCATGGATCGAGCCTTTCGGGGGGGTGCCGATCGCGGTGCCGGAGAACTGGGAGAGGAATGCCGGCATGTCTTTGGACTCTTCCAGTGCACGGGTCCCGGGGCCGGCGATCATGACCGTCCCTTCGATATGGCCCCCCGCGATGCAGGCGAGGGAGAGGCCCCGGTCGATCCCGATGATAACCGGGGGCAGCCCGATGTACCCGAGGTCGATCCTCCCGGCCTGCATGGCGCTGATGATGTCCGGGCCCGAAGAAAAGAGCGTCCATTCCGCGGCGATTCCCTGTGCCGGCAGCAGATCAGATCCCCGGAGCAGGAATGCCGTATGGTACATGGTCGAGAGGTGGCCAATCCTGAGATGAGCGGTTGTCGCTGCCATCGTTCACCCGATCTTTTTACCCACGGTGGTGATCGCTTCGTTGATACAGGGAAGATCAGGGCGCATCATGCCGACCGGCACGTCCACGATCTTCTCCACGATGGATGCAAGGATTGGGGCGCAGACGATCCCCGAGGCCCCGTCCTTTTCAGCCCGGGCCGCCGCCACGATACATTCCTCAAGGGAATTCGCGGAGTATCCCCTGATCATGAATTTCCTGCCTTGGAATTCAATCTCCCGGATATCGAGGGAGTCGAGGAGGAACTTTGCCGCGATGATCGCGATGAAGCGTTCGCGATCCGGCTCAAGCACCGATACGATCTTTTTGACAGTCGAGAGGCGGGGATCCCGTTCGCCCAGCGTGACCTTGTACAGGGTCGAGACGGGAATCCCGGTGAGATCCGCCAGCTCCTTCACGCTCATGTTCTTCCGCTCCAGCTCCTCGTTCAGCGCGGTGGTAAAATCGGTCTCGAATATCCTTTTTGATAACATATTATCCCTTAAGTGTAATTTCTATCCATATAATTATTACTATAAGGTTAATTTTCTAGGTATATTGGAAAGTTATTTGAATACCGTGACGGATCATCCTAAGTATGCGCAGCGAACAGTTCATGGAACTCACCGTACTCCCCGGCACCAACCGGTACGGGAAAAAAGAGGGGTTTGACCGGATCACCCTCCGCCCGGGAGATACCGTCTCGATCGTAGGGTCGACCGGGTCGGGCAAATCAGCCTTCATCAATGACATTGAGGTTCTTGCACAGGGAGATACCGTCACCGGCCGCTCCATCCTGATCAACGGTGCCCCGCCGTCAGACGAGATGGTCCGTGACCCGGCAAAAAAGCCCATTGCGCTCATCACCCAGAACACCCGCGTGATCGCCGACCTCACGGTCTGCAGGTTCCTCGCCCTCCATATCAAGGCACGGGACACAGACACCCTGGAGCTTGCCAAGAGAACTGTTGCGCTTGCAAACGAATTCACCGGGGAGAAGATCACCGAGTCCATGCGGATGACCTCCCTCTCCGGGGGGCAGACCCGCTCGCTCCTCATCGCTGACGCCATCATGATCGGACAGACCCCTATCCTCCTCCTCGATGAGGTGGAGAACGCCGGGATCTTCAAGGAAAAGGTGATCCGCTGCCTGAAACACTACCACAAGGCAGTCATCTTCGTCACCCATGATCCGCTCCTCGCCATGATCACCGACCGGCGAATCGTCATGAAACACGGTGCGGTAACCGGCGTCATCGAACCGAACGGGACCGAGCGGGAGATGATATCGCACATCTCCGGTATCGACGCATTTCTCATCGATCTCCGGGAGAGAATACGGGCCGGAGACCGTATCAGCAGCGATATCATTCCCCGGAAAAACCTCCCCATACCGGCATGAAACTCGTCATCGTCGCCGGCCCCCCTAGTGCCGGGAAGACCGCGGTGACCCGGCAGATCATCCGCGAATTCCAGAAAACCCGGAACCCGGCTTTCCTTAAAATCGATGTGGTCAGGGCGTTTGAGGACGAAGAACTCCGCGGGGAATTCGGTATCCCGACCCGGAAGGTCTACTCCGGCGACCTCTGTCCCGATCACATGGGCATCATGATCATGCAGGATGCGATCCTGTGGGCAAAGGGCCTCGGCGCCGGTATCCTCATCATCGAGAGCGCCGGCCTCTGCCTCCGCTGCACCCCGTACACCACCCAGTCGTTCGGCATCGCCGTCCTCTCTGCGGTCTCCGGAAGCAACACACCGCTCAAGATGGCCCCGATGATCGCCCTTGCGGACATGGCGGTCGTGACCAAGACCGACCTTGTCTCGCAGGCAGAAAAGGAGGTGTTCCGGGAGTGCATCCGGATGGTTACGCCGGATATCGATATCATCGAGACCAATGCGATCCAGGGCACCGGAATGCGGTACCTGATGCAGGCGATCGCAAAGCATCCCGACATCGCTGACGCTGAGACGATCACCCTCCGGGGGACGCCCCCTCTCGGGGTCTGCACCATCTGCATCGGCAAGAAAGAGATCGGGTGGCAGCACCATTTCGGCGTCATCCGCCCTCTCGATGAGGCTGATAACATCTACCGGGGCGACTGATGATGGCGTGGGTACCCCCGGGAAAAGACTGCGGCGCCTGCGGATCGGCGAGTTGCGGGGAGTTCGAAGCACGGGTCGCTGCCGGTGAAAAGGCGCTTGCAGACTGCCCGTTCTATACCCTTGGAGAAGTCAGGGCCGCAGGAACGGCAGCATACTCCGGCAGCGACGTGCTCGGTAACCGGTATGATTTCGTCCTAGCCGCTTTTCCGGGCGAACCGTCGGCCCGCAAGTTCGTGGTGCCCTTCCGGGCAGACCTCGTGGAGCGCTGGGATATCCGCCCCGGGGAGATCGTCACCGGGCGCCCGGCCGGCCCCGGCTGCCCGGTCTATCATGCCCTGAGAGTGCTCTCCGCCAACCCGGTCACCGGCGTGCTCGAATGCCACACGGTCGGCCCACTTGCAGCACGGAACGGGAAGGTTCACGATATCCAGGCATACCATGTCCATGCCTTCGAGGGCATTGCGGAAGTGATAACACGGCCACCGGTGCTGGGGACCCGCCAGCGGTTCCTGCCGGGATACTGCATGATGGACCTGTCGCACACGGCAGTTGTGAACATGGTGCTGAAAAAGAAGGCAGGTATCCATGTCAGGCTCGAGGATATCAGGATACAGTGAGATGGTGGTATGATACCCAAGTACCGGGTCCGTTGCGTGGGAGGTGGGGAGGTCGTGGAGGATGTCACCTGCCTCTCCTGCCCGCACGGCCATGACAGCCTGCTCAGGACCGAGTACAGCAACCGGAAACTCCGCCTCTCCCCCCATAAGGGCATCTTCCGGTACCTGGCATGGCTCCCGGTCACCGCCCCGCTCCTCCCGTCCGGAGGGCCGGTCACGTTTACCTGCGAAGAACTCTCCCGCGATCTCGGGCTTTCCAATCTTGTCATCTCCTTCTCCGGGTACTTCCCGGAACGCGGGGCGGACCTCACCACCGGTTCCTTCAAGGAACTGGAAGCCTCGCCGACGATGCAGCGGCTGCGGGAACTGGGCAGGATGATCCCGGTGATCGCTTCCGCCGGGAACACCGGCCGAGCCTTTGCCGAACTGTCCGCACGGTGCCGGAGGCCGGTCGTCATCGTTATCCCGGAAAAGGCTGTCCCCCGTCTCTGGACAACTGAGCCGGCAGAGGAGATCTTCCTCGTCGCGGTCAAAGGGGATTACTCGGACGCAATCGCGGTGAGCATGGCCCTTGCCGCATTCCCCGGGTGCGTCCCCGAAGGCGGGGCAAGGAACATCGCCCGCCGGGACGGCATGGGTACCGTTGTGCTCGATGCCACCGTGACGACCGGCAGGATCCCGGATCACTATTTCCAGGCCGTCGGCAGCGGCACCGGGGCAATCGCTGCGTGGGAGGCGGCACTCAGGCTCATCCGGGACGGGAATTACGGCACGGCACTCCCCCGGCTCCACCTTGCCCAGAACGCGCCCTTCACACCCATGGTCTCGGCTTGGGCAGCACAGCGGCGCGAGATCGTCATTTCAGACGATATGCCTGATGCGGCAGAGAATATCGGCAAAGTCATGTCCGACGTGCTGACGAACCGGCACCCGGCGTACGGTATCCACGGGGGTCTCTTCGATGCCCTGCAGGAGACGCGGGGACGCATGTACAGCGTCCCGAACGCGGCCGGAAGAGCAGCGGAGAAGCTGATCCGGGAGACCGTGCAAATCGATCCCGATCCTGCCGCAGCGATCGCCACCGCCGCGCTCGTGCAGGCCGTGGAAAAAGGTATTATCGGCAGGGAAGATCATATTCTCCTGAACCTTACGGGCGGAGGATACGAGCGGATCCGGGAGGATTTCACCCTCCACCCGGTCCGCCCTTCCGCAACGATAACACGGGAAGAGCCGCATGAAGGGCTGGTAACGGCACTCAGGGAGTGGATCCGGCACCATGGATGAGAACCAGATCATCGACGAACTGAAGGGACAGGGGATCGACCTTGTCAGCGCCATCCCCTGTGATAAGGCAAAAGGGCTCTTCTTTAAGCTGCCGGAGGAGTTCCGGTACATCGGGCTCACCCGGGAGGAAGACGGCGTCGGCATCTCTGCCGGGGCATACCTTGCCGGCGCCCGCCCGCTCGTTGCCATCCAGAGCTCGGGGATCGGGAACATGCTCAACGCTATCCTCTCCCTCACGGTCACCTTCGGTCTCCCGCTGCCGATCCTTGCCAGCTGGCGGGGCGGGGAGAACGAGACGATCCCCGCGCAGATCCCGTTCAACCGTCCCCTTCCCCGGATCCTCGCCGCCGCCAGGATCCCGTATACCATCCTCCCGGATCCCGGCAGCACCGGGGCAATCGGGAAAGCCATCGCTGATGCGTTTGCCCAGAAGATCCCGCAGGTGATCCTTCTCCCCCCGGCCTGCCTCTGTGAAACCGCATGCAGCGCAGCCAGTCCGGCCCCGGAAAATCCCCGCCCGTTTTCCCTGCGCTACGAGAGGGACTGGCGCATGCCGACAATGACCCGGTTCGAAGCGATCCGGACGATTGCCCGCCCGTCAACCGGTGATGTGCTGGTCTCGAATATCGGCGTGCCGTCAAAAGAGCTCTACGCGGCAAAAGACCGCCCGGAGAACTTCTACATGCTGGGAAGCTACACGCAGGCATCGGCGATCGGCCTTGGTATTGCCACCGTCCGGCCGGATAAACGGGTGGTCGTTCTTGATGGCGACGGGAGCCTGCTCGGATCCTCGATCCTGCCGGTGATCGGTGCTGTCTCACCGAGAAACCTCACGATCGTCGCCCTCGATAACGGGGTCTTTGGCAGTACCGGCAACCAGCCCCGGCCGGGTTCCGATACCGCCGATCTCCGGCTGATGGCAATGGCCGCAGGATTCCAGCAGACCTTTACCGTCCACGAACCCGGGGAACTGGAGTCCGCACGTGCCGTGTCATCAGCCCACAACGGCCCCGCGTTCATCCATGCCCGGATAAAACCGGGCAACAGCGATGTGCCCAATATCCCGCTCGGGCCGGCGCAGATCCGCGACCGGTTCATGGACGCACTGCAGAAGACCGGCCGGCACTAGGGCCGGTGACCATGAGTATTCCAATGGGATCCGGATGGACACTGCTTGTTTTACGAGGAGCCGGTTGAATATCGGGTATTGTCTCAGGTAAAAAAGAAGGTCAGGCAGGCACTATAGAAAACCCCGTTTTCAACAAAAGATAAAACACATAGTGACGGAGGGGACAGGGCCTGCTCCCCCGGACCGACTCTGCGCTCTACGATGATGTGCGTATTACCTTCTCGGGAGTTATCGCTATATGGGGGATGCCACAGTGGCGGAGCCGGATGCATCTCCTGCCGAAGCCCCCAAGAGCGTTAAGAGATTTTTCTGAGCATTTCTACAGAGCCATCAGGCAGGTTTTCCGGCACCGTGCCCATGCTCGCCGGGCACCCACCGCCCGCCGGCCCGGGTGAGCTCCTTTTTCCAGATCGGCACACCTTTTTTTATCTCCTCGATGATGTACCTCGACCCGGCGTACGCCTCGGCACGGTGGCCGGCGCCCACGACGATGACAAGGATATTCTCACCGACAGCAAGGCGCCCGATACGGTGGACGATATCCACGTGCAGGAGCCGGAACTGTTCTGTTGCAGCACGGGCGATCTTTTCGAGCTCCGGCACCGCCACTTCCTCGTACGCCTCCAGGTCCATCTCAGTGATGTCGTCATCCCGGACGATCCCGTCAAAGACAACCACGGCACCCGTGCCGGGCTCTTTCGCGGCCGTGATAAGCGCGGCGATACCCACGTCTTCCTTCTGGATCCGGATCATGACGTCTCCTGTATTATCCCCCGGCAACCGGGGGAAAGATCGCGATTTCGTCCCCGTCTGCCACAGTCACCTTTCCGGCATCGGCGAGCTCCACCCGCTTCCCGTTCCGCATCAGGATGACAAACTCGCGGAACGCACCGTGCTCATCAAAGATCGTGTCGTAGCCTTCCTGGTTCTTTCCGGCGATTTCCCGGATCAGCCCCGAAAGGGCGGTCCCGGCGCTGGGCTCCGCGATGATATCGGTCCCGAGCAGTTCCCGGAACCGGGCAAAAAAACGTATCTTGACCTTCATGATTTCCTCTTTTTTGTGGAGGCGGCTCTCCTTTTACCGCATACCGGGCAGGCCGGGTTCCTCCCGATACCGATCTCCTCGGCACGGGCCTCCCTGCCATCCCAGACAAAAAGCCGGCCCGCCAGGAGTTTTCCGTCATGGGTGAGATACTTGATCACCTCTGTTGCCTGGATCATCCCGATGAGCCCGGGCGTCACCCCGACGACGGGAAAGACCTCCTTTGGCGGTGCGTTGGGGAAGATGCACGCAAAGCAGGGGGTCAAGCCAGGGATGATCGTCGTCGCCTGCCCGTAGAGCCCCCGGATGGCCCCGTGAAAGAAGGGGATATTCTTCTTATGGGCAGTCTCGTTGAGAAGGTAGCGGGTGAGGAAGTTATCCATCGCATCCACGATCCCGTCCGCTGTGCCCACGAGGCGGTCGACATTTGTCGCATCGATGGTGGTATCGATAACCTTCACCGTGATATCCGGGTTTATCTCCCGGAGTTTCTCCTCTGCCGAGGCAGTCTTCTTCTTCCCGATATCGCGGTCGTAGTGAAGGATCTGCCGGTTGAGGTTCGTCAGCTCCACGACATCATTGTCCACGAGCGTGATCGTCCCGACACCCGCCACGGCGAGATAGAGGGAGACCGGGCAGCCAAGTCCCCCGGCACCGGCGATGAAGATCTCTGCCTGTTTCAGCCGTTCCTGCCCCTCGTCACCAAAGAGCATCATCTGGCGTTTGTACCGTTCGCGTTCCCGTTCTGAAAACATCGTTCACCTCGAGGGCCGGATCAGGCCCGGTGAAGCACAGGTATCAGTGCTGGCACCCGGGTTCTTCGCCATGATCGTGGGAATGTGTCGACGTCTCTTTCCACGGCTCAAGGCCGTGTTTCACGCGGTAATCGTTGATCGCCTTGTGGATACCTTCTTCCGCGAGCACCGAGCAGTGCATCTTGATCGGCGGGAGACCTTCGAGCGCCTCGGCCACCGCCTTGTTGGAGAGCTGCCATGCCTCCTCAAGGGTCTTTCCCCTGACCAGCTCGGTTGCCATGCTGCTCGATGCGATTGCCGCCCCGCACCCGAACGTCTGGAACTTTGCATCCACGACGATATTCTTCTCGATCTTGAGGAAGATCTTCATGATGTCGCCGCAGACCGGGTTCCCGACCTCGCCGACCCCGTCCGGGTTCTCGATCTCTCCGACATTGCGCGGGTGCTTGAAATGGTCCATGACCGTTTCGCTATACATTGAGCGCACCGTCCTTTACGGCTTTGTGGTACAGGGGAGACATCTGCCGCAGGCGCGATACTACGTCAGGCAGGACCGCGAGCACCGTATCGATGTCCTGCCCGGTGTTTACGTCACCGAGCGTCAGCCGGAGCGAGCCGTGAGCGACCTCTGGAGACAGCCCGGTGGCAAGCAGCACGTGGGACGGCTCGAGCGACCCGGATGTGCAGGCGCTGCCCGTCGATCCGCAGATCCCCACGTCATCGAGCCAGAGGAGCATGGACTCGCCCTCGATATATTCGAAACTGACGTTGAAGTTCCCTGGCAGCCGTTTCTCCGGGTGCCCGTTCAACCGGGCATGGGGGATCGTTTCGAGTGCTCCCCTGAGCAGCCGGTCCCGCATCGCCCGGATCTTTGCGTTGTGGGCCGGGATGTCTGCCGTCGCCAGCTCGATCGCCTTGCCGAGCCCCACGATACCCGCAATATTTTCCGTGCCCGCACGCCGTTTCTGTTCCTGCGCGCCCCCGTGGATCAGGTTCTCGATCCGCACACCCTTTTTTATGTAGAGCGCCCCGACGCCTTTGGGGCCGTAGAACTTGTGGGCAGAGAGGGAGAGCATGTCGATGTTCTGTGCCTTCACGTCGATCGGGACATTCCCGATGGCCTGGACGGCATCGGTATGGAAGTATACATTATGTTTTCTGGCGATTGCGCCGAGCTCGGCGATGGGTTCGATGGTGCCGATCTCGTTGTTCGCGTACATGATTGAAACGAGGATTGTTTTTTCGGTGATCGCTTTTTCAAGATCCGTGGGATCGACAAGGCCGTACTTGTCGACCGGGAGGTAGGTGAGATCGAAACCTTCTTTTTCCAGGAACAGGCAGGTATGGAGGACCGCGTGGTGCTCGATCTGCGTCGTGATAATATGGTTACCCCGCTTCCGGTTCGCAAACGCAACACCCTTGATCGCCCAGTTGTCCGATTCGCTCCCGCCCGACGTGAAATAAACCTCGCCGGGTTCTGCGCCCAGGGCCTTTGCCACTTGCGCCCGCGCCGCGTCGATGGCTTTTTTCGACTCGCGTGCGATACCGTAGACAGAGGAAGGGTTGCCGAAGTGCTCAGTAAAGTAGGGGACCATTGCATCTACGACCTCTTTTTTGGCATAAGTCGTCGCGGCGTGATCCATGTAGATGAGGCGCTTCTCTCCCATGACGCTACCTGCAGCTGAATATGTGCACGGGTTGCGGAATTATTCTTTCTGTATCGGGATATTAATCGGCCAACCCAGGTCCCAGGTTTTTGTATGCGCGTCCGTGAGGCTGAGCATGCAAAACTGCCTGCGGCAGGATACCTGCGGCACACCGGCAACCGGGTCGCCGTGAGTTCACAATTGTGAACAAACAGTATTATGTCACGACTGTGATAACATAAAGGTTGTGATGTGATGGAAGCCCCCTGTCAGAAAATTGTCTGGGATGTGTTGCCCGCGATCCGGTCGGCAATTGCCGTGGAGCTCGTCAGGTGCGGTGTATCACAGGTCGAAGCAGCGCGGATGCTCGAGATCGCTCCCTCCGCGGTCTCCCAGTACCTCTCCGGCAAGCGCGGCTACCGTATCGAGTTCGAGAACGACGTAAAGCGCTCCATCGAACTGCTCGCAAAGGACCTCATGGACAACAGGGACGTGAACCTTGTCCAGAGGATCTGCGATATCTGTCGCCAGCTCCGGGACGCTGATGAGCAGTGCGGCAATGCACCGGAAGGACGCTGCGGAACATGAAAAATCTTCGGTACTATACCCCTGTATGGCCAGAGAAAAATATGGGAACGGTGGATGATGGACGCAGCTGCCGGACGTGAGCTCCTCAAAGAAAAGATCGCCGGACATGGTTCGATGGTCGTCTCGTTCTCCGGTGGCGTGGACAGCGGCCTTCTGGCAGTCCTCGCCCGCGAGATACTCGGGAGCAAAAGCCGCTGCGTCTTTCTGGACAGCCCCATCGTCCCACGCGAGGCGCTCAAAGATGCCAAGCGTATCGCCCAGACATACGGGCTTGAGCTGGATATCATTCCGGTCCACATCATGGACGACATAAGGTTCCGGACAAACCCGGCGGACCGCTGTTACTGGTGCAAAAAAAAATCCGCAACAGTATTGAAATGGCGGGCAGCGGAGCTGAATTTTGCCTGCGTTGCCGACGGCATAAATCTCTCGGACACGGAAGAACACCGCCCGGGACTCGTGGCAGCCAGCGAAGAGAAGATCGTGCACCCGTTCCTGGATACGGGCCTGACCAAGGAGGATATCCGGGAGATCGCACATCTGTCCGGTCTCGATTTCTGGGACAAACCCTCTGCTGCATGCCTCGCCACGCGCATCCCGTACGGGGACGAGATCACCCGGGAAAAGCTCCGGCTGATCGAGGACGCAGAGGCATTCCTGCACACCAGCGGCTTTGCCCAGGTCCGGGTACGGGTGCATGGGAAGATCGCCCGGATTGAAGTCCCCGCACCGGACATGCCGGCACTCCTTTCCATGCACCGCGCCGTGGCAGAGACCCTCAGATCGATCGGGTTCACCTATGTAACCCTCGATCTCTGGGGGTACCGCAGCGGCAGCATGGACGAGGTTCTCGGGCAGAAGGGAAAACGGCCGTGAACGTTATATCCGGCCAGAAAGATACATGACAGAGATGTTCCGGCAATTGCCCTGCATCAACGTGGACGGCGACGAGTACCGGCCGGGAACCCACGAAGTGATCGAGGAAGTCCCCCTCGCCCTCTTCGTCAACGGCCGTCACGCGATGACTGCCATGATGAGCCCGGGGGATCTCGAGGATTTTGTCACCGGCTACCTCTTCACCGAACAGATCATCAAAGGTCCCGCGGAGATCGAGTCCATCAGGACCGAGCAGAACCGTATCAGCGTCATCACAAAGAACCTCTTCAAGGTGCTGGGGCCCAAAAAGACCATCCTCTCTGGCTGTGGCGGAAGTACGTCCTATATCGACACGGGGAAGCTCCCGTCCATCAGGTCCGGTTTTACTGTCAGCCCGGCGCAGATCCGTACCATGGTAAAAGCGGTCCTCGAATCCGACCTGCACATAAAGACCGGCGGCATTCACGTGGTCGGCCTCACGTCCGCGGATACGATCATCGCCCGGTCAGAGGACATCGGGAGGCACAACGCGCTCGACCGGGTGATCGGCTACGGCCTGCGCAACAATGTCGACCTCTCCCGGACGATTGCCGTCTGCTCCGGGCGGATCTCGTCGGAGATGGTGCGCAAGTGCCTGATCGCGAACATCCCGGTGATCGTCTCCCGGGGGGCAACCACTACGCTCGCCGTCGAGATTGCCGCTAAGACCGGACTCTGCGTCATCGGTTTCGTGCGCAGCGTGAAGATGATTATCTATACCCATCCGGAACACGTGACCGGCGTCCCGTCACTGGCCCAGTGAACGCCGGAGCCGGCAGACCTGGCAGATCTCCCCGCTGCAGGGGTCACCGCACTCCCGGCAGCGGTTCAGCGTCCCGTGCGCCTGTGCGCCGGCGCAGTACCGGGTGATCTTTTCTTTGCTTTCGATCAGGTGCCGCATGGTGCCGGGGTGGCGGTACTCGAGCGAGGAGAGCATGGACCGGACTTCTGCCCTTAGCGCGTACCGGGTGTACGGGCACTCGGGAAGAGCGGCAAAACGGCCCTGCACGAAGAGGTAGGACGCGATCTCCTTTTCGGAAATATCCGCGAGCGGCTTGATCCGCGGCAGGAAACAGTCCCCGGAGCCGGCACCGGAGTCGCGGACCAGCCGGGGCAGGTCGCCCCGGAGCACGTTCATGAAGACCGACTGCGCCTCGTCGTCGAGGTTGTGGCCGGTGGCGATCTTGGTCGCGCCGGCCGTTCCTGCTGCATCCATGAGCGCCTTTCTCCGCAGGATACCGCAGACCGTGCATGCCTGCGTCTCCCGCCCCACAAGGAGCGTATCAAGGTCGGCGCCCGCCAGTGCCGAAAACGAGATAACGTGGTGTTCCACACCGAGTTCGCGGGTAAGGTCCTGCGCCGCCCGGATCGTCTCCGTCCGGTAGCCGGCAATGCCTTCGTCCACCGTGACGGCAACGAGACTCACGTCATGCCGGTCACCAAGAAGCCGGGAAAGGATAAGGAGTAGCGCGGTGCTGTCCTTTCCCCCGCTCAGCGCGACGGCGATCCGGTCGCCGGTACGGATCTGCCCGGTCCGCCGGATCGTCTCGGCGACGCGCTCCTCCACGTCGCTGATAAGATGTTCGCGGCAGAGGTGGTGGCGGGAGACGGGCTGGTACATAACGGCCGGTTCCGTGCAGCAGGCGCAGACCGGTACCTCCCCGATGGCCGGTGTTGGAACCACGTCTCTATCCCCCATGGGCGATCCGGATGATCCGGATCTCGTCGTCAGCACCGACCAGTGTTCCCTCGGGAATGAGGGTGCCGTCCCGGGAAACGATTACCTCAGGGGGATTGATGCCAACCGAGATCAGGAAATCCTCAACGGAGCACGGCCCGTGCTTCACCACCCGGATGCTCTGATCCGGCAGAACGATTCTCATGACCGGATAATACTGGGGGTGCCGGGCGCTTAAATATCCCGGCAGGGTGCGATATCGCATACGGTTCAGGGGCATTCACACGGTTTTTGCCTGCCGGTAATCCTGCCCGGACTCTCCGGCAGTGATTATTTGATGAAAGAAGAGCGTACTATGATAAAAGGGGGACCGTGTGTGCAGGACACCATACAGATCCAGCAGGAGATATACCGGCTGAAAGAGGAGCGGAACGCGATCATCCTCGCCCACAACTACCAGCGCGGCGAGGTACAGGACATTGCCGATATTGTCGGTGATTCGCTTGAGCTTTCCCGTGCTGCCGCGAAGATGGAAGGTGACGTGATCGTCTTCTGCGGCGTCGATTTCATGGCAGAGACCGCAGCCGTCCTTTCGCCCGGCAAAAGGGTCATCCTTCCTGCGGTGGACGCATGCTGCCCCATGGCGCAGATGATCTCTCCTGACGAACTGGATTTCACCAGATCCCGCCACCCGGAGGCGGCGGTGGTCTGCTACGTGAACACGACCGCGGAGGTCAAGGCGCACAGCGACATCTGCTGCACATCGGCAAACGCGGTATCCGTAGTCAACTCGGTCCGTGAGGATACCGTCATCTTTGTCCCGGACCGGAACCTCGCACTGTACGCCGCACGGTTCACGAAAAAGACCGTCCTCCCATGGGAGGGGTACTGCATCGTCCACGACCGGTATACAGCCGCAGAGGTGCAGGAGGCAAAGAGGGTCCACCCGGATGCGGTGGTGCTCGTGCATCCCGAGTGCCGGCCGGAGGTGATCGACTGCGCAGACCACGTGGCAAGCACATCCGGCATTATCCGGCACGTCCGGGAGGCGACGGCAGAGGAGTTTATCATCGGGACTGAGGTGGGGATTTTGCACCGACTCAAAAAGGAATGCCCGGAGAAAAGGTGCTTCCCGCTTTCGACCACTGCAGTCTGCGTGAACATGAAAAAGACCGATCTTTCCCACGTGCTGGACGCACTCCGGACGCTGGAACCCCGGATCACGGTGCCGGACGGGATCGCAGACCGGGCACGCGGCGCTATCGAACGCATGCTCGCGCTATGAACCCGGTGCGACAGGCCGGAAGCGATCCGGATGTATGAGAGTATGTTAATCCGGTCGCCGCGATTGCCAAAGAGTTACCGCTCACCACCGGTTGGCCGGCGGCTCGTCATAATCGTCCGGGCGTTCAGGCAGGAGGTTATCGCAGTATGGGTACCATTACTGACCGGCAACAAGAGCGCTGAATGATCGGACGTGGAGAACCACAGATACCGCTTACCATACCCAAGCAAAATCCGTGTCGGCCGGTTTTTAAAGGGAGCCCAATGGAAAAGCAATTTAGTCGCCAGGCTTCTTTTCGGTGAATTTCCGGTACATCTCCTCGCCAAGGCACTCCCGGGCGTGTTTGCACCACTGGACGCAGGACGCGATATCGTTGTAGATCACAAACCCGCACCGGTCGCATTTCACGGAGATGTCGTTGGAGAATACCTCCACCTCCTCTCCACACTGCGGGCATTTCTTTATCGATAGTGTCGGGGTCCGGAGAGCAGCCGCGCCGGGACAGTGGTCGAACATAACATCTTCTCCTTAGTCTCTCGGTACTGTGCCCGCATGCGGATACGGGTGTACCTGCCGCACATGATTGTCCGTACCATCATCTCCGCGGCGCTGCTATATCAGGGTACCGCAGGCAGCCAAAACCAGCCGGTTAACTCCCTCATCCATCCAAAAGCGTATGAGCGCTTATCGCCAAGATTCCGGCACGCAATGAATAGAGAAAATCTCATCCAGACGGTAAAATATGTCGCCGGCACCAGATCGACGTTCCTGCTCTCCGAGATTGCCGGCTATATGGATAAACCAATCCTGGTTGAACAGGTATACCGTGAGCTGCTTCCGCACCTTTCCGCACTCGGGCTCCGTGCACAAAAGACCGGTAACGATTACGAGATCTCGAAAATACCCCCCGGGCGCCCGTACCTGCTTTCTCCTTCTGAAGAGAAACTGGTCACCGCATTCCTTGTCGGGCGCACGTTTCCCCCTGCACTGGAGCAGGCCATCGAAGCGTATGTCGAAAAAAAGACGGGAAAGGACCGGACAGACCCGGTCATGCTCGAACGTCTCCGCCGGGCAATTGTCGCACAGAAGACCGATTACTGGAAAGAGCCCGGCAGGCGCAGGCTCCGGTATACCAAAGGATATGACGTGCTCGGGTACCTCGCCTACCATTTCCCGGTCTATTTCATGCAGACCGAACATCTGCTGGCGATGCTGGCAAGAGACGGGCTGCTGAAGCAGTCAATGACCATACTTGATGTCGGGACCGGGCCCGGGGTTGTTCCCCTCGCCATCCCTGATTTCTGGTCCCGGCTCGACAACGCCAAGGCATCGGTCTGGTCGGTGGAACGATCGGAGGAGAATATTGAGGCGTTCCTGTTCCTGCGGGACGCGTTTGTGCCCCGGGGAGGGCGCGTCTCGGTCAAACCTCCCGTAAAGGCAGATATCCGTGAGGGGCTCCCGGCTTCCATACCGGAGACGGTCGACCTGATCGTCTGTTCGAACGTGCTCAACGAGCTGGCGCTGCCGGCAGAGGACCATCGCGTAAATCTCGTGAAGGACCTTGCCGGTCGGCTCGAGCCGGACGGCACAATCCTGATCATCGAGCCGGCAGACAAAGAGAATTCAACCCGTATGCGGGAACTCTCCATCGCGCTCGAAAAGCGGGGGCTTGCCATATACCGCCCGTGCACCTTCATCTCCGGCAGCCGGTGCGACCCGGCGCGGTGCTGGAGTTTTATCTCCGCCCCGCCGATCCGCCCGACACGGATCATGGACACACTGGCCGCGTGCGACGAGCCGTTCCGGTACGTGAACACGGACATCAAGTACAGCTATGCGGTCCTGCGCCGGGACGGGAGACGCAGCGCGGTGTGCCGCATCCCCGCCCGTTCAAAGTCCCTCCCGCTCTCAAACGTTCACCCGCATACCGGTAAACGGGTCAACATCATCGCCACAAAGATATCTGAAGAGCTGGGCAATGCAAAAACACACGTCTTCCTGCTCTGCGACGGGACGAGCCGGGAGCCGGTATACGCGATATTGCCGGGGTATCATACCACACCGGCCAACAAGGAGTTATTGTCAGCGCACTCCGGGTCAATCCTCGAACTGCAGAACGTGCTGGTCAGGTATAACAAGGCCCACGATGCGTTCAACCTGCTGGTGAACAGGAATACAATAATTTCATTGCTGCATTCGTGAGCGCGAAAGGCAACGTGCGTCATGAAACCGGGCATACCGTGACATTGTCAAAGGAGACTGTCGCACTGCCAGCGCTGTTCGCAGAGCCGCCGTTCAGCGCCGGGTAACCGGTTCGCCCGGTGTTATAGGCCCAGGTATAAGGCCAGCTGGACGGCTCTGAAGTTCCCGCTTGCCAGACCTTGCCATACATAGTCCCGTTCAGCATCTCAAACCTGAACCAATACCAAGTCCCGGTCGTCCACGTGTAGGTATAACTTGGTCCCCACGTAACTTGGTCATCAAGGAATGCTACAGTATTATGATTATTATGGAAGGCAAGGTTATAGCCCTGGCCGTTCGATGTACCGGTGAAGAGGCTGACCCCACCGCGTGACATGTCGGCGTTCTCGGTCCAAGTATTTATCCGTACCTCGGCGGTGATCAGCATATTTGTTCCAAAGGTCTGCCCGCTGTTACTGACAATCGCCTTCTTCGGATCGGCATTTGCCGTGGATGTCTGGCTGAGCGTCCCGCCCGAGACGCTCCATACGCCATTGTAGGTAGTCCATGCGCTCCCGAGGCTGTTGCCATTGAAATTGTCACCCCAGCAGACCGCGATGTAGTTGGATTTGGATGTCGTGTTGCTCCCGCCGGCATTTGTCGCGGTGAGATTCACGGTATAGTTGCCATAGTTCTGGTACTGATACGTTACGTTTTGGACGGTCGATGTCCCGCCAGTGCCAAATTGCCAGAACCAGGATGTCGGTAAACCGGTGGATGTGTCGTTAAAAGTGATGTTCAACGGTAAAACTCCGGTGAGAGGATTTGCCGTGAAGCTGGCTACCGGTGGCAAGGGCAGGACGGTGATATAGTTGGACTTGGATGTTGTGTTACTCCCTCCGGCATTCGTTGCGGTCAGGTTCACGGTATAGTTACCCGCAAGGATATACTGGTGGGTGACGTTCTGTGCGGTCGACGTGCCACCATCACCAAACTGCCATGACCACGAAGTCGGTGCACCGGTGGAGGTATCGTTGAACATGACCGTGAGGGGGACGACGCCGGAGGTTGTATTGGCGATGAACGAGGTGATGGGAGGTGCCGGCGGGATCGTCGATGTAGGACTTGGTGAGATCGTAATGGCGGTGGGGGTAACCGTAATACTCCCGAGAAGTGCCGTTTCAAGTACATATCCGGATGCAACATTACCAGCGTAGACAACATCCACGCGGGTTGGAGGGACGGTACCTGGCTTGGTATACGTAATGACGTCCCCGATTTCCCACTGGGACGGGGATCCCGTCTTCGAGATCGCAGATGTCACGTCAGTGCCATCGACAAGGATCTTATAAGACCCGTTGGGGACCGAATCACCCCCATTATGGGTGATATACACCACCTGGCTCTGGTTCGAGATAATAGCATTCAGCGCCGGCACTTCTTGTGGAGGGGGTTGTGAAAAGAAAGTCACCGCAACGAGTGCCACTGCAGCGGTAAAAATGGCGACAAGGATAAGGGTGCCGACCATCTCTGCTGCCGCTTTTTCGTTACCGGATGATATTCTCATGGGATCCAACCGCGATTCTTTCTTATTTCCTGATAAATCAGCCCGCGTTTTCAACGTGGGTTGATTTTCCGGGGATAACGTTCGTGTAAATTATCTTAATCTGCGATACGCCTGGCAAGACTCAATACAATCGATAGACAGACGGGGCTAATAAATTCAGCGATATGACGTATGATGAGAAGAGAGAAGATGGCCTGAAAAAGGCCCGGTGTAAAGCCTAAGGGTATCCGGAAAATCTGAAGCCGCTCATACAGAATATAAATCCTGTGGGGAAGAGGTGCATCTCAAAAGGTATCCCGAAAAAAGAGGATCAAAGAAGTGTCTGGAGAACATTATTATAATATATCCCATCGGCCTTGCCGACAAAATAGAGACCGGTAGTGCCGGATCCCCCTGCTGATGAGATCAGGTACAACCCGATCGGCACGGGCCGGACATTGGTCAGCATAATATCGGTGGAGTTCAACCCGTTGATCCGTTGGGTTCCATTCACGGTCAGCCCGGTATCTACATTGCTCCCGACATCAATTACGAGCGTTGACACCAGATTGGAATAACTGATGATATATGTGTGGATAATCGCCGTCGATCCTGTGGTAACCGTGGTCCCATTGGAAGCGAACGTGATATTCAGGGTCGTTGGATTTGCGGTAAACTCCCAGATTGAAGGGGCGATGCCAAATGTCGTGAAATAATTCACATTTCCCCCGTTAAAAGAGATATTCACGACATCCCCATTATTCAGCTTAATTAAATTTGGCGAACCGGTCGTTCCCCACGTTATTGAGGATGATCCGGTAGTATCGGCGACCGTGAACTTGAAAAAAAATATTTTTTGGCTGTTGTTATAACAAACACCGTTACAAGTGAGGCCAGTGAATGTGCTTTTTCCACTGGTGATCGTGCTCTTCCAGAATGAGATGCTGCCGCTGGTCAGGTTCTGCTGGATGGCTGTGACAAAGACGGAGGAATTGGAAATATTTGCGGCATCATTAAAGATATAGTTCGCAGAGGAAGTGACGGTGGCCGTTGGAATATCCGGGGCGACAGGTACAGACGGCAGGGAGATATTTGCGGCTGCAGAACGGAGCAGGACTGCGCCCGTGCCGGTGCCGTTGTAGACGATCTGCACAGCGTGCGATCCGGAGGGAACCCCCGCGATGATGAGCGTCTTTCCCAGCGACCACTGGCTGCCGCCACCGGAGATGGTGTAATTATTTTTCGGAACACCATCGACTAGTACCGAGAACTGACCGGCGGTGAGAGCGTCGCCGCCGTTATGGAAGAGGTAGAGGTTGTTATTGTTGTCCGTACCGGTCATAAAACTGATATCCGGCACCTTCTGCGGGGTTTGCTGAGAAAACAGGAATACCCCCACAATCGCGACGGCTGCGACAACAATGGAGATCAAAAAGATACTCCCGATCACTTCCGACACGGCTGCTGACCGGTTCCCTGCCCGCAACGCATGGTTACTGCTACTCATCATTCCTCCGATCCGGCAGGTCATGTGATTCCTGAAGCAACATTGTTCAGCGTAACCGAATATGTGACCGGTTTGATGGTGATGTAAACATCCGCAGTTGACGTGCTCGGCCCAAGGACGAGCATGAATGTCGTAGTACGGGTTGTACCTGACTGGTTTCCTATGCCGGGGACATACCACGAGGTGTTCGTGATCCCGCCGTTCATCAGGGTGGCATTGAATACGCTGGCCCATGTCTGGGCTGCCGTGTAGCTCGAGACATTGACCGAGAGGTTCACCGAGTTGCAGAGCTGTGGCCCGGTAACAGACTGGAGCGTCATGAGGCGTGAATCCACCCGTACGGGGCCGTTACCACCTATACTGGATGACCCGGAGAGCTGGATGGGAACGATCACAATCGAATTGGTACCGCCGGAATTATTGACGATCGAGATCGGCGGGAGGAGGCGGTAGGTTGCACCATCCTGCTGGGAGAGGAAAACACCACCCAGCTGGTAATAATAGGTCTGTTGTATCCAGTAATTGTTCTGTGACTGGTACTGCAAGACACTCATATTGTACAGGTTCGTGAAGCTGCCTGACGGGCAGCTGGCATTTACGGTGAGGGTGTCGCCGGGATTCTGGATCGAGAGGACGGCTGACGATCCGATTGGATTGAGCAGCGGCAGAAAAAGGCCGGACACCTGTGTGCTGCCGCCGTTTGTCCCAAGGTCAAAAGAGGTGGAGAGGGTGACACCACTCTGGCTGTTGATCCAGAGAGAATCAAGACTTATCTTGTAATCAATGAACCGGTCCTTGACATTATTCATCTGGGTGATCTCACCTTCCCGGCCATTCACCGGGACCACATAGATTATCCAGAGGGAAAAGGCCGCAACGATGACCGCCAGCAACAGAATAAACCCGATAACCTCGGAGAGCCCGGCTTCGTCATCCCTCTGAGATCGCATTCTTTTTGCCATTTCCTAGTGATGCGTTGAATAATGTGTCATATAAATGTTATTACGTCAGAAATGCCCCCGTTTGCCCGGGTTTTTCCGATTTCCCGCTGAAAAATCCTGCATTCCGGTATGCCGGTACCGCAAGGATTGTTTGTCTTGTCAGGATGGGCATTGCTGCCCCCCAAGAGAGAAGGGTTTTGTTCTTGGCTCACCAAAAATAGGAATACCTTCTGTACCGGTATCTTCCGGTTCTTGGAGATGCTGATGCCCGCCAAAGGCTGTGTCCTCTGCCAACAGGGTGCAAAGATGGTGCTCTTTGTTACGGGACGCTGCGGCCGCTCGTGCTGGTACTGCCCGCTGTCAGGAGAACGGAAAGGTAAAGACACGGTCTTTGCAAACGATCGCCGGATCGATTCCCCGGATCAGATTATAGCGGAGGCCGAGAGCATGAGCGCGCTCGGCACCGGCATCACCGGTGGTGAACCGTTCCTCTGTCTTGACCGGGTGGCGGAATATTGCTGCCTGCTGAAAGGGCATTTCGGGCCTGATCACCATATTCACTTGTACACGGCAACGGTACCAGCCGTGGAGGAACTGGAAAAATTAAAGGGGCTCGTTGACGAGATCCGCCTCCACCCGCCCCGTGAATGCTGGGAGACCATTCTCGATACCGGTTATATTACGGCCGCACACCACGCCCGGGCAATGGGTTTTGCGGTCGGCATCGAAGTCCCCGCGCTGCCTGGCCTCGAACTGCTCGTCCCGGCACTGGCGTACCTCGATTTCCTGAATGTCAACGAACTCGAGTGGGGCGAGACGAACGCCGCTGCGATGCGCGAGCGCAGTTATGAGCCTGAAGACGGGGTTCACAACGCCGTCCGCGGGGCCCGTGATTGGGCAGACGAACTCCTGCGGCACAATAAGGTCCGCTGGTGCGCTTCGTCGTTCAAGGACTCGGTGCAGCTCCGGGAGCGGCTGAAACGGATCGCGATGAATACGGCCCGCCCATTTGACGAGGTTACTGACGACGGTACTGTGGTCTATGGCGTGCTGGAACTGCCGGCCAAGGGACGGGACGCCTGCCTCACCCGGTGCAGGGACGCACTGGAACCCGGCAGTTTTGCCGAGTTCACGGACCGGATCGAAATGGCATGGTGGCTGCTCGATGAGAAGGGTGTAGAGGTATCTGGAAAAAGATACGTGGTCGAGCGGTACCCCAACGGAGGTATGGTGGTGGAGGTGACGCCGCTGTGAGCCTCCGTGGTATTGTCGAAAGTCTCTATGAGCGGTACCTGCTGATGCAGTGCACGCATATCCCCAACCATGTTGCCATCATCCAGGATGGAAACCGGAGGTTTGCCCGGGAGATGGGAATGGATACCACAGAGGGACACCGGGCGGGAGCGGACAGGACCGAAGAGATGCTGGACTGGGCCCATGATCTCGGCATCCGGCATATCACCCTGTACTCGTTTTCCACCGAGAATTTCGGCAGAGAAAAAGACGAGATCAAAAGCCTGTTCGCACTCTTCAAGGATCGGTTCACCCGAATTCTTTCCGACGAACGGGTACACCGCTACCGGATCCGGTTCCAGATGGTCGGGGACCGTTCCCTCCTTCCCGACGACCTGCGGGATGCCGTGGAGGCAGCAGAAGCAGCAACAAAAGACTACGATGGTTTTACCCTGAATATCGCCCTTGCCTATGGCGGAAGGAACGAGATTGTCCTTGCCGCGCGGGAGATTGTCGCCCGCGTGCAGGAAGGGGCGATCACACCGGATGCAATCGATGTCCGGATGGTGGAACAGCACCTGTATGAGGGAGGTAGAATCCCTCCGGTCGATCTGATCATCAGGACCGGCAACGAATACCGCACCTCAAATTTCCTGCCATGGCTGGCAAACGGCCACGAATCCGCTGTCTATTTCTGCGCTCCCTTCTGGCCGCTCTTCCGGAAGATCGACCTGCTGCGTGCCATCCGTATCTATGACCAGCGGATGACCACATAAGATGCCCGGCTGCCCCGGAGGATCAGATAAGCAGGTATCGCGTACTATATTTTCCGGGAACGCCAGAAACCATGGTGTGAGATCATGAGCGGGAGAAAAACCACCGGCATGGTATGGCGGGAAACGCCGGTGCTGATCCGGTCCGATATTTACGCGCAGGCAGAAGAACGCCGCATCGACATCAGCGACGAGTGCAACAGGGCACTTGCATCCCTGCTCAAGATCGATTACTGCCGTCAGGACACTCCGGCATCCGCACGCGATCCAGCGGAAGCCGTTGCCGAAGTGGCCGCGCCGGAGCGCATGAAACCGGAGGTGCCCACACGGGTACTCCACCCGGTCATCAATGCAGAAGACCCGACCGTTCCGGCAAAGGTGCTGCGAGAGAGAAAGAGACCGGCAGCACCTGCACGATCGGCAGATGTTCCGCAGATCCCGCAAAAAACTACGCAGGAGGTGACGGGGCCCGCACCTGCTCCCGTGCAATCCCGCACGCCAAAGACCGGTAAAAAGACGAAGCAGGACACCATAAAAAAATTCGTCGGTACAAAGATCGTGAGGGTGCATGAAGAGAGCCCGGATGCGGTAGTCGCGAAGGATGAACTGTACCAGATGTTTGAACGCTGGTGCCGGGATCACGCGCTCATGCCAATACCGGATCACCGGGCGTTTACCGTGGCGCTCAAGAACCGGTATGCCGTTGAAGAGCGGAGTGTCGGCAACAAACCCTGCTGGATCGGCATCCGGGTAAAATAACCTGTTATCTTCCAAACCTGCGTATCCGGGACTGGTAATCCCGCAGGATCCGCAGGAAATCAACTTTCCGGAAATATTTCCAGTTCACGTCTGAAAAGAAGAGCTCGGAATAGACCGACTGCCAGATCAGGAAATCAGTAAGGTGATCCCCGCCGGTCTTTACCACGATATCCGGGTCGTACTTGAACGTAAGGCAGGACTCGAGCACCTTCTCGTCGATCTCCGAGGGAGGGACCTTGTTTTCCGCGAGGCGGCGGATACAGTCGGTGATCTCATCCCGGCCGCTCTTGCCGACAGCCACAACGACCTCGAGTCCGGTCCCGCTCACTTCTTCGGTGCTGCCGTAATGCAGCACGAGCCGGCCGCAGCCTGAGACATTCCTGATCTCCTGCAGATACCGTGCCATTGTTTCCGCCGGGGTACCGCTGATGTGGAAGGTCAACCCTTCGATTGACCCGGTTGCCGGGAGATTCTTCACGCGGCTTTTTTTTTGAGGAAAGGAATTGAGATCATTGCACCAGCCGGTGATCTCGGTGATCTTTCCCGGTGCCACAGCCATGTCGTCACCGCTGATCATGAAACAGATGTGCCGGGGCAGTACCTGGATCTGCCCGAGCAGCATCTGTTCATAGAGCCAGTAGATCATGCAGTAGTTCCGTTGGCATGCCAAGGTTAAGAGAGTTTACCCCGACAGCTCAGGTGACCACGCGCTGAACGTATCCGCCGGCTATAAGGATAGGAGTGCTTATAAACATTCCTCATAAAATGATCAGGCAAGAGATGTACTTATACAAGACCGGCATTCCCTTGATCGATGACGCAGCAGGCGGGTTCGAGGCAGGTACCAATATCCTCCTGCTTGCGCCTTCCATGAGCTGCGCAGAACAGCTGGCATATGCGCTGGTAAAACCGCTACCCGGCGAATACACCATCGTTCTCTCCACCAACGAACGGACGGCAGAGGTGATCGATTATTTCAGGTTTTCCGGCATTGACAAGCACTTCATCGGCGTGATCGATGCTATCAGCAAGAGCTCGACCCCGGGTATTGCGGATACGCCGCGGCTCATGTTCGTCACCAGCCCCACGGACCTGACCGGGATCGGCATCAAGTTCTCCAGCATGATCGAATCGATTTTCGACGGTACGTTTTCCGAGGGGGAATCAGGCCTCTTCCCTCCCCCCATCCGCTTCTGCGTCAACTCCATCTCGACGCTGCTCATGTACCGCAGACTAGAGGTGCTGTACCAGTTCCTCCATGTCCTGATTGCGAAACTGAAAAAGATCGAAGGGATCGGGGTATATGTACTGAACAGCGAATCGTTTGATGACCGGACCATCTCCCTGATCAAGCAGCTGACGAATATTGTCATTGAGGTTAAAGTTGAGGGAAATGATAATTTATTCCGGTTAACGGGGATCCGGGGCATCAATGCAGACTGGCGGAAATTTACCGTGACAAAGGGGCAGGTGGCATTTCTGCCATGATATCAACCGGCATGTATGGGATTGACGACATGCTCGGGGGAGGCATCCCGGAAGGCAGTAAAGTCCTCTACAGCATGGAGCCGGGCGTCGACGGGCAGCTTTTTATGATCTCGACGCTGTATGAGGCGCTGGCAAAAGGCCTGTCGTGTCTCGTGATCCTCCCGCACATGACTGTTGATGCGTTTCTGCACGATGCGGAAAAGCTTCGTGGCTCACGGATGGATACCACAGGAAAGACAATAGTCTTTTTCGATGCCGTCGATCGTGAACGGATCCAGCGATACGCGAAGGACCGGAAGACGGCAGCACGGGAATGGCAGGGACGGGTTACCAAACTCTGCACAGAGAACCGGATCGATATTATTTTCGGTTACTTTGATGTTATGTACGAGGATTTCGGGCTTGAACAAGGCATTGGGCTGCTGTCATCCATCCAGGGCCGTAATAAACCCACCATCATTATCGAGCACCTGAATTTTGAGGGGGAGAAGACCCTGAAGAGATTCATCAGCGAAATGGCGTTCGATCTCGTGATCTCGATCCGGGCTTCATCCCGGCCGCTCCCGCACTTCCATTTCTTTACTGTCGTTCATACGTCATGGTCCCCCCAGCCGAAACGCTCAGTCCCCTTCATCATCACCGGAGGAAGGGTCGTCCCCTATATCCCGAAAATCGTAGTAACCGGCCCGCCGGAATCCGGGAAGTCGGTGTTTGTGGCACATGCCTCGGAGCACGGGCTGTCGGTCGATCGCAGGGGGCCATCCGGTGAGACAACTACGGTCGCGATGGACTTTGGCTGGCTGCACAGGAAGGATTTTGATATAATGCTCTACGGGACCCCCGGCCAGCCACGGTTCGACCCGATGATACAGGTACTCTTGAAACACGCCATGGGCGTTGTGCTCCTGATCGATGCAACAAAGGGAGACCAGATTTCCCGTGCCCGGCACCTCATTCAGGTGATTACGGAACTCAGGGTGCCGATCGTAATTGCCGCAAACAAGAAGGATCTGCCGGGCCGCATGAGTGAGAGAGAGATCCGGGACAGCCTCGGGATCACTGACGACATTCCGGTCTTTTCTATATCGGCACAGCGCGGGGAGGACGTGCTCCGGGTCATTGAATCGCTGGTGGATTTCATCACCCAGTTCTCTTATTGACAGGACGGGAAGATGCCTGCCATCACGCGCGGCAGCCCGGTCATAGGGAAGATGCCATGCTGACGTTTGTCGGGCTCGGACTCTACGATGAACGGGACGTCTCAGAGAGAGGACTTGCCTGTATCAGGAGCGCCGATCACATCTTCCTTGAGTGCTATACCTCGCGGCTCATGGGTACAACCCGGAAAAAACTCGAGGAATTTTATGGAATGCCGGTCCATCCGCTCAGCCGGGAGGACGTGGAGCAGCATCCCGACCAGCTCCTTGCACAGGCAGAAAACGGCAACGTTGTTTTTCTCTGTGCCGGAGACCCGATGGTCTCGACGACGCATGCCGATCTCCGTATCCGGGCTTGGGAACGGGGGATACAGACGGCAATCATACACGGGGCATCGATCGCGAGCGCGGTCTGCGGGCTGTGCGGGCTCCAGAACTACCGGTTTGGCAGGTCCTGTTCGGTCCCGTTCCCGCAGAAGAACTGGTTTCCCACATCACCGATCGACGTGATCGCACAGAACCTGGAACTCCGGCTGCACACTCTTGTATATCTCGATATCCAGCGTGAACGGTTCATGACCGTTGGCGAAGCGGTGGGGCTGCTCGAACAGATGGCACGCGGCAAGGGTTTAGCCATCCCGCTGTACATCGGTATTGCACGTGCGGGTTCTGATTCGCCATTGGTCTTGGCGGGTTCAGCCGACAGTATCCGTGCGGTCGATTTTGGTCCGCCGCTCCACATCCTGGTGGTCCCCGGGAATCTCCACGATATGGAGCGGACGTATCTTGAGAGGTTTGCCGGGCTATGAAGATCGGCGCCTGTGGGGCTCTCCTCTCGACCCTCGTGGCAGAGACCACGATTCCGGTGCCGGTGCAGACGCCTCTCGGAAAGACGGCAGCGGCCATCACCGGCATGGCACGGGCGTATGCCGACGACGGCACCACCTTTTTCAGGGATGGGGATCTGGTCAATGCGATGGCGGCGTACTGGTACGGTTTTGGCTGGCTGCATTTCGGCTGGGCATCCGGTCTCGCCATCCTCCCCCATGACAACCTCCACTCCTGCCCGTTTGATGGGGGCTGTGAGCGCCTCCCCGGCACACTGAGATCCCAGATGGAGGAAAAAACGGCCCGGTACGCATACCTGCTCGACACTGCACGGGCCTCGGTAGCCTGTGCCCCGGAACCTGCAACTCCCGGCCACGATTTTGCCGGGCGAATGCTGGTGATCGTAGCCTGTTACGCCATGCAGGGACACAGGTGCTTGAAGAGGGGATTATATGAAGACGCCCTCGCCGGTTTCAGTTACGGGCACGGGTGGCTGGACGCAGGAGTGAGGGCAGGGTTTTTCCGGATCACCCGCTGACGGGAACTCTTTACCATCTGACCAACCCCAGTACCTCATTTCCGGAATAAATCCCAAAAATAAATAAAAGGTTTATACTATGCCTCATAACGTTTTAAGGTAATCCGGGAATGGCGTGCGCAGAGGCGCCCGCGAGGGAGAGGGACATGGAGCGATCGCAACGGAAATGGCTGTACGTTTCAATCGGTTTTTCCCTCCTCGTCCTGATCATCATCCTGTACCTCACTATCAACGTAAACACCATCCAGTACCTCAGGAAGGTTAACCCTGTATTCCTGCTCCTCGCATTTTGCACCCACATCCTGACCATGTGTTTCTGGGCCATGCGCGTCAAGAAGATGTCCGGGTCGCTCGGTTACCGGATCCCGTTTTTGTATTCGCTGAACCTCATCTTTGCAAACCTGCTTGCTGCTGCCGTCACTCCGGCGCAGGCCGGCGGGGAACCGGTGCGCGTACACGAGCTTTACAAGGCAAATGTCCCGCTTGGCGATGCTACAGCGGTTGTGATCATGGAACGGGTGCTGGACGGGATCGCCCTTGCGTTCCTTGCGGCATTTGCCATGTTCGTCCTTAACAAACAATGGAAAAGCCTGGGTGCGATTTCCGATATTATGGTGTTCATCACGTGGATCTTTGTCGCAGGATGCCTCTTCCTCTTCTACCTATCCATGCGGAGACCGGATGTGGTAAAGCGATTCGCAAACAAGTTTGCCGGTTTCTTCACCAGAAAATGGGAGGTTGCCCGGGTGGAGGAACTCATCGCGCGGATCGACAGCGAGGTCGATAATTTCCACGATGCCATTCGCCGCTTTGTCAGGACCGCAAAATCCGGGCTGCTCTGGGGGATGCTTTTTACCCTGCTCTACTGGGTCTCGGAGATCATTACCGCGTCACTCATCCTGGTTGGACTCGGGCAGCCTCCCCTCATCCTGGAGTCGTTTGTCATCCAGCTCATCCTCGCGATCCTGATGATGCTCCCGCTGACCCCGGGCAGTTCCGGCATCGCCGAAATCGGCGCCACGTCCATGTATGCGCTCTTTATACCGGCACCGATTGTCGGCATATTTGTCGTCATCTGGCGGATCGTCCTGTATTATTTCAATATCGCGCTCGGGATTCTCTCCAGTGTCATCATCGTCCGCCGTGAAGCGCAGGCCCTGTGATAACGGCTACAGGCGGTACACCTCAACTCTTATCTGAAGGCACGGTAATCTCTCTCACAGAAATGACGCAGGTCAGGTGCGAGGTCAAGGGCGTTTTTGTCGCCATGAACGAGGCCGGCACGGTGCCGGTTGTGGTGCTGACGGATGGCGGCGAGCGCCTGCTGCCGATCTTTATCGGGCTGTGGGAGGCAGTCTCCATCAACAGCGCGAAGAACCGGGAGGTGCTGCCCCGCCCGTTTACCCACGACCTCTTTCTGGACCTGATGGCACGGTTCTCCATCACCCTGCGGTACCTGCAGATCGACAGCATCGAAGACGGGGTCTACTATGCACAGCTCGTCCTCTCTGCCAATGGCCATGACGAATATATCGACTGCCGCCCAAGCGATGGCATCGCGGTCGCCCTCCGGGGCGAGGCCCCGATCTTTGTTGAGGAGAGCGTGCTGGCCTCGGCCGGCCAGAGCTGCACCGAACTCCCCAACGTGGTCGACCTCTCCACGTTCCTGCAAAAATAGAAGAAGATGAAAAAGTTTTTTGCGGTTTGGAACTCCTCTGGATAACCGGCAAAAGATGTTATCCGGGGTTTCACTTCCACCACGCGGGTGTATCTACGAGGGATATCTCTAGGGGGGATTCGGTAAGATGCGATGAAAGAGCACAGGAAGTATCCTCAAAGCGGTCTTTAGACCCCCTAACACTGCCTCCTCCGTTCACGCATGCTTTTTAGGTATTCTCAAAAATAAGGTTTTCCGGAAAGAGTTTATCAATACAGTTTTTTTCAGGCAGGCATTCGATTAATACGAGTATGTTCGGGAACCGGTTGTTACCATTGTTAAAAGTCCTTGGCTGCTGTATCCCGTTACTTCCGTCGCCTTTCAAGCTCGTGCATGACATCGGCAAGATCGACGCCGGCAGCGTGAAGCGCCACGAGGAAGTGGAAGATCAGGTCTGCCGCTTCTTCCGTCGTCCGTTCCGGAATGCCGTTTTTTACCGCAAGGATGAACTCGGTGGACTCCTCGCCCACCTTTTCGAGCACCTTGTCGACGCCTTTGTCATCGCGGAGCAGCCGGCTCGTGTAGGAGCCCGGTGACGGGTGCGCGGCCCGGTCGCAGATGATCTCCCAGATCTCCTGCACAATGCGGGAGTCGACAGGCTGGCTCATGGGGCCTCCGGTGCGAGGAGGACTTCCCCGATCTCGGTACCATAGAACCGCCGGCAGAGGATGCGCGCCTTCTCGATATTGCAGCCTCCCTTTCCGATAGCGATCCCAAGATCGCTTTTTTTGCTCACAAGCACATTCACCGGACCATTGTCCGTGCCGTGCTCGACCCCCACCACTTCGGCAGGTTTGAAGATATTAGCGATGAACGTATCCGGATTATCGGAGAACTCGACCATCTCGATGCGCTTGCCCAGCACGTTCTGGAGCCTTTTTATGTTGTCTCCTTTTTTCCCGATAGCAAGCCCCATGTCCCCCTGCCGGATGACATAGATCACCCGGTCGAACCGGTCGTCAATGACACAATCGAAAGCAGTAGATCGGGTGAGAATGCGAAGCTCCTCAATATACCGTCGCTCTTTAAAGCCGATATTGCGCTCCATACGAAAATCAATCCTATTGTATCCGCAGATTCGGGATATTCGATACTTTGTTATATTCAGGTCCGGGTGCCGGACACTGCACGTTGGGATATGGTATAATCACACGCTGCTTATGTAAAAAAGTTGTGAATGGATCCTGAGGTATCAGTCAAAACCGTACGTGACGGATACCTGGGCGGTGACCGTCACATCCCCGGGCTGGATGGGAGTCGGGGCAGGTGACTTTGCGACTGCAGCACTGGTCATGTCGTAACTGTTGTAGATGACCGGGGCATATCCCTGAGTGATGTCAGCGGTTTCTGTGCCGGTGATGGTGACGCCTAACGCTGTAGCGACCGCATCAGCATCCGCACGGGCGGCCTGAACGGCCTTGGTGAGGGCCTGGGTGCGGAGTGCCTGCGCCTGCTCGTCAGAGAGCGAGAACTGGATGGAGTTGACCTGGTTGACACCCTGTGTGACGGCTGTGTCAATGATTGCCCCGGTCTGGTTCACATCGTGAAGGGTAACCTCGAGGGTGTTGGTGACCTGGTAGGTCTTGACCTTGCTCCCCAGCGGATTAGTCGGGTCCTGATAGACCGGGTAGATCGAATACCCGGTCGTCTTCATCTGGGCGTTTGGGACGCCAGCTGCGACCAGCGCACCGACCACTGTGTTCATCCGCGCGGCATTGTCAGCCTGCGCCGTTACGACATCCGCGTCCTCCGTTTCAACCGCAAACGTGATCTGGACCCGGTCCGGTGTACCAGTAACGCTGCCACTGCCGCTCGCGTGGATGACCCGGTCAAAAGACGCGTTGGTATCTGCCGCTGCCACACATCCGACCATCGCAAGCGTGAGAAACAGGATGGCGGCCACGAGAACTGTCATTTTTCGCATCATAATTCCGGCTGATTATTGTAGGCCGGTGCGATTAAAGGTTGCTTTAACTGCGAAAATATTCGTAGTTATCTTCCTTTTTCCCCCAAAGTACATGAGCTGGAAGCGCCCACAGTACAGGCGATCACAGCATGGGAGCGACAATCGTAGAGAAGATATTTTCAAAAACATGCGGCAAAGAGATACGGGCTGGCGAAGTGGTCATGGCCCCGCTCGACGGTGCAATGATCCATGATATCACCGGCCCTCTTGCCATCCAGAAGTTCTACGAAATGGGCGGATCGAAGGTGTTTGACCCGGAACGCATCATCATGCTCTTCGACCACCAGATCCCGGCAGACTCCATCGGCGCGGCACAAAACCATGTGTACATGCGTGCATTTGCCGCAGAGCAGCACATCCATAATTATGACATCAACGAGGGCGTCTGCCACCAGGTGGTGCTCGAAAAGGGCCGTGCCGCCCCGGGAGAGATCGTGGTCGGCGCCGATTCCCATACCTGCATGTACGGGGCGGTTGGCGCATTCGCGACCGGGATCGGTTCGACTGACATGGGGTTTGCCCTGAAGTTCGGTGCCCTGTATTTCAAGGTGCCGGAGACGATCCGTGCTGAACTTTCCGGCAGGTTCACGAAATATGTCGGTGCAAAGGACCTGATCCTCGCGATCGCTGCTGATATCGGTGCCGATGGGGCGACCTATAAGGCAATCGAGTTTACCGGCAGAACAGTATCGAATCTTGACATGGCCGGCCGAATGACCTGCTGCAACATGGCAGTCGAGATGGGAGCAAAGGCAGGGATCGTGGCACCGGATGCGATCACGTGGAAGTACATGAAAAGCCGGCGGAACATGAAACCGTTTGTGCTCAGGAGCGACCGTGATGCAGATTTCGCCGAACGGCGTTCATATGACGTATCGAATCTTGAACCGCAGGTCGCGGTCCCCCATAATGTCGATACGGCCGTGCCGGTCAATAAGGTTGCCGGGACACATGTCGACCAGGTCTTCATCGGTTCCTGCACGAATGGCAGATTCGAGGATCTCAAAGAGGCTGCAGACGTGCTGGGAAAGAAGAAGTTCAACGCGAATGTCCGGGTCATCGTGATCCCGGCCTCGCGGGACGAGTACCTCAGGACACTGGAAGCCGGTCTCGTTGAGAAGTTCGTGAAGGCCGGTGCGCTGGTCGAGGCCCCCTGTTGCGGGCCCTGCATGGGAGGTGCATTCGGCCTGCTCGCGCCGGGCGAGGTCTCGCTCTCGACATCGAACCGGAATTTCAGAGGCCGGCAGGGAAGCACAGACGCAAAGGTGTACCTCTGCTCGCCGGCAACCGCGGCGGCAAGTGCGATGAATGGCGTCATCACAGACCCAAGGGAGGTGTGATGATGAATAACCGAAAGCCGGCAGCTCGGCAGGAGGCGGTGGCTGGCATGCCCCTTGCAGGGACCAATGCGCGGGCATGGAAATTCGGCGATAATATCGATACCGATGCGATCATCCCCGGACGGTTCCTGACCATCAACAACCCGGATGAATTGGCGCACCACGCGTTCGAAGGTACGCGGGACGAGTTTGCAAAAAAGGTAAAGGAAGGTGACGTGGTCGTCGGGGGCCGGAATTTCGGCTGCGGCTCCTCCCGCGAGCATGCCCCGCTCGCGCTCCTCGGCTCGGGCGTAAGAGTCGTGATCGCTCAATCGTTTGCCAGAATCTTCTTCAGAAATTCGATCAATGTCGGCGTGCTCCCGGTCGTCTGTCGTGACGCCGACAAAATTGCCGATGGTGCAAAAATCCGGCTGAACGCCAGAAACGGGTATATCGAGGCGGACGGTACGCGGTACGTGGTAGAGCCTGTGCCGGAGTTCATGCAGGGAATCATCGATGCAGGCGGGCTTGTCCCGTACGCAAAGGGCTTGAAAGAGGTTCTGGTATGTACAAAATCGCAACGATAGGTGGGGATGGTATCGGACCGGAGATCGTGGCCGAAGGAAAGAAGGTGCTGGAAGCAGCAGGGGAGCGGTTCAATTTCGATATCGGGTGGACGGACTTCGACATCGGGGCGGAGCGGTACCTGGCGACCGGCAGACTCCTGACCGAAGACGACCTGAAGGCGCTGTCGAAATTCAGGGCGATCTATTTCGGTGCCATTGGCGATCCCCGGGTGCAGCCGGGGGTGCTGGAGAAGGGGATCCTCCTGGCACTCAGGTTTTACTTCGACGAGTATGTGAATCTGCGGCCGATCCAGCTCCTCGCCGGTGTCGAGACCCCGCTTGCTGGAAAGACCCCTGCCGATATCGATTTTGTTGTCGTGAGGGAGAATACCGAGGACTTCTACGTGGGGATCGGTTCGCGGTTCAAAAAACACCAGAAGACCGTTCTCGCTGTCGATCGCGAGCTTTACACCATCAGGTTCGGGCTCGACATCGAGAGCGACGCAGAGGAGATTGCCTACCAGATTGGGGTCGTTACCCGCGAGGGGACACGCCGGGTCCAGACATATGCATTTGACCTCGCGATGAAGCGGAAGAAGAAACTAACCTCTGTCGACAAGGCAAACGTGCTCTCGGATGTCTACGGGTTATGGCGGGACGTATTTACCGAGACGGCAGCAAGGTATCCCGCTGTCACCACCGAGTTCAACTTTGTTGATGCCGTTACCATGTGGTTTGTGAAAAACCCCGAGTGGTTCGATGTCGTGGTCACACCGAATATGTTCGGTGACATCATCACCGATCTCGGTGCGATGATCCAAGGGGGTCTCGGGCTCGCTCCCGGCGGTAACATCAACCCGGAGGGCACATCGATGTTTGAGCCGATCCACGGCTCGGCGCCGAAATACAAGGGGATGGGTGTGGCAAACCCGATCGCCACGATATGGGCCGGTTCGTTGCTGCTCGACCATCTTGGAGAGCACGAGGCGGCAAAGGCTGTTGTCTCTGCCATCGAACAGAGCATAAAGGCTGGCGTGGTGACCAGAGATCTCGGCGGCGAGGCGGGTACGGCAAAGGCCGGATCGTATATTGCCGAGTGCATTAAAGGGGGGGATAATTTTTAGAGACTGTTTAATAAGGAATGCCAATACAACGCTGTCCTGTCGCCAAAAAATTTTATAAAACCGTTCCGTACCGTTCTGAGGAGATCCTCTCGGAGAAAGATGCGGTGGGCAATCCGCCCTGTTATTGTTGGATTGTTCTTCTGAAGATCATGTGCAGCAGAGTTACCTACGCAGCCACTGCCGGGCCGGTTACCTTATATCTTCCGGGATATCGATCAGGACGTCGTCATCATCCGCAGCCTTTTCACCGGAAAAAATGGACCTGAAGAGCGCGAGGGGCTTTTTCGTGTTCGACGCTTCCTTTCCATTGTTTGTTCCGGATTTTTTGCCGCTGCCAGAGCCCTTCAAGAGGATCTCAGCTTCGATGATTCCTTCATCGACCTGTTTTTTCTCAGTGACGTCCATGAGCGACCCGGCAATCGCGACGATCTTGCCATCCCGGACGACCGGCATCTCGTTGACCTCCACCCAGATCCGGGCGCCCTCACGCCCGGCCAGCTCCAGCCGGTAGGAGGGTTCGCGCCTGCCTGTCGCGATCGCCCGGAGTGTCCGTTCGAGTCCCTCCGCATTGGTCGGATTATCCGTCAGGTAATCGGTCCACAGCCGTTTTCCCGCGTGCGGGCGGCACCCGAGGAGCGCACGGAGCCTCGGGCTGACAAACATCACGACATGGTCCAGGCTGTGCGTATAATGCATCTGCTTCCCACTCTCCACCACGAGCATGAGGTCGTCATACCGCTTACGAATCGCCCGCTGCTCCTTCCGGAGCCTGGTGATGTCCCTCCCGGTGGCCACGATGGCGCTCACCCCGCCATTCCCGTCAAGAATGGATTTTGCCGACCAGCTGATGCAGCGCAGTCCCTGTGGTGAGGGAAGCCACTGCTCCACGGTACAGGCAAACGGTGGGCGGAACAGCCGGGTCATCCGTGACGCCATAACATCGGAATAGCGCTCACTCGTTACCGGCATGAAAACGCTGCCGGTCAGCTCGTCTTTCGTTTTCCCGACCGCTGCACAATAGGCAGGGTTGACAAAGAGAAGACGCCCCTCGGGACTGAACTTGACGATAAGGTCCTGCTGGCAGTCGACCAGTTCCTTATAGTCTGCATCGTCACCACCAGCACTCATCGCGCCCCTCCCATATGCAATGAACGGTGTTGTACCCGACAGAAAAAAGCGTCTCCATCTACTTTACAGATCTTTTTCCCGGAACTATTAATGTTGTAGGATAAGATACGATGGTTTCTGCGCGATAAACGGGAAGAAAAAACAAGAGAGGGGTCGGGGATCCTCGTACAGGATCAGACCAGAGCGCTGATCCGTTGCTGGCCGGTGGATTCCCTGCGGTCTTTCCATGCCGACAGCGCCGGCTGTTCCGGGATTTTCACAATCACGGCACGCCGCTCTTTCCTGTAGATAACAGCCCGGAGTGCGTCAAGCGAGATAGTGAAGGTGCCGGACTTGAACAGTTCGATATTGAGGGCCTTACCTGATACCGAGACCTGGGCAAGTCCGCAGGTAGTACCGAGGTAGTAATTCCATTCACGGGTGAGCATCTCCACCTGGACAAATACGTGCCCGGATATTCCCTTCACCATGTCTGACAACCGGATTGCATAACGGCTGCCCATGATGTGCAGCTCCACCACTTCACATATATTGCCGTCGCTGTCAACTGCCCTGCACCCGGTCCGCTGCACATATCCCGCTTTCTGCATCATACACGACCACCTTCTGTCGTGGTAATGCGTTGATAACAGGGGTATATAACCCATCAGTCTGCGCGGGGTGAAAGTGTAAAATGTGAGATGCACGTATAACGGCTCTATAAAAATCCTGAGAGAATCTCCTGACGTTCGTGGTGGAAAGCAAAGGAGGATTGGAAAGACTTTTCCGCTGGAAAGTTTTGATTCTTCGGCACGGGTTGTCTCGGCCACTTATATTTCCTATTATGGGGAAGGTCTCCGTCGCGGGGCAAATAAAAAAGAGGGGGCTGAACCGATTCTACGGACGCCTTTCAGACAATTCTCATCGTTGATGAGGTTCATCACCCCCAACAGCGTCTGAAAGACAGGACGATCCCGATACTGTTCGATTTTTTAGTCACTGATTTGCCACACCACCCTGCGGCGCCACGGGTTTACGATCCCTGCATGCATTCAGCACATTCTCAATAAAGTGGAGCGTTCCGCCGGTGCCGGCAACCGGCTGGTGCGACAGTCGGACCTTATCGCGGAACGGCAGGATCATACCGACAAATGCCCGGCCATCGCTCACGGATCTTTCGAACGACGACCCAATCACAAGATCCGGTGCGCACCGCTGTATATGTGCCCTGACTACACCCAGTTCCTTCACCTGTCCGATCGGGTAGCATGAATCGGGGGGTTCGTTGCGCGTACCGACAAAGAGCACCGCTGCATCGAGATACCGCTCGAGAACCTGTGCCGCGAAGAGCGCGTAGGCCACCCCGGCAAAGATGGTGACCGAGGGAGGATCGTACCGTCGAAGATATTTATCGCATACGTGGATCACCCGTTCCTCCTCCACCGCGGCTTCCCGGAGGACAGGATCGATATCTGCGCCATCGAACTTCCCTGCAAGGTTCGTAAATGTCTCCCGGGTCGCCTCAAACCCAAGCGTGCTGCCAAGGCAGGTGCCCAACCCGCTCCGGAAATCATCGTTGGAGCCGATGGTGAATGGTGCGGCATGCCGGATCTGCTCAAGCCTGTCGCAGGAGAAAACCGTCCCGACCATCACCGAGGCCATTGCGAGCAGGCGGGTTAGTTCCTGGACATTTCCCCGGGAAAAGGGATCGGAAAGGCTGACGCCATCGATATTTACGCCATCCCGTTCCGGGTCAACGACTGGCTGGAGCGCCTCAAGAGCGGCCCGGTAGCCGGTCTCGAGGTCGCCGGCAAAACCCGGACTATCGACCAGCAGGACATCATGGGCAGCAAGCATCGACCGGATGTCCTCCCCGAGGATGGAGGGGACGCAGGTCGTTATGACCGCAATACGCCCACCGGTGCCGGAGAGTTCCGCAATCGTGTCATTGAGCCGTTCTTCCGATCCGAAAACCACCTCGTTTTCCAGAATGAACGTCCCGTGGAGAGGAGCGTGGAGGAGGGAGGCAGGATAATAATAGCACCCGCTCGAACCATGAATGACTACCTGCAGGCCGGAGAATCCGGCAAGACAGGCCGCCGCTCCGGTCATCGCGCAGGGCCAGAGCGGGTTTTCGCATTCAGGCATGGAGGGAACGCCTCCAGCGGTGGAGCATCCGGCGCATCCCCGCCGTGCCGACCGGCGGGTCCGCGGGGAGCGGGACGGGACAGCCGGCTGGAGTGATATCCAGTTTAAGTGCATCTGCTACCTCCCGCACCTTGCGGATACCATCCATGTCAGTCATGGCAGGATCGAGACGTACCTCATATCCGGCCAAATCGGCAAAATCGCAAAATATCTCTTCCTGCAATTCCCGCTCTTTCTCGAGCGGCTCGCGGCAGTCAAGACCGCAGGTATCTGCAACAGATTTCAGGAACGCGATGGTATCGGAAATACCTACGGGAAACGACGGGATGTACCGGGTGCCAAACTGCTTCAGCAGGCAGGTGCCGACCGGCTCCAGAGCGGGGTCACGGAGGATGTTGAGCCGCGCCGCTCCCAGAAGAGGGATCTGATCCACATTCAGGTCATGTACAAACCGTATATTCACCGGTAGCCCGAGTGTGTCCAGCAGCCGGGCGACCTCGGCAAAGTTCTCATTGACCTCATATTCGAGATTTTTTTCGCCGATAATATTCACTCCGCCATTGGGAACAGCCGGACCTGCCATCCCAGCCAGTGCAATAAGCGCATTGTTCACACCCTCCTGGAAAGGACCGCCAAGAAACCCGGCAGTCGGGACCGGGATAACCGGGACCCCGCGCGGGACGCTGCACACCATCCGCACGTCATCGCCAATCGTCTCGACAATGCAGGTCGACAGGACAAAGACGGCAGCGGGATCGAGCCGTGTGACTGAATTGAGGGTGCGATCAAGCGCCTCCTCGCCCCCAAAAATGATCTCCGTCTCTGTGAGGCCGGTCGAAAAGAGCTCCGGGATGCAGATATCCTCGTTGTCAAGAGCGGTCGCGTGCAACAGGGAGAAATTGTGGTGGGTACACCCGTTTGGTCCGTGCACGATACTCACGGCGTCGCGGACATGGGAGGTTACCGAGAGTGCCCCGGTCAACGTGCAGCCCCCGAACCTACATGAATTCGATGGCAAGGGATTCGAGGTCATGGATCTCGAGCGGTGTCGGTACGGTAAAACGGGTGTTCTCCATCACCCGGGCGGCCAGCTCGCGGTACCGCTGGGCCTGCGGGCAGCCGGGATCGTATTCGATAACCGTCTTCCGGTTCAATTCGGCGATCTGCACAATGCGGTCGTGGGGGATGAACTGGATAAGGGCGCTGTTCACCCGCCGGGCAAACTCTTCTACGAGTTCCTTCTCCCGGAGCTGATCTTTTGCATTGCATATCACCCCGGCAAGTCGGCACCGGCTCTTTGCCCGCATGGACAAACGTCTGATCGCCTTGCAGATGTTGTTTGCCGCGTACAGGGACATGAGTTCGCCGGAGGTCACCAGGTAGATCTCCTGTGCATACCCCTCGCGCATCGGCATCGCAAAACCACCGCAGACGACATCCCCCAGTACGTCATACACGATCACATCCCCGGAGAGAGCGCCAAATTTCTCCAGCAATTGGAACGTTGCGATGATCCCGCGACCGGCACAACCAACACCAGGTTCGGGCCCACCCGCCTCGACACAACGGGTGCCGTTGAACCCGCTGTAAACGACATCGGAGATGGAAAGCGCCGCGTCGCCCCGTTCCCGGACGAGATCCAGAACGGTCGGTATGAAATTCCCGTGCATCAGCATCCGCGTACTGTCACGTTTGGGATCGCAGCCGATCTGGAGGATGTCAAGCTCCTGCAGGGAAAGAGCGGCAGAGAGATTTGCCGAGGTGGTTGATTTTCCGATTCCTCCCTTGCCGTACAGGGCGATCTGTTTCATCAATGTACTATTTGGCGGCACTTTATATTAGATCTCCTGATGTTAAATTAAGTAAAGTTGTGTTATCAGGATCCGCATGAGGGGACATAAGAATCATTCAGGACGCCAAAATCGTGCCGCAGCCAACAGGATCACCGGGATGACCTCGCCCCAACCTTACGATTTATTCCTTATGAGCCGATCCAGTATAGCCATGAGAAAGGAAAAACGGCCAAGACCGTAGTTAAAGGAGCGCCAAAAGAGAAAATTTTCCCGGGAGATGGGCGATAATCGTGGTGAGGGGGCAGGAACCTGCGCATCACAAGAAGGTTGCCGTTTGTTCACTATCAGCATTTGCCCGAAAAGGGGGAAAAGAGGGTTCTGTTCTTACGACATGAGGTTAATTCCTTTGTGCATCTTTACGATGTCATCAGCAAGTCGGTCGAGGGCCTGCATCGCTGCTTCATCCGGCTGCCCCTTGACAATGACCGGCGGGATGAGCTCGACCTTTACATGATCAAGCATTTTTGTGATCACGTCAGCGCTTTTCCCCCCCCACGCATATGATCCGATGACCGTGGCAAACCTTGTCTTTGGCCTCAGGGCGTTTGCGAGGTAGGTCGCATAGACAATCTGCGGGTGCGGGCCGAACAGGACTGTCGGAGTCGCGATTACAATCGTGGCTGCATCGACCAGCGACATCGCCAGTTCGCCGATATCGGTCCGGGTAAGGTTGAACGGCTTGACCGTAACACCGCGGGCAATCAGCGCTTCGGTCAGGTGCTCTACCATCTTCAGCGTGCTCCCGTGCATCGAGACGTACGGGATGACTACCTCGTTTTTTACCACGTCCGAGACCCAATCGGTATATGCTTCAAGGATGAATGCAGGACGCCGGTGAACCGGTCCATGGCTGGGGGCGATCATGGCAGGCTGTAATGCTTTCACTTTTTCCAGGTACCCCTTGATGCTACCCCGGAAAGGCATCATGATCTCCGCATAATACCGTTTTGCGGAGCGGTATGCGGCTGCTTCAGCCTCCACAAAAAGATCGCTCGACGCTGCGTGAAACCCGAAGAGGTCACAGGGAAAAAGGATCTTATTCTCAACAAGATAGGTGATCTGGGTCTCGGGCCAGTGCGTCCATGGCGTGAGGAAGAACTGCAAAGTCCGGTTCCCGAGCGACAGGGTTTCTCCATCCTGGATGACCCTGAACCGCTCCCGCGGGACCTGCAGGAGTGAAATGAGGAGATCCCGGCACTTCTCGTTGGTCACGACGGTCGCGTCCGGATAAAATTCGAGGATCATCGGAAGCGAGCCGGAATGATCCTGTTCCGCATGGTTGATCACAATGTAATCAATCCGATCGGTTCCCATCTTGACAAGGTTCGAGATCAGTTCGAACTCCTTTGTCGGGTCTACCGTATCGATGAGGGCGGTCTTCTCGCTGCCCCGGATCAGGTAGGCATTGTAGCTCGTTCCTTCCGGCAGGGGGATCAGTTCGTCGAAGATCCTCCGGTCAAAATCAAGCGCGCCAACCCAGAATATATCATGTTCCAGTTCGCGTGATACCATAATTACCAGCCATCAATCCTGTTTCTTTTATTGTTATACTCCAAAATTCCTGATATCTCCGTATGGCTGGTAGAATGTAGCGTGGAGTATGGAATAATCATTTCGATGATGACCGGTAGTCAGATGCAAAAAATCTGGAAGTTGATGGGGAGAATCTTTGATCTATACGCGACGAATGGCTGAGGAAGGCATGGACATCATAGAAAACTTTCAATCTGAAAATTTTCAATTTATTCTCAATAATTTTTACCACTTCTTTACACGAGTATTCCTTACGCATCCCTTGCACTACTACCAAATTGCCTATCGTCTCATTGCAATTATTACGATTTCAAGGGTGGGTCACCCCAATACCCCCACATCCTAAACAGCAGGCTTTCAGGAAACTCACGACGGCAGTCCCTCCGGGATCTGGTGTCAGACAGGGATCCCAGTTGAGACCTCCCCCACCCCACGATACCCCCTGCTCCGGGTTTTCTCACCATGGGGCGGGAGGTTACCAATCAGACCCCCCCTTTGAACTACTTCATGTAACATCATTCAGAACAGATGAACGGTGAAGTTCCAGATATCAGGGTATTCTGTAATTCCCATTCCATCGTTGCGTCAAATTGGAGAAGTTCAACACTGAAATATTCCTTATCCGGTATACCACTTCCCATTCTTCTGAAACGTCAATCCGACTGCCAATGGCGTAGAAAAGACGAACAACCAGATTACCTGAAATGGCATCTGACCGCTTCGCCAGGAGTCCGGATGGTTCCTGTGCAATTCCATTCGTTGATCGGAGTCATAGTCTTCTTCCGGGAGTTAGTACAGGATAATCATCCCTATACCGGATTCTGGTGTTTAAAGATGCACGTACCATCCGATAAAAGACATCACCGTATTTTTTGGCAGAACTGGCAATAAGAGAACGATCCGGGAAAAATTATGATGAATTTGTGATCGAAAATGTTGACCAGGACGACGAAAGGCCACTATCAGCATTGATAAGTGTTAAGTTCCAGCTGCCTATCGCTGCATTTGGATTGGAAAGATCGCAGGTAGTAGTGACTTGAGTCGAACTGACGGTCGTAGTGCTTGAACAGGGGATCTCTAACGTGCCCTGGCCAAGGAACACTGTGACAGCTGTTGCGAAATTGCTCCCGGTGATGGTGAGCGGGATGGATGCGCTCAGCGCACCGGTGTTGGGAGTGACACCGGAGATGGTCGGCGGAGTCTGTCCGATGGTGAACGCACTTGGCAACGTAGCCTTCTGGCCATCGGGATTCGTCACTTCGACATTCACTTGACCCATATCAAGCCCGTTAAGGTTGAACGAGCCGGTGATCTGCGAGGAGGATATGGAGACGCCGGTCCCGAAAACCGGCGCAAATCCCGCTTGTAGCAGTTCTACTGTTGCACCGCTCTGGAAACTGCTGCCGGTTATGGTGAGCGTCACAACGCTGTTCTGGGCTCCACCGGTCGGGGAGATGCTGGTAATGCTTGGCGGACTGCCGGAGAGTGTTGTCTGAACTGTGGTGGGAACCGTCGGAGTAACGATAGGCACTGAGGTGACCGTCACATGGGCGACTTTGACCGGATAGAGTTTTTCCATATTTGCACGGGGGAATTGATCCGTGTCAGAATTTAACCGGTATCCCCATGAGCCGTCAGAATTCTGGTAAATCATGGCGCGATCGTACTGATCCGATGTCTGGTCATAGGAGAGGATCAGCCAATGTACCGTCAGGGTCGAGGATGTCACGATATCACCGGCCACATAGAGTGGCGATGGCATTGTGGTAGGGGTTGTGGCGACTGCGGTATTGGTCGATGACGACTGGCTGGAACAACCGGCAAAAAACACGCAAGCCACTAGGATCAGTCCAAGAAGAAGCCCAATTCTCATTTTTTCTGTCATAATTGTATCTTTTTTGTTCACGCATGTATAAGATTTTGTATTCATGGTTCTGTGGGCATCCTCCAAACGAGAGTGCGGGATGACCAGCTGAATCCCGCCTGCTGGGGTACACCATCTGGCTCCTCCTGACCTGCTGGTAACATGGAACCTCTGCAGGATAGCATGGCGGACGGTAGGATAGATCGGTACATATCAGCCATGCACGATAATATGCATAGCACCGTCAGAATTTTGCCGTGCCGTGGAATGCCATATACCAGCAGTTTAAGCGTAAAATCGTATCGAAACTAAAAGGTCAACAAAATTAGGGTGACGACACAGGAATGGTGGTGTAATATCGTGAACAATACCCGTGGACGCCTGCCAGTACACTAGCTGTGATGAAGGTTGCAACATATACTGCGGGGTCGGGCTGACGCAAATATACGGGATCGACGGACGAGATCCCAACAAAGACCGTGACGAACGTAACCACCAGAATGGTCGCGTATACATCGCGGATAGCGAAGAAAAAAATTGCCGCTCCACAGCCGATGCAGAAAAGGAGCAAAATAACCGGATCCGGGCCGGGTTCCGCCATAAGTACAAACAACGAAAGTGAAAACAAGAGCGCAGTCACGATAATACCGGTCAGTATGGAGGCCAGCATCCCACCGGTGCTGACAAATGCCTGCACATGGGTTCCGACAAGAACCCAGCAGATCATGACGGTAGCAATCGAAGTCGGCAGGAAGAGAAGAAATGCATTGGCAAAGGCAAGCTGGTCTGCACCGGACGGGGAGAGCATGATAATACATGCATACCCGGCGGCGGCCACAATGGTGCAGACAGATACGGTCCGGCGCAATGACCGGAACCCGATCTGAAACATGTTCACTGCCCCGGTGAGGAATGACGACCGAATACAGGTCATTGGTACCAGAATACCGAGAAAAATACAGGAAAAAACGGAATAGATCAGGAGTCCCATAGGATTGTACCGTGAAAAGAGCCGGGGGATTCCCGCCAGGAGATGTGTTTCCAGTATCCACGCGGAAAACACCAAAAGGGGGATTATAATCAGGCGGATCAGCAATAATCTCGGCCGGGGCTGGGAAGTCTGCCCCCGCAGACCCGTCCCTTTCCGGACCGGGGGGCTTAAGGGTCTAACTTCCGGCTGTTTTCCCGTGAAGCCGGCGGGGATTTCCCCTCCCCGCAAAAAAGAGATTCCCATCGTATCGCAGAGCGTTTATCTTCTTGCTTCAATAAGTTCCCGAATTCTTCGTCCGCGTGCATCGGGATCAAGGGGACGGCCAAGATAATGGTCATCGAAGGTCGGGAGTGATCGTTCATAGAATATTCCCAGCGCGATAGGTGCATCACGGTTATAATCCCACTCGCGCGACTTCATGCATGCAGCTTCAAAATCCGCAGTGTTGTGACCGGAGAGTTCATAGACGCGGGGGTTGTAATAATCGGTCATGTTGAAAAACGTGGCGCAAATCTGAAGGACATCAATAAATGCAAAACCCTTGTGCATTATTCCCCGCCGGATCAGCTGCTGCAGCAGATCCATCTTTTTTGTATATCCACGTGCCACAAAGGTCGCACCTGATGCAAGCATCAGCTCGATGGGATTGAAAGGGTATTCTGCTGAACCTGACGGCGTGGACTTTCCCTTGAAACCTAGAGGGGACGTCGGCGTGTACTGGCCAACGGTAAGCCCATAGACGCGGTTATTGTGGACGATCATCATCAGATCGATATTACGTTTTGCGGCGAAGATCAGGTGGTCCAGCCCCTCTGCATATGCATCACCGTCACCGGCACAGCAGATGACCGTAAGGTCCGGATTTGCGAGCTTGATACCGGTCGCAACGGGAAGCGTCCGGCCGTGAATCGCATAGAAGCTGTTGATATTCAGGTAATCGGCAATTTTTGCATGGCAGCCGATGCCCGTAACCAGCACTACATCGTCAAGCGACAGCCCCTCCTTTTCCCGGCTGGCAAGGATATTCTTAAGCGTATGCTGGAGTGAAAAGTTACCGCAGCCCGGACACCAAGTGTTCTGTGCGTCCGTTATAAGTACCCGCGCCATTATGCCGCCACCTCCTTTACCTGGGCGAGCAGTTCGTCCACAGTAAACGGCCTGCCGTCATATTTGAGGATCGGGCTACCCGCCACAATACCGTGCTGTGCGGCCAGAGCGGCCAGCTGGGCCGTTGCGTTTCCCTCGACGGGGATCAGGTGATCGATCCCCCTGCATGCAGCGGCAATCTGCTTCTTTGGGAACGGTGAGAGCACGAGCGGTTGTACCACTTTCAGCCCCAGAGCAGATGCCACCTCCTCACAGGGACCCCGGCATGACCCCCAGCACAGCAGGGCAGTCGCGGCATCGGGCGCCCCGAAAGTATTTACCACACTATGCCGGTCCAGTTCTTCTGCCAGAATATCCCATTTACGCAGGCGTTTTTTTGTCATACGGGTAACAAGATCTGGTTCTTCCGTGCTTATACCGGCCTCATCATGGGCATAACTGTTCACCTTTACGACAGCATCCTTCTCCCCATAGAATGCCAGAGGGGAAATTCCGTCGCGAGTGTCCCGGTACCGCAAATAAGGTACCTGACGGTCCCACCTCTGGGGTTCATCAACAGGTATCTCCATCTTGTTTTCAATGCCGAAACTGTAGGTCCCTTCAGATAACGTTTTGTCGGCAAGGATGAACGCGGGTATCTGGTATTTCCATGCGATACGAACGGCAGCAACCGACCAGATATATGCCTCATTGGCATCCGACGGGGCAACAACAAACCGGGGAAACTCCCCCTGCCCGGCATGGAGCACAAACCGGAGATCGGCCTGGCCGGTATACGTCGGGAGGCCGGTGGAAGGGCCGGTCCTCTGCGAGACCACGAGCACGAGCGGAAGTTCTGCCATGCCGGTGAGCGAGAGCCCTTCGGTCATCAGGCAGAAGCCACCGCCGGAAGTACCAATCGCCGTCCGGATTCCCGCCGAGGAAAAACCGTTTGCCATCAGGATAACCGCGATCTCATTTTCAGGGTGGACCACCGTTATGCCAAACCGTTCCGCGTTTTCCGCGAGGAAATGAAGAAGCGAAGATGCTGGAGTCATCGGGTACGCTATATAGGCCGACAGTCCTCCTGCAGCCATCCCCATCCCGATCGCCTCGTTGCCGGATAAAACAGGGTGCGGGGGACGGTTGAGCGGTTCCATTGCCCGCACCAACCGGATCTGGTCATATGCCCGCCGGGCAACGCGGATGTTCAGATCCACGGCCTTTGGCATGTGCCTGCGGAAGACCTCTTCCATCGTCTCCAAAGGAATGCCTGCTGCTTTTGCGAATGCTCCGATCATCGCTGAATTGCCGGTGATGGCGGGTGCAGTTTCTGCAGCCAGAATGGATTTCAGGGAAATCGCCTGGCTGTTCTGAGGGGGTTTTACCACATCGGCGTTTGCGATGAGAACACAGTTTTGGCAGATATCGTAATGCCGCTGAACCGTTTCCTGGTCAAGAGCAATCAGGTAGTCAAGGGTTTTTTTTAATGCCGCAACAGGTTGCTCCGCCGCACGCACGACCGCAAAATTATGCCCTCCACGGATGAGCGAGGGATAGTCGATATCCATATACACATAATAGCCAAGATGATTGAGGAGCTGGGCGACGATCAGACCCGCATTATTGATTCCATCCCCTGCTTTTCCGCCAACGATGACTGATACATCTTTCACAGCATATACCCCTGTAATCTCTGATGCTGTCAGGAAGGCTAAATATGTTGGGATAAAGGACACCCGAAGATGCCGCTCTGACACGGGTTGGCCGCAGATATCTGATAAATCATCAAGATGGGCTATCAAAGGGAATTTTATTAAATGGGTATATTCAAATATCCCGGCATTGTCTATCAGTTCTGTACAATGCATACTATGTCACTTTCGCGACACAGATGGCTGATCAAAATCCTCACGAGATTTTCTTACCAGCCTGCATGGTGGATTTGCAGAATGATGACCGGGTTAACCTGAGGCCATGCTCCCAGTTACCGTACATGAATTAAGAAACAAAGAGAAAAGAACGAAAAAGAACGGAAGTGAAGAGTTGGTTTCTGACAGCCTGATCTACGACAAAAAAGCCTACTACGTCAACAGCACGAGCGGCATGGACATGGATGGCCTGATTAAGGCGCTCAGGCACACAAATCTGGGTATCCGGTGGAGGGCCGCCCTCGCACTGGGTGATATCGGTGAACCAGCCATCAAGCCCCTGATCCGGGCACTTAAAGATCACGATCATGACGTGCGGTGGCTGGCCGGGCTCGCCCTCTCACGAATGGGGGGAGCAGCAATTCCCCAGCTGGTCCGTGCGATGATCGAAGACGATTTTGACGTTCGCTGGCATGCAATGCTTGTTCTCTCAAAACTGGGTAAGCCCGCCATTCCGCACCTGATCACGCTTCTGCGGGAAGGCGACAGCGATGTCCAGTGGCGCAGTGCGCTTGCCCTTTCCATGATCGGAGAAGCAGCGGCCGAGCCCCTCATCCTCGCGCTGAAAGACAAGAACTGGTGGGTCCGGGTTCGTGCTGTGTGGGCACTGGGGGAAATTAGGGATTCCCGTGCCGTTGAACCCCTGATCCAGTCTGTCAACGATCAGGACTGGTATGTCCGCTGGAGCGCTGCCGATGCCTTGGGAAAGATCGGCGACAAGCGGGCGGCAATGTGCCTCGGGAAAGCGCTGAAAGAGTCTGACTCGTTCGTGCAGGTACCTGCATCGTGGGCTCTGGGCAAGCTCGGCAGCGATGCCCCGGTAGAACCCCTGATCCAGTCACTGAAGGACCCGGACTGGTATGTGCGGTGGGGTGCCGCTGACGCATTGGGGAATATCGGAGACAGACGGGCACTGGAACCGTTAAAAAAACTCAGGGAAGACAAGGACGAATACGTCCGCCGCGCATCTGAAGAGGCAATCGAGAAGATCATATCGAAAAAGCCCCCGAAAAATAACATTTTATAGAATTTGAAGAATTTTGTCTTATTTTTTTATCATTTCTTCAAGAACGATTTTAATATCGTTGATCCGGTAGGGTTTGGTCAGGCGACCGGAAAAACCGTATGCTGCAAAGTTCTGCATGACCGGATCATTGGAATAACCGCTGGATACCACAGCCCTTACATTCGGGTCGTACCTGCGGAGCTGTTCGATCGCCTCCCGACCATTCATCCCATCTGGTATGGAGAGGTCAAGAATGACAAGATCAAACGGCCGGCCTGCTTCTTTCTCCTGTTTGTACAACGCTACCGCTGATGCGCCTTCCTTAGCAAAGACCGCTTCGTAACCAAGGAATTTGAGCACTTCATGGGTGACGTCAAGGATGATCTGCTCATCATCCATCAGGAGGACCTTCCCTTTATCCGACATTCCGCCTCCACATATGTACTTCATGAACTAAATACTATTTATATTTCGTATTGTATTCCATCAGGTCAAGTCGGGAGCCAAAGTGGCCTTCGCGTACCTGCGCAGGCAGCATAATTAACGGGGAAAAAATGAATAAAAATGAATTGTCAAATTCTTCCAAGCAAGTTCCGGTTGCAGGGTTTTTTAAAAAGGTGCGCTTTTTTCTCCCCGTATTACCGTTATAATTATTTTTTGAGTGCCCGCAGCCGTTTTGCCTCGTCCGGATCATTCACGCGTAAAAGGAAGGTGCCGTGACAGGGTTTCGTATACGGGAATATGACAAAGTCCCCCTCAAGGCCAACGGCGATCGGTGGGACACCAATGATATGAACATCAAAGATCTTGAACCCGGGCTGGACATCGATGGATTCCGTAAACTGTTTCCTGACGTATTCCCTGCATTCCTTGAACGACCCGTTCCGGAGAAGGATCTCGTAATTCATTGACTCTACACAGCCCATGGCGCCACCTCATCAATCGCCTTTTTCAGCGGCAGAGGATTATGGACTGCCTTGGCTGCAATCTTTACGCACGGAAAATCGATCAGGTGGACCAGCTCTTCTTCGTGTTCTCCATAAATGATCGCGTACAGGTTCGCCTTTGATATCGCACCCATTGTCGCGGCATAGCTGACACCGGCATCGTTATGGATAAATACAAAACACCGGTCAAAATCCCGCTTTTTCTCGGTGATCATCGCAACTGCACGGTCAAGATCCATGACTTCCCCAAGGTAATGCCGTTCAGGGTCGGCAACGACAAGAAGCGTATTTGCGGCACGGTTACCCGCAACTACCGGTGTGATACCGGCTTTTTTGAAGCGATTGATCAGGTACAGGGCGATGCTTGTCTGGACCGGTACCTGCGGGCATCCCAGCACAAGAAGCGCAGTTGCCGGAGAAGATGAAATTTTTTCTGTCACATTGACCATATCCCTGCAGGTTTGTACAGTCTCATTATCCAGCTTTTCAGGGAATAACCTTCCGTATCCTGATCATGCAGGGGGAGGCGGTAATACTCCGTCAGCTGCGTCTGGCTGTTTCCCGCCGTACCCAGTCAAGATAGGGGGCATGACCGGCACGAACCGGCACAGCTATAATCTCCGGAACATCGTAGCTATGCATCGCCCTGATCGCATCGATGGCGTTATCAACCCGTGCTGACGTGGTCTTGGCAATTATCAGGTGTTCCCTGTCTGCACAGAACGCTCCTTTCCACCGGTAATATGACTGCACAGGAAATACGCTGACACAGGCAGCCAGCCCCTGCTCAACCAAGTGTTTTGCCATCGGTTCAGATTCGTCCGGTGCTGTCGTGCACAGGATTACCATGATGTCATGAGTCGTGTTTCTCACTCCCTGTTGTAGTGGTACGGATCCCGGCGGCACATAATAGTTTGGACTTCTTGTCCTAGAGGGTAGCGGTCGGAGAGAATTCCCCTGAAGAGCATGTCAGACTGACCTTAGTGGAGGAGGCATAGCCGCAGGAGAGCCCCCGACGGTATGTTAAAAAATCATTTTTGGAAAACTGCCGACGGAATATTCACCAGATCGGTAATTACTATACTTCCGGGTTCCAACGGGTACTATCTATGTATGCAGCACGCATGGGTAATCTCCCGCCGTACCTTTTTGCACGGATTGACGAGATGAAAGCAGAGCGGCAGAAAAAGGGTGTTGATCTTATCGATCTGGGTGTCGGCGACCCGGATCTTCCCACTCCCCCTCATATCGTTGCCGCGCTCTGCAAAGCAGCACAGGATCCGGCCAACCATCATTATCCATCGTATGTCGGTATGCCGGCGTACCGGAGCGCCGTCGCGGACTGGTACGAACAGCGTTTCAGCGTATCACTCGATGCCGGCAGGGAAGTGCTCGCCCTCATGGGCTCCAAGGATGGCATCACCCATATAGGGGAGGCATTTGTAAACCCCGGGGATTACGTGCTCGCCCCGAGCCCGGGGTATCCGGGCTATTATACCGGCACACTCTTCTCGGAGGGCAGAGTGCACGAGATGCCGCTGCTGCGCGAGAACAACTTCCTGCCGAAGCTGGAAGATATCCAGAAAAACGTGGTAAAATCCGCAAAACTCATGTTTATCAATTACCCGAACAATCCTACCGCGTCGGTGGCTCCCGCATCGTTTCACCGTGAGGTGGTGGATTTTGCCGCTGACCACCATATCGTTGTGGTTTCGGATAATCCCTATTCCGAAATAGCCTTTGACGGGTACCGCGCCCCCTCCTTTCTTGAAACAAGAGGTGCAATGGAAGTCGGTATCGAGATGCATTCCCTCTCGAAGACCTATAACATGACCGGGTGGCGGATCGGTATGGCAGTAGGGAACGCCGGAATCCTTGCCGGGCTCGGGAGGGTCAAGACCAACGTTGATTCCGGGGTTTTCAACGCAGTCCAGCATGCAGCGATCGCGGCGCTGAGCGGCCCGCAGAACTGCGTGAGAGACGCCTGCGCCATTTACCAGGAACGCCGGGACGTGCTTGTTTCCGGGCTGAGGGACCTCGGGTTTGACGTGCCATCACCCAAAGCTACCTTCTACGTATGGCTGCCCGTTGACAACTGCATGTCATTTGCGGCCACACTTCTCAACAGGGCTGGCATTGTCGTGACACCCGGTGTCGGCTTCGGGTCGGCCGGGGAGGGCTACGTGCGGTTTGCGATCACGAGACCGGTGGAACGGATCAGGGAGGCCATCGGCCGTTTGCGGGGGCTCGACCTGTGAAACTTCCCCGCCATCTCTCCATAAAAAGCGGGCACCTGCACATCGGCGGCTATGATAGCGTTGCACTCGCACAAAGGTATGGTACGCCGCTCTATGTAACGAGCGAAGACCGTATCTGCGAGATCTTCAGGGACTACCAGAAGGCCCTCACCAGCCGTTACCCGCATGTCCAGGTGCTGTATGCCGCAAAAGCAAACGGCAATCTCGCCATCCTGAGAGCGCTTGCCCAGGCAGGTGCGGGTGCAGATGTCTTTTCCTCGGGAGAACTTCATCTTGCACTTGATGCCGGTATGCTTGCGGGAAAACTGCTTTTTAACGGGAGTTCAAAGTCACCGGATGATCTTCGTCTTGCGCTCGAAAAAAACGTGAAAATCTCGGTGGATTCTATCGATGAACTTCACCAGCTTGATGAGGTCGCACGATCCGCTGGAACCGTTGCAGCGATCGCATTCCGCGTAAACCCGGCTCTCGATGTGCCAACGCACCCGAAGATCGCGACCGGCCTTGCGAGCAGCAAGTTCGGGATCCCCTACCGGCAGATACCCGCAGCGTATAAGGGGGCTCTTGACTGTAAACATGTCAGGCCGGTAGGGCTCCATTGCCATATTGGTTCCCAGATCCTCGATACTGAACCGTTTGCCCGCGCTGCTGATATGATGGTACGGATCGCAAAGAACCTCACTGATATGGGGGTGAGTCTGGAATTTATCGATCTCGGAGGTGGACTGGGCATCCCTTACCATCATGATACGGATCCGGCGCCTACTCCTGAAGACTATGCAGCAACGGTCGTTCCCATATTCAGAGCCGGTGTGGAGGCATGCGGGATCATGCCGGAACTCTGGATCGAGCCCGGGCGTTCACTGGTCGCTGACTCGACAATCCTACTCACCCGTGTGAACTCCACGAAAACCACGCACAAACGTTTTGCCAACGTAGACGCCGGGTTCAACCTGCTGATCCGTCCAGCGATGTATGATGCCTATCACGAAGTGCTGGTGTCAAACAAGGCAGGTGCTACTGCTGAGTCGGAATATACCGTGACCGGGCCCATCTGCGAGAGTGGGGATATCCTTGCCGCCGACCGCAACCTGCCGGAACTTACGGCAGGGGATCTCATCGCGGTGCTCGATACCGGGGCATACGGCTATGCCATGTCGTCGCAGTATAACAGCCGCCCACGCTGTCCGGAACTCATCATAAAAGGAACACAGGTGGCACTCATGCGGCGTGGCGAAACGCTGGATGATATCACCGGTACCATGCAGCGCCCGCCGTGGCAACGTTAAACGGGGGCTTTTGCCCGTGCTCTTCCATTACGCGCTCGTTGACGACCTTGTCTCAAAAGAGGAATTTGAAAGGCGCGTTGAGACCAAAATCGAAGAGTGCGGGGATCTCATTGACGAACCGACAGCGGCGATGCTCGTTGTTGGAGAACTGGGCCGGCAGCACGTGAAGCTCCGCGAACTTTCGGGAACGTCCAGCCTTTTCTCGTTTTTCGGCAAGGTTATTAACAAAACAGAGCCCCGGGAATTCGATCGTAAAGATGGCGAGAAAGGGCAGGTTGCAACCCTGCTCCTCGGGGACGAGACCGGGGCTACACGCGTAGTGCTCTGGGACGAAAGAGCCGCAGCAGCATCTGAGATCGCGCCGGGTGATGTGCTGGAAGTCATCGGGAGACACCCGGCACAATCCTCCAAGGAGATTTATGCTCTTGCCCTGAGAAAAGCAACCTGTGAGATCACCTGCAGTCTCCCGTCACCCGGAAATGGAACAGATAGTCTCACTCCAGGGCCCGTGGATCTCGATGCAATCCTGATTGGTATGGGGGAACCCCGCATCTTTACGCGGCGGGACGGAACCACCGGTGAGATGATCGAATGCGTGATTGGGGACACCCAAGGTACCGCAAGGCTGGTATGCTGGGCTCCGCACCTTCTTGCGAAGATCCCATCTGGTGCTGCAGTCCATATCACCGGTGCGAAGCCAGATTCCCGTTCAGAGGGGCGGGCGTACAGTATCGATGAACAGAGTTCCATTACCCCGGGCGGTCACAGTATCACTGTACCGTTCACCCCCATCCATTCGGTCAGCGATCAGGGAATTTACTCGGTGCAGGGTGAGGTAAAAAAAGTCCAGAAGTCCCGGTCGTTCACTGGCAGGAACGGCATGGTTTCGTGGGTGAGAAACATCACCATCAGCGATGGTGACGATGACCTCAATGTCGTGCTCTGGGGCGAGAAAGCACTCGTTCCGGTACATCCCGGAGATCAGATCGAGATCTACCATGCACGTGCAAAACCCGGGAGGTTTGGGGGGATAGAGCTTGGCGCCGGCAGGAGCAGTATCATCCACGTCCCCCGTAATGAAACACGGGAAATTGTCTTTGCGGGAACCATTATTGCCGGGAACGGGTGCCTCTTCATCGATGACGGCATGGAACGGTATCTTATCGATGGAAATTTTTCACCAGGGCACGATGTGCGGGTCTCCGGGATGCTGTCGGGAAGCCGTATCATCGCCGGCCAGTCGGAGCCGGTGGAGCTTACGGTGGAGGCTGTGACAGAACATCTCATGAGATTTGTCGCGTATCTGGAAACCTCTTGATCACTTTCACCCTGCACAGTCCAAGGGGATATATGGGTGAGGTTAAAATGCTGTTGTGCCATAGGAGATGTATAAGAAATGGCTGAAAAAGCGTTAGAGATTGAAGATTTGCCGGGTGTAGGCCCGACCACTGCTGACAAGCTTCGCGAGGCCGGCTACCTTTCGGTGGAGAGTATCGCAACCGCATCACCGGCAGAACTATCCGAGATCACGGAGATCTCAGAATCGACCGCAAAAAAGATCATCAAGGCCGCCCGCGAATCTGCCGATATCGGGGGCTTCAAGACCGGCAAGGACATCTTTGAGCAGAGAAAGGATATCAGGAAGCTCTCGTTCAGGGTCCCGGAACTGGATACCCTTCTCGGTGGCGGGCTGGAGACCCAGGCAATCACCGAGATGTACGGTGAGTTTGGCTCGGGTAAAAGCCAGATCGTGCACCAGATGGCGGTCAATGTCCAGCTCCCTGAAGATCAGGGTGGGCTCAACGGAAGCGTCATCTACATTGACACCGAGAACACCTTCCGTCCTGAACGTATCGAGCAGATGGTAAACGGACTTGGTCTTGATGGCATCCCGGAACCACAGGAATTCCTGAACAATATCCATATCGCCCGGGCGCACACATCGGATCACCAGATGCTCCTCGTCGAAAACTCCCGCGATCTCGCCAACCAACTGAAAAACACGGACAAGCCGGTAAAACTCTTTATCATCGATTCGCTCACCGCTCACTTCAGGTCGGAATATGCAGGACGCGGGACGCTGGCTGCCCGGCAGCAGAAACTGAACCGGCACATGCACGAACTGTTCAAGCTGATTGATGAGCACAACGGTGTCGGGCTGGTGACCAACCAGGTCATGTCCAACCCGGCGGTTTTCTTTGGGGATCCGACAAAGCCTATAGGGGGCAACATTGTCGGCCACACGGCAACTTTCCGCATCTACCTGCGTAAAAGCAAGGGCGGCAAGCGTATCGCGCGTCTCGTGGACAGCCCCAACCTTCCCGAGGGAGAGGCACCGTTCATGGTTGAAGAGGCGGGACTCAAACCGTGCTGAAAGCGCTGCTCACTGATGTTGACGGCACCATAACGGATCCCACCCGGAGGATTAATCCCGGTGCAATTGAGGTGATCCGGGCTCTGGTAGACCAAGGTATCACGGTAGTTCTCGCCAGCGGAAACACAGCCTGTTTCATGGATGCACTCTCCCGGATGACCGGGACGGACGGGTCATTCATTGCAGAGAACGGTGGCGTATACCGTATCGGCTATTCGGGCACCCTCCATATCACCGGGGACCAGACCGTCTGCCGTACGGCTCTCGCGGAAGTCCAGTCGTATTACCAGGAGAAAAAGATAGAACTCGAGCTCTACAGCCCTACCTATCGTTTTGCAGATCTTGCGTTTGCCCGGACCGTCCCGGTAGAAGAGGTGAAAAAAGTTCTCTCCCGGCACCCGGTACAGGTGATAGATACTGGTTATGCAATACACCTACAGTCAGAAGGTGTTACTAAAGGAACCGCGCTGGCTGCGCTGGCTACGGAGTTGGGCATCTCCCCAATGGATTTTCTCGCAATCGGTGATAGTATCAATGACATGCAGATGCTGAAAACAGCTGGGATCGGGGTGGCGGTCGCAAATGCCCACCCGGATACGAAAGCAGCGGCTCATGATGTCATGGAGAAAGAATATGGAGAAGGGTTCGTGGAAGCGATAAAAAAGTATTTTCCTTATTTACGGGCCATAAAGCGGTCGACGACGATATAGTCTTTGATATCTTTTACCGCTTCAAACGGGACAAGGAGCAGGTTGTTCTCTTCCAAGGCATACCCATCCGTCACAAATGACTGGTCCGGATGGATGATCATCTCAATGACCTGCCCTGAATCAAAATCGACCCGGATATTCTTGAGCGTACCGATCAATTTACCGTCATTGCTCATGATTTTTTTTCGGGAAAGACTGCGGGCAAATATACGTGTCATAAAAAAAATGACGATGTATTAATATATAAAGTGTTCTAAAACGGCGGGACATATATTGTTATTTTGGGGATTTATACTGGCATTTTCGTTATTTGAATTGTCCGGGACGAGCGGGCTGTGGACGGAAGGAAGATCATGGGGGAGAAAAAGGGAGCGAACCGTTACAATGAGGGAAATACGCGGATAATATCCGACTGGGTGAGGATCCCGACCGGTCTTCCATCTTCCATCACGATAAGGCGACCGATCTCCCGTTCCTTGAACCGGCGGATGACCTCAAAAAGTTTGGTATCGGATGGCACTTCAACGACATCCCGGGTCATCACCGATGAGATCGGGGTATTGATAGTTAATCCCATATCCAGCGCCTTGTTGATGTCGCTCATCGTGAGAATGCCTACAAGGACCTCATTCTCGATCACCGGTGCCCCGTGGATATGGTGCCGGTTGAAGAGGGCGACCGCGTCCCTGAGTTTCTGGGAACTGCAGAGAGATTTCAAGGGGCTGCTCATATAGTTCCTGATCGGTTGTTTGGGAAGCGAGATCATTTCGGACGTGGCGATCAACAGGGATTGTTTGACCTCATCCTTTCCGAAGACTTCTCCCCGAACAAGCAACTTGTTGACCGGAGTCGGGCCGATGGTGATCTGATCTCCTATCTCAAAAATTTTGGTACTGCCCACCAGTTTAATAACCGCATGGCAGATATCGGGATGGCAAAGGGTGGTAAAATCGATCTCCTGCACATGGACCCCGGGAATTTCCACGCCGTCCCTGCTGATCCGCACGTCATAATCCCCTTCAGAAATGTTCAGGTTCAGTTCCTTGTACGCAAGTTCAGTGGGGATATAACCGCCTTTTGGCCCAGGGACACCATCCACAAGCCCTATCGCCTTGAGCGCCTGCATCTGGTTGCGCACCGTGCCGGGGTTCCGCAGGATCATCTCCGCAATCTCCTCACCCTTGATGGAATGGGAGTGCTGGTGATAGAGGGTGATGAGGGTAATGAGGATATCCTTCTGGATCAGGGACAATTCCATAACGATAAGTCGTATAACCGTCTATGGATATATAGGTTGGAGTTTTGTGGAGTTCGAGCGCATACCTACGGTGCCTACCGCAGACGAAATTCTTGACCGGAGTTTCCGTCGTGCTGCCAAAAAAATGAAGGGGAAACTCAACAAGGATCGTGCCAACGAGGAGTTTGTCCGGGCGGTTGGTGCGGCGATACACGACCGGCTGGTCTATATCATCCGGGGGTTTCCGGAATTTGACGAACTCCCCCGGTTTTACCAGGAACTTGCCGAGATTCTCTATGGGATCGACCGGATCCGGCAGTCACTTGGAGCGGTTGGCTGGGCGGCAAAACACACCAAGATGGTGGGAAGTGAACTCGCGATGCAGTCCCGGCGATCACCGGAGACCTTGGTCCTGAGAAAACGGGCGGTTGCACGGCTCGCATCCATGGTCCACCAGATCGACAAAGACCTACGATTCCTGAACGAGGTGAGGAATACGCTGCGGACCCTTCCCCATGTTGAGGATACTTTCACGGTCGTTATCGCTGGTTATCCCAATGTCGGGAAGTCCTCCTTTATACGGCGGGTCTCATCTGCATATCCCGAAATTGCATCCTACCCATTCACCACAAAAGGGGTCATTGTCGGGCACCGTACGATCGGCCGCGAGCGCATCCAGTTTGTCGATACCCCGGGAATCCTTGATCGCCCGGCAGACGAGCGCAATGCGATCGAGAAACAGGCGCTCTCTGCCGTGATGAATGTCGCACACGTGATCCTCTTTATTCTCGATCCGTCAGAACACTGCGGTTATCCGCTGGACGTACAACTTCGTCTCCTTGCTGAAGTAGAGGGGATGGTCACTGTGCCCATCGTTGCCGTAGCAAACAAATCCGATATCCGGGTGCTTGGCGGATATCTCGCAATGTCCACAGGAACCGGTGAAGGAGTCGAAAATGTCCTCGATAAAGTCCTGTCCTTCCGCCCCCAACACGCTCCTACGCGAAAGCAAAGCCGACCAGCGCCCAGCCAACCAGAAATCCGATGATGGTGCCACCGTTCAGGGGCGGGAGACCTGCCTGTGCACGTCCCGAAGTGACGTAGTGGAGCAAAATCGCAAGCCCGGCGCAAGAACCGATAATCGCCCCGATCGCGGGGATCGTGACGATGCCAAAGAACCGCGGACCTCCCGTAAAGACGTTCGCGGAGACTACCAGTACGGATGGCATGATCAGGTCGCCCATGCCAATGATGAATGCGGCACGTTCCGCCCCATCCCCCAGTTTGCCAACGCCCTCACGGATGAACGAGTAGTCCCGTCGTTTGGGGATGACAAAGAGGATCGGAGTCTTTAAATCGATAACTCCCTCGGCGAGGGTAATCATGTGTTTTGTTTTGTACACTGAAATCGCATCGTACACGGCAAGGATAACGAGGAGAATGATCACCGGCAGAATGTTGAGCGAGACACCGAAAATCGAGGCGACGCCGGCAGCGATGAGAATGCCAAGCCCATCAATTACATACCATTCCGGGTATTTATAGAGAAGAACGGTTGCACAAACAGAAATTACCAGCATGACGACAACTGCCGCATCGGTCATCCCCATCACCATATTGACCAGTGCCGAGAAAATGTAACCAAACGTTAAAAAGAGCGTGACTGCGATGATCGCAGCGATTATTTTTTTCAGGTCGTACCGTATAAGCAGCAGCAGGAAGCCGGTAAATACCAGAAGTATAATGAGAAAGATGACCGGGTTTGCAACAGAGTTGGGATCCTGGAATGCGACAATTCCTGCAGCCTGAACCGGAAGCGAGAGCAGTATCGCCCCGAATTCCACAGCGAGCAGAAAAACCGGCATGGCAAGGAACGGGATGATCGTTTTGAGGTCCATACAGCGTCACCTGTGTGATAGTTAGCTTAATTAGTGTGCTCTCATCATCTAAAAGCATGGATATACGTGAGTATCTAGTTGATATTCTCCTCACCATTGTCATGATCGTCTCCACCCTCGTCCTCATTCTCCGGTTCTGGCAGGATCTCACGATCGCGATCGCAGCAGCCTTAATGACGCTCTCGCTGGGGGGACTTTTTTTATCCCTTCAGGTCAGGTTGCGAAGTCTGGAACAGAGCGTCATCTCCCGTGAACGGCTGCTCCGCTCCAATCTCGAAGAGATCTCCAGTCGCATGGCCCAGAAGCATGACATGGCAATCGCACACCTTGACGAGCTGGTCAGCGAATACTCAAAACGGGTTTATAAATAACAGTACTGAGGGGGCGTGAAGATCCATGGGCGTCGCGCTACGGGACATCATCGCCGATTATAAGATACCGGTTTCCTGGGAATCCCTCCCGGGAGTGGCAGCGGTTGATGCGAATAATGCGCTGTACCAGTTCCTGACCATCATCCGGCAACCGGACGGTACACCATTGATGGACCGTCACGGGCGTGTGACCTCGCATCTCTCCGGCATCCTCTTCCGGACGGTAAATTTCTTAGAGAAGGGGATCAAGCCGGTCTTTGTCTTTGACGGCACCCCTGCCGCTCTGAAACAGGTCACCATCAACTTGCGACGGAAGATCCGTGATGAGGCGGGTGAGCGCTGGAAAGAAGCTCTCCAGCGGGGCGATGAGGTGGAGGCATACAAGCAGGCCCGGTCATCGTCAAGGGTTGATGCAACAATTGTTGGAACTTCAAAGGAACTCCTCCGGCTGATGGGGATCCCTTGCGTGCAGGCTCCGGGGGAGGGAGAAGCACAGGCGGCACACATGGTGGAAGTCGGAGCCGCCCGATACGCCGTATCGCAGGATTACGACACCCTGTTGTTTGGCGCTCCCACTCTCGTCAGGAATCTGACCGTGAGCGGAAAACGCAAGATCCGCGGAAGAACCATCTCCGTCAACCCGGAACGGATCGTGCTTGCCGATGTGTTGGGCGGCCTCCGGCTGAGTCGGGAACAACTTATCGAGATCGGGATCCTTGTGGGGACGGATTTCAACCCGGGTGTTGAGGGAGTCGGCCCGAAAACAGGGCTGAAGCTGGTCATTGCCGGGGAATTCGAAAAAAAACTCATGGAAAAACTGCCGGATTTTGACCCGGCACCAGTCAAGGACATTTTCCTGCACCCGGCGGTCTCCAATGAGTTTGCCCTCTCGTGGGGGCACCCGGACGGCGAAGGGATAAAGAAGATGCTTTGTGACGGCTATGATTTCTCAGAAGAGCGGGTGGAGAAGGCACTCGAAGGGTTTGCTGTCAAGGCAGGGCAGAAAACACTGGAAAACTGGTTCTGACAGTTCACGAATCGAGGGCGCACATTACCGGTACATGAACATGTATAAACCCCGGCACAGTCAATTTTTTGTACCGAATGTGGTTATCTGGTTTCAATAGATGATACTCCCTCATCTGTCTGGCTAATACCACAAGACGATTGGTGAACTGAATGCACCTCAAGTCCTGCAAGAAGACATACAACAACGAAACCCAGCGGGCGGTGACCTTACCGGAGACACTCGCACGTATCGAACCGAAAGTCCCTGCAGCCGGTATCACACGGGTCGCCGATATCACAAGCCTCGACCGGATTGGTATTCCCGTTTTTTCCTGCATTCGCCCTACAGCAATGGACGGCGCAATCACGGTTTACAACGGGAAAGGCGCAACAATCGAGGAATCGCGGATCTCTGCCATCATGGAAGGGATCGAGCGGTACAGCTCCGAGTTGCACGACCGGAAGGTTCGGCTCGCCCCCTACGTTGATGTCATGGCGACGGAAAACGTGCTGGATCCAAAAGACCTGATCCTTCCTGAGGGCACGGAGACGGAACGGCTCATCCCGTGGGTAGAAGGTTTTGACATAGCAAATGACCAGCCGATCCTCGTTCCGGCGCACGCGGTATTCCACCCGCTCCCCCGGAATTTCCGCCCCCTCTTCCGGACCAGCACCAATGGCCTTGCAGCAGGAAACACTATTGAAGAGGCAGTCTTTCATGCACTTGCGGAAGTGATCGAGCGGGACGCATGGTCACTGGCAGAGGCCACTCGCGATACCGGGCCGGCCGTTATCGATATCAGTGACAGCCAGGTCGACGGAATGCAGAGGAAATTTGCTGATGCGCAAGTAGAAGTCACCGTCCGGGATATAACAAGCGACATCGGCATACCTACGATGGCCGCAGTGGCCGACGACGTGCTCCTCAAGGACCCGATGCTGCTCACCATTGGGATTGGTACCCACACCAGCGCCCGGATCGCGGTGATACGTGCGCTGACGGAGGTAGCCCAGAGCCGGCTCACCCAGATTCACGGGGCGCGGGAGGACACGACTGTCGCCGAGATGAAAAAAAAGATAGGTTACGATCGGGCAAAGCGGATCAACAGGTACTGGTTCCGGGACAACGGCACATCCGGGTTTTCGACGATCCCGTCGTATGATAGCGACGATTTTTTAACGGATATCCGGTACATGATCGGTGCCCTGAACAAGCAGGGCCTTGACCGGGTGATTGTCTGTGACCTCACACGGGATGAGATCGGGGTGCCGGCCGTAAGGGTGATCGTGCCGGGTCTCGAAGTCTTTGCCATGGATCCTGAACGCAGGGGGGAGCGGCTGAACCATGCAGAAGATCATCGTTTTTCTCGGACCAAGCCTCGATCGTGATTCGGCAGAAAAAATCCTCTCTGCGGATTACCGCCCACCTGCCCGCAGGGGCGACATCCTGAAGGCTGTTCGTGACGGCGCGACCATCATCTGTCTGATCGATGGGGTTTTCCACCAGGAGTCGGCCGTCGCTCACCGGGAGATCCTTGCGGCGGTGAGAAAAGGTGTACGGGTGATCGGGGCATCAAGCATGGGTGCACTCAGGGCGGCAGAGATGGACACGCTGGGCATGATAGGCATCGGGGAGATCTACCGGATGTACAGGAGCGGGGAACTCGTCTCCGATGATGAGGTCGCACTCGTTTTCGATCCGGTATCAGGGTATTCCCTCTCTGAACCCCTCATCAATATCCGGTTCACCTTAAAAAAAGCAGAGAGCAAAAAGATCATCAACGCAGCAGATAAGGATGCGCTGCTTGCCGCAGCAAAATCTGTCTTTTACCCTCAGCGGACCTATTCCCGGATCGCCGTGGCGGCTGGTAAAGTGCTTACGGATCTCGTACGGGATGATTTTATCGCATGGGTGGAGGATAATGCCTGCGACCAGAAACGAGAGGATGCCATCATGGCACTGGAGTACATCGCTGCGCTTGTTGTGGACTCGTAACTGAACAGACAGATCCGGTGTTCATGGATGTGAGAGAAGATGACGCACGACCGGCGATATGGTTAATAATCCCCCAGACTAAGCCATCATCATCCATGAATCCGACACCCAGCCTCCCGGCATACCATTCCCTGAATCCTTTCCACGTAGCGCATACCGATCTTGTCAGGTTCTGGGTGATTGTCTCGATTACTGCCTCAATCATCGGTGTCACGTATATCTCCATGGCGGAAGGATATGGTTCAATCGTTCCACAGCTCTTCTACTTCCCCATCCTCTATTCAACGTATTTCTACCCGTCCCGGGGAATTTATGTTGCCGGGAGCTGCGCCTGCGCCTACCTTCTCGAGTCCGCGTTTTTTCTTATCCCAAACCTGGTTATCGTAGGCGGTGTGATCTTTCAGGCGCTGCTTTTTATCGGTATTGCCCTGGGTTTCTCCTACGTTCTCAAACGCCGGGAATCATTCCAGATCACTCTGCCCGGGGAAGATGCCGGCGCCGTCCAGACGATGATCGCCGCAGGGGAAAGTGACCGGGTTGAATTTAAATTCCAAACCCTCTGGAGCACGAGGCTTTCCAAGGAGGAGGCAGATGCCAGCGAGTCAGCAGAAGTGCGGAAATACCGGACCAATGCCTCGAAGTTGATTATTGCACGGTCGGTTGCCGGATTCCTGAATACCAGCGGGGGGGATCTCATCATCGGCATACGGGAAGACAGGGTAAAAAATATGATCGAGATAGTAGGGATCGAGGACGATTATTCCCGGCTCCAGGAGAAAGACCGGAACCCGGATGGATACCGGCGGATGCTGATCGACTCGGTAATCCGGCGATATATTCCCGAAGTCTATGAAACAGTGAGCCGGTTTATCCATATAACGTTCCCGGTTGTATCGGGAAAAACACTCTGCCACGTGCATATCACTCCTGCCGATAAGCCGGTTTTTGTCGATACCGGCAACGAGGAGTTCTTCTTTATCCGGGTCGATGCGTCCACCCGGAATATCAGCGGGAAGACCCTGACGAGTTATATCCTCACACGTTTTTCTTCATCATGAACGGCATCCAGCCGGCTCATTTTATTATGTCTCACATACCGATCCGGGAGATGTGAACTGTAACAGGAAAGACCTGAAAAACTGTAAAGTTTTTATGAATCGTCTGCTTCCCGCTCTCACAGTATGTCTATTGGAGTCTATATGGGGTATGAATCCGGTGCCTTTTCGATCCGCTCGTTATTGCTCCACTTTTGCCCAGATATAGGCAAACCGCTGGAACGCGGTGATATGGCCGAAAAAGCCAAAGAGAACAAGAAGCCAGCCAAATGAGGTCAGGCTACAGAATGTCACGGGGACAAGCAGATCGAGGATTCCGATCACCATGATCAGCACGAGCCGGTCCGCCCGGCCGAGCAAACCCCCGTAGTATCGCCCAACACCGACCGCCTGAGCCTGTGTTCCAAGATACGATGCCATCAGGACTCCTGTCAGGGCAAAGACACCGATAGGCCACGGCACCATCCCGCCCGCAAAGATACCCGTGATAATAAAGATGTCTGCGTACCGGTCTACCGCGTGATCGAGGAAGTCCCCACGGAGGCTCTGGATCTTCATCTCACGGGCAACCGCCCCGTCCATGGCGTCACAAAAAGCATTGAGCGCAACCGCAACGATTCCCCAGAGTTCCAGGCGGAGATAGAAGAGAAGGCCTGCACCTGCCGATGCAGCAAAGGCCGCAAGAGTAAAAAAATTCGGAGTCAGCCCGCACCGGACCGCAATGGCGACCAGTGGGTCAAAATATACCTTCGCGTAGGACCGGTACTGGTCGAGCGTCATGTACGAACCCCCGCAAATGATGACCAGTCTATAGCCCCGAACGATGCAGGTATCGCTCCCTTTGTAAAGAGTTCGATCCGGTCCGCACAGTACACCGGATCACGACCGGTGCTATCCAGTTCAAAGATGAGGGAAGGATCATACCGCTCGACCGTTTCAATCAGGCAGACATCCAGCGCTTCCGCGTCCGCATTTTCACGGATCTTCATGTCGCCATATTTGCGTTTTTTCAGGCGCTCCCCGATCTCGTCAGGTCGACAGCGGAGCACAACAACACGGTCGCAGGGAAGCAAGTGGGCAAAATGTCCCTCAACAAAACCCTCAAATGGTTTAAACTCCGCTGCCAGCCGATCCATATCAATCACCCTGGTATCCCGCTTCTCATCTTCACCAATGACATATGGCTGCACAATTGCCGCGAGATGAACCACCGTGTGCCCCCGGCGGGCAAGCTCCTCCGCCACGACGGATTTACCGGTTCCCGGCGTTCCGGTAATCCCGCACATCATAGCGCATTGATCTCCCGGATGAACAATTCGTTTTCCCAGTCTTCACCAATACTGACTCGGATGTAATGATCAGGAAGGCCGGTAAAGCTCCGGCAGGAGCGAACGATAACCCCGCGGCGGGCGAGTAGTTCCACTACCGTGTCACCGGTTCGAGGCGAGACGTCGACCATGACAAAGTTGGCATCAGAAGGCAGGACCGGATACCTGAGTTCATGAGCATACTGCTTCCGCCACCGCTTTACACGTCCGATGAAGCGGACGGCATGCGCTGAATCCAGCAGGGCGGCCGCCGCTGCAGCTGCCGAGACCGAATTGACGGTAAAAGGGGTTCCGGCCCGCCGGTAGTACGGGAGAAGCCAGGCAGGGGTGAAGGCGTACCCCACCCGCAGCCCCGCAAGCGAGTAAACCTTTGAAAACGTCCTGCCAATAACAATGTTGTTATACTTTTTCAGGAGTGGGAGGTAGTCCATCTCAGAGAACTCAACGTACGCGTTGTCGAGAAAGAGCACGCCATTAATTCCATCAAGGATCTGGCTGACCGTATCGGGAGGAGTGGCGTTGCCGGTCGGGTTGTTGGGGCTACAGAGCACGGTGATCTTGGCATGTTTCCCTGCCCGGATCAGCGCATCCGGCTCGACGGAAAAATTCTTGTTCCGGGGAACGGCGATGACCTCTGCGCCCTGCGCAGTCGCCGCGAGGGCATAAAAGGAGAACGTAGGGGTCGAGATCGCCACCGCTTCACCGGGTTCGACGAGCGTTCGGATCAGGGTCTCGATGACCCCGTCCATCCCCACGCCGGTGGCAAACGGGAAGTCCCCGTAACGGGCCTTCAGTGCACGGATCAGGACACCAGTCTGTTCGTCCGGATATCGGTTCGCCTTACGGATCGCTGCCTCAGCTGCCGCTACTGCAGTAGGCGACGGCAATTCGGGGTTTTCGTTGCTCGCGAGCCGCGCAATACGTTTTATACCGATCTCGCGGGCGATATCCTCCGCTTTTTTGGCGAACACATAGCCGCCCCGTTTATAACATGACCTTACCAAGTGCTCCATCTATAACCCTGATCGCAGATTTGATCTCATCATCTGATATTACGAGCGGCGGAACCAGACGCAGGTTCCCTTCAGCCGCGCAGTTGACCAGCACGCCATTTTGCGCACAGGTTTTCTGAACTTCCCCGCACTTCTCACCCACCGTAATGCCGATCATCAGGCCCCGGACACGGGGATGGTATGTTGCCAGTTCTTTTTTGAAGATCTCCCCTTTCCGGGTTACATCGGGAAGGCATTGTTCGAGTACGCCGATGGTGGCAAGCGCCGCTGCACATGAAACCGGGCCACCGGCAAACGTGCTCCCGTGCTCGCCCTTTTTGAACTCAAGCCCATCACGCGCAACCAGTGCTCCCATGGGAATGCCGCTCGCGATCCCCTTGGCAAGAGTGACGATATCCGGCATAACTTTCGTGTGCTGGATTGCAAGCCATTTTCCCGTACGCCCCATACCACACTGGACTTCATCGGCGATCATGAGCGTGCCTTTCTGGTCACAGATCTCACGGATCCCTTCCATGAAACTATCCGGAGGGATAATGACACCCGCCTCGCCCTGAATGGGTTCAACGATCACTCCGGCAGTATCGCTGTCCACGACCTTTCTCAGCCCGTCAAGATCGCCGTATTCTACAAAAGTGCATTTGTAACCGAGCGGCTCGAACGGTTCGCGGATAGTTGGCTTGTGGGTCACGGCAAGCGAGCCCACCGTCCTGCCATGGAATCCGTGGGTGAATGCGACAAATTTTTTCCTCCCGGTCCTGACCCGGGCGAGCTTCAGGGCGCCGTCTGTCGCTTCTGCACCGGAATTGGAAAAGAACACCTTCTTAAGACCGGTGATCTCAACGATCTTTTTTGCTGCCTCCCCCTGGCAGGGCACGTAGTAGAGATTTGAGCAGTGGATAAGTGTGTGTACCTGATCACAGATCGCTTTCACGACAGCAGGATGGCAATGGCCGGTGCTGCAGACAGCAATCCCTGCCACGCAGTCGATGTATTCCTTTCCTTCTGCATCCCAGATCTTTGCCCCACGGCCCTTCACAATCGCCATGTCACGGGCGAACGCGGGCATATAGTACTGCTCGTCAAGTATCCTGAACTGGCGGGTATTTTCCATTATTTTTTCCATTTTTATCACGTTTCTTTGATTTTTCCTATTTTCAATCGTCTGTATACGGTATTATTCGTATTCAATGGTTGCCGGGGGTTTTGCGGTGATGTCGTACACCACGCGAGAGACGCTCGGGATCTCTGCCGTGATCCGTGAACTGATTCTCATCAGCTGCTCCATGGGGATGGTGAGGGGGTCAGCGGTCATTCCATCCCGGGAATTCACGGCGCGGATGGCAACAATCCAGCCGTGAATGCGATTATCGCCCTTGACACCGGTCCCAAGACCGAGCAGCGCGGCAAAGCATTGCCAAGGGCGGTACTGTTCAACCAGCGCTTCCTCCACAATCCAGTTTGCTTCCCGGACCACAGCTACTTTCTCCCGGGTGACTTCCCCCAGTACCCGTACCGCAAGACCTGGGCCCGGAAACGGCATCCGGTGCTGGATCTCCTTTGGCAGGCCAAGAGCGCCTGCCACCTCCCGCACCTCGTCCTTATAGAGATCGCGGAGCGGCTCGATTACCCTTGAAAACTCCATGTACAACGGCATGCCACCGACGTTGTGGTGGCTCTTTATGCCTCCTTCGCTCTCGATCCGGTCCGGGTAGATCGTACCCTGCAGCAGGCATCTGGCTCCCTGCTTTTTTGCCTCCCGCTCAAAGACCCGGATGAAACGCTCCCCTATAGCCTTGCGCTTGGCCTCCGGGTCGGTAATGCCTGCGAGGGCCGAGAGAAATTCGTCGCCGGCATCAACAACCTGGAGATTAATACTGCTAAAGGACGCCCGAATCCGTTCGGTCTCGCCTTTGCGCATCAGGCCGGTGTCGATATAGATCGGGATGAGCCGGTTTCCGATTGCCTGTGCGGCGAGGGCTGCGCATACCGAGCTGTCGACACCGCCGGAAAGCGCCATGACAACCCTGTCATCACCCGCAGCGTTCCGGATATCCGCTATTGCCTCGCCAATAAATTTCCTAGTATTGACCATGGTTCGTAATCGTCTATGTTGTCCGTTTGTTCCTGCTGCACGCTTCGACGAAACCAAGATAGGGCGGGGACGGTCGTGTCGGGCGCGATTTGAACTCGGGGTGGAACTGGGTGGCAAAAAAGAACGGATGGCCGGGGAGTTCCAGGCACTCCATCCGGTTCCTGTTGATCGCAGAGAATACCAGTCCGGCGTGTTCCAGATCTTGAATATATCTCGGGTTCACTTCATACCGGTGACGGTGCCGCTCGATTATAGGCGTCTCACCGTACAGCTTCATCGCAAGTGTCCCCGGACGCATGTCCGCGATATAATTCCCCAAACGCATCGTGCCACCAAGCTCGGTGAGGCCTTCCTGTTCCGGCAGGAGAGCAATGACATACGTGCCTTCCCCCATCTCTTCGCTTATGGCATCTGCAATGCCCGCCTTGTGCCGGGCAAATTCCACGACTGCCAGCTGGAACCCCAAGCAGAGCCCGAGGAAAGGCACATTGTTTTCCCGGGCAAACTGTATCGCCTCGATCTTGCCTTCAATCCCCCGCTTGCCGAATCCCCCCGGGATCAGGATGCCATCATATTCTTTCAGCTGGCAATGCTCGAACCGTTCTGCATCGAGCCAGACAATTTTCACCTCAGTGGCGAGTGCCCTTCCCGCATGCTTGAGCGCCTCTTTGATACTGATATATACGTCCTCGATGCCGTACTTGCTGACGATGGCTACGGTGACACGGTTCGTGTATCCCTTGGTGACGAGACGGTACCACCCCGAATCAGTCTCCCGTTTTTCAAGGCCGAGGTGGGCAGACAGAACATCGGCAATCCCTTCCTTTTCCATCTCCATGGGCACTTCGTAAATATCAGGGACCGTCGCGGCGGAGATGACGGCATTTATGGGGAGATCGCAGAACGCCGAGATCTTGCGTTTGGTGTGGGCACCGATTGCCCGCTCGCTCCTCCCGACAATGATATCCGCATGGAGGCCAAGTTCCCGGAGCGTCTTGACGGAGTGCTGGGTCGGTTTTGTCTTCAGGTCTCCCATCGTGTCTTCCGGGATGAGGGTGACATGAATCAGAACGTAATCGTGTGCAGGGAGTTCGCTGCGCATCTGGCGGGCAGCTTCGAGGAACGGCATGCTCTCAATATCGCCCACTGTACCGCCAATCTCGACAAGGCAGACATCTGCCTGTGTGCCGTCGGGAAACAATTCCTCTGCCGCCTGGCGGATGCATGTCTTTATCTGATCCGTGATATGCGGGATGATCTGGACGGTCTCGCCAAGGAAATCACCGCGGCGCTCCTTATCGATGACCGTGCGGTACACCTTGCCAGTGGTAATATTGTGCGAAGCAGTCAGCTCAATGTCAAGGAACCTCTCATAATTGCCGAGATCGAGATCGACTTCGCTCCCATCCTTGAGGACGAAGACTTCACCATGCTGGGCAGGGTTCATCGTACCCGCGTCGATATTGAGATAAGGGTCGATCTTGACCGCTGTTACCCGGTACCCGCGGTTTTTGAGGATACGCCCCACAGACGCCGCGGTTATCCCTTTCCCAAGGCCGCTCATCACACCGCCGGTGATAAAAATATACTTCACGTAATCTCCCCAATTGTTTTACAGTTTGCTTTCCAATACCTATTATTATTATCTTACTGGCGGAAGAGAGTCGTCTATTCGAATGTACGGGCAGCATCCAGCATCTTGCACCACCACCCGCAAAAGAACCTGAAGATTATGACATATACTCCCTGAAACGGCAAAAGGAGTGTTCCCTCATCTCTGTAGAGCCCTCCAGTGTAGCATTCCGGCGTCATTCGCCGGGAGATGCGAAATCCTCGTGGAACAATCAGTCTTTTGCTGACTGCCGTCGCAATCGTTGCGCTCGCATGTTCCATCACCCTTGGTGATAGTCTGTTGCCGATAATCCTGAAAAGCGATAACATTCTCATTTTTTTATACGGGTCATTAATGTAGTATCTGCAGTGACCCCGCTGGTATACCGCCACTTGAACTGACAGAAAGATGGCAGGTAACCTGTCCATATTTATTGTATCCCACTTTGAAGTAAGGTTGATGTTGGCAAAAATCCAACCATAGAGTTATGAAAAAGAGGCGGATAGCGTATGTTCTGGTGGTACTGTCAATACTTACTATTTTTGCTGTTCCGGTGATGGCAGCAAACGAGACCCAGAGAGATAATGCAACAGACTACTACAATCTTGGAGTACGGTCACTGTCAGTGAACGATCCGACGAATGCGATTGTTTACTTCGACGCTGCCCTCTCATCGAACACCACCATGATAAGGGAATCGGATGCGCTGCTGTATACCTATCAGGGGAAGTCTTTCGCGCAGATCCAGCTGGGGCTTTATCAGGATGCCATCCAGACCATCAACCAAGGGCTCGCCACCTACCCAAATGACGTAAATCTGTTGAACAACAAGGGATATGCTTTTTATAAACTGGGAGATTACCAGAACGCAGTTACATCATACGATCAAGCGTTGGCTATTGATTCCACACAGAATCGAACATGGATAAACAAAGGTGATGCATTATACCAGATGGGGGACTATCAGGGAGCTGTAGCAGCTTACACTACAGCTCTGGGAAATACCAGCAGTACCCAAGCTGAGATCACAAATGCCACCCAAAAACTCGTTAACGCCCAGAAAGCGGCCACTACTGCCAGTTCGGCGCTCATGATCTTCATTGCGATAGTCGTGATCACGGCTGCCGGTGGTGCGGTCGTTTATTACATCAAAAGAGTACCGGTGAGCGAGGAAACGGTGGAAAAACAGGTAAAAGAGGCAAAGAAAAAGAAAAAATGATCTTCGGATAAAGAAGAAATCGGTTTATATTTTGAGTGGTATCAGTCCGATTAAATTTTCATTTTTTTATGCTCCAATGAGCTTCGCATTTTTGCAGGCCGTCACAGTGATGATATTTTGATTGTAATAGCCTTTCATAAAAATATATATCATAATTACGAGGTGGCGGGAAAAGGAACATCATTTTGCCCGATTCAGGTATAATCCAAAAAGAACCATGAGAAAAGAGACTCTATAGAGATCATCGAAAGATCTTTCAACGCTCTTGGGGGCCTTTGCAAGAATTACCATCTCCCCCGCCCGCTGATGCGTCACCCTTATAGCAATAATTCCCAATAATACGTACGTTATCGTAAAGCGCCGGGGGATCTCGGCGGGTGTTCACCGTGACCCCAACGGTAGGGGCTAACAGGAGAGGCAACCCGACGAGAGGCATCGAGAACAGGCGCTGATCCCTCCGTCATTATGTGGTGTGCTATTTGTTGAAAACTTAAGTTCCCGAGAATGACAAAAAAATTCTTTTTAAATCTATTTAAATTGAAACAGGCACCAGCCTCTCCTTCTGTTTTGGTGCTGATTTGCCGGTGATCAGCAGAAATCTTTGCCTGAACAACCTGGTGAATTGTGATGGCCCATGCCCGGTTACCCCTCCTTCTAGCCCTTGTTTGTCGTCACCGCAAACGCGGCTGACGTTCGCGAGAGCACGGTCTTTTCCGCATTGTCCGTCCGGACTTCCCCGTCCGTAAAAGCGACCCGGCGCCCCTTTTTGATCACCCGTCCTTCCGCAAATATGACACCGTACTGAATACCTTTAATAAACGTCGTGGATTCAGAAATGGTCGCAATCCCTTCGTTCTCCGCCAGCAGCGGGTAAATGGCAAGTGCCATCGCCTCATCGGCAAGAGCAGCAAGCATCCCTCCCTGCAACCAGCCCACACCATTGAGCATGTCATGACGTACTTCCATGCTGAGCACCGCACTGCCGGCTTCCACGTTAACCACTTCAATCCCCATCAGGCAGAAAAAAGGGTTCGCATACCTGCCATCCTTTCTGATCTTGTCAAGATAGGACATATCACTCCCTTACAAGATTTCACAACGGAACAGGATTAAGATTACTGGTATCAGGAAAGTGCTGAAAATACCGGAGGCAGCTTGGCCGGAAAGTCAGGAGAGAAAACGCTGCGTTATCTTCATTTGTTAAAAGAATAGATACCGGGGGAAGGATTCATCTTATAAATCCCCGCCCCGGTGCCTGCCAGGTCTCTGCGGTTTTCTTCCCACGCGAAGGAGAACTACGGCACCAAGGAAGAAAATAACCGCTATGACAAGTACCGGGAAAGTCCATGAAGACTCCCATCCGGCAGCCCCGGTAGTATTCTGGCTTCCCGTTATTGTTGCGGCAACGGTTGCCGTTGCCTGAGCAGCGGAGGCAGAGGGTGTTGTCGTGTATGTCATCGCCTGCGCTGCCTTCGCTGCAGAAACGGAGATATAGTTGCTTTTCGTGATCGAGTTACTGCCTCCGGCATTGGTCGTCAGCAGAGATACCGAGTACGTCCCGGGATCGGTATAGGTATAAATCGGGTTTTGTACCGAGGACGTGCCGCCATCGCCAAACGTCCACGCCCATGTAACCGGTGAATTCGTTGACATGTCCGTGAAATTCACCGTCAGCGGCGCAGTTCCGCTGGTCACGTCCGAGACAAAAGCAGCGACCGGGAATAGGGGGAGCACCCTGATATAGTTGCTCTGGGTCACGGTGCCATTGCCACCATAATTTGTCACCGTGAGTGAGACCGTGTACGTTCCGGGCATCGTGTACGTGTAAGACGGGTTTTGCACCGAGGACGTGCCGCCATCGCCAAACGTCCACGCCCATGCAATCGGCGAATTCGTGGATGTGTCTGTGAAATTTACTGTCAGGGGAATAGGGCCGGCCGTATTGTTTGCTAGAAAAGAGGCTAACGGAAGAGATTGCCCGCTCACTGTGATATAGTTGGTCTCAGTAACAGAATTGCTTCCGCCATAGTTTGTTGCAAGGAGCGAGACCGTGTATGTGCCGGCTGTCGTGTACATGTGCACCGGGTTTTGCACCGAGGATGTGCCGCCATCGCCAAACGTCCACGCCCACGTAACCGGCGAATTCGTGGACGTGTCCGAAAAGCCGACATTGAGCGGGGCGCTACCGGAAGTCACATTCGACGTAAATGAGGCAACAGGCGGTGAGGCCTTGGTCACCGTAATATAATTGGTATTAGTTACGACATTACTTCCGCCATAATTGCTCGCCGTGAGCGAGACCGTATACGTCCCGGGGGTCGTGTATGTGTGGGACGGGTTTTCCAGGGTGCTCCACCCGCCGTCACCAAATGACCACGCCCAGACAGCCGGCGAATTTGTTGAAATATCCGTAAAATTCACCGTCAGCGGGACGGCCCCTACAGTAATATTCGCCGTGAACGAGGCAGCCGGTGGTGAGGCCTTATTCACTGTAATGTAGTTAGTCGCGGTATCCGTGTTACTTCCCGCCGCATTGGTCGCGGTAAGGGTGACCGTATACGTCCCGGGGGTCGTGTACATATGCGACGGGTTCTGGAGGGGTGACGAACCACCGTCGCCGAACGTCCACGTCCACGCAGCCGGGGAGTTGCTGGATGCATCGACAAACTGGACGGCCAGCGGGACAGGCCCGGAGGTCATATTCGACGTGAATGCTGCAAACGGCGGCGCCATGTCAGCTGTTACCGGTAAGAGGATAAACACAATAGCAATGAGAATGAACCACACTGCAGCCGTTTTCATGCTCTCCCGTCCAAAAAACCCATTTTTCTGGACGCATTACAAAAAGAAATCTGCATATCTGCATCCCTTTGTTAAATAGATCATACATATCGTTATTTAATAGTTGCCGATACCGTTCGGAGAACACCTGTTGCGACCTTCGCACAGTGGATACAATATACCGGTCACCTGTATTAAACCGTCGTGTTATTTTAACGGACCCTTTCAGCTCTCAGGCTTTGCTCCTGTAAACCGGTTACCCATTCATTCCCATCATTAATATCCTGCCAGATCCGACGTCTGTATATGCATGACGAGAAGACAGAAGAGATGCTGGCCGACCTGATCTGGCTGAACACCATTATTGCAACCGAACTTATCCAGATTACCGAGAATACTTCCGCAATCCTGCATAAGTCCGGACCGCCAGAAAGCTGCCTCCGCGATCACCAGGCGCTCAGAGAGACGGCGCTTGCCATTGCCGAGAAGTACCGGCCCGGTACGGCGCTGTCCCGGCACCTGGGAATGCACCAGTAATATTATTGAGAGACTCTGACCAGTTGTACTGTTATAATGGAAGGTCCATCCGGCTTGCCGCAACAAATCGGTCAATCCATCAAATATTCACAGTCCATGGTGACTTCTCATGGCACCTGCACTTCCCCCAGCACGAGCCTCGTGATCCCGGCATACAACGAGGAGAACCGGATTATCTCCGTCTTTGAAGAGATTGCCCGTTATGATGGCGAACTGATCATTGTCTGTGACGGAACGGACAGCACTGCGGAGCTCGTGGAACAGATCGCAAACCGGCGCGGTGACCTGCAGATCCGCTGCCTACGGTTCGAACATCGTCTTGGCAAAGGCGGCGGAGTCATTGAAGGGCTTAAGGCGGCACGGGCGCCTCTGGTGGGATTTGTGGATGCAGACGGCTCGACGGGTATTGATGAGATGGTCCGCCTCTTTTCCCATCTCTCCTCCTGCGACGGTGCGATTGGCTCGAGGTGGATCCCGGGCTCAGAACTCCGGGTGCCACAGAGCCCATTCCGCCGGCTGGAGAGCAGGTGCTTTAACCTGTTTGTCCGGGTCTTCTTCGGGCTTGCCTATCACGACACGCAGTGCGGGGCAAAGGTTTTTAAAAAATCCGCTATTGATGCTGTATTACCCGAAATGGTCTCTCGTGGTTTTGAATTCGATGTCGAACTCCTCTGGCGATTATGCAGGGCGGGATTTACCCTTGAAGAAATCCCGATAAAATGGCAGAATAAAGGAGATTCCCGTGTCGAGAGCCGGGATATCCTCAGGATGCTTTCCAGTCTTATCAGCATCCGGTTACATCCGTGCTTCACATGATACCTTTATCTCAGGACGAACAACAGAAAGAGGCATTCAGGCTCTTTGAAAACGGCCGTTACCGGGAGTCGCTGGAGTTGTGCAACCGGTTGCTGGAGAAGAATCAGGAGCCTTCACTCGCAGTGCTTGCCGCAACCAACCTGTATTATATCGGACGGCTTGAGGAGGCGGAGGTCTTTTTCCGCGATCTTGCACAGAAAATGCCGGAGTCCTCCTATGTCCACAGTTATCTGGCAAAAGTGCTTGAGGGCCGCGGGGATGATGGCGCAACAGCGGAATATGCATTCGCAGTTCAGCTCGACCCGACAAACCAGGAGGCCCTTCGATGTTACACCGGTTATCTGATCTCGCGCAGGGATTTCCGCGGGGCGCTGCCGATCCTGAAGAAACTGGCCAGCCTTGGTAAAAATCCCGGTGATATAGCCAACCTGATGCGGGCGCTCATCGAGACAGGTGCGGCAAAAGAGGCGCTTACAACCTCCCAACTGCTCGGTTCGGATCACGAACACAGCAGGGAGTATCTTGATGCGCTCTGTAAAACCGGGGATTATCGCTCTGCCGCTGCCGCTGCCTCGGTATGGTACGGGGAGACGTGCGATCCGCAGATCCTCAGGGTCTATCTGGATGCCCTTTCGCATTACGATCTCCCGGCCTCGCTTGCTGCATACGCGTCATTCCTGAAGGATGATCTTCACGCAGATATCCTCCGGGATTATACTCTTCTTCTGAAGGCAAACGGTGAACATATGAGGGCGCTCACTGCTGTAAAAAAACTTCTTGCGCTCAAAGACCAGCCCGAGTTCCATCTCATCGAATGCGAGATTTATGCGGCCCTCGGGGACCAGAAAAATGCGATCCCTGCGTTTGAACGCCTCATCCGTGAAGAGCTGGCCACAAAAAATGACCTCGGGACCTTAAGCGAGATCATCCGTGAATACCGCAGGTATTTACAGGAACAGTTTCACGGAGATCAGGTTTTGACCCGGTTTCTCGGGGTTGTCTCACAGGATCCGAATGTGCCAGGCCTCCTTGAAACAGCACGTCTCTACGAGGCATTGGAAAAACCGGCCGAGGCGAGGTCGTGGTACTACCGGGCGTACCGGTCCGATTACCTGAACGGGGGGTTAACATATGCGGAGTTCCTCTCCAACCAGGGCGAAGAGCGGGAAAGCGAGAAGGTGATGTTGTATATCCTTTCCCAAGTGAAGAAAAATGCCGATCTCGGTCGGGTCGCCGCAGTCATCACCCGTAAAAATAGCAGGATGCGCACGATGAAACGCCTCGTGGACCAGCTGATCCGGCGCCTGAATGAAAAACGGACATTTTTAAGTTCTGATGAGAGGGAATACCTCGCCATCGCTCTTTACAGTGCGGCAACCAGCGCCCTTGACGAGGCCGATTACGCGCAGTGCAAGTACGACTGCCTCTCCGGTATTGACGTGATGCCTGCCCATTCCCGGGATATCCGGCTGAACGACTTTGTCCAGCTCTTACAGGAATGCAAAGACCAGACCATAGCCGAACAACCGGTAATGCACGCGACCCTAGCTAAAAAACACATAAAAGCGCAGCAACCAGTAAAACTGATCACTGACCAGCTTGAATTGACGGGTACAGAACAGAAAATTGTCGGGTTCCTCCGCTCGTACCGGAAAGCAAGCGAGATGGACCTGCGCAAACTTCTCGGGACGCGCAGGGTGAACGGGATCATGAACCGCCTGATCCAGAAGGCATCCGCTCAGGGGATCATTCTGGTTGAGAAAAAAGGTATGAGTGATGATGGCGAGGTCTATGAATATGCCGGAACCTGAACAGATGGACCGGCCCCGGCTTGAGAGCCTGAATATCATCACTGCACTGAGAAGGGGCACTGTACCGGCAGGTGGACTTGAGCGGATCGCGGTCGGGCTGGATGTCGAAGTAGAGACGATCAGTAGGCAGCTGGACTATGTGTCGCAGGGTGGGGGGGACCTGAAGTTTATCCGGGGCGATTATGGCAGCGGCAAGACGTTTCTGGTCGCCCGTGCACTTGAGATTGCCGGCAGCAAAGGATTTGCCACATCCCATGTGGTCATATCCTCTTCGGCGCCGCTCTACCGGATCAAGGCCATGTATCAGCAGATCTGTACAAACCTCAGGACAAAAGAAGAGGAACACGCATTAAAAACAGTCGTGGACAACTGGCTCTTTGCGATTGAGGAGCGCCTCATGTCAGTGGATGGCACGAGCGTGGAAGACGCCGCACTGGAAGCGGCGACCGAACGGGAGATCGAGATCGCACTTGCGGGTATAAGTGAGGTGAACGCGGCCCTTGCCGCGGCCCTCCGCACCTATTATCGCGCCAATAATGCCAGCGATTTCCAGCTCGCCCAGTCCGCACTCGGGTGGATTGCCGGTGAACCCAATATTGGCAGGGACTTCAAGCAGAAAGCGGGGATCCGCGGCGATATTGACGATTCTACCGCCTTCATTTTTCTCCGGGGACTTGTCAGCATCATCCGTGGAGGCGGATACAGCGGCCTCGCAATCTCCGTTGACGAGCTGGAGACCACACAGGGGTTGCAGCGGAACCAGCGGGAAAAAGGATACCTGACACTCGCCACGATCATCGATTCACTGGACCGCGGCGACATGCCCCGCTGTTTTTTCCTGTTTACCGGGACACCAGCGCTGTTTGACGGGTCGAAGGGCATCCGGTCCGTCCCCCCCCTCTACGATCGGATCAGCGTGGTTCAGACCGATGCGTACCGGAACCCCCGCCAGCCGCAGGTCTTCCTGTCCCGGTTCGACAATAGTAAGCTCGAGCTTGTCGCGCTCAAGGTCATGGATGTGTACTCGCAGGCTTACCGTGAAGTGGACCGCGAGAAAATCTCCCACCGCTTTATCCGTGCAATGATCAAAAAAATAACCAGCCGGTTCGGAGGCAGAGTGGATGTCATCCCGAGGATCTTCCTTAAGGAATTTATCGATGTGCTGGACAAATGCGAGCTCTATGAGGAGTATAATCCTTGGGAAGCGTACGAATTTGATGCCGACCACCTTAAAGGTGAGCTGAAAAAAGAGGAGGAAGCGGTCATGGTGGTGGGATTCTGATCCCGCAGAAAGAGGTATCGCGTACGGTTCAGGTGTCTAAAAACCTGAGCAGGGGATGGATCCTCCGATTCATGAGCTTGGCACCTTCCTTTTTGTGTCTGTCATGCCGCAATTCGTTGCAGGGCAACATGGACACCGGAAATTATCTGCAGAATCTTTCAATGATAATCGGGTAAGAGGGGTTTTTTGCCAAAAATTCAGCAATTTTCTCTTTTTTCCTGCCGGCGCACCTTTACGGAATGGGCATGGGCGTACAGACCCTCAGCCTGAGCAAGGATTTCGACAACATCGCCAATCGTCTCAAGGCCATTCTTATTTATCATCTCGACAGATGCGGTCTTGCAGAAATGCTGGACATCGAGCCCGGAATACATTCTCGCATATCCTGCCGTCGGCAGGACGTGGTTGGTGCCGACCGCGTAATCCCCGCAGGCGACTGCCGAATATCTCCCGACAAATACCGCTCCGGCATTTTTTACCTGCGTTACGACCGAAAGCGGGTCAGCTACCTGGATTGAGAGGTGTTCAGGCGCGATCATATCTGAAGCCGCAATTGCTTCTTCCATGCCCGCAACGACCGTGAACCCGGAATTCTTTAATGCCTGCTCAATGATCTCCTTTCTTGGCGCCGTTTTCAACTGGGACATAACCTCGCGCCCCACTTTGTCCGGCAGGCTCCTGTCCGTCGTGATCAGGATGCAGGCCGCGTTTGGGTCGTGCTCCGCCTGTGCGAGGATGTCGGCAGCGACAATGCGGGGATCGGCAGTATCATCAGCGATAATGCCGATCTCGCTTGGCCCTGCCGGGAAATCGATCTCCGCTCTCTCCCGGAGCATCATCTTTGCCAGCGTAACGTAGACATTTCCGGGACCGACGATCTTCTGCACCGGTCTCACGGTCTCGGTACCGAGTGCCATCGCAGCAATTGCCTGCGCCCCGCCTGACCGGTAGATCTCCGTGACACCGGCAATGTCCAGTGCAACGAGAGTCATGGGACTGATCGGCGGCGGAGAACATGCGCAGATTTCGGCGACTCCGGCAACCTTTGCCGGGACAGCGCACATGAGTGCTGATGAGGGATAGGGGGCACGACCGCCAGGTACGTAGATACCGATCCGGTGAAGCGGCGTCGTCTTGATACCGAGCACAATGCCGGGCTCTATCTCCTCAAGCCAGAGGTCTCTCGGGCGCTGGAGCTCGTGGAAGCGTTCGATGCGGGCGTGTGCTTCTGCCAGACTTTCGATGATCCGGACGTCGACCTCGTCGTACGCTGCTTCGCGCTCTTCATCAGACACTGCTATCTCTTTGAGATCGTAATGACGCGAGAGCTCACGTAACGCTGCATCGCCATCTTTTCGCACCCGGTCAATGATGTCCGTGACCGAAGCACGCACATCTTCCAGGCTGGCCTTCCTGCCAGTGAGCCATGCATCGACTTCAACTGCCTTCCACATAGTGCGAAGAGATTCAGCAGGAAAGATTGTTAAGGTTTCGTCACCATTGGACGTCATTTTCAGCGCGGGAGTGGGCGAGATTATCCCTTGAGGCAATCTCCCGGTTTATGATCACACCAGGTTGTTAAGGCACGGGTCTTCTTTTTGATTAATGAAATGTGATACGCCACGATAGTACCGATGATAAATGCACGGGTCATGGAACTGGCGAGGACATGCCCTCTGATAGGCCCGTAACACGTAGTGAATCGATCCTGAGATTGCGCCGGCCCATCTCAATTTCTCCAGAGACAAGGAGTGTCGCCATTATACCTTTCATGATGGTGGAAAGTACCTGGCGAGGATCGTCCCACAATTCTCTATAGATCCCGCAGGTGTCTGGAGGCTGAATTTGAGGAGAGGCCGTACGTGATCGGTCACCGTTTCACACGCATATAAAACGGCCTGATGGTATACCGGGTGGTGATGATGGTACCAGTATCATTCAATAAATTTATCTGTTTTCTATCGTAACGGTGACTGAGATGCACCATGCCTGATCTATTGACGGATTTCCTGATCTATATCGTTTTCGGGATTATAATGTTCAGTATCGGAATTATTCTCGGGTACCAGATCCTGATGATCCACTATACGAGACGGTTTCTGGTTCTTGTAAAAGAATGTTCGGACGCGGACTCCGTCGTCCCGATTGTCGATGAACTCACGAGGGAGACATGAGAGGTACACGATAATGGTTGACGCAGCAAGCTACTGTCTGGTCGGCATCACCTGTTTTTGTTTCGGTCTCATCGTGAGCTTCCAGATGGCCCACATCCAGTATTGCAGGAAACTCACTGGTCTTGTCCGGCGCTCCATATCCACGAAAACGATCGCACCAGTGCTGGCAGAATACGAAGCGCTGAAAACCAGAAAATAATTTTTTTTTTTGGATGAAAGCAGGTTAATACAAAAAGATCGTACCTATTGGTAAATGCGATGCACGATTCTTGCAAGCGGGAGCAGGGGGAACTGCGCATATATTGAAGGTGAAGAGGGATCCCTCCTCATCGATGCCGGCCTGAGTGCACGGGAGACACTGCAGCGCCTCGTTGCTGCGGACTGCCCGGCAGAAACCATCGGGGGAATTATCGTCACTCACGAGCATACCGATCACGTGCGGGGACTCGATGTGCTCTCCCGCCGGCTGGAGACGCCGGTCTATGCAACGGCCGGGACACTTGAGGACTTCCTGCGCCACCGCCGCACATCTGACAAAACTCTCACAACCCGGATCTGCCGGTATCACGAGCGCTTTGCAGCCTGCGGTTTTGCCATCGAACCATTCCCGACCTCCCACGACGCTGCAGAACCCTGTGGCTTTATCATTGCACAGGACGGCACCCGCTTCGGATACTGCACGGATACGGGAATCATAACCCCGCACGTGCTGGCGCTCCTCGCAACCTGTGATGCCGTTGTGCTTGAAAGCAACCATAGCCCTGCAATGCTTGCGAACGGCCCCTACCCTGAATCCCTCAAACGGAGGATTCGCTCCAGCAGGGGCCATCTCTCGAATACCGCTGCATCCGCAGCCCTCCGGGTACTCGACAAAGACGTCTCCCAGATCATACTCGCCCACTTAAGCGAGATCAACAATACGCCGGAACTGGCAAGAACGAGTGCCCGCGAAGGGCTCGGGCTGTTCTTTGAAGAGAAGATCCTTGTTGTGGCAACGCAGGGAGGCACAACTCCGGAATGCCCTCAGGAACTACACCTCTGATCCGTCAGTTTCGGAACGCGGTCTCCAACGCCACGCCGAGTTCCTTGAACCCGTATGGCTTGACAATGACGGCGGCAAAACCATAGGAGGCAAAATTGACGATGACAGGATTTGTGGAATACCCGCTCGAAACGATCGCCCGGATGTGGGGATCGAGGTTCCGTAGCCTGGGCAGGGTCTCGAGCGCTCCCATCCCTCCCGGGACCGTGACATCAAGAACAACCGCATCGAACGGCAGCCCTGCGTCCTGCGCTTTTCCATACAGTTCTACCACGGTATCGCCGTTCTCCGCTACGGTGACATCGTAACCAAGAAACTTGAGCATCTCGCTGGTCGCTGACAGGATCGCCTCATCGTCATCCATAAGGAGAATCTTATCCGATACAGCCCTCCCTTTTCCTGCGGCGATCCTGGCGGGTCGTTTTTCTTTTCGTGGCCAGGGTGCATGGCGCTTTTTCCGTCCGGCAGCCCCTCCAACCGGGAGTTTTGCCACTTTACCGGAAGACAGTGCCAGAAGCTGCCCGGACAGATCCCGTGCCCGCAGTACACTTTCCTCGGCACTGTCCAGCCGCTGGTCTCCGTCGCTTTGTTCATCCATCCCGAGCCGGGCGAGCTGGATATTTGCAAGAACGGAGCTGAGCGAGTTATTGACATCGTGCGCAATCCTTCCCATCAGTGAGAGAAGGGCGTCGGAACCTTCCCTGCCAGCCACTTCTGAGAACGGGCCCCTTCTCAGTGTTTTTCTCCGAAGAGTTAGCACAGCCCCGGATACGTGACCGGAATCGCCGGCGATTGGAGCAATATCAAGCGAGATGGAATACCCTGCACCGGATTTTGGGACCAGACGGACGTGCTCAATAGTACTTCCGGATGATCCGGAAGACATCACCTGCTGTAACGCTGCCGCAAGGCGGGATTTTACCGACGGATCTGCAACCGGCAGCACATCCATGACCCTTCTGCCGATCATCCTGCACCGGGTCACCCCGAGCATATCCCGGGCCAGCGCATTTATAATGATAACGCACAGGTCGGTATCCACGGTGATAATCCCCTCCTCCTCTTTCTTCCGGATTGCGTGTTTTTTTCTGCCCTCCGGCAGTTTTTTCGTACCGTTCACCATTGCTATCAACTGTCCGATCTTCAGGTATTTTCTATTTTCAGCAGTTTCATGCAGTACTGGTCAATCGCGTCAAGCATGGTCTTTTTCGCGCGTTTCACCTTCCTTTCGTCATCCGATTGGAAGTCGTGCGCAACATACTCAATCAACGTCACGAGATAATGCTGTGGCCCGAATTTGTTCTTGATCTCATCCATACAGGCAAGCGCTTCGAACTGCTTCCCGCTCATCATCTCAAAGGCATAATCAAGGAGCAGAAGGGCCTGCTGTGGCATGTTCTTACCGACAGCGAGTTTCCGGAACCGGTGGTAACTCTCCAGACGGCCGGTGATGATGGAGAATTTCATGCCGTAATAGACCGGTTCGATCTCATCAGGATACTGCTGGGTCATCTGCTTGACGACACCGGCAACACCGCCTGCGTCCCGGTTCTCCAGCTTGAACCGGTACAGCCCGCGCAAAAAGAACATATCTTTATAGAACCGTTCGATCGCGATGTTGAGCAGCTCTTCTTCTACGTCCCTTCTTCCGTCCTTTGATGCCTTTTCGACACCGATACGGATGAACTCACGTTCACCGGGGAACCATTCAATGGCCTGCCGGATCATGAACCAGAACACCTTGTTCATCTGGGGGTCATCCGCGAAATCCATATCCTTGAGACGGTTCACCGGGGGCTTGATGCGGAGAAGCTCGACCATCTGCTCTCGCGCGGCAAGCGACATCTCGTTCGGGCGCTTGGCGGATTCCTCAGGATCGGCCGAGGGCTGCTGGGTGGCGAGGACAAAATAGCAGTAGCTGATAGCGGGAAGGATAATCGCATCGACACTGCGGTATTTTTTCAGCTGTTCGATTGCCTCGGTATATTTTCCGGTATTGATCATCTTCATGCCGAGCATGATGTCATAGACCGCACGGCCCCTTTTCTTCCGCTTATTCCTGATGGCATAATCAAAAAGTTTCTCAATAAAAGGGATGTCATCGGACTTTTTTGACGCTTCGAGCACCGCGAGGGTAATGGCGTCAATAAACTTGTCATGGAGATTGTCGTTTACGTCCGGGATGGTCTTTTCCATCGTAGCGATAACCTGACCGAAAAATACCGGTATATTCGCTTCGATTTTTTCGATGTTCTTTTCGATGTATTCGATAAATTCCTTTTTCAGATGATCCAGCTTTACCCGGATAACAGCATCGGGCTGCCACTCTTCAGCCATAGTAAAAATCCATCAACAAATACTTAAAGAATATTGGAGCGTTACTATAAAAAATCTTTATTGCATTTTTTTGGTTAATTCTTACCTTTCGGACATATTATAGCATTGCTGCAGACTGATATCAAAACGTTAATCCTTCACGTCACCAAGATCAAAACGGAAAATGCCATGCTCTTTGCAGAGTTCTCAAAGATCTGCGAACAGATTGAGGGTATCTCCGGCCGTCTCGAAATGATCGATGTGATCAGCCGTGCCCTGCCCGGGCTTTCCCCGGAAGAACTGCCGATATTTGTCCGGTTTGTGATGGGACGGATCTTTCCGGACTGGAGTTCGCAGAAGCTCGGCATCGGCCCGAACCTCCTGTACGAGGCGGTGGGATATGTCGCCGGCGTGAAAAAAGAAGACGTGATTGCGACCATCAACCAGACCGGCGATGTCGGGCGTGCGGTCGAAAAGCTCCTGTCGAACAAATCGCAGATGACGTTTTCCCACGATGAGCCCGACCTGGCCTTTGTATATCGTGAACTGACCGGCATTTCGGCGCAGGAAGGTAAAAAATCGCAGCGGGAAAAACTCCTTGCCGTCCGCAGGCTGCTGGGAAATTCCCGCCCGCTTGAGGGGCGGTACCTCGCCCGAATCATGCTCGAGGAACTCCGGATCGGGGTCGGTGAAGGCAGCGTGCGGGAGGCGATCGCGAAGGCCTTCTCCGTGGATTCTGTAATGGTAGAACATGCGATGCAGGCGATCAATGATCTCGGTGAAGTGGCGCGGCTCGCAAAAAACGGCCCGGCCGCACTGCAGGATGTCCGGATCACGCTCTTCCATCCGGTCAGGATGATGCTGGCCCAGCAGGGAACAATCGCTGATATGGTTGCAGAACATGGAGAAGTGGCAGCTGAGTTCAAGTACGACGGTTCCCGGTTCCAGTTCCATAAGAAGGGCAACTGGTGCCGGATGTATTCGCGCCGCCTCGAGGACGTGACCGGGGCGTTACCGGATGTGATCACCCAGCTGCTGGCATCGACAGACCATGATGTGATCCTTGACGGCGAGGTGATCGCCGTCAGGGACAACAGACCGATGCCATTCCAGTCAGTTCTCAGGCGGTTCCGCCGCCGTCATGACATCGAGGAAGCACAGGAGGCGATCGAGATGGTGCCCAACGTCTTTGACATCCTGTTTCTTGACGGCGAGACGCTCATCGACCTGCCGTTTTCGAAACGGCGGGAACATCTCGAACGTGTCGTGACCGACCATGTTGCACCTCAGGTGGTGAGCAGTGACCAGAAGGTGATCGAGCAGACCTACCACGATGCTCTCGCCGCGGGCCACGAAGGGATCATGCTCAAGGTGCGTGATTCTCCATATACACCGGGGCAGCGGGGGAAATACTGGATAAAGATCAAGCCCGCGGTTGACACCCTCGACCTTGCAGTCATCGGCGCCGAGTGGGGTGAGGGAAAGCGGGCGCACCTGTTCGGTTCGTTCCTGGTCGCCTGTCAGGACCAGGGGAACCTGGTTCCGCTCAGCCGGGTGGCAACCGGTTTTTCCGATGACCAGCTGTCAGAGGTCTATGATCTGGTAAAAGACAAAGTGATCTCCACTGCCGGAAAAGAAGTGAGGTTAGAACCGGAACTCGTCTTCGAGGTGGGATATTCAGAGATCCAGGTAAGCCCGACGTACGAAGGGGGTTTCGCGCTCCGTTTCCCTAGATTCATCCAGGTCCGTGACGATAAAGACGTGACGGATATTGAGACACTGGACGGGATCCGGGAACGGTACCATGGGCAATCCAAGTCGGCGCAGGCCTATCAGAATTGAAGGAGCGTCCGCTGCGTCCGCATTTCCGGGATCATGGTGCTGTACTGCAGCCAGTACCCGAAACCGAGGAACCGGGACACCTGTTTTGTGGCCTCGTCAAGCGATACGCAGGCAACCGGTGGGGATGCCATCGCCTTCCGTGTAGCCTCCCGGATCACCCAGGTCCCAAGCGGGGCCCAGTAATCACTGGTCACGTGGCGGATGACCACCACCCGCGCCGAGCGCCGGATCGAACTAAGGTATTCGCAGACAGCGAGCCGGGCGGAGTAATATGCACCTGCGATCGGGGAATAGCCCCTTTTTACCATTCCTTCCCGGTCCTGGACGATTTCCTCGGTATCTCCCGCCCAGAGCGTCTGTCTGCCCCATATCTCGATCATTTCGTATCGCCAGTCACCTGGGACGAGGATACAGGCAATCCGGTTACCGAAGATCTCGCCGAAAAACACCCGGCACTCATCGAGAGCTGGATATCTGGCGATCTCCTTTTTGAGCGTTCCGGAGAGCGTGTCATCAACCGCGGTGATCGCCCAGCGCGTGGGTACGAAATGCCGGCGTTTCCCGAGCAGCCCGGCAGTCATCAGCCGGGTAATCCGGTACACGTCAACCTCCTCCCGGCCGAGCTGAACGCAGGCATCGGCGGCAGGCATATCGGGATCCGAGATGACCCTGTCAACGGCCCGCTCAACCCGTGCACTGCCGAGCACGTCCAGTTTCCGGACCAGCCCGGAAAGGCCGACCGGCGCCACCGTCCCGTCAAAGGTCATGGCAAAAGAGACGGGTTTTTCGAACGAGACGTCGACATCGAGAGGGCGGGCCGATAGCGCGATCTCCTGAAGGTTGTCCGAGAACCGGTTGACGGTGGAACTCCCGCGGATCGTCCGGGCCCGGATACCGACGATATCCTCGATACCGAGGTTGCGGGAAAGCCAGTCCGGGGGATGATCGCTGTCATCGATCAATAGGGGGCCGCCCTGTACGTCCGGGTACCCGAAACTCCCGATGAAGACCGACGGCGAACGTCCCTGGTAACTGCTGGAAGTCTTTACGGTAACCTGCGCCTGGAAACGGCTCACGATCGGGCAGCGGGGCAGGCCGCACAGCCCTTTTCCCTTGCACCGGATGCACTGCATTGTCAGATCCGCCTGAAGTCGTGGATCACCTTCACCCGCCCCTGCATGTACCCGAGCATCGCCCCGACCCAGTCGTCCCACCGTACTGTCCCGCCATGCACCTGTTGCCGGATCTCGGCCCCGAGATCGTCGTCACGCTCCCCCGTGGCCTCGACAACGACAGATCCTCGTGCAAAACCAGTGGGGACAATTACATCCAAGTCACCGTCCACGATCCCCAGGACCGGGATACCCCGGTGTGCACAGACATGCCCGCAGACTGCTGTCGTGTCGTCCCCGATGGCAAGAACGCCACAACAGCCATTTCTCATACGGGAGTAGATCTCGTGGCCGCAGTGGTCGATGACGAGCACGCTCCCCTCATCCGGCGCGTGCCCATCCGGTTTCGGTGGAGCGGCCCTGATAGTGCCGCTCTTGCACCAGGCATGTTGCAGATCCACCGGACCTGAACGCAGGATCTTTTCCAGGCCGTGTGGTTTTGGCTCGAGACCGCTGACCGGTTCGATCCCGTTTCCGGACGAGCGGAGGAGAACCGTATCTGCCGTTGCCGTCCCGATGATGATACCATTGACATAGACCAGTTCGCCAGGAATGCACCCCCGGATCTGCCGCACCGGAAGTTCCGGGCCGCAGGCACTGGTTTCGTGCTCCATCGTAAATCCCGTCACCTGCGAAAGGGCCCGGGCAAGCAGAGTGTCCCCGTTATTCCAGACATAGAGAGTCCTGTCGGAGCATTCAAGGTGGACGATCCCCCGTTCACCGAGGCGGGATGCGACGATCCCGCCAAAAATCTTTCCGGACTCCGCAGTTTTCCCGCGGTTGGCAAGGAATACCGGGCCCTCCAACGCTGCCAGCACGGCACTGGGAACTTTGCCAGGACACTCCACGGGCAGCCCCGACTCTTCTGCCGCCGTCCGGGCCATCACGCCGGCAACAATGGTTCTGGCAGGGTGGATTGCCGACAGGAGCCAGCGGACTTCTCCGGTATCGAAGATCTCCGGGCCATGGATGACCATCATGGCGTTCTTGAGGTTCTGGCTCATCAGTGATCCCCATGGATCGCTTTTTGCGAAATAGATATGGATTGAAGGTTATAGTAGAGCCGCAGCTGAACATGGCCGATGGCCAGCTGCTGTAAACTGCGAAAAATCACCGTCTGGACGATCATTTGCCAAGTGGGATCTTCCATCCCGCGTCATAGCGGGCACCGCAATTCGGGCAGATCAGGATAACCCTGAGCATTTCCCGCGTGCTTTTGATCGGGCCGTTCTTGGAGGAGTTCATGTTCTGGAACGAAAGATGAAATCCCTTTTCATAACCGCAGTTCGGGCAGATGTGGAGCTCTGTTTCCACTTTTATTGTTTTGATCTCATTTATTGTTTTGATCTCATCTGAAACTGTCATACAGCCTCACCCAGACTTTCAGGTGCCATCAGGGTACCCGGCGTCCCGGCAGCAGCAACCGATTCGATGATATCCGCGGCATTTTTCCTGCCATTGATTGCAGCATGTTGCCTGAGGAATGATTTAGGGGTCAGCGCCAGCGCCTCGGTAATCTTCCGCTCCAGCACTTCACGGGTGATCGTCCTGCCGTCAACGGCAATTCCCGCCCCCATATCGACAACCTTTCTGGCATTATTCTGCTGTTCGGGATGGCCGGGATCCATGATGATCAGAACCGGTTTTTCGAAGAGCAGGGTTTCGTGGAGGGTGGTGAGGCCGCCATGCACGATGGCGATCCGGGCACGGGCGAGGTGCTCGTACAGGTTGGGGATATAGCCGTGGGACGCAAAATTGTCCGACGATTCAGGAAGGATCGACCCGGTGTAGAACACATCGAAGAACAGGTCCTTGCGTTCGTCGGCGATCTTCCTGAGCAGCTGGTACAGCGGGAGCTTGTATGGCTCTCCGCCGAAACTGGTGAATACGGTTGTCCGGGAGTACGTGTACCGGGTGGGATCGACGTCCAGAAACGGGCCGGTGAAATGATAGCGCTGCTCGTCGCACTTCGGCACGACAATATTGTATTCGCTCACGGTGTCAGGGGGTGGATAATCAGGAACGATGACGCTGTGAGCGAGGCAAAGGTAGCGCCGGATCAGGAAGTTGAGGATCTTCCAGACAGGATTGATCGAACTGCCGGGACCGTTGAAATGGTTCTGGTTGGTGATAAACACGACCGGAACGTGCTGCATCCGGGCGGCAATGACGCCCCCGTACATCGTATCGCAGACCACGCAGTCGATATGCTCCCGCCGGATCATCCGGCGGGCCCGCAGGACGGATCTGACCATGTTGAGCGCGATTCCCCGTGAACACCAGAGGGTCTTTTTCAGCGAGAAAAACCCGTTTGCTCCTTCGAGGCAGACTTCCCGCTGGCCACGGTGAAGATTTGCACATTGGTGCTGGTAGATGAAATCGTAGGATTTTCCATAGGCAAGGAAATGGACCGAATGCCCATGTTGCTGCAGGTAATGACCGAGATGGACGCACCGGGACGAGTGCCCCAGCCCTTCGCCACAGACAACAAAGAGAATCTGCATTATATACCGGTTTGCGCTGATGGCAAAAAAATACTGCGACCTGATCTGGTCGCATACAGCACGATAGTGCATTGTCGTTCCCTTCCGACTCCCTCCGGGACAAGTTGACGTCTTCGCGTCCGGCCTGATGAACTGGTGCCCAATGAATGCTGCATGCAGCCTGAAATAGAAACAGTATCAGTATATACCCTCTTGACGATCTATTTCCCTCATTCGGGACATGCCCCAAAAACAGGCCTTTTTCCGTTTTTGGACTCCATAGTGCAGCTGGGAAGCCGATCACCCGTCCAAAAGAGCCTAAAAGGACATATTTTCAGCCACAATACAGCCCCGGATTCCCGGATAGGGGATGAAATGAACAGTTCGGAAAATTAAGGATCGGGTTTTTCGCGAATAAGACATAAAAAGTCCTTCAAACAAGGGAAACGGAGCCCGGATTGGGCGTATTTCGGTCGGAGACATACCGGGAAGAAAAAAACCCTAAAAAATGGGTGTTTGGGTGGTTTTTATCCAGTAACGGATTCTCCCTTGCTTTCAAGAGAGACTGGAGTTGTTGATTCATTCAGTTCTGGTTCTCTATCATCTACCGGTTGTCCATTACTGTCTATCTCCGCGAGACCGGTCTCCTCGACCCGGAAGAATCGCCACTTCCCGTAGGTCGACCATATCCAGAGCTCGCGGAAAAGAGACCCCAACGGCGGGAGCGTGCGGAACAGCATGATCGATTCACGATATTGTTCCTCGATCTCCCCGACGCTGCAATAGAGCCGCCGTGTACGCTTCACACGGACAAAAATGATCCGGGCGGCACTGACAATCACAAGGTCAGCCACACATGCCTCCTCTTGCCGGAAGTGAAATACTGCGCCTCTCCTCTTCGCGAGGGGCAGCGCATCGTCCAACGCTTTCTGCGGGAGCCGTCCCCGGGTCATGCGTGTCCCTCCCCTTCACCGGAACTCATCTGATCAGGGTTGTTCTCATGGACGTTCACGAAATTTGAGTTCTCCATCTTCTTTGAACTCTCTGAATTGCTGCCAGTCATTGTATCCCATTTTTCTCTGATGATTACCCTGCATCACAGGTCTTTTGCTCATCGATACATGGACAGAGAGCTCACGCTCGCTTTTTTACATCCTCGACGCCGATGCCGGATGGTAAGAGCACAATGGATGAGAACTGATACGCATCCCTGCATTCGTGATGCAATAGGGAGGTCAGCCTACCGCACTATGATCAGAAATACGTGTCCAAAGCACATTCACCAGCGCTCAGCGGCGCACCAAAAAACCCGGGCCTGCGAGGAAAAAATGGAGGCCCGGGTATTTGCAGGTATTTTTCTGACACCGTTAATGATTGACGTCAGGTCATGCGGCGCACACGGTACGGCAGCTGCCATTCCAGAATCAGGCAGCGGGCGATTATCAGAAGTTCGTGTGCAAAAATCCGATGACATTGCGATTATCTATCAAAGGTAATCCCGGAATAAATACTTCCTGTACGATGCGATGAATTTCGGAATTATCCGAAGAGTTATCTGAGCGATACCGGGCAGCCGGAACCGGGACATGACGAGATGATGAATCCGGTCACATCCCGCAAGGGCACGTCCCAGCCTGCCGTACCTGCGTGCCTGGCACGCGGTCTCCCGGAAAACGGAGGGGTGCAGAGCCCTCCGAAACCGACGAAAATGCGAGTCGCGCTTCTGGATCGCACCCAGAGATTCCAGAATTACCAGAACACAGTATGAACCGCAAAATACATGCTTCCACACATCTCATCGGTTTTATAAAGGAGCGGAAGATGACAAAAACTGCAAAAACAAGCAGGATAAAACCATCGCATAATGATCCGAAAAAGGATCTGGCAGAGTCCCAGAATGCCGGAGACAATCCTGATACCGCCAATATCATACTCGCCTCGCTCGACAGAACCGGGAAAATTACGTCGATCAACCGGTATGGATGTGAACTTCTGGGGGAAACAGAAAAGGGACTTGTCGGCAGGGACTGGTTTGCCACATTTCTCTCCCCGGACGTGGCAAAGATCAAAAGGCCGCATGTTGCCGCGCTTTTCAGCGGCGGGATCCCTTCCCATGAGATCGAGAGCATGGAACATCCGGTCACAACCAAAAGCGGGACAGAACGGATGATTGCATGGAGTTTTGTTCCTGTGCTGGATGAACAGGGCACGGTCACCGGAACCATTGCGGCTGGTCTGGATATTACCGAACGCAGGAAGGCATTAGACCTGCTCCGGGAGAATGAAAACTATTTAAGGACCATAATCGATTTTGTCCAGACCGCGTTGATCCTCCTCGATGCGGAAACCCATGAAATTGTGGATGTCAATCCGGCCGCGGTCAAACTGATTGGAATTGACCGGAACAAAATCGTCGGTTCCGTCTGCCACAAGTTCATCTGTCCCGCTGAAAAGGGGAAGTGCCCCATCACCGATCTGCACCAGACGGTCGACCATTCTGAACGTGTTCTCCTGACACCGGACGGATTGCGAACACCGGTCATCAAGAGCGTGATCCCTGTCTCGATCAAAGGCCACAGCTATCTCCTTGAGAGCCTGATCGATATCACCGATCTCAAGAAGGCAGAGGAGGCACAACGGGAGAATGAAACTTATTTAAGAACCATATTCGATTTTGTGCAGACCGGACTCGTCATGATCGATCCGGAAACCCATGAGATTGTGGATGCCAATCCTGCCGCGGTTAAACTGATAGGGAGTGACCGGAACAAGATCATCGGTTCCGTCTGTCACAAGTTCATCTGCCCCGCTGACCGGGGAAAGTGCCCCATCACCGATCTGAAGCAGACGGTCGACCATTCCGAGCGCGTTCTTCTGACCGCTGACGGAAAACGGATGCCGATCATCAAGAGCGTGACGTCAATCTCAAGTCACGGCCGCAACTACCTGCTTGAGAGCTTCTTTGACATCACTGAGCTCAAGAAAGCGGAGGAGGAACTCCAGAAGAAGAGCGTCGAACTCACCCGGTCCAACCTCGAGCTCCGGCACTTCGCCTATATCGCATCCCATGACCTGCAGGAGCCTCTCAGGGCGATCTCGGGGTTCACCGAGCTGCTGGCAAAGCGCTACCGGGGGAAACTCGACGAACGGGCAGACAAGTATATCGGTTTTATCACGGACGGCACCTCGCGGATGCAGCAGATGATCCAGGACCTCCTTACCTATTCGCGGGTGGAGACTCAGGGACATGAATTTGAACGAACCGACAGCAGCGCATCGCTTGATCAGGCGCTTTCCAATCTTCAGGTCCTCATCGAGGAGAACAAAGCGGTCGTTACCAACGACCCGCTTCCGGAGATCACTGCCGACCGTGATCAGATTACCAGCCTGTTCCAGAATCTCATAGCCAATGCCGTCAAATTCCACAAACCGGGTGTTATCCCGAAAATTCATGTATCGGCACGACAGGAGGGAGACAACTGGACATTTTCCGTGGCCGATAACGGGATCGGCATCGATCAGAAATATGAGGACCGGCTGTTTAAGATCTTCTCGCGCCTCCATACCAAGAGCGAATACCCGGGGACCGGGATCGGTCTTGCTATGTGCAAAAGGATCGTTGACCGGCATGGAGGAACGATCTGGCTGAAATCCGCACCTGATGCCGGAACCACATTTTATTTTACCATCCCCGTGAAACCCGTGGAGGGACAACCATGACTGAAATGGCAAAAACCATGTTTGCGCAAAGACCGGTCGAGATATTACTCGTCGAGGATAACCCTGCTGACGTGGCTCTTACCGAAGAGGCCCTGCAGGACAGCAAGATGTTGAATAACCTGACTGTCGTGAACGATGGAGCGGAGGCGATGGAATTTCTCCACCGCGAGGGGAAATACCAGTCGGCACCGAGACCCGATCTTATCCTGCTCGACCTGAACCTTCCCAAGAAAACAGGGCGTGAAGTCCTTGAAGAGATCCGGGCGGATCCGTCGCTTACGTATATTCCTGTGGTCATCATGACCGTCTCAAAAGATGAAAAAGACATCTATGAAACATACCGGCTCCATGCAAACTGCTATATCACGAAACCCGTGAGGTTCGAAGAATTCATGGAGATCGTGAAATCCATTGAGAACTTCTGGTTCTCGATCGTCATGCTGCCGCAAAAAAAATAGTCACGGATCATGAAGATTCTCGTAATTGAGGATAATATCCCCGATATGGAGTTGATACGGGAGCTGCTCTATGATTATCGGCCGGATTCGTATGACGTTTTACATGTCGAACGACTCTCTGCTGCAATCCCGTACCTGTCAGACAGCGGCATCGATATTATCCTCTCGGATCTTGGACTCCCGGACAGCCAGGGAATAGAGACTCTCCGGACATTGAAAAAATATTCAGGGGACGTTCCGATTGTTGTATTGACCGGGCTTGATAATGAGATGCTGGGTATAGAGGCTCTCAAAGAGGGGGCACAGGATTATCTGGTCAAAGGCCAGATGAGTGGCCTGTCCCTTGCACGCTCCCTGCGCTACGCCATTGAACGGAATACGATTGAGAATGAGCGAAAAAAAATGGAGATGCAGATCGCCAAATCGCTCAAAGAGAAAGAGATGCTCTTAAAAGAGATCCATCATCGTGTGAAGAATAACATGCAGGTCGTCTCTGCCCTCCTGCTTCTCGAATCCCAGTCCCTGAAAGATGAAGCGACCCGGACCCTCTTTAAGGAAAGCCAGAACAGGATACGATCCATCGCCCTTGTTCATGAACAACTCTACCAGTCAAATAATCTGAACGAGATCGAATACGGGGGATATCTGAAAAAAATGTTCATGCCCCTTTTTGAATCGTTCAATACCGACCCAAAAAGAATATCGATCGCGATCGATGTACAGAATACGATGATCACGATTGAAAAGGCAGTACCGTGCAGCCTGATCGTGAACGAACTTCTTTCGAATTCTCTCAAGCATGCATTCCCGGATGGGAGGAAAGGAGAGATCAGGATCGGGTTTGTGCTTGATAAGACGACAGGCACCTACATCCTTGACTATCGCGATGACGGAATCGGGTTGCCCGAGGGATCGGCCCCGGAAAAAAGCGGAACGCTCGGCATGAAGTTGATCTATGGTCTCACGCAGCAATTATCCGGTACCTTAAGGCTGGAACGGGGTAAAGGCTTCCACCTCATAATCACCTTTTCATCCATGGAAGCAAAGAGAGTATGAGCATGACAAAGAAAAAAATTCTGGTGGTAGAGGATGAATTCATCACGACCGCCGCGCTTAAAGTCAGCCTTGAACTGATGGGGTTTGAGGTCGTGGGGTCGGTGGATACCGGTACAGGGGCGGTGAAAGCCGCGGAGGAACTGAAACCGGATCTGGTCCTGATGGATATCATCCTTAAGGGAGAGATGACCGGAATCACTGCCGCGGGTATCATCAGACAACGGCATGATATCCCGGTTGTTTACTTTACCGCACATTCTGACGATGTAACCATTGCCAGTGCCCTGGAGACCGAACCTTTCGGTTACATTCTCAAACCTTTTGAAGAAAGGAATATGAAGACCAGTATCACGATGGCGCTGTACAAGCACTCGATTGATCTCAAACTCAAAGCAAGCGAGGAGCGTTACCGCACGATTGCCGAATTATTTGATGATGGTGTTTTTATTATCGGCGATGACTGTCTGGTCATATATATGAATGACTCAGCGAGTCGTATCTTAAACAGGAAACCGGAAGAAGTACTCCAGAAACAGTTGTACGAGCTTCTTCCCGAAGACTGGTTCCGGGAGATCCGGTCAGTCCTCAATAATGTCCGCGCAACCAATCAAAGTATACGGGTCACACAGGAATTTACCGGTGAAGGTCGTCATTTCTGGTTTGACATTACCTATATCCCTCTCGCAAATGCTGATGATTCACTGGAGCAGCAGGTTATGATGATTTTACGGGATATCACCGATCGCGTCGAGATTGAGAGACAGATGGACCGTGAAGGAATTGTGCAGATTGAAAAAAATATGGAGCAGTTCCAGATCCTGAATGATCAGATAATAAATCCCGTTCAGGTTATCAAAACATTAACCGAACTGGGAAATGGACCATACCAGGAAAAGATCCTTGAACAGACAGCGATTATTGAAGACCTCGTGTCAAAGCTGGACAAGGGGTGGGTTGAATCAGAAAAGGTTCGTAATTTTCTCCTGCGTCACTACCGGCATGGGGATGTCCTTGATGACAAAGAGTAGGCCGGTTCCCTCCCAAGACATATCAGGAGTGTGATGTTCCGGTACATGAGACTCTCATTACCAATACCAGCTCCGGTGGTTCTGATAAGGAAACGGAACTTTGGAAAATTGGGTCTGGCAATGAACCGGTAATCCTATAAGCCTTCCTGGAACTATTCGGAATGGCTTGGAAAATGATCAGAACTTCAAAAGCATAAAAATATTAAGGAAATGCTTAGAAAGTTCCTCTGAACTGTGATCTGTGATGCTCATTCTGTATGTCGATGATGAACCTGGCCTTCTTGAGATGGGGAAGTTACTTCTTGAGCGGAGCGGGGAATTTCATGTCGACACATGTACATCAGCCCGTGCAGCTCTTGAGATCCTGAATAAGAAAAACTATGATATCGTCATTTCTGACTATCTGATGCCGGAAATGGATGGCATCGAATTTTTAAAGATAGTCAGAGCCACCGGCAGCACCCTCCCGTTTATTATCTTCACGGGAAGGGGTACAGAAAAGATCGTGATCGATGCCCTGAACAACGGGGCTGATTTCTATCTTCAGAAGGGGGAGGAGTCGAAAGTCCTGTTTGCAGAACTGACGCATGCAATCCGGCAGTCCGTTCTGATGAGGCAGAACTATGACAAACTCGGTCAAAAAGAGCAGGCGCTGCGCGAGAGCGAAGAAAAGTTCCGGACACTCGTGGAGTACGCCCTTGACGGTATTCTCATCCTCGATCTTACAGGGAAAATTCTCTTCGCAAACCAGGCTGCAGGAAAGATAATCGAAGCCGATAATTACCGCGATATGATCGGCGTAAAAAACGTTCTGGAATGGATCGCCCCGGAATCGCAGCAGGACGCGATCCGGGATTTCAGCCGAGTGGCACAAGGGATCGACGGGTACATTGCCCAATACAGGCTCATCACGGCACAACGGCGGGAGCGGTGGGTTGAGAGCATAGGAAAAAATATTCTCTTTGGGGGCATACAGGCAATCCTTATCTCGCTCCGGGACATCACCGATCGCAGACAGGCAGAAGAAGCGCTAAGAGAGAGCGAACAGAAGTTCCGGGCCATGGTTGAACAGTCAAACGAGGGTATTATCATTGTTGATTTTTCCGGAATTCTTCTGTTCGCAAACCGCAGAGCCATGGATATTATCGAAAATGCATCAGATGAGGACGTAACAGGAAAGCTCAACGTGCTTGATTTTGTCAGTCCGGAATTAAGGAAGGACGCTATTCGCGATTTTATACAGGTTTCCGCAGGAACCGACAGGTACCTGGTGAACTATAAAATAATTACTCTCTCGAAAAAGGAGAGATGGATCGAATGTATCGGCAAGAAAATCGCCTTCAAAGGCTCGCCCGCCATGCTTCTTTCCTTCAGGGACGTCACGGAACGCAGGCAGATGGAGGAGGAACTGCGTGCCAGCGAAGACCGGTACCGAAGGCTGGTTGAAAATGCGAACGAGGCTATTCTCGTAATTCAGGACGGCAGGATCTGCTTCGTAAACCCGAAACTTGAAGAGATCGGCATGTACACAAAGGAAGAACTTGCCGCAAAACCGTTCCTGGAATTCGTTCACCCGGAAGACCGTGCGATGGTCGGGGAACAACATAACCGGCGACTTGCCGGTGAGAATCTGCAGCACAGTTATACGATCCGGGTACTCTCCAGGAACGGATCCGTACTCTGGATGGAGATCAATTCCAGCCTGATTACCTGGGAAAAACGATTGGCAGTCCTGGTCCTCCTGTCAGATATCACTGAACGGAAACAGGCCGTAGAAGCACTCCGCCAGAGTGAAGAGAAATACCGCAGCATTATCGAAAATATCCAGGATGTGTACTATCGCACCGATGCGGCGGGCAATCTCCTGTTCGTAAGCCCTTCAGCCGAAAAAATGTTCGGGTACAGTTCAGCATCAGAATTTTACGGGAAAAATATTGCAGAGACCCTGTATTACAAGCCCGAAGATCGCCAGAAGTTCCTTGCCGAATTAAACAAAAATGGATCGGTCACCGAGTATGAAGTAATGCTGAAAAAGTTAGACGGGACACCGTTGTTAGTCTCGACAAGCAGCCACAAGTACTGTGACTCTTCGGGAAAATACCTGGGAGTTGAGGGGATATTCAGGGACATCACCGATCGTAAACGAGCTGAGGATGTACTCCGCGAGAGCGAGGAAAAATACCGGGCACTCTTTGAAAATACCGGAACGGCCATGGCTCTCATTGAGGAGAATACCATCATCAGCCTTGTCAACGCGGAACTCGAACGACTGTCAGAATATTCGAAACAGGAGATCGAGGGAAAGAAGAGCTGGAAGGAATTTATCGTAAAAGAGGATCTGGAACGCATGCTGGTACAGCACCGCCTCAGGAGAGAGAACCGGGATGCTGCTCTGCGGAATTACGAGTTCCGGGTTAATACAAAATCCGGGCGTACTCTCAATGCCCTCCTTACCATTGATATCATCCCGGGCACGAAACGAAGCATAGCTTCCATGATAGACATAACAGAACAAAAACAAACAGAAAAAGCGTTCTCTCAGGCCATAAAAAAACTTAATCTCCTGTCGAGTATTACCCGTCATGATATTCTTAATCAGCTCACGGTGCTCGAAGGTTATCTTGCTCTCTCAGAAGGTTCACTGGACGAAACGGCAGTATTAGCCGAATATATTCAAAAAGAGATAAAAGCCGCAAAGATAATTGAGAGGATGATTGGCTTCACCAGAGATTACCAGGATATGGGAGTTAACGCACCTTTCTGGCAGAATGTAAACACGAGTATCGGGAAGGCAGCGGCCGCTTTCCCGTTACGGAAAATACGTGTTGAAATAGATCGCACTGACCTTGAAGTGTTTGCCGATCCACTTCTTGAACGGGTATTTTACAACCTGATTGACAACACACTCAAGCATGGCGGGGAGAAAATAACTACTATCCGTTTCTCATTCCATGAATCCGACCAATGGATGAATATCGTTTATGAAGACGATGGCGTGGGAGTCTCCGGAGACATGAAGAAGTACCTGTTCGTGCGGGGGTTTGGGAAACATACCGGTTTTGGCCTCTATCTCATTCGGGAAATCCTTGATATCACCGGCATCACCATCCGGGAAACCGGTGAACCCGGGAAAGGGGCCCGGTTTGAGATTCTGGTACCAAAAGGGATTTACCGGATTATCCGGCCTTAAAAGGCCTGTCATTTAAAATACAAATAGTGAGTGACCCGATGCCGGTGATACCCATTAATTGCCGTATGAACCCAATGCGGTAAAAACAGAATTTGTAATGGGCCCGCTGAGATTCGAACTCAGGATCTCCGCCATGTCAAGGCGACGTCATAGCCAACTAGACCACGAGCCCGCACAATTGCCTGATGCTTTATAACATCTGTCATTGTGGTATTAAAAATTAGTGTACCGGTTGTTCCGGGCACGATCCTGCATCTTACTGCCGGATTCCGGAAGACCATTTCGGCTGGTTTATTAACAGACCGGGAAAAGATCTGATCTGGTACGTTATGACTGAAGGAACACCCGCACATAACCAGCTCTTTACCTACGAGCATGACGCCGGACGTCTTGAACTCCTCATCCGTATCGTCTACTGGATCGCAATAGGGATCGTCGCAATGGTTTATGGCATCCTCGCAACGATCTGCCTCATTATCCAATGGTTCTACATTCTCATCTTTGGAAGGCGGCATGATTCCCTCTCAAATTTTGCAAAGGGGTATCTTGAGTATATCGTGCACGTGATGCCGTACACCTACATCGTGACTGACAAGCGCCCGGGTATCATGCCGGTGCCGGTGAAAATATTCGAAGAGGCATAATTTCAAAATCTGATGCCCTGAGATAGACTTCTTTTCTTTTTTCTGCATGTCTGGTCATGGTCGGGGTTGGCTGATGAACCGGCGAATCGTTACATGACCCTGAAACAGTACTATACCTAAAATAATAAGGTTGGGGGCTCTTCAGAGACTTTTACTTATGTAGCCGAGATGGTGAATGTCAGGTCAATCCTGTAGATGGAACCAGTTGGCATGACCAGATCATTAGATAAAACCGGCTGGGTGAAGGTATTGGGATACAGGAGCTGATTGGTCACTGCTGCACTTCCTGAATAGAGCAGTGATCCGCTTGTAATGGGCAGGGTAATAGTCTGCGCAACTGTCGTGCCGTTCGTAGTTCCGGCCATCGCCAGAGGTGATCCTAATACCGTATTCAACGGATAGATGTCATATGCACCGTTCGTGTAATTTCCCATATACCCTAAGTTTGAACTGCGCCTGGTATTATCTGCAACCGTAACAGTGAACGGCTCGTTGGCTGAGACCGTAATACCGAGACTTGAAATATTTGTGGTTTGACCGGGTTGTAATGTCAGGGGGATAGAGATTTCGTTCGGGCTGATCGCAAGATATGGCGCCTGATAGGTGTATGCTCCCGACATGTTTACGAACCCGCCATTACCGTTGGTGATATTGACCCAGGTGGCTCCGGCAGTGCCTGCCGGCGTTACCGCCGTAATCGATGTGGAAGACCCATAAACTACGCTTGTCGCCGGGCTGCCGCCTATGGTCACTGCAAGTGAACTACCGGTAACAAAACCCGTCCCGACGATCGTTACCGCGGTACCACCGGCTGTCGTGCCGGAATTAGGCGTGATGCTGGTGAACGTCAACGGTGTCACATACGTGTATGAGATCATGTCTGTCCCGTTGGGTGTCGTGACGGTGACGGTAACGAGCCCTGCTGAACCGGAGGGGGCGGTCATGTTGATCGTCGTAGCGGTGTCAGCGTTGATGGTTGCCAGGTTGGGGCCAAAGGATACAGAGGTCGCGCCAACTAGGTTCGTCCCGGTGATATTGACCAATGTGCCAGCGGTTGTCGGGCCGGATGATGGGGAAATGAGGGTGATCATCGGCGGTGTCACATACGTATACGCTCCGGAGGTGTTTACAAAACCGCCGTTACCGTTGGTGATATTGACCCAGGTGGCTCCGGCTGTGCCTGCCGGCATTACCGCCGTAATCGATGTGGATGACCCATAAACTACGCTTGTCGCCGGGCTGCCACCTATGGTCACCCCCAACGATGCGCCGGAAACAAAGTTCGTACCGGTGATGGTTACCGCAGTTCCGCCGGCTGTCGTGCCGGAATCGGGCGTGATGCTGGTGAACGTCGGGGGGGTTAGAGTAACATTGATGAACGTGGTATTCGTGAATGTACTTGATCCACCGAGACTGGATTCCGTCAGATTTACAGAATAATTCCCAATCCCGAACATCCAGACCGGGTTCTCCGTCGTCGCAAAATTCGTCCACGTATTGTTGCCGGTTACATTTTTAAATCCCCACTGGAATGCCGTCCCGGCGGGATTCGATGTATCCATAAAACTCACGGCAAGGGGTGAATAACCGGTAGTTACATTCATGGTGAACGACGCGACGGGTAATGTCGTGTAACTGACAATGATAACCCCACCGGCACCGTTGCCACCTGCTGCCGATTTGCCACCGGCACCGCCGCCACCGCTCCCGGTGGATGCCGTTGCACTTGTTGGGGAGGACCCCAGGTTTCCTCCTGCCCCGCCAATACCTGAACCACGTGTACCAATTGTTCCTGTGCTGACGATCCCCCCGCCTCCCCCGCCTCCGTAATATGTTGCAGTGCCGGTGATGCTGTTACTTACCCCGGCACCGCCGCCTCCACCGGCTGTACCACTTCCCCCACCACCAGTTCCACCGGCACCACCGCCGCCGCCGCCTCCATATTTAGATGAGGAGGTACTTGGACCGCCTGCATATCCATACCCGGTTCCACCTGCCAGAGTTCCTACAAGAGCAGCACCGCCGCCGCCTAATGCAGTGATGGCACCAAATACAGAACTCGATCCATTTGTTCCATAATTGAGGGCACCTGATGCTCCCCCGTTGCCTCCCCCGCCAACGGTTACATTGAGAACGCCGGAGACGGCATAAGATGTATTGATAATAACCTCACCGGCACCGCCGCCGCCAGCAGCAGTTGACGAACTGGTTGCAGAGCCACCGCCTCCCCCGCCGGCAACGACCAGAACCGAGAGATTCGTAAGACCGCCGGGAACGGTCCATGAATTCACTCCGGACGCATTCCACATAATGAGGTTCTGATTGCCATTCGTTGCCGTCCAGCACCCGTTGGCTGATGTCCACGTTACTGCACTTGCCGGCTGAACAAAAAAAGTGCTGATGCAAACTGCCAGAACAATCAAGAATACGAGGGCCGCGATCGGGCCGTACCTGGAACGTTTGCCCTTGTACGTTTCTCCCCTCAGGTAAGTATTTTCCAGTTGAGCCCCCTTCGGACAGCCAGCCCGACATCGACAACTCCACAGAGATCGCCCGCAGTATAAAGAAGATCTCTGCATGGGAAAACCTCTTCCGCAGGCTGCCAGATGTTCACCGGGGAATTCCCGCAATGCATGGGGATGATCGTGTTGATGGTGCTGAAGAGGTTGGAGACATTGACCCATGCCATTCAATTTCCTGTACTTTGCGCCATTGCAAATGGTAGGGCAGACCCGGGAAAATGCCCCGGGCATTTTCGGGTTGTGACGAGGAAGCACGTGAAAATAATTATCAGATTATTTTCTAAGTGTCACACCGGCGGGGACGAGCCTCCGGTAACGTCTTCAAATTGGAAAATTCACGTGATCTATCAAAAACTTTGTAAGTTTTTGGTGTTTCCGCTGGTTCATATCGAGGAATCACCAGAATGTAATTGTCTCTCTTACTCACGATTTCAGATCAGGTCCGATGAGATCTTCGCAAATGTTGCAGTGAAAATACCCGGCATCGACCGGATCTCGTCCATCACTTCCGGCGGGACTTCGCTGTCGATGTTGAGCACCATGATCGCCTCTTCCCCGGGCGTTATCCGCCCGACCTGCATGCCCGCGATGTTGATGTGGTTCTTCCCGAGGATCGTCGAGGCCCTCCCGATGACACCGGGCTTGTCAAGGTGGCGGGAGACGATCACGTAGCCTTCGGGGATCATGTCCATCGTGTACCCGCCGATGGCCACGATACGGCTGCGTCCCCTGAAAAACACGGTACCGCTCACCGTCTCTTCGGTCTTGTCGGTTTTTATCCGGATCGTGATCAGGTTCTTGAACCCGTGGGATTCCTCGGTCACTGTCTCGCTCACCGAGATTCCCCGCTCCTTTGCGATGAACTCCGCGTTCACGATATTGACCGGCTGCTGGAGGATCGGGTCAAGGAGCCCTTTTAACGCGAGACGGGTGACGAATTTCATGCTCCCGGCATAGGCGGACAACTCTCCCCCATAGATGCACTCGACGGATGCCAGCCCCCCCTCGACGATCTGGATCGCAAAACGGCCCATCTTCTCGGCGAGGTTCGCATACGGTTCGAGCACTTCCGCCTGTTCTGGCGGTACCATCGGTGCGTTCACGACATATTTTGCGGCCCCGCCCTGAAGCACCGATATGCACTGACGGGCGACAGAGATTGCTACGTTCTGCTGTGCTTCGACCGTGCTTGCCCCCAGGTGCGGCGTCACGATTACCTGGTCGAGCGCAAGGAGCGGAGACTCGAGAGGAGGTTCAGTCTCAAAAACATCGAGCGCCGCCCCGGCCACCTTGCCGCCCTTGATCGCATCGAAGAGTGCTTTCTCGTCGACGATACCGCCACGGGCGCAATTGATGATCCGTACGCCGTCCTTCATCGTGGCGATGCTCTTTGCATTGATGATGTGCCGGGTCTCCTTTATCAGGGGCGTATGCACCGTGATCACATCCGCGACCCGGAAGAGCTCCTCCAGCGTCAGCACCTGCACCCCGAGCTGCGCTGCCCGTTCCTTGGAAATGAAAGGGTCGTACGCGACGCACTTCATATCAAGCGCATTGGCCCGTTTCGCGACCTCACGCCCGATCCGCCCAAACCCGACGATGCCCAGTGTCTTGTCGTTCAGCTCGACTCCCATGAACTTCGAGCGCTTCCATTCTTTTTTCTTCAGGCTCCCGTTCGCCTGCGGGATGTTGCGGGCAAGCGAGAGCATCATCGCCATCGTATGTTCGGTCGCCGCAAGGGTGTTGCCCTCCGGGGCGTTTGCCACGATGATCCCCTTCCGCGTCGCTGCATCGGTATCGATATTGTCCACGCCGGCACCGGCACGCCCGATAAATTTCAGCCGGTGTGCGGCCGCGATCACCTTTGCCGTCACTTCCGTGCCGCTCCGCACGAGCAGGGCATCGTACTCCCCGATAATGGCGCAGAGCTCGTCCTCTTTTAGATCAGTTTTGACGTCAACATCGCACGCTTTCCTGATAATCTCAAGCCCCTCCTCTGCCAGCGGATCGCTGACGAGCACTCTCGCTTTTGCCATAAAAACCCATACAATATCTGCACAGTACCTAATCAGGATTATTCTTCCCGGCACGCAGAGATTCCCAAGGATACAGGGGAACCGGTGGCCGTCAGTAACGGCGTAGCTGTCGGAAAAACGGTACATGATAATCATTAAACAGGGGGGAGGTGAGATTATAAGTGGTGCGAGCATGAAAGATATGCCCAATATTCTGTGGCTCGAAGAGATCCGGAAAGAGGATATCATTTCAGTCGGCGGCAAGGGGGCGTCCCTTGGGGAAATGGCATCCATCGGTCTTCCGGTGCCCCGGGCGTTTGTTGTAACCGCACAGGCGTTCCGGATGTTCCTGGTCGAGACCGGGCTTGACCAGAAGATCTTCACGCTGTCCGATCACCTTGACGTGGAGAACAACGAGGCACTGGAAAAAGCGGCAGACTCGATAAAGGCGCTGGTGCTCAAGGCAAAGATGCCGGCAGCAGTCAAAGACGGGATCCGGACGGCATACAAAAAAATGTCGGATAACAACATGATCGTTGCGGTCCGCTCGAGCGCCACTGCTGAAGACCTGCCGGATGCCAGTTTTGCCGGCCAGCAGGAAACCTATCTCAATATCAAAGGCGAATCTGCCCTCCTTTCCTCGGTCCAGAAGTGCTGGGCGTCGCTCTACGGTGCACGGGCAATTTACTACCGGGCAAAACAGGGTTTCGATGACCGGACCGTGAATATCGCGGTCGTCGTCCAGCAGCTGGTGCGTTCAGAAAAATCGGGCGTCATGTTCACCTCCCACCCGATCACCGGGGAGCCTCTTACCATTATCGAGGGTTCGTGGGGTCTGGGCGAGGCGGTCGTCTCGGGTTCTGTCTCGCCGGACAAGTACGTATTTGACCAGCGGAGCGAGCAGATTGCCGAACGGATGGTGGCAGACAAGAAGATCGAGATCGTCTCTGATGGCGACAACGGGACAAAAAGTGTCGCTATCACCGGTACGCGCCGGAATGCACAGGTGCTTTCGGATGATGAGGTGGCGAAACTCGCCATGTACGGCAAGATCGCGGAAAACCATTACGGCGTCCCGCAGGATGTCGAATGGGGCATCGTGGCCGGGACCATCTATATCCTCCAGTCCCGGCCGATAACGACCATCGGGAATAAAAAAGAGGCAAAGGGCATGTCCGGACAGAAAAAAGAGGCAAAAATAATCCTGCAGGGCCAGGGAGCGGCACCCGGGACCGCTGCCGGCAAAGTGGTGATCATCCGCGATGTAAAGGATACCGGGGCAGTAAAGGAGGGTGACATCCTCGTGACGCGGATGACAAACCCCGACATGGTGCCGGCGATGCGCAAGGTCGCCGCCATCGTGACCGATGAAGGCGGAATGACTTGCCACGCGGCGATCGTGAGCCGGGAACTGGGCACCCCCGCGGTGGTCGGTACGAAGACCGCAACGCAGGTTCTGAAAAACGGCCAGATCATCACTGTCGATGGTGAGATGGGGCTCATCTATGACGGGGAACTGGAGGTGGCCGCTCCGACAAAGACGATGGCCACCCCGGCAGCGGGAGCCTCCGCTCCGGGATCGGTCATCACGGCCACGAGCGTGAAAGTAAATGTCTCGATCCCCGAGGCGGCTGCCCGGGCAGCGGCGACCGGTGCCGACGGTGTCGGCCTCCTTCGGATCGAGCACCTGATCCTCGGGCTCAACAAGACACCAGGATGGTTCATCACCAACAACCGTGAGGAGGATTTTGTCAAGGAACTCCATGACGGCATCAAGATCGTGCTCGACGCATTCCCGGGAAAACCGGTCTGGGTGCGGACGCTCGATGCGCCCACCGACGAGTTCCGGAACATGATGGGCGGTGAGAACGAGCCCCACGAGCACAACCCGATGCTCGGCTGGCGGGGCATCCGCCGAGACCTCCAGAGCCCGGAGCAGTTCCGGCTTCAGGTCGAAGCGTTCAAACGCCTCTGGAAAGAGGGGTACGAGAATCTCGGCGTCATGTTTCCCATGGTCTCGCATCCCGACCAGTTCACTGCCGCAAAAGAGATGATGGGGGGCTGGGGCGTGGATGTCGAAAATGTCACGCTCGGGATCATGATCGAGATCCCGTCGAGCGCGATCATGATCGAGGATTTCCTCAAGGCTGGTATCCGGTTCGCCTCGTTCGGTACCAACGACCTCATCCAGTACACGATCGCCATCGACCGGAACAACGAGAACGTGGCGGATATGTACCAGCCCAAGCACCCGGCCGTGCTCAGCCTGATTCACGGTGCGATCCAGATGTGCCGAGCATACAATGTCGAATGTTCAATCTGCGGACAGGCGGGTTCCGACCCGAAGATGGCGGTCTGGCTGGTCGAGCACGGCATCGCCAGTATCTCCGCCAACATCGATGCCATCGCAAAGATCCGTGAAGCGGTCGCCCGCACGGAAAAACGCATTATCCTCGAAGCTGCGAGAAACCGCGATGCTGAATAAGGGACGTACGGAAGAAGACCTCTTCTCATTTTTATCCCGGAAAAAGCGGGAAGATATCGATCATGACTTTATCTTAAGCTCCATGTGTACCCTCCCTCATCCCGTTGCGGTACAGGCACACTGCATGTTCATGGAGACTAACCTCGGCGACCCCGGGCTCTTCCCCGGGACTGCGTCTCTGGAACAGCTGCTGGTCGAACGGCTCGGCACCCTCTTTCACTGCCCGTCAGCGGGCGGATATGCTACCTCCGGCGGCACCGAGTCCAACATCCAGGCGCTCCGGCTGGCAAAGGTGATCAAAAATACGGCCCGCCCGAATGTGATCGTACCGGAATCCGCCCATTTCTCGTTTGAAAAGGCATGCAACATTCTCTGCCTCGATATGCGCACCGTCCCCCCGGGTGACGACCAGCGCATGCCCCCCGATGCCGCGGCAGAGATGATCGACAAAAACACCATCTGCATTGTCGGCGTTGCAGGCACGACTGAATACGGCGTGGTAGACCCGATCGCGGACCTTGCCAAGATCGCGGGACAGGACGATATCTTCCTTCACGTTGACGCCGCATTCGGGGGCATGGTGATCCCGTTCCTCGACAGGCCCATGCCGTTTGACTTTGCGATGCCCGGGGTGACCACTATCGCTGTCGACCCGCACAAGATGGGCATGAGCACGATCCCGGCAGGGTGCCTCCTCACCCGTGGACCTGATATGCTCAATGCCCTCAACATCGATACACCATATCTCACCGTAAAGCGGGAGTTCACCCTTGCAGGCACCCGTCCCGGTGCGCCGGTGGCAGGGGCGCTTGCGGTGCTCGATTACCTCGGCATGGAAGGGATGCGGGCGATCGTTTCCGGCTGCATGAAAAACACGGAGCGCCTTATCGCCGGTATGCAGACGTTCGGTATCCCGCGTGCTGTAACGCCGGACGTGAATGTGGCGACGTTTGTCTGTCACGAAGTGCCCGAACCCTGGAAGGTGTCATGGACGCGGCAGGGCCACCTGCGGATCGTCTGCATGCCGCATGTGCACCGGGAACTCATCGAGGCGTTCCTTGAGGATATTGGTGATATGAATGCTTGACAGACTGGTAGAATCCCTTGAAACATGCCCGATGGTAAAAAGAGGGGAGTACAACTATTTCATCCACCCCATCACCGACGGCGTGCCGGTCGTGAGCCCTGCGCTGCTCCGCGACGTGTGCAGCGCGATGATCAAGATGCTCGACCTGAACGGTGTGGACAAGATTGTCGTTGTCGAGGCGATGGGCATCCATATCGGCGCCGTGCTCTCCGTCATGACCGATATCCCGATGACGGTCATGCGCAAACGGGAATACAAGCTCCCCGGTGAGGTTGCCGTCCACCAGACCACAGGCTACTCCAAAGGCGAGCTCTATATCAACGGCATCGGGAAAGGGGACCGGGTCGTGATCATCGATGATGTCGTGAGTACCGGCGGAACGATGCGGGCGCTCCTGCAGGCGCTGGAGATCGCAGGTGCCGAGGTCGTCGACATCTGTATCGCGATCCAGCGCGGCAAACCGGACATCGGGCGCCCGTACAAGTCGCTGGTCAGGGTTGATGTCACCGAAAAGGTGCATGTGGTTGAACGGCATCTCTGACCTGATCGGGACCCTGAAAAAGAGCGGGGCACAAAGCGTCGCCCTGCAGTTTCCAGAGGGACTGAAACGGCGTGCGGCGGCAATTGCGGCAGAGCTGAAAAATGCCGGTTTTACCGTGATCGTCAGCGGCGATCCCTGTTACGGCGCCTGCGATCTCGCGCTCGACACGTTTTCCTGTGCGGATGTGCTGGTGCATATCGGGCATGCACCGGTCGATAGTCACGGGGGCGTGATCTTCGAGCCCTATCCGGTCGATTTCGATGTTGCCATCCTCGACCGTGCCATCCCGTTACTCGGGCAAAAGACCGTCGGTCTCGTTACCACGGTTCAGCACGCCCACCTCGTCCCGGCAATGGAGACCTTTTTGCACGCAAAGGGACTGAAGGTGCTGGTTGCGGAAGGGAGGGGGCGCACGCCGCTCCGGGGGCAAGTGCTCGGGTGCAGTTTTGCCGCCGCAAAAACGACGGGGGCAGAAGAGATCCTCTTTGTCGGAACCGGGCTCTTTCATCCCACCGGGATCGCACTTGCCACCCGAGCACGGGTGATCGCACTCGATCCCATCGCCGGTACCGCACAGGAAGTGAAGGCCGATCCCCTGCTGCGCAGGCGGTTCGCTGTCATGGAAAAAGCCCGCAGCGCCCGGAGTATCGGTATCATCGTCAGTACGAAAAGCGGGCAGCAACGCATGGCCCTTGCAGAGCGGCTGGCTGCACTCTCTCCAGACACGGTCATCGTCATGATGCGGGAGGTGACTCCGGACGAACTGCTCAACCTCGGGTTTGCCTGCTACGTTAACACCGGCTGCCCGCGGCTTGCCTATGACGATCAGGTGCGGTTCCCGGTACCTGTCCTTTCCCCTCAGGAATTCGAGATCCTCTGCGGGGAGCGTTCGTGGGACGAATACGAGATAGACGAGATCCCATGAGACTGAAGCAGCTGGAGATTGCGTTGCAGCATCTCGCCGGCTTTCCACGGCCGCGGGCATCGCTCGAACAATACCAGACACCGGCGCCGCTTGCCGCACGGCTCCTCTACCATGCCTATACAAAAGGCGACATCCGGGGAAAAAACGTCTGCGACCTCGGTAGCGGTACCGGCATGATCGCCATCGGTGCTGCGCTGCTGGGGGCCTGCCGTATACAGGGTATCGAGATCGATCCGGCGGCAGTTGCAGTAGCCGTGGAAAATGCAACCCTGTTGGATGCCGATGTTGAATTCATCGTATCTGACGTCCTTGAGGAGCCCCTCACGGGCCGGCTCGGTCCCTGCGATACTGTGGTCATGAACCCGCCATTCGGGGCACAGAAGGCACACGCGGATCGCCCGTTCATTGACTGTGCCCTCAGGATCGCACCGGTTACCTACGGCATCTTCAATGCCGGATCGACACCCTTTATCGAAGCCTTTGTGGCAGGGCGGGCAACCATTGATGAACGCGTGGGCGGGATGTTTCCCCTCAGGCGCACGTTCGCGTTCCATAAAAAAGACGTCCGTCAGATCGGGGTCGAGATCCTGCGGCTGATCCGCAACTGACATTTTTACGAAAGATAAGTGGAAAACGCACGGTTGAATCAGCCGGTTTACTGCAGAGGCAACACACTTATATGGTCGGATTTAGAGAGATTATAACCGGAGAAGCAGATTATGGACAAGACTGGACTTGCTGCGTTAATTATCGGTATTGTACTGCTGGTACTCGGGATCTATGCGATCTGGGTCTTCCTGCCACAGGTTATTGTTGCCGTTAAAGGCCTTATCGGCATCGTCATCCTCCTCGCTGGCCTGATGCTCATCATCTTCGGCATCCTGATCTTCAAGGAATAATCTTTTTTACAATGGCGGACCGGCATGAAACGGCTGCTGGGTTTTAAAAAAGGGAGATACCGTCAGGCTCTGGAGAAAACCCCCCCGTTTGTCGTTCCCCTGAATCTTTGTGACCGGGTAACACAGTGCAGGGATGCTGTCGCGTCAGGGGCATAGCAGATTCAAGAAAGTGACTTTGGCATTTTCGAGCTGCGACGAAGGGGCAAGAGAGGATTTCCCTTAAGAGAATACAATGTTAACAGTTTAAAATTGAATACTTCATTTTGTTTTACTCTCTTGAGAAAGAGTATCGATTCTGAAAAGGTCAGTTTCTTTGAGTCTCGTTTAACGCACCAGAATTTGGCAAATATTGGTTGGAATTGTACTAATGGGACGTCAGGAATGAAAAAGGACTATTTTCGTTTGGTAAATGTGATTGCTCGCACTGCAATAACGGACGCAATGACAGAGACTGCCGCTGGAAGGGGTGCTCGGGTGGTCAACGGAATCATAGTGGTAACAACAGTTGATGCCCGAGCCGACGAGATGCCGGTGACGGTCGGGGCCGGAGCCGATACTGAATAGGTATATTCATCGGCTTTTGAAATTGCTGATGTACCGGTGGATGTGGTGACGGTGATGTCAACAACGGATCCGGCTGCTGCATTGGCAGGGGCGGTTGCGGTGATCGAAAGATCGTTGACAACCACAAAACCGGTCGCTGGTGTGGATCCAAAGTTCACCGCGGTCGCTCCATGAAGGCCTGTACCGGTGATAGTTACCGAGGTGCTGCCGGTAACCGGCCCGGAGTCCGGGGAGATGCCGGTGACGGCCGGAGCACCCGTAGCTATGATAGAGAATTTTGATACGACGACAATGTTGGCACCAGTTGTTTTCGCCGCCGCGGTAGCAGAGACCACCAGAAAAAGAATAAGCACACTCAGCACCATCCGCCACCAAAACGGGGGCTTTATAACATGAAATAAAACCACCTGTTTCATGGAGGGATAATCAAGGCATGTTATGATAAATTTTTCTGATTATTTGTTTACTATATTTATATTATATACGTGATACTCTATGACGGTTGATTGATCATTCCCTGGCATTTACTGATTCGTCGTCGGTTGATTTGAAATTTTTACCGGGATGAAATAGTGATCATCAACTGCAGGTGCACCAGAAACCCCCGGTGATTCCTGTTGTTACTGCGGCGCCGGGGCATCGGGATCCAGCTCGTCCAGAAACGGCATCAGCCCAATGATCACCGGCATCTCTGTGGCGGATCCGGGCTGATGCGTCCCGGCAATGGTCGCGATCTCAACCATGAGGGGGAACTCTTCCAACGTCCGGGCAAATGTCGGATCGTTCTCCCGCGCGAACCGGAGAAAACTCCCGACCCGGATGTACGGACGTTCATACTCGGGCACATGCCGGTATTCTTCCTCCAGCTGCCCCATAGTCCGGGTGCAGATGAGATCTTTTTCGAAAAGGAGAAAAATATCAATCCCGTATTTGCAACCGGCAGCGTCAAGATCGCGAATGTCCATCATTCTGCCGATCTCGATGCCGAGTAGGGCAAGTTTCTCCTGAAGGGTTTTGCCGGGGAGCCGATCCCAGACGTCGTTCTCCATACAGGGGGTGGAGCGGCATGGGTTGTATAGGTATTGATTGTATCATATCCGGAGGAGGACGTGGCTCGGGCAGCGCGATGACGGTGAAGAAAGACTGGATCGTGAGGGAAGATCCGGCACTTTCCCGGCAGCAGACAAGGGGCCGGAAAAGTGTTGGCAAATGTGGCCGCATACGGAACCGGCACACGAAGGCACCGGGCAAAAGTGGTCAGGATCGCCCCCTTACCTTCCATTAGGTCGGTTCCACCCTTGAAGGCGGCCACCGGCAGCCAGCCATCCTGGCACCAGTGCAACGATGCCCGCAAGTGCGGGAAAACCGGGTACCTTTGCAGATGTAGACGGGGGAACGATCGTGGCGGGTATGGTGGTTGTGGCGGTAACCGGTATGGTCAACCCCGAAACCGGCCGGCTTAGCGTCAGTACGCTGCCCGGAACAACGTTCCCACCGTTGTCGATCTCTTCCGCCTGAAGGAGCACGACCTCCGGACTGGCGGTTGCCGGCACCATGCCGCTGATGGTAACCACCACGGATACGTCATGGCTCGTCGGGTAGGAGATGAGCGCGCCATTGACAAACGCAGCTGTGCCCGTTGCGGTCTGCTGCGCTGCCGGTATGCCGTCGACAACGACCTGGATATTCCACCCCGCATCTCCGAGACCGGTCTGCATCTGGATCTCGTGGCCCCGGGAAAAGGTCGTGCCCCCGGAAGGGACGATAACCAGCGTTGCGGTCACCTCCTGCGGGCCAGGTACCAGTGGCAGGGCAGGAGCAAACGAGGTATTCGTGAGGACAAGGGCCGCCGCGACCGGAGGCACAAGAAAAAGTGTCCCTGCTATTCCGATCAGGATGATCGGCACGAGAGGCAACATACGGTCTTTGCCTTTGCTGTTCCCGTTATGCACACCTGAACCCTCCTATTTCTTAAGATTCAGTAATCGTTTGAATACGATACCAGCCGGCAACCACCTTGCTCACAGACTGACGGCGAGCACCGTCTGCTGGCTTCCATCTCTGAATGTCCCAACCACATTTACCGAGTCTACATACAATGCTCCGTTGTAGGGAAACCGGTAAATGTTACCGATCACCGGTACACTGATTATCTGGTTGACTATCTCGCCGTTAATATTGTAGATGTGTACCTGGAGGCTTGTAAGATTTGCCGCATTTGCACCGCCATTGTACTGCACATCGATCTCTGATTCAGATTTCCATGCCGTCACGTTGATCTGCATCTGAGCTGGCGGAACGGAAGTCGTTATAGAAAGAGGCATTACGGATATAGTGACTGCGGGAGCTGGAGTGGTGGCCGGTACGACAGGTTGCTGAGCGGGTTGTGCGCACCCGCAACAGACAACTCCCACTACCAGTAGGAGAACTGGGAGCAGACATCTCATAAGGGTGAGGTGGGGAAGCAGGAGGATAAATGTTGTGAATTTTTTTTCTGCATTCCATAACCATCACTTCCATCGTTCTCGTGGAAAGAGGGGATATCCGGCCGGAAGGTGTCAACGGGTCAGGGCAGGTATTCTCCGGAGATGGGGCCCTGCCACAGGACTAATATGGTACCGGCTCACACAATACGTCAGTACCTGTGCATCCCACCGGAGCATTCCGTGATAACGCTTAATCTTACTATAACGGACGAACGGGAGCAGGTCGTTGCGGTCGCCCGCCGGCTTGCAGCCATCACCACAAAAGGAGAACTTGGTACAATTCTTGCTGACGAAGCCGGCCGCTATTCCCTTACCGACCTCCAGATCCTGGGGGGCAGGCTGTTTGTAGAGATGACCCGGTTGCCTTCGCCCTACCGGGAACAGGTTCGCCCGTACATCACGGACCAGCTGTTCGGTGCGCACCATCTGCTCCTTTTAATGCACCGTTCGGACCGGTTCCGTACCCTGACTGAGCCGATCAGCGAGAAGAAAACCTTCCAGGACTTCTGCGCCATGCTTCCGGACGGGTGTTTTGCCTGGGACGAGTACGCGGAACGGACGCCGTTCCCGTTCTTCCCGAGACATAGGCTCTTTTACTACCTCATGGCGGCATTTACGATGTTCGTGCTCGACCGCCCGGGCCACCCGGTCGGCATGCCGTTTCCCGGTGGTTTTTCGGTTGAAGATCGCAATGGCACGTTCTACTGCCTTATCCGGGACCGGGAAAAAGAGGTCTTCTTCTCTATCTGCAACTTCTGCCCGGCGAAACAGACCGAGGAGAACGCCGTACCGGAGAGACGATGAGATCCCGGGACAGCCAGAGTACTGCCGGAGTATTTTAGTAAAGGCAATCACGCAATGCTGGAGAATGCGCAACGGATGCACCGGGCACTTGGCGGCGGTGACCGCAGAGAATCAGCATGTCGGCCGGTAATCCGGTTAAAGGCTCCGGAAATCTGCGATCCCGATTCGAAAATACGTGGAATGTGCACCATGGGTATGGCACTTCACAAACGTATATAGAGTACCGCGCTCATCTGCCATGTGCGCATGTTGGTGCGCGATACCGGCATGATAAAATGTGCCGGACAACAAAATAGAGGGACAGTTGTTTGAGGTGAATGTATGGCAGAACAGCACATATTTGGAAACCTGATCAATACGTACGATGCCGCTGCCGGGGAAGCACTGGGCAAACGGGAGGGCCACACTCCTAAGATCGACGCACCGGCAAAGGTGAAACCCGACGAGGTCTTTGAACTGAAAGTAACTGTCGGGCCCCACCCGAACACGGCCGAACACTCGATCCGGTGGATCATGATGACGCTGGAAGAAGAGGGGCGGGCGTTTAACCCCGTCGTCCTTGCCAAGGTCTCGCTCACACCGGTCTCTGCCCAACCGGAGGTCATACTGAAACTGAAGCTGCAGAAGGGCGGTGTAATCCACGCCGTTGAATACTGCAACCTTCACGGGCTCTGGGCCGGTAAAAAAGAGATCAAAGTCCAGTAATTTTTTTTTTTGGGCGAATAGAAGGGATCACGAATCGTCTCAGGAACGGGTGCCTGAAGTCATCAGCACCAGAGCGTCGCTCATGTAGGGCGCTGCTGAGAGACGCCTGGAAATGAGCCGCCGGGAGAAGGAGAGGTGATACAACCCGTGCCTCCTCCTCCCGGCAAGACTGCATCACCGGGCTGAACCCGGCCCGGTCAGATTTTCCGCTACGTCCCAGAGCCGCTCCTGAACCGACCGGTCATGGGTCAATGCTGACGAACGGGCAGGTTTCTTGTCCTCAAAATAGTTTCCGGATATGCCGGTCACTTCCGGGGAGACAGCAAGGTATACCGAAGTCCGGGCACCTTCCTCTGGTGTAATCCCGTGGTAACCGGGTATTGCGGTTCTCAGAATTTTCGTATTCACGACTCCCGGATGGAGGCAGTTTGCCGTGACTCCCGTGCCCTCAAGCCGCCGTGCAAGCATGTAGGTAAACGTAATATCCGCAAACTTCGAGAGGGCATACGCCTCCCACGCATCGTAGTGCTTCGTGAGCTGGAGGTCGTCCCATGGGATCCGATCGACATCTTCATGGGCACTGGACGCGACCGTCACGATACGGCTGGGAGCACTGTTCCGGAGCAGGGGGAGAAGCAGGTGGGTGAGGAGGAACGGTGCAAGGTAGTTAACGGCAAACGTCATCTCAACGCCGTCCCGGGTGAGCCGCCGGGCCGGTTCGTATGTCCCTACGTCATTGACAAGCACGTCAAGCCTCGCATATCGCGAGGAGAGGGCTGCCGCCATCTGCCGGATCTGGTCCTGCCGGGAAAAATCAGCGATAAAAAGATCGGAGTTTTCCCCGCCGGTCTTGTCTTTCAGTTCGCGCAGCACTTCATGTCCTTTCTTTTTGTCCCGGCCATGGACGATCACCTCGGCCCCCCGCGAGGCCAGCTCAATCGCCGTTGCCTTCCCGATACCATCCGTGGAACCCGTAACGAGAATGACTGGTTGTGCCATGGAGGCATCTTTCCGGATGAAGGGGGAAGAATCTTTCGGAAGGGGCGTGCCGTTAATGGTGTAAAACAGGCAGTGCAGATCGCGGTACTGAAATCTTCCCGTTTGCAGCTAAAAATCCTGCAAGGGATACCGCAATTTCCCTGCTCGTGGCAGAGATCTGCATCGCCCTGATCACCAGAGGTGTGTTGTCAGGACAACTCCATTACCGGGAAAGCGTGCGATATAAGCATCTCACACATCATGGCACGGAGTGAGATCGCAACCTGTGCAGGCGAGGCACATAGTCTGTGACAGATTGACCCGGAGATCATACTTCTCAAGGATCTCCCGTGTCATTTTAGTAAGTTTCAGGAGCCGTTCAGGATCGGGCCGGATCGCCATCTTCAGCTCATCTTTTCGAAGAGGTGAGATGGAGATTGGGCGGAGGACGGGGATGACACCCATCCGTGCCAGGTACTCCACACCACGGCGGACGCATTCGTCCGTCTCCCCGAGCCCGATGATGATGTTGGTTGAGACATGGTTCCTGCCAAAGATTCGCACCGCATCACGTAATGATTTCAAGATAAAATCAAGGGTATGGCCTTTTCTCCCCCTGCACATCCGGTCGAAGATCTCCCGGTCCATGGTTTCGACACTGTATTTCACCTCAGTGACGCCGGCATCCTTGAGCCGCTGGGAGGAATTGTCTGCCGGATGAACTGCCACGCCAATGGGAACCTGATAGGGTGCAAGGGCTTTTACGACCTCCACCACCCGGTCAATTTCATGGTCTGGTGAGACCGCGATTCCTGACGTCAGGGCGATGCTCTGTAATTTCCCCGTTCTGCGTGCTTCCTCCACCATGGCAAGGATCTCTTCCGTGGTCTTGATCCTGCCCCGGGACCTGGGCACCGAGCAGAACTGGCAGTCATAAATGCATCGTTCGCTGATGGTGATGTAGACCTGATCCGGGCAGTGGGCGACCACCGGTTCAATAACCCCTTCGACCAACTCACGATGGTCTTTGAGAATTACCACATGACCGTTCTTTGGGACCATCTTGAGGCATGACTGCCTGTTGACCTCCAGCCGGACACGCAGACCATTGGAGGAGAAGAAGATAGACTGGAGTCCCATCCCCGGTCCAGCCGTTGATGTCCGGGGCGCGGGGAGCAGGGTTTCATCGACATCGACAGTACCGATCGACAATAATTCCGCTTTTAGCTTCGCGTCCATCAACGTCATCGCGCCGCTCCCTTATCTTCCATGAATGCCAAACAGGGTTGCCGCGTTCCCTTCGAGAAGATTCCCCAGCACCCCAGGTTTATAAGAGAACCGCTGGAACTCGTCAAGGCTCTGGCGCAGGGGCCGTACCGGGTACGAAGAGGCATAGAGAATCCGGTCCGAAAGGAAGTGATTGGCCGCTTCGACCCAGTCCTGTGCACCGGGGAATCCCGGGATGAACTGGAAGAAATCAGGGATCACCCAGAGGTTCCCCAGCGGTGCATTGGCGATCATGACCCCGAGCATCTCATTGGTGAAGGGGAATGCACCATGAACAACGACAATCTGCAGGGTCGGAAAGTCATTCGCTACCCGTTGAATGCGGTAGGGTTCGGCATACGAGATATCCGGCCCCTGCATGAGGCTGCAGGTGAGGTACAGCACCCCGCCAAGCTCTGCGCATCTCTGGTAGAGGGGATAATTCCTTGGATCATCCACGTAGCGGGGAGGGACCCACCACCCCGGATCGACCGCAATCCCGTTGAAATGCATGTCTTGTAGTGTCCGCTCAATTTCCCGGAGGGCCCCGTCCATGTCCGCCCCGTTGATTCCCGCGAGGGCGACAGGGAACCGGTCGGGATACCGATCCCGGAATTCCGCGATGTCATCATTTGAGACGTTGCGATGCCCGGCCTGCCGGCCGACCAGAATACCCTTGTCCACACCCGCTGCGTCCATCTCCTCTAAAAACAGCTCCCAGGATTTCCGGGTCATCGAGGGGGTGCGATCGTACCCGCTCACCAGAGGACTCCGTTTGACCGGTGGCCGTGCCCCCTGCTCCGATGCCAGTACCTGTTGCAGACTCTTGTAAGGGGGTCGTACACGTGCGTCGATGATCATGGGATCCTCTCATGTGCAAAATATTGGTAAAATGTACCTGAATATTTCTATAAACTGCCGGTATATAAATAAAAGTATCCGGTACGGCCGTGCGTTTTCTCTCGTATCACCGGGGACTCGCATACCTCAGGACAACATGCTATGTTAGTGCAACATGATACATTTGCGGTTTAACTGCTAGGTTCTGAATGGGGTCCAGATTTTTCCCGGCAGCTACGGCCGCTATTAATATGTGATATACTGGAATTGATTGGGGGGGAAATTATATAACTTGTATTAAATTTTGTTTGAAGGAGATCGGTATTCCACATCAATTTAAATCATGAATATAATAACCGGATAAAGAATTAGAAATATCGATGTTGAGTCTTAGCTGGATCGCATACATCCCATAAATAATCAAAATGATTTCGCCATCTTCTATAAGTTTCGTTATCATTATTTCTTTTTATAACCATCATCGGAGTCCAACCTCCAATGGGTGCAGTTTGTAGATTAACCTTAATTATTGGATAAGGTTCCAAAATCAATGTCTGCTCAGTAATAATTAAAAAAGCTACAGGTGGTGCATCATACAATCTGTACTCTATTTTATTCATCAAGTTTGGTTCTTTCATCAAGTTATTCAGATAGTTAATTGATTCTTCAATGTGGAGAATGGTCGGATGAGGATCTTCTAAATTTCCTCTGAGTTTAGCCCATTCTGAATTTTTATCCAGTAACAATACTTTCAATTTACAATTAACATTTTTATCGGCAAGGTCATGTGAGAATAAATTTCCAATTCTATTTCCTAATCTGAAATAATCAGGAGCTGCAACGACTAGTAGTCGGATTTCCCCCTTTTTTTGGGCAATCTGCTTTTCTATGATATCATGGATAGTATTTTCAGCAACCTGATTCGTGTGCGGATCACGTCGGGCAAATATATTTTCAATACCCAACTCAGAAGCACCTTTTAAAACTCTTGGTGCTGTTTTTAATTCTGTAACTGCTTCCTCTATTTTTTTTAATAGAATAACATGAGTTAAACGTTCAAGCACAATCGCTAAAATTGCAGATATAATAAATGCAATCCCCAATTGCCTAAAAAACTCTCCGAGAGTATCAGAACTGCAATTAAATTGTTTTCCTATAAAAAAAGCCAATGACCCTGAAATAAAATATAATACAAATCCACAAAGTCCAAAAACGAAGAAATAAATCAGATATTTTTCCGAAGGTGATTCCAATTGAAATTTTATTATAGAGGGCAATTGTACCATAGGTAAAAATCATAATACCATTATTATAATATAATACTTTCTATGTTTATAAATAAGAGATTAATAGATGATCCGCTCATCAGTGAAATTTCACAAGCACAGTTGTCAGATGTAAAAAGAGGTGATAGCAGCTCACCAAGCTTCCCGGGGACTCGCGTATCTCAGTACAACATGCTGCGTATTCCGGTAACACACATGTACGATTCGGCATGAAAAAGGGTGCCGGTTGGTGACACCTGCCGTTTCTTCCCCCACAATCCATGCAAACTATACAAGCTCTATCATCGGGTCCATCATTTTCTTCGCCAACGGCCCTTTTGCCTTATGGATGACGAGGGAGCCATACTATGGATACCTGCGCAATCGAAAAGAAGAAAAGACCGCCGGCTGGATATCTCCCGTACATGGTTAGCGGGATCGTTCAGAGCAGGACGAGATTCCAAGGGGTGGGGGCATGGCAGGACTGCCGGAAGAGGGTGTGAACACCATTGAAGTGAACGGCATCACGCTCGCGTACAGGGAGATCGGTTCCGGGTATCCGCTTCTCCTGATCAATGGATTTGCCTCAACCATGGACACATGGAACCCGCCCCTGCTTGCAGCGCTTGCTGCGCACTTTCAGGTCATCATCTTTGACAACCGGGGTACCGGTTACTCATCCGCATCGGATGAACCATTCTCCATCCCCGTCTTTGCAGACGACACGCTTGCCCTGATGGACGAACTTAAGATTTCCCGCGCTCATGTACTCGGTCTCTCTATGGGTGCGTCCATTGCGCAGGAACTCGTGCTGAAGAAGCCGGAAGTGGTTGACCGGCTCATCCTCGTTGCCGGTACGTTTGGGGGAGACACGGCAGAGCAGATGCGGCAGGAAACATGGGAAACACTCGCCGACAAGAGCGGGAGTCCCCTCGATCTGGCGAACCGGATGTTCTCCGTGCTCTTCCCCGGAGACTGGCTTGCAACGCATGACCCATGGCAGTACTGCCCTGAAGTGCACGAGACAACAAGTGAAGAGAATGCAGCCCGTCAGGCACAGGCATTCACCGGGTGGCCGGGATCGTACGACCGGTTACCCGGGATTCAATGTCCGGTGCTGGTTATTACCGGAACGGAAGATGTGATCATCCCCGCGAAGAACGCCGCGCTGCTTGCCAAACGAATTCCCGGGGCACGCCTTGTCCGGATCCCGGGTGCCGGACACGGGCTGCAGTACCAGTGCCCCGAACGATTTACCCGGGCTATAACAGATTTTTTGCAAAAAGATCCATGAAAACGCCGGATTCATAGAAAATCGATCGTTGATGGTCATCGCAGGCCGCGAACCTGACGGCATCCGAAAAACGATACAATGACATAAAGAGAGCATGCGCTCTTTACTAAAACATTACAAGAACAGATGCCGGGTACGAAGGAAGGTGATAGCAGCTCACCATGCTTCCCGGGGACTCGCGTACCTCAGTACAACATGATACGTTTGCCGGCTTAACTGCTGGGTTCGGAATGGGTCCAGGTGTGTCCCGACAGCTATGGCCGCTATCACCACGTGTTTTGCTTGTAATTGTCGAAGAATCGCAAGCGATTCTTCTCCTCGTCAAGGTTCAGGTGAACCTCTCCGAAAGCCAAGGTCCGGATTTGAACCGGAGTTGAGTTGATCTGCAGTCAACCGCGTGGCCGCTCCGCCACCTTGGCGACCGTGTAGGATGATACCGTATCCTGTATGTCAGGATACGATATAAGGTTTGCACTCAGAATTTCGTCTGGGTTTAGCGTGGTGAGCACTAGTGTTCGGACGTTAGTACCCGCGGACTGAACACGTCGTTGCCTTCGTGCGTACATCCCGGGCCTATCAAGCGGGTCTTTTACCCGTGTCCTATGACGAAGTCTCTTTTTAGGCCGGGTTTCAAGCTTAGATGCTTTCAGCTTTTATCCCTTGGCGCGTGGCTGCTCGGCACTGCCTTGTCAGACAACCGATCGACTAGAGGCGCCGAATGAAAGTTCCTCT
>Ga0326728_10000424_pt1 | contig 166042 bp, 136 predicted proteins | sample MB3enrmetagenome_FD_207602 | JGI IMG/M metagenome (GOLD analysis project Ga0326728, IMG submission 207602) | Lab enriched peat soil microbial communities from McLean, Ithaca, NY, United States - MB31MN | ecosystem: Environmental > Terrestrial > Soil > Wetlands > Peat | place: USA: New York... | reverse complement strand
ATGGCGGTGCTGACGGCACTGGGGTTGGGAACAAGCGTGTTTGCGAATGCCTTTACGCCGGGCAACGTGGTCGTTCTTCGCTTCGGCGATGGGACGCAACCCTTGACAAACTGGGGCCAGACTGTCTTCTTGGATGAGTACACGACGTCTAGTATAGCGGCCCTTTCTGGGAGCATTTTTAATTCCCCTGTTAGCCCGGTCCAATCGATTCAGATGCCGACCGCTTGGGTCGGTAACCAGGCCCCGCTGATTTGCGCTCCCCCAGGAACTGCCGAAGGCCTGATGACCCTCTCCCAGGACGGACGATTCCTTGTGTTGACCGGGTTTGGTGGAACAATTGGACAACTTACCAACAGCGCCCTCGCCGCCCTCAAGGCAGCCGACACCAACAGCTTCGATTCCACATCTACCACAAACGCGGTTACGGAAGAGGATATTCCCCGGGTGGTGGGGTTGGTGGACGGCTACGGCCACATCTACACCTCAACGACAATCACAAACGTCAGCGAAAATGACGACGACATCCGCTCGGCGGCGAGCACCGACGGCACCAACATCTGGCTGGCGGGAAACGCAAACCTCGTCAAGTATACGACGCGGGGATCGCTGATGGCGACGCAGGTCTGCGCGAACACCTCACTGAGCCCCTTGCGGGCGGTGGGTATCTTCGGCAATACACTCTACATTGACAAGGCCTCCGAGCTCGCCTACCCGACTAACACGAGTGCCACGGTGAACCCGTTCGGCGGCGGCTTGCCAGTTGTCTCTATTGCCACGAATTTTGTGCCTGCTACTTGGATTGGTATGGCCTCCGGATTCGGTTTCACGATGTTCAACCTGGCCAATGCCAATCAGGGCGGGGCCGCGCCCGACACGCTGTACATGGCTGACAGCGCAACCAACTTTCCCGGTGAGCCTCTCTACCATGGTGGCGCCGTTCTGAAATACTGCTACGTAGGCGGCTCTTGGACCTATGAAGGGTACATCGGGGCGCAGGATGCCTATGCAGTGGCGGGATACAAGAACATCGTCGGCAGCCAGACGAATGTCAATTTGGTCATTACGTCAGGAACCAATAACTGGCTGTTTATCTACTCGGATGTGAATGCGTACAACAACGGCGTGTACAACGACGCGCCCATCGCCAATGCATACACTGCCGGGAATGGCGCGCTGATTAATGTCCGCGGCATCGCTGCTGTCCCGCAGGGAGGCGACGCGGGCACGCTCAGCGCCGGTGCGGCACAGATCACGGTCGGTCCGCCATACGGTCCGTATTTCCGCGGGCCGCAAGCCGGTCCATTCGCCCCGTCAGGCGGCTTCAATTACTCGGTGTTCAATCCCGGCTCGACAATGAGCACTTGTACCGTGTCGTTTACGGGCTTCAGCCCAAATACCTGGGTGACGGCCACCCCTTCGAGCACCACGCTGTCTCCCGGCACCGGCACGACGATCACCATCACACCGAGCACGGTCGACGGCGCAAACAGCACGAACGCCAGCGAGCTGGTTGGCGGACAGACGTATACGGGTAAAATAATCTTTCGTACCGGCAATGGGGCCAGCAAGGTCGCTGTTACAAACGTCGCCACAATGGTTATCGACGCGTTCTACGTCACGCCCACAACCGACTTTGATACGGTCGGTCCGGTCGGCGGACCGTTTGTCCCGTCCAGCGCCGTCTACGTACTATCCAACGCGACGCCCGGAGCATTGAGCTTTAGCGCATACTTGACGAACGGCGCGTGGGCCAGTGTCAGCCCCGCGAGCGGCAGCGTGCCCGGGTTCTCGTCCCAGAACATTACGGTGTCAATTACCACCAACGCCAATAGCATCATTGACGAGGGTAGCTATGATGACCAGCTCGTGCTCTCCAACGCCACCGCGGGCACGATGATCTCTGTATCGCCCAAAGTCATCCTTCAGGTCGGCTTCGGCTTCTTCGATGACTTCAGCACGTTCGCGCCGGGCAATGTCGTCGGTCAGAACAGCTGGCTGGGGAATCTCACGGATGTCAACCCGGTTCAAATCGTCGACACCACCATCCCTGGGAGCACGATTGCCTCTAACGTGTACGTGGTGCCGGGTGGCTGCGTGAATTCTCTTGGTACGTCACAGCAACCGTACAAGTACATCGCGGCCGGGCCGCTCACGAACGCGTACTTCGGATGCGTGACCAATATAGTGGGAACCACCACCAATATTACCGGGTGCGTCACCAATCCCACATACGCCGTTTTCGGTGTAATGATTACCTTCACCAATGGCCCCACCGACCCGAACTACGTCTTCTCAATGGGCAGCGTGTTCCTCACGTGGGACGACGCCGGCATATTGGATGTCGGCGATCATCAGCATTATGTGTGGACCACCGAACTCAACGCATATGAAACCGGCGGGGGCCCCCATGGCACCATCCAATACAACTACGGCCAGCAGTACCAGGTGTACTTCGTGGCGGACTTTGTTGATTCCAACGCGTGGGTGTTCGTCAACCCGGGGACCAGCGACTTCGTCTCCATGCTGTCGACGACGGCCCCGGCCGTATGGAGCTACGGGCAAACCTGTAGTTCTTGTGCCGGTGTAAGCGCGCAGGGTTGGGATAGCGCGGGCCTTGGCCAGTATAGTTCCTGCTCAGCGGGTGGCGGCACCCTGCAGCCGGGCTACTTTGCAACCAAGGCCGCCGCTTCCACGAACTACGCGGCTGTTTACAACTTCCTCAACCCGGCGCCAGCGGCGTCTGCGCCGACGGCGAGCTTCACGGCCGCACCGATTAGCGGGGCCGCGCCATTGACGGTGAACTTCACCGATACCTCGACCGGCACGCCGACGAGCTGGGCTTGGACTTTCGGTGACGGCGGCACGTCAACGACAGAGAGCCCGAGCTACATATACGCGCTGCCGGGAACTTACACGGCGACGTTGATTGCCTCTAATGCGGGCGGATCCAGCACCGACTCAACGGCGATCGTTGTCTACGACCCGTACGCGTGGTGGCAGTCGTCGTCTGTCTACAACCTGACCGGCACGTTAACTGGCGGGAACGCCTCGTACACGGGTGACGGCATGAGTAACACCAACAAGTTCATGGCCGGCTTCAGCCCCGTGAACGCGGCGGCGTACCTGCACATCATTAGCGTCTCCAAGGCGGTGGTGGCAGGCCAGACCAACGTCACAGTGACCTATCTCGGCGCCAGCGGTGACAACACCTACACGCCGGCGATCGCGTCGCGGACCAACATACTGGAATACAGCACCGGCACCGGCAACGGGAGTTACACGAATAGCTTCCTGCCCACGGGCCAGACCAACATCCTCAGCGGTGGAGCAGGTCTGGGTACCAATGCCAGCATGACGGACTCGGGCATACCAGCCAGTAACGACCGGTACTACCGTGTTCGTGTGTTGCTGCCCTAACACGGCATCGAAATAACCAGCGCTGGCGCTTCCCGATGGCGGGAGGCGCCAGCGCTTTTGTTTTCCGATTCGATGATTGGGTCGCACGGCGGAATCTTAAGGAAAGGAGCGGGTGGAATACCCGCTGGATGGTTGCGCCGACTGATCCAGTCAACCTTCGCCGGGCGCTATGGCAAATCGGTTTGACCCATCAGGTAACGATCGCACTCGCGGGCGGCGCCGCGGCCCTCGTTGAACGCCCACACCACGAGGCTTTGGCCCCGGCGACAGTCACCAGCCGCAAATACCCCGGGGATGCTGGTCGAGTACATCTCGTGCCGGGCCTTGACGTTGGAGCGGTCATCCCGTTCGACACCGAGTTGTTGCAGGAGTTGGTCTTCCGGGCCGAGGAACCCCATGGCCAGAAGCACGAGCTGGCACGGCACGATCTTTTCCGTGCCCGGAACCTCCTTCGGCGCGAACCGGCCTTTCTCATCCTTCTGCCATTCGATCTGGACGATCTCCACCTGGTTCAGCTGGCCCTGGTCGTCGCCAATGAATCGCCGCGCGGTCATGCAATACAGGCGCGGATCGTCCCCAAAGGCCGCCGCGGCTTCTTCCTGGCCGTAATCCAGCCGATACACTTTCGGCCACTCGGGCCACGGATTGTTGGCCGCCCGCTGGAGCGGAGGCTTGGGCAGAATCTCGAGTTGGATCAGGCTCTGGCAGCCGTGCCGCATCGCCGTGCCCACGCAATCCGTCCCCGTGTCACCGCCGCCGATGACCATCACGTCCTTGCCCTCGGCGGAAATGAAGTCGCCGTTGCGCTGTCCGTCCAACAAACTCCTCGTGTTCGCCGTCAGGAACTCCATCGCAAAGTGCACGCCGCGAAGTGGGCGGCCTTTGATGGGAAGATCGCGCGGCTTGGTCGCGCCGGCGCATAGCACGGTCGCGTCAAATTCCTCCAGGAGCTTGTTCGCGGGATAATCCTTGCCGACGTCCGTATGGGTGACAAAGATCACGCCCTCCTGCGCCATCAGGTCGATCCGTCGCTGGACGATGCTCTTGTCGAGCTTCATATTGGGGATGCCGTACATCAGCAACCCGCCGATGCGGTCGGCCCGCTCGAATACCGTCACCGTGTGGCCCGCCCGGTTCAGTTGGGCCGCCGCGCACAGGCCGGCGGGGCCGGAACCGATCACCGCCACCTTCTTGCCGGTCCGCGCCTTCGGCGGCTCGGCCGTCACCCAGCCTTCGTCCCACCCGCGGTCGATGATCGCGACCTCGATGTTCTTGATGGTGACGGGTGGCTCGTTGATGCCCAGCACGCAGGAACCTTCGCACGGGGCCGGGCAGACCCGGCCCGTAAACTCGGGGAAATTATTCGTCTTGTGCAGTCGCCCGAGGGCTTCCTTCCACAGCCCGCGGTAGACCAGATCATTCCACTCGGGGATCAGGTTGTTGATGGGACAACCCGACGCCATGCCGCTGAGCAGCGTCCCCGTGTGGCAGAACGGGATGCCGCAATCCATGCAGCGCGCACCCTGCTGCTGGAGTTTCTCCACCGGCATGTGCCGGTGAAACTCCTTCCAGTCGTGAGTGCGTTCCGCCGCCGGCCGGTCCGCAGGCAACTCGCGTTTGATTTCCAGGAATCCTGTTGGCTTTCCCATGCTTGCTCTTTAACGGATGTCAAAAAATGTTACAAGGGTCAAAAACCGTCGACACGGTGTGGCGACAGCCACTGACAGTCCCAACGGTTTCATCGGTTCGACCGCGTCAATTTCCCCCCACCCGTGCGAGATCGTGGGCGTTCTGTTCGAAGGCGGCCATGACCGCTTCGTCGCCGCTCAACCCGGCGGCTTTCACCCGCTGCGTCGCCTCGATGACGCGCTTGTAATCTTTCGGCATCACCTTGACGAACTGGGGCGCCATCTCCTCCCAGAGCTTCAGGATGTTGCGTCCGCGCTCGCTGTTCGTGTATTCCACGTGACGCTGAATCATCGCCCGGACTTCCTGGACCTCCTCGGGGTCCACCAGTGTTTCCAGTCCGACCATCGCCAGATTGCACCGCTTGGGAAAATCGCCGGCGACATCGAGCACGTAGGCCACGCCACCGCTCATCCCCGCCGCGAAATTGCGGCCCGTCGAGCCGAGCACCACCACGCGCCCGCCGGTCATATACTCGCAACCATGGTCACCCACCGCCTCCACGACCGCGCGCACGCCGCTGTTGCGGACGCAGAACCGCTCGCCGGCCATCCCGCCGATGTAGGCCTCGCCGGCGGTGGCGCCGTAAAACGCGACGTTGCCGATGATGATGTTTTCCTCGGGAACAAATGTTGACCCCATCGGCGGATAGACGATGATTTTCCCGCCGCTGAGCCCCTTGCCCACGTAATCGTTCGCGTCCCCCTGAAGTGTGAGGGTCATCCCTCTGGGGATGAACGCGCCGAAACTCTGTCCCGCGCTGCCCTTGAAATGCAGTTTGATCGTGTCCTCGGGGAGACCTTCAGGCCCGAAGCGGCGCGTCAGCTCGCTGCCGGTGATCGTGCCGACCACGCGGTTCGTGTTGTTGATGGGCAGTGTGGCGTGCACCTTCTGGCGGCTGGTCAGGGCCGGCTCACACACTTTCAAGAGCAACTGTTTGTCCAGCGATTCCTCCAACCCGTGATCCTGGGCGATCATCCGATGACGCCCCACGTCCGCCGCGACGGCCGGTTGATGGAACACCTTGGAGAAATCCAGCCCGCGAGCCTTGTAGTGATCGACCGCCTTCTTGACGTCCAGACGGTCCACGTGCCCGACCATTTCCTCGATCGTGCGGAAGCCCAATTGCGCCATCCACTCGCGCACTTCCTGGGCGACAAACCGCATGAAATTGACGACGAATTGGGGGTCACCGCTGAATTTCGCCCGCAATTGCGGGTCCTGCGTCGCCACGCCGACGGGGCAGGTATTGAGATGGCACACCCGCATCATGATGCAGCCGAGCGTGACCAGTGGCGCGGTGGCGAAACCGAATTCCTCGGCGCCCAGTAACGCGGCCACCACCACGTCGCGACCGGTCTTGAGTTGGCCGTCGGCCTCGACATAAATGCGGCTCCGGAGATTGTTGAGCACCAGCGTTTGTTGCGTTTCGGCCAGACCGAGTTCCCACGGTGTGCCCGCGTGTTTGATGCTGGAGAGAGGCGACGCCCCCGTTCCGCCATCGTGGCCGCTGATAAGCACCACGTCCGCGTGCGCCTTGGCCACGCCTGCGGCGACCGTGCCGACGCCGATCTCGCTGACGAGTTTCACGCTGATGCGGGCATGCAGGTTCCCGTTCTTGAGATCGTGGATGAGTTCCGCCAGGTCCTCGATCGAGTAAATGTCGTGATGCGGCGGTGGGGAAATCAGGCCAACACCGGGTGTGGAGTAGCGCACCTTCGCGATCCACGGATACACCTTGGCGCCGGGCAGTTCGCCGCCTTCGCCGGGTTTCGCGCCCTGCGCCATCTTGATCTGCAGTTCTTTCGCCTGGGTCAGGTACTGGCTCGTCACGCCGAACCGTCCGCTCGCGACCTGTTTGATTGCGGAGTTCTTGCTGTCACCGTTCGGCATCGGTTGGTAGCGTTCCGGATCTTCGCCGCCTTCGCCCGTGTTGCTCTTGCCGCCGATGCGGTTCATGGCAATCGCCAGCGCTTCATGCGCTTCCTGGCTGATCGAGCCGTAGCTCATCGCCCCGGTCTTGAACCGCTTGACGATGCTTTCGACCGACTCGACCTCCTCGATCGGAATCGGTTGCGGCGCAGGCTTGAATTCGAACAAACCGCGCAATGTGCACAGCGCCTTCGACTGGTTGTTGACCAGCGCCGTGTATTCCTTGAAAACCTTGTAGTTGTTGGCGCGCGTCGAGATCTGCAGCTTGTGGATCGTTTCCGGGTTGAACAGGTGATATTCGCCGTCGTGCCGCCACTGATATTGCCCGCCGGGATCCAGCGTGGCGCCGTTGACAGCCCGGGGCGGGAACGCGTGCCGGTGCCGCAAGCGGATTTCTTCGGCGATGACGTCGATGCCCACGCCTTCAATTTGGGACGCGGTCCCGGTGAAATACCTGTCGATGACCGAGTGGTTGAGGCCGATGGCTTCAAAAATCTGCGCCCCGCAATAGCTCTGGATGGTCGAGATCCCCATCTTGGCCATGGTTTTGACGACGCTCTTGGTGACGGCCTTCAGGTAGTTCTTGACCGCCTTCTTGTGGTCGATGTCCTTGAGAATGCCCTGGCGAATCATGTCGTCGAGTGTCTCGAACGCCAGATAGGGATTGATCGCGCCCGCGCCGTAGCCGATCAACAACGCAAAATGATGGACCTCGCGCGGCTCACCCGATTCGAGCACCAACCCGACCCGCGTGCGCGTGCCTTCCCGGATCAGATGGTGGTGCATGCCCGCCACAGCCAGCAGGGCGGGAATCGCCGCGTGGTCGTGGTCGATGCCGCGATCGGACAGAATGAGAATGTTATGGCCTTCGCGGATGGCTTTGCTCGCTTGGGCGAACAGTTTGTCGAGTGCCTTTTCAAGCCCCTGACCACGCTTGTTCACGTTGAAAAGGATCGGCAAGGTGATCGACTTGAAGCCGGGTTGGTCGATGTGCCGCAGCCGCTCGAATTCCTCGTTACTAAGGACGGGACCCTTCAGTCGAATCTGGCGGCAGCTTTCCGGTTGCGGATCCAGCAGATTCCTCTCGGGGCCGATGGTCGTGTAGGTCGACGTGATGATTTCTTCGCGGATGCAATCAATCGGCGGGTTGGTGACCTGCGCGAACAACTGCTTGAAATAGTTGTAGAGCAATTGCGATTTGTTCGACAGGACAGCCAGCGGCGTATCCGTGCCCATGGAACCGAGCGGTTGCACGGCGTCCCGTGCCATGGGGGCCAGCAGGATGCGCAGGTCCTCAAACGTGTACCCAAATGCCTGCTGCCGAAGCAGTACCGTGGCATGGTCGGGTTGGTGCACATGTGACGGGTCAGGCAGGTCTTCCAGGTACACCAGACTCTGTTTCAACCACAGGCGATATGGCCGCTCGGTCGAGATCTTCTGTTTGATCTCTTCATCCGCAACGATCCGGCCCAGTTCGGTATCCACCAGGAACATCCGGCCTGGTTGCAGGCGACCCTTCTGCAGGACGCGCTCCGGTGGAACATCGAGCACACCGACTTCCGAGGCCATGATGACCCGGTCATCCTTCGTCACATAGTAGCGAGAGGGACGCAGCCCGTTGCGGTCGAGCACCGCACCGATTTTCAAGCCGTCGGTGAACGCAATCGAGGCGGGGCCGTCCCAGGGCTCGATCAGGCACCCGTGATACTCGTAGAACGCCTTTTTCTCCTCGCTCATGCTCTCGTGTCCCGACCAGGGCTCGGGAATCATCATCATCATCGCGTGCGGGAGCGAGCGGCCTCCCAGGACGAGGAACTCGAGGCAATTGTCGAACATGGCCGAGTCGCTGCCGTCTTCGTTGATTATGGGCAGCAGCTTCTTGATGTCGTCGCCAAATAAATCGGACTTCAACAGCGATTCGCGCGCGTGCATCCAGTTAATGTTGCCACGCAACGTGTTGATCTCACCGTTGTGCGCGACGTAGCGATACGGGTGCGCGCGCTCCCAACTCGGGAACGTGTTGGTGCTAAAGCGCGAGTGCACCAGCGCCAGCGCAGATTCGACCGCGGGATCAGCCAGGTCGGGAAAAAACGGGTCGACCTGCTCCGGTATGAGCATTCCCTTGTAGATGACCGTCTTGTAGGAGAGGCTGGAAATGTAGAACCGGTTGCCGCCTTTGATGCCGGCGTAGCGGATACCCCGTTCTGCCAGCTTGCGGACCACGTACAGCTTGCGCTCAAACGCCATATCGTCTTTGATCTTCGCCTCTCGCGCGATAAACACCTGGCGAACAATTGGTTCCGATGCGCGGGCTGTCTCGCCGAGCGAGGTGTTGAAAGTGGGGACGGTGCGCCAACCGAGCAGCCGATGCCCTTCGTTTTCGATAATTTCTTCAAAGAGCTTCTCGCACTTGTACCGTTCCGATGCATCCGGAGGCAGGTAGACCATGCCGACGCCATACTCGCCGTAGGAGGGCAATGCGATTTTTTCCTTGGCGCACACCTTCTTGAAAAACTCGTGCGGGACCTGCATCAAAATCCCGGCGCCGTCACCCGTATTCGCCTCGCAGCCGCACGCCCCGCGGTGGCTCAGATTGACGAGGACTGTGAGCGCCTGGCGGACGATCTCGTGTGATTTGCGGCCCTTGATGTTGACGACGAAGCCGACGCCGCAGGAGTCATGTTCGAACTGCGGGTCGTACAGACCCTGTTTCTCCGGCCAACCATACGGTGTGAGTGTGCGCCTGTTGCTCATTGCGTAGTTTCGTCCAACTCGCCCTTGGTCCCGATTATATGGCAAGTTTGCTTCCGTCTTTCAACGTCATTGTCCATCTTGACGGTAAATACTTACGGACCGCTCTCTCATCAGTGCCCCTTAAGAATCCGTGCCGCCTTTTTCGGGTTGTCTACCCGCAGGACCATTGCTCCCGTCAGGGCATTCGTCGGTGTGGCGCTGTAGGCGTATTCGATATTCACCTTGTTCCTGGCCAGTTTGGCGGCGATCTCCGCCAGTTCGCCGGGCTTGTTGCGCCCCTCCAGCATCAACACGTCCCGCTCGATCACCAAGACGCCGCGCTCGCCCAGCAGATGCAGAGCCTCGTGGGAATTATCAAGTACCATGCGCACGACCGCGTGATCTACTGCGTCCGAAACCGAGATCGCGTAGATGTTGATTTTCGCCGTCGCCAGCGCTTCGCAAACCTTCGACAACGTGCCCGGTCTGTTCTCCAGAAACAAGGCGAGTTGCTTAACGATTTTCATGACACAACCTCCGTACTCGGCGCTCTCGGCGACAAGATCAATCCCGCCCGTTCATTCCCGCGACGGGACGATGGGCGATAGTTACACCTCACACGCGATGAATTTCGGCGCAACGTTTGGGATTTTCTCGCCGCTCTGACAGCACCGAATTATTCACAAACAGCACTTTTATGTTGAATTCTAATCAGAAAGTAGCAAAAATATGAACGAAAACAAGCGAAATCTTTGGCTTCCTTGAACCGCCGACGAGGGCACCGTTATGCACACATTTGACGATCAGGAGCGCGCCATCCTAAAATCACTCATCCGCGACCCGCGTCAGAGTGATAATTACATCAGCAAAGTCACCGGCGTTCCGACCCCGACTGTGCGCCGCAAACGCAAGCGGCTCGAAGACGAAGGGTTGCTCAACTACTTCGCGGCCATCGACATGCAGGAAACGGGCACGGGGACCTTTGGCTCGCGACACCTGTACATCATCAAGTTCCGCATTGGCATCACCACCAAACAAATCGTCGATGAGATCAAGAGCGAGCCAAACGTGCGTTCGGTCTTCACCGACCTCATCTACGAATCGCACATCGCCGAAATGGACGGGCGCGTTGCGCTGGTCATGATCATCGAAGGCAAGAACGACGCCGACATCATCGAGAATGTCCAGGGCAAGATCGTGCCCTCGCTCCGCAAGAACCACGGTCCCGACTCGATCGAGGAGATTTCCACCCTGCGCCTGCTCAGCCCCATCCGCGTCTTCCACAACTACGTGCCGCTGGTGAACATGGACAAAGGCGTGTTGCGCGGCGACTGGACGGACGACGCGATTTTCGTGGGATAGACTTTCCGGGGCATTCATGAAATCGGTCCGGGTCGCACAAAGTGCTTCGTGTCCGCGTGGCTCGATTGTAGACTTCCCGGCGCATGGGCGATACGAAAGTCATCTTCTGGGACGTGTACAACACGCTGGTCATTGCGCGTCGGGGTGATCTGGACGCACTGCTCAAACGCGAGACCGAATTGCGCATGGCGTTCGACCGGACGGCAAGGAATTTCAGCCTCCGCGCGCCACCCGCCGAGTTACAGGAATTGTTCCTGCGCGAGATCCAGGCCGGGCGCGAGATGCGGGTTGGGGAAGGCATCGCTCATCCCGAAGTGCGCGTGGACGAAATCTGGTTCAAGATCCTTGAGAAATTCCAGTCGGACGAACCGCCCACGCTGAGTTTTGCCCGCGAGGTGGCGCTGTTCTTCGAGCGCCAGGCCAACCCGAAGGAGCTTCAATTCCGCGCGTTCGACGTGTTGACGACGCTCCAGAAGCGCGGCGTGCGGCACGGGATCATCTCCAACGGGCAATTCTACACGCCCATCGAATTGTCGGACCTGTTGGACGAAGAGAGCCACGGGGCGATTCGCACGTATGAATCCCTGTTCGATACGCGGCTGGTGTTCTTCTCGTTCGAACTCGGCGTGGCGAAACCTGATCCCACGGCTTTCCACCGCGCGGTCGAGGTTCTGACGAAGGACAACATCATGCCCGACGACTGCGTGTTCGTCGGCAATTCGCTGGCCAACGACGTGGCGCCGGCGCAACATATGGGGTTCCGCACGGTCCTGTTCGCGCCGGAAGCCGTCCCTGAGTCTGCCACCAAGCCCGATCTGGTGATCCACAACCTCGGTCAGTTGCTGGAGTGGGTGTGAGACTCGCAGTCCTGCATTATCACCTGCGCCCGGGCGGCGTCACGACCGTCATCCGCAATGCACAACGCGCCCTGGCGGGCCAATTCGACGTGACCGCGCTGGCGGATTTCGGTTACGACGAGCGTCCCGCGCGAAGCCAGGCCGAGTTTCTTGCCGGGGCGAACCTGTTGGCCGACCAACTTCACAAGCGGTTGCGGGGCGTGGAGGTCTTGCACACGCACAACATCGGACTCGGCAAACACCCGCGGTTGACGTACGCGGTCAAACTGCTGGCTCGTCGGAGCCGCATCAAAATCATCCATCAGGTCCACGACTTTCCCGAAGACAACCGGCCCGGGCAATTGCGCGCGCTGAGATATTGCACCGGCACACTTGACGACAGTTTCTGGAGGGCGATGTGTTACTTTGATGCGCCAAACGTGGTGTGGGCGACGTTGACCACACACGATGCGGCAAAACTTGCATCACGCGGCGTTCCGTCACAGAAAATTCACGTTCTCCCGAACCCTGTGGACGACGAGTTCTTCACCCGGCCTCCGCCGCGGCGCGCCGAGTTGCCGGAGGTGAAAAAGAAGCTCGCGGCATTCGCACGCGCCCATCATTTCCCCTTTGATCCGGAAAAGAAAATTCTCCTCTCGCCCATGAAGGTCATGGGTCGCAAGAACAACGAGGAAGCGGTCGAGCTGGTCAAACACCTCCGGAAATATCAACTAGTGATCTCACTCGACGCGTCGTCCGCCACCGACCGGGCGTATAGCGAGCGGTTGAAGAAACGGATTCGCAGGGAACAATTGCCCGTGGTGATCGGTTTCGGCGTCGAACTGGAAAGCCCGTTGCCACTCTTTCATCTGGCGCACGCGATCCTGACGACATCAAAAGTGGAGGGATTCGGGTACACCTTTGTCGAGGGCTGGCTGTGCGGGAAGCCGGTGATTGGCCGCGACATTCCCGAGGTCACACAGGATTTTGTCGCGGCGGGGATGAAGCTGGATCATTTGTACGCCGAATTTGACGACAAAGCCGTGAGACGCGTGGAAGCATTTCTCACCCGGCCTTCGCGAGCACTCATCGAACACAATCAGCAGGTCGTGTTGAAGAAGTATTCCCTCCGCGCCTACGCCCGACGACATCGGGAATTATTGGCGCTTGTTTGCAAATAAACCACTCGTGTCCACCATAAGACGCGAGGTTCATGCGTGAAAACCGGCTACTCGAACTCCCCCGGGGGCGTGTGTTGGGCGGATTCGATGAGGTTGTGGAGATGTCGGCGGAGGACGGCGAGGGAGAAATGTTGTTTGGCGATGGCGAAATTGCGATCCGCCATGTGCTTGCGCAGTTCGGGATCGTTGAGCACGTGGCGGACCTTCTCGACCACGTCGTCGGAAATGTATCCATCCATGGTGACCGTCTCGAACCCGAGCGGCTCGATATCGAGCATGTAGACCGAGTAGCGGTTGACGAGGATGGGTTTGCGGAAATAGATCGCTTCGAGGAAGGCGTTGCCGAATCCTTCGTAGAGGCTCGGATACGTGATCAGGTCAGCATGCGGATAGATGTCCCAGAGCGAGAAAATCTTCTGGCCTTTATCATCGAACTTGCGCGTCTCGCTGAATCGATTGGCGACAAACCGGATGTCCACGCCTTCCACATGGGCGAGGTCCCGCAACCAGTGATAGTAATCAACCCCTTCATCGCCCGCGCTGTGCGACACGACGAGCTTGGCCCGCGGCTCTTTGAGCCGCCGCACCAACTCGATGGCGTGCTCGACGCCCTTGCGCGAAACCAGCCGGGTGGGTTGGAGAATGAGGATGTCGTCAGGCGAGAGGCCGATCTGCTCGCGCAAGTCGCGGGCGTACTCGTCCACGGCGGGTGGTTCGGTGTCGAAATCAAACACGTTCGGGATGAGCGACGCGGCGATGCCCTTGCGCTGAGCCAGTTCGCGAAGCGCCGGCGTGTTGATGACCACGTGTTTGATACTCGGCAGGCTCGGCGGAAATGAGGCGTCGAGGATGTCCTGCACGGCGTTGATTATAAACCGCTGCCGTTCCCAGTAAAAATCGTGGTGATGGGCGATGGCGTGGATGCCCGTCTCGGCGATGAACTCGGTCAGTGCCATGCCAAGCGGCAGATTCATGGGGATCGAGACGGCGTTTTGCGGAACCAGCATATCGAGGGAAAACCTCTTCACGAACTCGGCGATGCCGGCCTTCAGGCGCCGCCGCAGGTCATGGAGTTGGTCGGTTGTCACCGGTGTGCGCGTATGGGTCCCAAAACACTTCTGCTGAAGGGCGACGATCTCGGGATGGGCAAAGTGGGCCTCGGGCACGATGGTGCCTGGTTGAATTTCGGGATCGAGCTGGCCGGCACAGAAAAACGCGTTGTGACCCAAATCGCGGCAAACGCGTGCCCATTTGATGGTCTCGAGGGTCACACCGTCGGTGCCAGCCAGCCGTGCGGAAACGAAGCCGATATTCATCGGCTGTTACTCTTGCGCAACTACTGCGTTTGAGTCAAGGTTACGAGTGAACGATATGGTGGCGGAACACAAGCTGGACGATGGCGCGTCGGGCTGGCAGGGAGCAAGCACCCATGAACACCAGATTGTTAAAAGCACTAGGAGTTCCGTGCGCGACAGTGTTTGCAATTCAACAGTTGAATGAAAACTGGAGGTAGCAAGTGCACCTGGGTACCCGGTAAACACCAACTTGGAGGAAGTAGTCATGGCCGATTTTCGTCAAAATGTTGTGCCGACCTTTACGCGGTTGGAATCGGAAAACCTCGAAGGAATGGAACAGCGGATCTTGAAAGCGTCCGTTCGCACGCCAATCGGTGTGATTATTCCCGCACTGTATGACGACCTTGCCTCACCGGCCATGCAGCAAATTGTCACGGAATTGGCCAACATGCCGTTCCTGCGAAGGGTGTATATCAGCCTGGATCGCGCCAGCGCAGAGGAATATCGGAAGGCGTATGACATTGTCCGCCCGTTGCAGGATCGGGCGAGGTTGTTGTGGAATGACGCACCAGCGGTACAAAGGATTGTCGAGAATGTCAATTCGGTGACCCAGATCGGCGGGCGTGGCAAGGGGAGGGCGGTGTGGATGGCGCTGGGCTATGCGCTGGGAAAGGCGGAGGTTTCAGTCCTGGCATTTCATGACGCTGATATTGTCACGTATGATCGCGCGATGATGGTGCGGCTGCTGTATCCGGTCGTCCATCTTCGCTACCAGTTTGCGAAGGCATTCTACGCGCGTCACTCCGACCGCCTGAACGGACGCGTGGCGCGGTTGTTTTACTTCCCATTCGTCAAGGCGCTACGCGACATACTCGGGCAGCGCGATTTCGTGGATTACATGGCGGATTTTCGCTACCCGTTGTCGGGTGAATTTGCAACGTTCGCCACCATTGCCAACGAACTGCGCTTCCCTTCCGATTGGGGGATCGAGGTGGGCATACTTTCCGAGATGTACCGCATCGTGCGGACGCATCGCCTCTGTCAGGTGGAGATTGCACCGCGCTACGACCACAAGCACCAGCAGGTCGGCGTCGATCCACAGGGCGGTTTGTTACGAATGGTCGCCGACATCGCTCGCACGTTTTACACGCAATTGGCTTCCAGTGGGTGCGTTCTGAGCGAAGACTTCCTCGTTACTCTCAAACACACCTACATGGTCAACGCGCGCGCCTATGTCCGCATATACGAGGGCCTCGCCGAAATGAACAAGATCGAACGGCTCGATTCGCATGCGGAACTGCGGACCATCGAGTCCTTCGCCAGCATCTTGGAGCAGGCGTTTCAGGAGTTTCACCAGCATCCTCTCGGTTCACCGCTGATCCCCGAATGGCGGCGTCTGGAGGTGGCCTTGGATGGGATTCTAACGGAACTGGTGACCGTGTTCGAAAACCCAAACGGTGAACTCTAACAAAGTGGCGCCGAGGATTCCAAAAGACGAATCGATGTTCAGCATTTGATGAAGAGATTTGGCGACTTCCCGGCGCTGCGTTGAAGAGGACTCGCCTTCCTTACGATTTTCCTGGGGGAAGCGAAGTCCATATTCACTGATACAGTTCCTCGCGGGTGGTTGAGGTGTTTGAATCAAGGGCAGGAATGACCCGCGGGGCAGGGGGCTAACGCGGGCTGGACGAGCGAGCGCGCGGCGAGTATGCTCCCCGACGATATGGAAATGGCGACAAACATGAAACGCGTTCCACCGGTCGTTGCCACGGCGGTGGCCGTCATTCTGTTGGCCATGGCTGGTTGTTCGAAGAACGAGCCCCAGGAGGTGCCGTTGCCGCCGCCGTCGGTGACCACGCTCCCCGCGACACAGCCGTTGCCCGCCTTGCCGCCTCCGTCGACCAACAATGTCGCACCGGTCGCGTCGGCTGCGGACACGAATCAAGTCAGCGCAGAGGATCAGGCGCAGGCGGAGTTGGCCGCGCAAGTGAAACAATTGGAGAACGACTACCAGAATACGTCCGATTTCCAGAAGCGGGTCACGATCATTTACGAACTCAGCTCCAACGATGACGCGGCAGATGTCGTCGACGCCCTGGCCCATCTGTTTCTGAATGAAAAGGACCAGGAACTGAAGATTGAGATGGTGAACTCGTTGACTGATCTCGACGGCCAGAACGACAAGAAACTGGCGATTCTCAGCACGGCCTTACGGGCTGATCAGCCCAAAGAGGTGCGTCTGGAAGCGATTGATGGTATGGGGGATGCGCAAGACAAGCGCGGGATCCAGATTTTACAGGGCTTTTTGAACGACCCGGATGAGGACGTCAAGCAGTCCGCGCAGGACACCATCGAGCAATTGCAAAACATGCCCGAACCAGCATCACTATCTTCCGAATCGCAAATTACGGGGCATCTAAATCAATAAAATGGGCCTCGCACTGTGGGTGGCGATGGGGTAAGATAATCATTGACGGACGGGCGTGATTCCGCTATTTTTCACGCCCCTTCCCAAGAGGAACGAGGAAACATTCATGTACGCAGTCATACGAACAGGCGCCAAGCAATACCGCGTCCAGCCCGGCGACGTTGTGGAGGTCGAACTCCTCGACGGCGAGAAGGGCAAGGAAATCGCGTTGGAAGACGTTTTGTTGGTGGCAGATGGCGACAAAGTGCAGGTCGGCAAGCCCAATGTCAAGGGGGCGCGCGTGACCGCCGAGGTTGTCGACCCCGATAAGAAGGGGAAGAAGGTCATCGCCTTCAAATTTCGCCGCCGCGAAGGGTACCACCGCAAACGGGGTATTCGGGCGCATCATACCGTTTTGAAGATCAAAGAAATCATCGTATAGTAGCACCGTCGTCAGGAGTAACCCGTCATGGCCCATAAAAAAGGACAAGGTAGTTCACGCAACGGACGCGACAGCGTCAGCAAGCGACTTGGCGTGAAGCGGTTTGGTGGTGAACTGGTCACCGCCGGCAGCATCATTATCCGTCAGCGCGGTTCGAGGTTTCTGGCCGGCAGCAACGTCGGCATCGGGCGGGACTGGAGCCTGTTCGCCCTGACCGAGGGCCACGTCCGCTTCGACCGCAACGGCCGCCGCGTGAACATCGACCCCGTCGCCGCTCCGGCCGGCAAGTCGTAAGCGAGCGAATTTCGTGGTGATTCAGGGCAGACGAAAGTCTGCCCTTTTCATTTTCACGTCACGGCCACGACCGGACCGCTTAACACCATCGGGTTATCTATGGTAAACTTCTCACCATGACGGCATTAGACGCCCTGACCGGCAAGCTGACATCACGAGCGGATCTTTCGCGCGACGACGTGGCGGACGGGATGCGCGCGTTGCTGGATGGCGCTGTTTCCGATGAAGCCAAGGCGGAGTTCCTGACGGCGCTGGCGCGGAAAGGCGAGACGGCCGGGGAAATCGCGGCGTTTGCCACGGAGCTTCGGGCGCGTGCGGTCGATCCACAGATTGATCCTGCCAGGTTTGGGGATGTCGTGCTGGACGTGGTCGGCACCGGCGCGGATTTGTCGAATACATTTAACATTTCGACGTGCGCAATTTTTGTCGCCGCCGCGGCCGGTGTCGCGGTGGCCAAGCACGGTAATCGGGCCATTACCAGCAAATGTGGGACTGCGGACGTATTGACGGCGTTGGGCGCGAAGATCGAACTGCCGCCGGAAGCCGCGCGGCATTGCCTGGAGACCACGGGCGTAACGTTCCTGTTTGCGCAGTTCTACCATCCGGCGTTCAAAGCGATCGCACCCGTACGGCGGAAGCTGGCCGGGCAAAAACAGCGCACGGTATTCAACATTCTCGGGCCGCTGGTCAATCCCGCTCGTCCCACGCATCAGCTCATTGGTGTGTTCGACCGCGCGCTGGTTTCGAGATTTGCGGAGGTGCTCCGGTTGCTCGGGTTAAAGCATGCCATGGTGGTGCATGGCGACGGGCTCGACGAACTGTCCACGATGGGAATGAACACCATGGCCGAATTGTGGGCGGGGCGGATCGAGCAGACCGAGCGTGATTTCCGGGTGCCGCACACCTCGTGGCGCGGGGTCACGGTGAAACCCGAGGAATTGACGGGCGGCGATCCGGCGACGAACGCCGATATTGTCCGGGACGTGCTCGGCGGCAAGGACCGCGGCGCGCGCCGCGACATTGTGCTGTTGAACGCCGCCGCGGCACTCGTGGTTGCGGAAAAGACCGCTGACTTCACCAGCGGGTGGAATCTGGCGGCGGAGTTGATCGACAGTGGCGCGGCACGGGAGCGCCTTGAACGGTTTGTCAAGGCGACAAACCGGGGGTAAGCTGTGTCATGCGTGCGTCCCTGGCCAAACCGCTGGACTGGTGCACGATTCAACTGGCGCGGTTGAACGTCCGTGATGCCGCAGATAAGGAAGGCCTGGCCGCCCGGGCCCAAGCGGTGCTGGACCATCCGGATTTCCTCGGCGGTCTTGTGAGTGCACCAAAAGACTTCCGATTCGTCACGAAACGCGCGTTTCAATTCACATCTCCGGTTCCGTCGCCGTGGAAGCGAAACAACACGGTGCACGGCCGGCTCTATACCGTGTCGAAACAGTGGCAGGACAAGCCGACGCTGGTGTTGCTCCATGGCTGGAATGCGCAAACGGCTTACCGCACGTTGTTTCCGCACATCGCCCGGCGGCTGACAAAACGGGGCGTGAACGTGGCGATGTTCGAGTTGCCCTATCACAGTCGGCGCAAGCCACGCGGGCGACGAGCCGTTCGCAATTTCCTGTCGGGTGACCTGGTTCACGTGGCGCAAGCCACTCATCAAGCCATGGCGGATGCGCGCGCCCTGATCGCCTGGCTCAAAGAACAGGGCTGTCCACGGATCGGGCTGTGGGGCATCTCGCTAGGGGCGTGGCTGAGCGGAATGCTGGCGTGCACCGAGTCGCGCGTGGATCTCGCGGTGTTGATGACACCGGTGGTGCGGATGGATCGGCTCATTGCCGAAGCGGGTTTTTGCGCGCCGATTCGCCGCAGTCTGGGTGGTGCGGCGATACGATTGGACTCGATGAATCTGATGAGCCATCGTCTACGGGTCGCCAAGGAGAAGGTTCTCATTGTTGCCTCCAAACATGATTTGTTTGCGCCGATCGAGACGGTCGAGGAACTTTGTGGTGTATGGGGTGTTGCAGAGATATGGCGTCCGCCGCATGGACACATCAGTGTCCTGCTGTCGATGCCGGTGATGGAACGCACGATTCGATGGGTGGCGCAAAACGTATGACCCGGAAGCGGGTGAGGTGGTGAACCGGACGCTGTCTCCGATGTCGTCGTTTTTTTACACACCTTTTACATGTCAAATGTCTCCCCAACTGTATACTCGACGCCCAAAATGAGGCGATACGTTTTATCTGTACATTTAACGCGCTTACAGGCATTTGAAGTGCTTTCAATTTTGCATTATGCAAGGTAAACAAGACAAACCCCCTATTCGTCTCGACTACGCGTCATTGGGGGGAACCGGCAGTCCAGACGCGGAGATCGACCGCGCCCTGGTGAAGAAGGCCAAGGGCCTTTTCGGCAAGCAGGCGCGGGAAGAGATTGTGCAGATGGTGGACCACAACCTGCGGATCGTCGCGGCGGAAGTGGCGCAGCGGCAGGTAAAACCCGAACTTCTGTACAAGATCGGTCAGGAAGCCATCGGCGAGGCCATCAAAGCCTACAAGATCAAGCAGGAAGAAGGATTTCGCGAATTCGCCATTGCGTTTGCGCGTCAATCGATGTTTCTGGCCAAGTCCAAAATGACCCGCGAGCCGGCACGCCCGTCTTCTCCGCCGATCTGCGAAGACGACCTGGGCGCAAAATAGAATTGCATTTGCCTTCCGCCCGTCACATTGTTGCCGGCGTCATGCTTATCAGTAAAAAGATCAACGACGCGATCAACCAGCAAATCGGAAACGAATTCGGTGCTTCGCTGCAATACGTAGCCATCGCCGCGCACTTCGACGCGGAAGCGCTGCCGCAGTTGGCCGCCCATTTCTACAAGCAGGCCGAGGAAGAGCGCGACCACGCCATGCGGTTCGTGAAGTTCCTCGTCGAGACCGACGGCGACGTGGTCATTCCCGCCGTCAAGGCCCCCCAGAACAAATTCGCCTCCGCGGAGGAAGCCGTACAACTGTCGCTCAACTGGGAGGTCGAGGTGACCCAGCAGATTCACAAGCTCGTCGATCTGGCCAAGAAGGAAGTCAATTACACCACGGACAATTTCCTGCAGTGGTTCGTCAAGGAGCAGTTGGAAGAAGTCTCGTCGATGGACAATCTTCTCAAGGTGATTCGTCGTGCGGGCGAAGACGGGCTGCTGCGCGTTGAGGAGTATCTGGCCCGCAAGGGTGGCCAAGCTTTGTCGCCCGAAGAAGACGCCACGTAGACGCGGCTGGTGGACGGTGGGATGGGCGCCGGGCCGCGGTGGCGCCGGAAGTGATGGCATGATGGTTCGAGAACAAATCGAATCCCGCGGGATTTTCGATGCCCGCGTGCTTGCGGCGATGCGCAAAGTCCCCCGTCACGAATTCGTGCCCGAACATCTGGCGGACGCGGCCTACGAAGATCATCCGCTGCCCATTGGTTACGGACAAACCATTTCCCAACCGTACATCGTCGCGTTGATGACGGAATTATTGCGCCTCACCCCCGGGGCAAAGGTGCTGGAGGTGGGCACCGGTTGCGGATATCAGACGGCGGTTCTCGCTGAAATTGCCGCGGAGGTATACTCGATGGAGATCATTGAGCCGCTGGCCAACGAATCGGCGGATCGTCTCCAACGACTCGGCTACAAGAATATCCAAATCAAACGCGGAGACGGCTATCTCGGCTGGCCCGAACACGCGCCGTTCGGTGCGATTATCGTGACCGCCGGCGCCGAGCACATCCCGCCACCTTTGGTGCAGCAGCTCAAAACCGGTGGCCGCATGGTCATCCCTGTCGGCGAACCGCATGCCGAGCAAGCGCTTCTGCTGGTGCAGAAAGGCTCCAACGGCGAAGTCATCACCCGCAACGTATCGGCGGTTTTGTTTGTGCCGTTGACACGGGAACCGGCGAAGTGATAGGTTCGATTTCTCCGTGGGGCGCTTTTACGGAAGGTCAGGGCCATTTTTCCATTCCTCGCAGCTCAATCAGAGGTTCAGTGGGTTTCGCGCAGTTGTCATGGACGCCAAAGTGCTTATGAAAAAGGAGTTGGCCTTCTTCGCGGGATGCATTCTGTTCGGAATCACCGTCTTGCCTGGACTTTTTGTCGTTGTAGTGGTGCTCTTGAGAGAGAGCCGTGTCATTCTTGGGCCGGAGACCTATCCTTCCGTTCGTGATATCCCTTGGTTTTACAAGTCGATGTTTGTCTATCCGGTCTTCCGTACGAATCTTTTGATTTTCGGCTTGTTCCCCTATGTGGTTACGCAGATCGTTCGTGGCATATCATCGGTCTGTAGACGCGTATTGGCGCACAGCTAACTATTGGCTTCAGTAAGCGAGGTCTTAGCCGCCGCGGCAACCCTCGGAAATGCAAACCGCACGGTTCGTAAGTCATCCAAAGCGGAGAGGCGACAAAGCTTCTTCCGCGTTACTTCACAAGGTCTGGCAACCTTGACACAACACGAAGGCAGTGATACCAGATAGTCAACAATGCTGACGCACGTGACACAGACCGGTTACCGCAGGGTATCACGAATGATGATGCCGAGGGGCCGGTCTGTCGCGAGATCCGACAACATGCGTTGTTGATCGATTCTCGCCACGGATTCCACCCGGCCCAAGAGTGTTACTCACCTTGGGCCTTTTTGTTTTCCGGAACCGGGAGATTCCCATGAACCACAAAATATATGTCACGACCACCATTCCCTATGTGAATGCGCGGCCGCACCTCGGCTTCGCACTCGAACTCGTGCAGGCGGACGCCTGGGCGCGGTATCAGCGGCTGCGGGGACGCGACGTGCGTTTGCAGACGGGCACCGATGAGAATGCGTTCAAGAACGTGCTGGCGGCACGCGAACACGGCGTGCCCACGCGACAGTGGGTCGACGATCACTCGCAGGCGTTTCGGGAGTTGTGCGTGACATTGGACATTGGGGTGGACGATTTCATCCGCACCACCGAGCCCCGACACCGGCGTGGCGTCAAACTGTTGTGGCAACAGCTTCGGGCGGGGGACGTTTATCGGGGACGGTACAACGGATTGTATTGCGACGGGTGCGAGGATTTTCTCACGGAGAAGGACCTGGTGGACGGCTGTTGTCCGGACCACGGGGTTCCGCCTGCCGCGTGCGAAGAGGACAACTATTTTTTTCGCCTCCAATCGTATCAGGGACAACTCGAGCAGATCATCGAATCGGACCGCCTCCGCATCATTCCCGCCAAGCGCAAGAACGAAGTCTCGGCGTTTGTGCGGCGCGGGTTGCAGGACATCTGCATCTCGCGGAACGCCAGCCGGTCGGACGGCTGGGGAATCGCCGTGCCCGGGGATTCGTCGCAAGTGATCTACGTGTGGATCGACGCGCTTGTAAACTACATCACCGGACCTGGATTCGGAACGCAGGAATGCTGGCGCGACTGGTGGAATGAGGATGTGCGCAAGATCCATTTCATCGGGAAGAACGTCTGGAAGTTCCACGCCGTGTACTGGCCGGCGCTGCTGCTGTCGGCGGGGCTTCCGTTGCCCGACGAGATCGTGGTGCACGGTTTCCTGACGGAACACGGTCGCAAGATCAGCAAATCGCGGGGCACCGATGCCGACCCCGTCCGGTTCGTGGACCAGTATGGCGCCGACGCACTGCGCTATTACCTGTTGCGGGCCGTTTCCCCCTTCGACGACGGTGATTTCTCTGCGGAGCGATTGCATCAACTCTACCATGCGGATCTGGCCAACGGCCTGGGCAATCTAGTGTGCCGCGTGACCACACTGGCCCAGCGGATCAACTACGACGGGTTTGATCCGGCGTCTCCACCGGCCGTCCCGGAAAGGTTTCAGGAAGCACTCGACACATACAGGACGGACATTGCGTTGCAAGCAATCTGGTCGGTCGTGAACCGGCTGAATCGGGAGATTGATCAGACGCGCCCGTGGGAATTGTTCAAGTGCCAGGAAACGGGGCCGTTGCGCGGTCTCCTGGCTGGCTGGTTGAGTGACATCCATCGCGTGGCCTATTGGGTCGCGCCATTCCTGCCGGCGACCAGTAAAAAGTTGCTGTCGTTGCTGCGACAGCGTCCACTAGCGGCAGCGCCACCGCTGTTTCCCCGGGTTGGCAGGTAAGGTTGTCGCGCGATTCACCGGCCTTGACTCGGGGTGCCCTTTTGCACTTCCCCTGCGGTTCCATCAGAGGTCTAATGAGCGGCGACTGGCCGAGGGAATTCCGGTGGCCATTGGGGGTTGGCGTTTGACAAGCCAGTAAGGGGTTTCGCCTCGCAGGAGACATGGATTGTGACGAAAAGTCCGGTGGCATAATGAAGAAGGCGTGGACATTACTGGCCGCGGTGTGCGTGCTGGTAATTGGGGTCTACGCATACATGGCCCAGTCGGGCTTGTTGGAATTGCTGAGTCCGAGTGCGGCGGACACGTACTACAATTTGTTGGTGCGGGGTTTTCGTACCGGGCAACTCAGTTTGCAAAAAGAGGTGCCACCCGGGCTCGCGCAACTTGCCGATCCCTACGATGCGACGGCCAACGCGCCGTATCGGCTCATGCCATACCGTCTGCACGACCTGAGCTACTACAACGGGCGGCTTTATCTGTACCACGGAGTTACGCCGGCGTTGATTCTGTTCTGGCCATTCGTCGCGGTGACCGGCCGGTACCTGTTTCATCGCCAGGCCGTGGCGATCTTTTGTGCGGTCGGCTTTCTGGCCAGCGTGGGGCTGCTGGGCGCATTATGGCGACGCTACTTTGCCGAAGTGAGCGTTTGGGTGGTCGCGGCCTGTGCGTTGGCGCTCGGATTGACGACCGGCACGCCGGTGCTGTTGTCGCAGGCTGATGTGTACCAGGTGCCGATTTGTTGCGGGTATATGCTGATCATGCTCGCATTGGCGGCAATTTGGTGCGCGTTACACGAGTCCCGAAAGCGTTCGGGATGGCTGGTGGCGGCGAGCGTCGCTTACGGGCTGGCGGTGGGCGCGCGGCCCTCGCTGCTGTTCGGCGCGGTCATCCTGTTGGTGCCGGTGATTCAAGCGTGGCGTGGTGGGCAGAGTCGGATGTGGGCGCGGCTGGTGGCAGCGACAGTCCCGATCATGCTCATCGGGTTGGGGCTGATGCTCTACAATGTGCTGCGATTCGGGAGTCCGTTTGAATTCGGCGTGCGTTACCTGCTGGCCGGGGACAGTCACCCGGCCTCCATACAAGGCTTCAACCCGCATTACCTCTTGTTCAATCTCCGCCTCTATTTCCTCAAGTCGGTAAGCTGGAGTGGTCGGTGTCCGTTCGTGGGAAAAATGGTGGTGCCGCCCGTGCCGCCGGGTCATGGCAACGTCGAAGCACCCTTCGGCATCCTGGCGAACGTTCCCGTGGCGTGGCTGGCGCTGGCCGTGCCGCTGGCGTGGCGGAGCCAATCGGTGAAGGACGGCTCACTCTTTCGCTGGTTTGTGGCGACGGTGGCACTACTATTCTGGACCAGCGTCCTGACCGTTGGCCTGTTCTATTATACCTCTGTTCGTTATGAAGTGGAGTTCCTGCCGGCGCTGTTGCTGCTGGCCGTGACGGGCATCCTCGGGCTGGAACAGGCGCTGGCCCCGACCTCGGAGTCGGGGCTGGCGAACCGTACAACCTGGCGGTGGGCGACGCGCTCGGTTTGGGGCGTGCTGCTGTGCTCTTCAGTGGCGTTCAACCTTTTGGCAAGTGTCGAGCACCACGCGGAGGCGCACCATATCCAGGGTGTTACGTTGTTCCAGGAGGGCAAAGTTTCCGAGGCGATCCAACAGTACGAGCAAGCGCTGCGTCTCTACCCCGACTACCCCAAGGCACACCTCAACCTGGGGATCGCCCTGGAGCAGACGGGCCGGGGGCCGGAAGCGATCGCACAATACGAGGAAGCGTTACGTCTCAACCCCGACTATGCCAAGGCCCACTACAATCTGGCGGTCGCCCTGGAACGCGCGGGCAGGATCCAGGACGCCATCCAGCACTACGAACAAGCTTCCGACATTGCCGATGCGAAACATGCGCTTGCACGGCTGCACGCTGGCCAGTAGGCCCCGTCCGGATGGCAACGGCGGTTACAACCCCGAGTCGAGGACGGTGCGGACGAGTTGATTGAGGGAGTCCATGTTGTAGGGCTTTTGGAGGTAGCCGAGGCAGCCATGGCGCAACATCCGGCGTCCTTCCCGGTCGTGGCTGTAGCCGCTGGAGACGATGACCCGCACGCCGGGATCGATCTCCTTCATGCGCGCGAATAACTCCGGCCCGCCGAGGCACGGCATCGCCATGTCGGCGATCACCAGATCAATTTCGTCCTGGCGTTGGCGGAACGTCGATAGCGCCGTGGCACCATCGGGCGCGGTCAGCACCGTGTAGCCTTTCGATTCGAGTCCCAATTGGGCCATGTCGCGGATTATTTCCTCATCCTCGGCCAGGAGGATGCACTCGTTGCCGCCGCGAGCTGTTGTTTCCGGTTGGGACGGCGACGCCGCAAGCGCTTTCCGGGACGCGGGCAGAAAAATTTCAAACATGGTTCCCTGTCGCGGTTGGGATTCCACGTGGATCTCGCCCCCGAAACTCTTGACGATGTTCATCACCAGCGACAAACCCAGGCCGGTGCCCCGGCCGGCCTGCTTGGTGGTAAAGAACGGCTCGAACATGCGAGCGAGCGTGGCCGCGTCCATGCCACAACCCGTGTCGCGAAACGCGAGCAGCACGTAGTCGCCATCGGGCAGGGACACAGCGGGGCGGAACGGGTTGGCCCCGTCCAGAAGAACGTTGCAGGTGGTGATCGTGAGGATGCCGCCGTCGGGCATCGCGTCGCGGGCATTGACGGCGATGTTGAGGAACACCTGTTCGAGTTGGGACGGATCGACTTCGACCGTATGCAGGGTCTTGGCGAACTGGCGCTGGATGAGGATGGACTTGTCGAGGCTGCGGTCGAGCATTTTGAGCGTCTGCTCGATGCAGTCGTTGGGATTGACGACGGTCAGATGTGGGCTCTCCCGCCGCGCGAACGACAGCAATTGTTTCGTCAACGCGGCGCCACGGTGGGCACTGGCTTCCGTCGCTTCCAGGTAGCGGTAGGTGGGGCTGGACCGTTCGGTCTGTTGCTTGACGTAGCTGGCGCAAGCCAGAATGGCCGCGAGCACGTTGTTGAAATCGTGGGCAATCCCGGCGGCGAGGGCGCCGATGGACTCGATCTTTTGCACCTGCACGAGGTCGCGGTACAACTCCTCGGCTTGCACGGCGCCGGCCACGATATTGGCGACGGTTTGCATCTCGGCCATCAGCGACGGCGAAATATTCCGGGGGTTGCGGTAGAAGAAGCCGAGGAGGCCGACGATTTCGTTGCGGCAGACAACGGGGTTGAGGACGGCGCAAGCCACGCGCTCCCGCTCGCACAATCTGGCGAGAGCCGGCGGCGATTGTTGCGCCACGTTGGTAATGACGAGCGGCTCGACGTCCGGGGCCGATTGTTCGAACGTGGGGAACGTCCAGTGCGCCGCCTCCAACTGCTCGAGTTTGTGGGCCGTAAACCCGAAGGCTCCCTTGAGGAGGAATCGGGGTTGTCCGTTCGTTTCGGTCAACCAGGCGGTTACCGCGTCGGCTTCAAAGAGTTGCGCGATGTTTTCCAGTACGTCCGTCGAGATTCGGGCGACGTCGAGTTTGTCGATCAAGGCGCGCGAGATTTGGTTCAACGTGGATTGTCGCTGAAAGGCGAGGCGTTGGGACAACTCGATTTCCTGGGCGCGAGAGGCTTCGAGGGTTGCCTGATTTTTCTGGACGCGCTGGACGTACAGGTAGGTTTCCGCGGCGGCCAGCGATACGAGCAACAGGGAGGCACTGCTCAGCGGGAGACTGACCTGGACCCAGGAATCACTGTCGTTGTCGAGCCGGCCGATGAGCATGTAGGACAACGTGATCACCAGCGCCATCCCGTAGAGTCGCGCGCGCGGTGACCATTCCCCAACGTACGTCTTGGTAACGTTTGGTTGCGCCATGAGGAGGCCTCACCGTAGACACGACAGAGTTGAGCAAGGAATATGCCGCTTCTGAGAATTGAGAAAAGAGCTCCAATCGTGCGCACACACGTCGAGATTTCCTCAACTTCGAATGGTGTCGGCAACACGATGGTGCGAAACGGCATTCCGGCTTGGGCCATTTTTGTGCGGATCGACGACGGCGATTTTCGGGTTGCGCGGCATGGCGGATGCCAGTATGTACTGAGTTGGCCAAGGACAGACGCATTCTTTCATGAAACGCAAGACGCGATTGTGGCTCCGGTTCATTTTGCTGGGGTTGTTGGTGGGCGGCGTGTATCTCGTGATGCGCGGCTACGAGCGGGAGCTCGTCTACGCGCCCACCTCGTTCATCAAGAAGACGCCCCGTGACGCCGGGATGCCCTTCGACAGCATCGCACTCGAGTCGGACGACGGTGTCACCATCCAGGGCTGGTTCATCCCCGCCCAGTCGCCGGACCAGCCTTCGGCTACCGATGCCGTGTCCCGAACGCTTCTGTTCTTCCATGGTCGCGCGGGGAACATGAGCGACAGCCTGGAGAAAATCCATCTCTTCCATGACATGGGACTCGACGTGTTTGCCATCGATTATCACGGCTACGGCGCCAGCGGCGGCGCTCCCAGCGAGAGGGCATTGACCGGTGATGCGCTGGCTGCGTACTTCTACCTTGTTGGCAAACGCCACGTGAAACTCGAGCGGCTGTATATCGGTGGCGAAGACCTGGGCGCGGCAGTGGCCATCGATCTGGCCACGCGGGTGGCGCCAGCGGGGTTAATTACGGAGGGGGCGAATGCGTCGATCCTCCAGAAGATCGAGGATGACTGGCCGTTGATCCCCTGGCAGTACCTGTTGCTGAACCAATTCGATTCCATCAACAAAATCGGCGACGTGCACGTCCCGGTCCTGATGTTCCACAGCAGCGACGATGAACTGGTGCCGTTCAATGACTCCCGACGGCTCTACGTTCTGGCACATGAACCCAAGCAACTCGTGGAGATTCATGGTTCGCACCGGGACGCATTCGTCAAATCGTTCGATACGTACTACGACAAGATCGACCAGTTCGTGCGTGGAGAGTTCAAGGACAAGTCGGCGGAAGTACTTTCTTCAACACAAACCAACGCGGCGGCGTCCAAAGAACCGACACCATGATCCGGGCGCTGTCGCTTTTTCTGTTCTGCCTGCTTGGCGTGTTGCGTCCCGCGTTCGCCGTGGATACGTTGCGGCCCGAACAGCTCCAACCGGGGATGAAAGGGTATGGCCTGTCGGTGTTCCAGGGCACCAAACCCGAACACTTTGAGGTCGAAATCATCGGCGTGTTAAAAAACGTCATGCCCAAGCAGGACATGATTCTGATCCGCATGAGCGGGGCGGGCCTCGAGAAACACAAGGTCATCGCCGGCATGAGCGGCAGCCCGATTTACATCAACGACAAGCTGATTGGGGCGCTGGCGTATGGCTGGACGTTTGAGAATGAGCCGCTCGCCGGCGTTACGCCAATCCATAACATGCTGGCCCAATTGACGAGGCCGTTCGTGCCGCCGTCAACAGTCATGACCTCGGTCTCGCTCGGCCGCTCGTCGTCGACACCGCAGATGTTCGCGCCGCCGAACGGGCCGTTTTCCCGTGACGCGGGCGATTTCGATACGCCGCATCCGTTGCTCACACCGCTGTCGTTTGGCGGCTTCAGTGCGCGCGTGATCGAGCGGTTCGGTTCGAGATTCACCGGCTTCGGCATGATGCCGGTCGTGGCAGGTGGTGCCGGGAGTGGGGCACTGCCGCGTCGGAGCGGCGACATCGAGCCCGGCGGGGCCATCGGAGTGCAGTTGATGCGTGGCGATTTGAACATGACCGCGGTGGGCACAGCCACGTACATCGAGAAAAACCGGGTCCTGGCATTTGGCCACCCGTTTTTTCAAGGCGGATCGGTGCAGGCGCCGGCGGTGCTGGCCGAGGTGCACACCATCATGTCGAGCCTGGAACGATCGTTCAAGCTGGTCACGCCAATCGCCGAGATCGGGGCGATGGTGGGCGATTGGGAGAGCTGCATCGTGGCGGACACGAAGACGCAGGCCCAAATGATCCCGCTTACCATCGACGCGGTGAACCATGACACCGGTCAAGCGGAACATTACGACGTGGAGATCATGGACAATCAGGCGTTCACAGCGCGACTGGTGGTCGTGGGGGTTGCGCAGGCGGTTAGCGCGGCGTCCGGTTCGTCGCAGGACACGACGGCGCAGATTTCCGTGAGCGCCGAACTGGGGCCGACGAAAAGCGGCGGGTCGCCGCGGACCGTGGCCGTGACCGATACATTTTTTAATGTGGGGGGCGGACTCCTCGACATGGAAGCGCTGATGCCGCTGGTGGCGATGGTCAATACGCCCTACGGCAGCCCGACCGTCAAGCGTCTTGCGGTGAAGGTGGACGCGACGCTCCGCCGTCAGACCGCCGAGATCAAGCGAGTCTACTTCAATAAATCGGAAGTCGAGCGCGGTGAAACCGTGCCGCTGGCCGTCGTGCTGAAACCGTTCGGCCAGCCGGAGGTAACAAAGACGATTCGCATCCAGGTACCGGCGGCTACCGACACGATGCATTCCCTTGCGATCACCGTAGTGGCGGGAGACGCTGCGCCGACGGACGCCGCTACGCCGGACAGCCTGGATGACTACCTCGACGTGATCCAGAAAGGGCATCACAATACAGACCTGGTCGCGTTGATGCCGACATCGAGCCAGGGAATGCAGTACCGCGGCAAGCTATTGAAGAGTCTCCCGGCGAGCGTCGTCAGCATCTTGGAAGACTCGAGCAGCGGCGGTGTGACGCCTGCGGCCGACCTCCAGCAACTGGTGGAACCGACCGATTGGGTGCTCAGCGGTCAAGCCACTGTCCGTGTCCCGATTCGACAGGAATAATCGCGCATGAGAATATCAACCCTGGTCCTGCTGTCATCCGTTCTTCTTTACACCTCGTCCTTTGCCGTCAAGACCGAACGGTGGGAATTGAAGTCGCCGGAGGATTTCATGACCGGCAAGCGGCAGCGGCTCGTGGTCACGAGTGACGGCCAGTTGCGGTTGGGGTACGACGCCACGAAGGTCGGCGAATTCGCCAAGGAGATCTGGTGTTCCGCGGTCGATCGCGACGGGACGATTTACTTCGGCACGGGTTCGCCAGCGGATGTGTATGCGCTCGGCAAGGATGGCCGAACGACCAAGCTTCTGGAAGCAGACTCGATTGCCGTGACCGCACTCACGCTGGATTCGCGCGGCAACCTGTATGCCGCCACGATGCCCGACGGCAAAATCTATAAAATCTCCACGAGCAACAAGACCGCAGGCACGAAACCCGATGAGGCCTATTGCCGGCTGCGGGCGCCGTACATTTGGTCGCTGATCGCCGACAAGAAAGACCAGATTTTTGCGGGCACAGGCCCTGACGGAAAAGTGTTTCATGTGAGCCCGGATGGGAAGGTCGAGGAATGGTTTGCCGCGGAAGACTCCAACATCCTCTGCCTGGCGCTGGATGCCAATGGCGCGTTGTTGGCGGGCGGGAGCGACCGCGGGCTGCTGTTCCGGATCACGGAGAAGGGGAAGGGCGTCGTGCTTCATGAGTTTGCCGAGGATGAGGTGAAGGCGCTCGCGGTGAACGGGGACGACGTCTACATCGGCGTGAACAAGCAACGGGTCAAACGGCCGCGGGGCGTGGCCGCCCGTCGTCCGAGCGCGGCCGAGTTTGAGGACCTGACGCAACGGTTGACGGGGCAGTTTGGAGCGGCGGTGACCGCCGAGACGGCCGGGCCGGGCCGCGAGACGCCGCCCGAGGCGCGACTGGCGAACCTGCTGGCCGGCACGCTGTACGTGCAGCATGCGGATGGGCGCGTCGACCGACTGGCGAATTGGAGCGATGAATCGATCCTGGACGTGAAGGTCGATGGCGACGGCATGGTGCTGGCGGGGATGTCCGGCAAAGGCCGCGTGTACCGCGTGCGGAACGACCAGAACTGGGAGTTATTGTTTGCATTCGAGGAACAGCAGGCGCTGACGCTCGCGCTGCGGGACGGAAAGCTGGCGTTTGTCGGCACCGGCAACATTGGGAACGGATACGGCATCGACCCGCAGAAGGGGCGGGACGGCAACTTTACCAGCGAGGTGCGCGACTGCCGGTTCCTGACGACATGGGGCAATCTGTTTTGGATGGGCAGCGGGGCCATTTCGGTCTCGACGCGCACGGGCAACACGGCGTTGCCCGACACGACGTGGTCGGATTGGTCGGGAACATTGACGAATTCGCCTGCGAAAGTGGCCAGCCCGCGGGCGCGGTTTATCCAGGTGCGCGTCCAGCTCGCCGCGGCTTCCGAACCTGTACTGAAATCTTTGAGCCTGTATTACCAGATGCAGAACCAGAAGCCCGAGGTCTTGTTCGTCGAAATTGGGGAAAAATCGAAACCAGCGCCGGAGAAACCGAAGAGCGAGCCGTCGGCAGAGCAGAAACCCGGCGAAGGTGAAAGCGGCTCGGGTCCGAGCGTGACAAGCGATTCCGAGTCGACGCCCAAGACGGAGGACGCCCGCCCGAAACCGGCGAACCCGGTGAAGGAAATCCATTGGCGGGCCACCGACAAGGACGGGGACTCGCTGGTGTATCGGCTGTATTACCAGGCCGACGGCGACGGCGCGTGGGTGCCGGCGTTTCTGGACAAGCCGCTTCACAAGACCGAATACTCGTGGGACACGGATTCCATTCCCGATGGTTGGTATCGAATCAAGGTGGTCGCCAGCGATGAGGAATCGAATCCCGTGGGCGAAGCGCTCACGGACGAGAAGATCAGCGACCTTGTCAAGGTGGACAACACACGCCCGCAAGTGCTGGAACTTTCGTATGATGCGGTGGGTGGGATTCTCAAGGGCACTGCGCGCGACAACCTGAGCCTGATCCGGTATCTCGAATATTCCGTTGATGGCGGGGAATGGAAATACTTTGCCCCGAAGGACGGCGTGTTTGACAGCCGCGAGGAAGCGTTTGAGGTCAAAATCGGGCCGCTGGCGGCCGGGCCGCACTTCATTGCCGTCCGCGCCACCGATGAAGAAGGCAATGTCGGCGTCGAACGATTCACGGGCGGGAAGCGGTAGGGGCGCCGCGTGAGGGCACGCGGCCTACAACGGCAGGCAAGGTCGCATGATACGGCTGGAAAACATCAGCGTGGAGTTTCGGCTCAAGAGCGAGCGCGTGCAGGCGCTGCGTGATGTCTCGATGCACATCCGCGAGGGCGGTTTTGAGGCGATCATGGGGCCGAGCGGTTCGGGCAAGACAACACTGATCCAACTGGTCGCGGGACTGCTCACGCCGACGGCGGGCGAGGTGATCGTGTCGGGCGAACACCTGAGCGCAATGGACGACGACAAGATTTCGGCGTTTCGCAACCGCACCATCGGGTTCGTGTTTCAGTTTTTCAACCTGCCGAGTTACTACAACGCTGTGGACAACACGGCGCTGCCGTTGGTATTCGCGGGTGTGGATGAACGGCATCGTCGGGAGCGCGCCCGGACGTTGCTGGCGGAGTTTGGATTGGGGGAGCGGCTGGACCACAAGCCCGACCAGCTCTCGGGCGGCGAGGCGCAACGCGTGGCGATTGCCCGCGCGTTGATCAACAATCCCAAGATCATCCTGGCGGACGAACCGACCGGCAACCTCGACCGCGACACCGGGACGCACGTAATGGAACTGCTCCAGCGCATCAACTGCGAGCGCGGCGTGACGGTACTGATGGTCACGCATGACGAGAAAGCCGCGGCGTTTGCGCAACGCGTGATCCGCATCGAGAAGGGGCAGGTGGCATGAGGAAATCCACCCTCACCCTGACCCGCCTTCGCCGAACGGCAGGCTACGGCGGGCATGCCCTCTCCCCTCAAGGGAGAGGGGACGCGAATCCGATTCACGGACGGGTGTCTACCGCGAAGATGTTTCGCGGCTACAACTATCTCGTGGAGGTGACCACGCCATGATTCGGCGGCGGGACTATTTGCGGTTGACCACGCAGAAGCTGGGGCTGCGGAAGAAGCGGGCAGCGTTCGCCATCATTTCCGTCGCGCTGGGGGTGGTGGTGGTCGTGACGGTGAATTCGTTGGTGGCGGGGGTGCGCGACGTGGCGATCAAGACGATTTGGACGGAGGAAATTGATCCCGACATGATCCGCGTCTATACGGGCGAGAACCCGTATGAATTCGTCATGACCGCCGACGAACAGAAGCAGAAGGCGAAGAAGCGGATGCAGTTTTTGACCGAGTCCGTGTTCGACGAGATTCGGGGCTGGTCGGGCGTGGAGGCGGCGGACCGGCCCGTGGTGGTGCAACCCGTGAGCGTGAGTTCCCTCGACAAACGGCCGCGAGGCATTGGCGAACTCCAGGGCGTGCCCGAAGCGCTGCTGTTGCGATACGTGACCAACCGCGCGTTGGTGACGGGCGTGACCAACGCCATCCCGGTAGTGGTCGGGGAACGCGAGGTGAAGCTGCGGTTCGATGAGAAGCGCGGCAAATTGGAGGAGGACCCGAACGGCGAGAAGGCGTGGCTCGGGCGGGACGTGACCATCGTGCTCGGCGACAACTACGCGCGTGTGCCGCGGTTCAATTACGATTACGGGAAACGCGAATACAAACCTCTGGGCGACGACGAGGTCACGTCGCAACGCGATTCGTTGGAACGCGGCTACCGCGGGATCTACGACATGACCATTTTCAACACCACGCTCAACCTGAAGGGGCAGGTGGTCGGTTTTTGTCCTGGCAACAAGGTGCTGATACCGTCGGACGCGGCGGAGTTGTGCGAGAAATGGATCGACCAGCGGAACCGGCTGGCGGCGCGCAATCCTCCGCGGGCGGTGGACGAGGTGGTCTACGGGCAGCAGGGTCGGCGCGAGCCGAAGCCGGGCGAATATGCGGAAGGTCTGGTGTTGGTGAAGCACGGGGCTGATATTGAGGCGATTGCCAAGCGGATTGAAGACATGGGGTTTACGGTGGCGACGCGCGCGCGGACGTTTGAGAACCAGGCGGAGGCGTTCGACAGCACGGTCCATGTGGTCAAGCAGGTTGCGTTCGCGCTGGGCGGATTGATTCTGGGGCTGGCGTGCGCGTTGGTGTGGAGCACCACGTCGAAAACGGTGTCCGACAGCCGTGTGGATATCGGACTGTTTCGCGCGCTCGGGGCGACGAAACGGGACATCCGCCGGTTGTTTTTGGGCGAAGCGATGTTGCAGGGCGTGCTCGGGACAATCGTCGGGATGGTGCTGGGCTGGGTGCTAGCCATCGGCATCAGCCATTGGGTGATCGGGTTCGCGCGGCGGTCGGTGTTCGATCCCGAAGAAGCGCTGCTGATTCCCGACTCGATTTTCTCCATCAACCTGGAGTTTTGTTTGATGCTGATCGTCGGCGCGGCGGCGGTGTCGCTGCTGGCGGGTCTGTTGCCTGCGAATCGAGCGGCGAATGTGGATCCGGTGAAGGCGTTGAAGAGGGAATGACAAAGTAGGCTCGGTTTACCGGCAATCCCGTTGGCTTTCGGATTGCGACGGACGTTCCTAGCGTGATACAAGGTCGGTATGAACCGGCGGCTGTTCGGCGACGCCCTCAAGTGGCTGGGGGGTGCGGCTTGCCGGGAGGCTTGCCCAAACGACCCGATTCACGGCGACAGGGCGCCGTCGCTACAGCAGGAGACGGCGTTTCGCTTGAGACCCGTTCGCTGGACTCAGGGCAGGCAGGGTACGGCAGGCTGAAGGGAAAAGAGGGGTGCGTGAAAACGCGCTTTCTGCAAAACGAAGCCAATGTTTTCGAGGCGCTGCGAAGTTGCAACGAATTTATTTGCTGAGACTTATGGGCCTAATTCATATCCGGACGTGATTGGCTTCGTTTTGTCGGAAATGGCTTCGTTTGGGTTCGTTCTAACGCATCGGACGCGGTTTTACACGCGGATGGGGAGGAGAACGGAGGGGTTAACTCGCGCGGGGGCGGGCGACGGGGTGGTTTAGGCGAAAGCTCAGGTTTAGACGGCGGCATCGGCGGTTTCGCCGGTGCGGATACGGACAGCTTCCTCGACCGTCATCACGAAAATCTTGCCGTCACCGATTTTGCCCGTGCGGGCGGCTTCGATAATGGCGTCGACGGCATCGTCGACCTTGTCCTCGTGCAAGACGAGTTCGATTTTGATTTTCGGGAGGAAGTCGACCGAGTACTCGCTGGCGCGGTAGATTTCGGTCTGGCCCTTCTGGCGACCGAAGCCTTTGACCTCGGTCACGGTCATGCCGACGATGCCGAAATCGGCCAGGGCTTCTTTGACTTCGGGGAGCTTGAACGGTTTGATGATGGCTTCAATTTTTTTCATGTTCGTACTCTTGTCGAGAAGTCAACCGCGATACGCTGGAGGAGAATCCGCCGGTATGAGGACTGGTGATATGGAAATCCGGATAGCCGATCAGTCCCGTTTCAGAAATATCCAGGCCTTCCAGCTCGACTTCCGGCGGGACGCGCATCGGAATGAACCAGTCGAGAGTTTTGAGGAAAACCCAGGAGACGCCGCCGGCCCACAAGACCAGGACGAAAGCGCCGAGGATTTGCGCGCCGAGTTGGCCCCACCCGCCGTGCAGGCAACCGGTCACCGAATTGCCATTGGCGAAAATGCCCACGGCCAGCACGCCCCACAATCCACCGACACCGTGGACGGAGATTGCGCCGACGGGGTCGTCGATGCGCCGCTTGTCGAGGATCTGGACGGACACGCACCCCAGCAAACTGGCGATGACGCTGATGATCACGGCGGCGACCGGGCTGATGTAGGCCGCCCCGGCCGAGCTGGCCACCAATCCCGCCAGCAGTCCATTGATGGTGATGGTGGGGTCGGGTTTGCGGGTGGTCATGATCATGAATGTCGCGGCGGTGATGCCGCCGCTGGCGCCGGCCAGAATGGTGACGGTGGCGATGGATGCGGCCGACTCCGGCGCGCCGACCATATTGAATCCCAACCATCCGACGATGAGCAAGAAAGACCCGAGGAGCGTCAGCGGGATGTTGTGCGCGGGTATCGGGATCAACCCGCCGTCGCGGTTGTAACGGCCAATTCGCGGGCCCAAGATTGATGCCCCCGCCAGTGCAAAGAGACCGGCCAGGGCGTGGACGACGCCGGAGCCTGCAAAATCCACAAACCCCAACCGCGCCAACCATCCTCCGCCCCACGTCCAGCCGGCGAAAAACGGGAACAGCACCAAGGAGATAAACAAGGCCGAGACATAGAAATTCTTGAGACTCCAACGTTCAGCCAAGGCTCCAATCGGGATACTGACGGCCACACACAAGGTTGACGTCTGCCAAAAGAACGATGAAACACTGCCCGAGTTGGTGTCCGAATGGCTGAGGAAAAAACCGCTTCCGCCATGGACAATCGCGAAGCCTCCGGCCCAGAAGGCGACCACGGCGATGGCGCACCCGAAGAACGTCATGAAGGTCGTATGCGAGGCATTCTTGGCGCGGGTGAGGCCGGTCGCCAGCATTGCCAAACCGGCCGGCATGAGCCAGATCAAGGCCCCGGCGAGCAATTGCCAGGCGGCGGTTGCCGACGGAGTGGGCAGCGATAGTGACGGGGAGTCTGCGGCGCGCGCAAGCGGCCCTGGCAGCACGCCGGAGAGCGCCACTGCCAGGGCCACCATGCCCAAGGGTTTGTTGCCAACATAGATTTTAAGCCACATACCCTTTGCGAATTCCCTTCGCTCACATCATCAGAACAGGTACGCGACCCCCGCGCCGAGCGTGAACTGGTCCTTGATGCCGTTGTAGACGTCCTTGTCCGAGTGATCCCAGCGGAATTCAGGACGGAACTGGAAGTTATCCACCGGTTTCAAGTTCAAGGTCACCGTTGAACTGTAGAGTTCGGGAGTGGCACCCACAGCCAACGGGTCACTTGTGCCCAGTACCGCCGCCACCCGCGAGCCGTTTCTGTCCTTGAGATAATCCTGACGGAAGGCCAGTTCGATCTTGTCCGTGAAGTCATAAATCAACCACACCCCGGCAGCATACCACTCTGCATTGGCCTGCGTGGTGCCGTCGGAGAGGAAGGCGTTTTCTTCATGACCGTAATCGAACTGGGCATCCGCACTGAACTTGTCCGTGATCTTGCGGGTGGCGACCAGCTCGACGCCATCGCGCCAGTTCGCCGTTACGCCAGCCTGTTCCGGACCGCCGTAACCCAGCACGGCAAAGGTGGTATTGGAATCCATCGCATATCCGATACGGCCCATATACGACAACCCGTTGTTGTTGTCGGGCAATTGATCCCAGCCATTGAAGACCACGAATTCGGTATCGATCTTGTCATTCCACTGATAGGCCAACTGGACGCCGGTCTGCGTGAAGTTCTCCACGTAGAGGAATTGGTTTCCTTCCGAGAAGTTCGGGTTCGACACCTGCTCGATGACTTCCACGCCCATCAGGGTCACCGTCTTGCCGATGATCACCTTCAGGCCATTGCCGATCGGAACGTTGACATCGATAAACGCCTGCTCCAGGTCACCATCATTCCCGAGGTTGAAGCCCGAAGAGTGAATGATGCTCGCATCCTCACCAAAGATCAGGTCTGCACGGTAGCCGACGACCCAGTTGGTCGGGTTGTAGGAGATGGGTTTCTCCAAGGCCAACTTGAAGTCGTCCACGTCGAACTGGTTGGCATGCGTGTCAAACGTGCGGCCGACGACCGTGCGTGTGCCGTGCGTGTTGTTGAAGTCGTAGAGGTAGGAAGCCTCCATGAAGCCACTGATCTCGGTCTGGCCGAGGAAATCCAGCGACTTCTGCGGGATGTCCGATTTGGCGATGGCGACGTTTCCGGTGCCGGCTTCCAAGGCGGCAACGCGCTTTTCCAAGTCGGCCGTCTGTTTCTTTTGCTCGTCATACATTGCCTTGTAGTCTGGTGCTGCATCGTCGGCCTTGACCACAGGCACTCCTCTCATTGTCAGCACTGCCGCCGCCGCACACATCCATACGGCTCTCAGGTAATTGATCCTCACCTTCGTGTCCTCCGTTTATTTGGGTTTTATGTTGGTCTGGTACGACTTCGCATGGCGCTCCATCACCACGCCACGCATCTCTTATGAACCTGTCACGCGAGAGCCATCCATTCGAGTGGGCACGCACGTTGCCTTGCGGTCCACCCATTGTGGCACATCCTGAATGGCGGTCGACTGAGCCAATGGCGTCAACAACCCTACGCCTTCCGCAGCGTAGTCAATTCGTGCGACCTTGCCACGAAAATAATCAGCCCGTGACATCCTGCCCCTGTGCTGGCCGTAACGTTTGCTTGCCGCACACAGATCGACTGCCAAAATTCCTTTCGAGAGCCGCGATTCTCCACAGGAAACCGATGTCGCTGACAGCGTGCGTGAGACGGCTTTTGCCGAGATGGGGACGCACCTCGACCACACCGTTGCTGGATCCAAGTCTCGCATGGCCGAACGTGTTTGCAGGGCCTATGCCACGCAGCGGCAGCGAAGGTGCAACTGATTGTTTGACAAAGACTTGTGCGTTTTACCGTTCGTAGAAATTCGTTGTGTTGCAGCGTGCCCTTAGCCAACGTGGTCAAAACGCAACACGATGGAGGGGACAGACTAACATTCAACCCGCCATGGGCGGGCAAGCGTGCAACGCGAAATGTTCAACGTTCAAGGGAATGTGAAAACGGGAAGCCCCTCCGGACTCGGGACAGGCGGAAGAGCTGGGAGACGGGTGGAACGTCAGACTTTCTTGGAATCGGTTGCTTGGAGGTCTTGGAGAAAGCGGGCGAGGGACTTCTGGCAAGCACCATGGCTTTTCCAGTCACGGAAATCGCAGATGAAGTATTCGCGCACCTCGTGTGGTCAGGGCTGTTGCCTCACGGCCGTGCCTGGCCGGCGGGGCGGACGAGGCCCGTAGCGAAAGGGGAATTTCCCCGGAAACTGTTTGCGCAGTCTAACAATGTGGCCGTTCATGGAAGCACGCGTGAGCCCAAATTCCTGCGCCAACGCCGCCACCAGCGCCCCGGACTTCCAGCGCTTGCTGAGTCGGTTGACCGCCAGCAACCGCTTGGCCCGGCGCTGCCGCTGCCGGAGTTCGCGCGCGCGTTTTTCCTGCTCCCGGCGTTTGGCTCGGGCACGAGCGGCCCAAGCGCGGCGAACAACCCGGCTCGATGGGCAGCCCAGTTGCTGGCGGATTTGTCGAATCCGTTCGCGCGAAAGGCCATACTTTCGGGCCAGGACCACGTCCATGGTGGTCGGAAGTTCGCCTTCCAGGTTTTGGCGGGCCGCCCAGGAAATTTTTTTGGGAGTCGCCGGGCCTTGGTGCCGCAACACGCCGCGCTTCCGCAGGAACTCCACAACGTGGTCTACGGACAGCCGGAGCCGCCTCGCCGTTTCCGGCGTCGGCAAGCGTTGCCGCACATACAGGCGCAGGATGGCCGCTTTTTGTGGGACCGTGAATGGTTTCTTGTGGTTAGAGCATTTCATCGGGTTGTTTGGCGCGGGTGGTTTTTGGTTTCCTGGTTTGGCCGGCTTTGACCTCCGCAGCGGCGCGTTCCAGATTTAATTTCGGGAGGCATTCAAGGATTTGTTCGTCGGCGAGATCGACGGGAAAGCCGTAGGTGGCAGCAACGTCGTCGTCGAGTTGCTTGTGAGCGAGGCCGAGCCACGTCGGACGCTCGTTGTAGAGTTTCGTCAAGGTGTGGTCTTGCAGCTTCTTTGCGTAGTCAGCATCTTTCGGCTGCAAGCGTGAATAAGCCGACAATTCCTTGCCGGAGCAGCGGGACCGCTTTTCCTTGAATTGGGGCCAGGTCATAGGGTGGGGGCAGTGTGCCAAAGGTTGAGGCGGGAGAGAAGGGGGAAAGTGAGGAAAGTGGGGCCACGTGATGGCCGAAGGAGTTCGGCCAAACGTGGGCTTCGCCGGGGGCGCCGCGCCCTGCCGCTCGCATCGCGGCGAGGCGGGTGATCGTTTGCGGATGTTTTCACTCGATTTTCATATCGCTGTTAGATAGGCTGTGGTGCGTTATGAGAGTATTAGTATTCGGGGTGGTGGTTGGGTTGAGGATCGCGCCGCCGGCGCGTGCTCAGCTTCCGTCCTGGGCATCCTCGCGATCGAGGATTGCAATCAGTTGAATCTGTAAAGGGGTGTCAGACAGATGGCTCCTTTGGGATGTGTGGTCATTTGGAAGATTCATCCAAATGATCGTTGTTGTTCTCCGATATAAGGGACTGGGGGTCGCCAAAAAGGGCGTTTTTGCGAAACAAAACCAATTCTGTTGGCGGGTTGTTAAGCGCCAAGCGTTTCAGCCTCTGAGACTTAGCACGGTGAGCCTTGTAAAGAGGCATTGGCTTCGTTCCCCCAAAGCGAAGCCAAAATCGGGGTCAAATCCTAGTGCAAAGTCGCGGCAAGGCCCGGTTTTTGAGTCAACTGCCCGCACTGATTGCCCGTCGGGCTGTGGCGAAAGAAGGCCTACGGCGTTTCTGTCGAACATCGACGCTGCGATCAGCGGTGATGAGCCGGGTGAAGGAAGATCAATAGGAAAAAGAGTAATGCGAACACCAGGAGGAGCGCCAGGATGGACAGAATCGTCCTTCGATGCTTGTTCCAGCCGCGCTTCCACGGTGTGGGTGCCTGGAGCCGGTCCGCGCGGCCGGTCACGGTCACGGTATCCGGGTCATCGACATCGGTTTTCATCTCGGCGGCCGACCGGTAGCGGTTGGCCGGATCGCGCTCCATGGCGTGGAGAACGATTTCCTCGACCTCGGGCGGGATGGTCGGTTCGAACTGGCGTGGGGCGACGGGGTCGCCAACGAGACGGGCGTTCATGACGATGAGCGGGGTTTCGCCCTCGAACGGTGTATGGCCGGTCAACATCTCATAGAGGATGGCGCCAAGGCTGTAGATATCCGTGCGGGCATCGCCCCGTTTACCTTTGACCTGCTCGGGGGCCATGTAATCAGGCGTGCCGAGGGCCGGTGTGAAGCCGGTATACGTGATGCGGCGACCTTCGCTGCGGGCGATGCCGAAATCCATGAGTCGGATCGTGCCATCGTAACACATCATGATGTTCTGCGGCTTGAGGTCGCGATGGACGACGCCCATGCCGTGCAGATACGCGAGGGCGTCACAGATGTGGCTGGCGAGCTGCAAGGCATCGGAAACCGGCATCGGACGGATGCTGTTGAGCAGGTGGCCGAGGGTGTAGCCCCGCAGGTATTCGGTCACGATGTACGGACGCGACTTCTTTTCCACGGGAAAGAACTTGAGGACGTTCGGATGTTGGAGTTTGAGGCCGATTTCCTCCTCGCGCAGGAACCGCGAGAAAAACCCCGGATCACTCTCGAACTGCATGTATGGCACCTTCACGGCGACCATTTGCTTGGTCTGGCGGTCCGTGGCGCGGTAAATGGCGGCCATGCCGCTGCGGCTGATCATCTCATGGATGAAAAACCGGTCGTCGAGCAGTTGGCCGGCTTCGACCTCGCTGGTAACGGCCTTCTCAGCGGGTTTGTGAAACATCGGGACGCCGCGGTAGTAGCCCACGGCCTCGATCTCTTCGATCTGGGTCACCTGCGCCGAGACGTTGTCGTCCGATCCCCGCTGCTCGGCGAGCGCGACGAGCTGGCGGCAGGCCGGCCCCGGCGGGTAGCGACCGACAATGTCGCAGATTTCGCCGTCGGCCACGCAGGAATGCAAGCCGTCGGAACAGAGCACGACGTGGTCGCCCTTTTGGACGGCAACGTCCTCGATGTCCACGCGAATCACGGGCTCCTGCCCGACGCTGCGCGTGAGGATGAAACGGTTGTCGCTACGCTTGGCCTCGTCCTCACTGATGAGACCAAACTTGCGCTGCATGGCGACGTAGGAGTGGTCGGTCGAGACCTGCTTGATTTCGCCTTTGCGCGCGAGATAGACCCGTGTATCGCCGACGTTGCCGACGGTGACATGGTCGTTGCGGAAGATGGCAATGGCCAGCGTGGTGGCCATCCGCTTGGTGTGCTTGTCTTCCGAGCTCTTGTCGAAAACAGCCAGGTTCGCCGCGTTGAATACCTGCGTCAGCAACTGCTGTGGCGACAGGTCCTCTTTCGCTTCGCGGAACACTTTCAGCGAGACCTCCACCGCCAAGCGGCTGGCGACGTCGCCGCGCCCCTGGCCGCCGACGCCATCGGCCAGCACGGCGATGGCCCCACGGCTGCGCTTTTCCTCGAGCGACTCCGGTTGCCAGAAGCCAACGTAGTCCTCATTCCGTGGGCGCACGGTGCCGGCAGACGAAAGTTCTCCGTAAATCAGTTCCATGTTACCGAGCGGCACACGCTACCCGCCACCGCTGGCGGTTGCAAGCCGGATGAAAGAGCTAAAAGGAAACAGCCGCCTCTCGTGAAAGAGGCGGCCGTTTCGAGACCCAATCAGCCCCAAAGTTTTCGGGGCCGTTGTAGTCGCACTACAATGCGATCGCCGTCATAGCGGGTTTGCTGGTAAGCAACGCTTCGCGGCCCTTGGCCTTGCTGGACTTCATGAAGTAGAACACCCCATAGAGGCCCCACGCGCCGACGACGGCGAGCGCGATATAGGGCTCGTGCCAACTCATGCCACTGACCGAGAACGGGCCGATCAGATAGAACAGCATGCAGCACAGGTTCGCCAGCAGACCAAACACCGGGATGAGCATGTGTTTGATCCCGTTGAAGGAGTGGTGCTCCCGGAACGCCACGATCGCCACAATGCACGTCGTCATGTAGAGCAGGAACGTGCCAAAGTTGCTGATTAGCGTGACGATAACCAGCGAGTTGGGCAGCCACGTATAGGCATGCGGCGAGAAAATGCCGAAGCTGTACCAGAAGTTATGCTTGTCCAGCGGGGCGAGGTCCGTGCCTTGCGCGCCGAGATAGATGGTCGTCGTCAGGATGCCGATGAAGATCGACAGGATCGACAGCGTCCAGATCGACCGATACGGCGAGAGCGTCTTGCCGTGCAACAGGCCGAAATGCGACGGCACTTCCTCGTCGCGGCCCATCGCGTAGGTCACGCGCGCGCCCGTGTTGATGCACGAGAGCGTGGTACCAATCAGCGCGAGAAACACGGTGAAGGCCTCGATGAGCATGAACGCCCGGCCCGCTGAATAGGTGCCAAACAGCCACGTGCCGACGATCACCATCATGTCGCCGAGGGGCGCCCCGGAGGCACCCGCGCTCGAGATCGTGTAACCGCTGTTCAGGAAGAAGTTCGCCCCGAAATACTCGAAGAGATAGCAGAATGCGCCCTGGATTGCCAGCGAGAGCAGCACGGCATATGGGATGTGCCGCTTGGGATCCCGCGCCTCTTCCCCCAACGAGGTCACGGACTCGAAACCGACCAGCAGGAGGATCGCGATACACGCCTGGATGAAGACGAAACTGAATCCATGCGGCGCGAGCACCGAGCTGGCGCTGGTATGGAGGTTGAACGTTTGCGGATCCTTGGCGTCGCCCGGTTTGCCGCTGACCGCGTCCTCGGGCTTGTAGCTCAACGTAAACGGTACGGGAACCGGCTTGCCATCCTTATCCAGCGTTGCTTTGCCGCTGGCGTCCTTTTGCAAGAGCGGATAGGGATCTCCTTCCGCAAGGCCCAGCGCGGCCAGGTTCAAGCTCTTGTCGGCCAAGTCGTCCTTGGTGACCTGGCGATCCTGTGTCTTGTAAATCGGCTGGCCTTTGTCGTCGACCTTGGGTGAATTATCGGCCCAACTGTCCTGTATCGGTTTACCCTTGTCGTCAGTCTGGTTGACCTGATCAACCTGGTAATTAACCGGCGTGCCGTTGGACAGGTGGTAGCCGACCGAATCCTGCGGGTGTTGCATGCGGTACGCGATGGCGATGATCGTGAAAACGATCAACGCCGTGATCTGGATCACGTTGATCGCCATGTTGACCGCCGTGCTGCCATTCACGCCACGGTACGCGATATAGCCCACCAGCAACGCGAACACGGCACAGAAGATCCACATGAACAGCGGGCTGTTATACGTCCCGCTAAACGTATCCGGCCAAAACTGGTTGGCCAGATAGCCAGCCAAAATCGCTGTGACGCCTACCATCAAGCCGGGGTAGACCCAGTAATACAGATGACTGGCCCAGCCGGTGAAAAACTTGATGACGCGGGCGAATTTGTAGGCGTGCGTTTTGGACAGGAACGCCTGCTCCGCAAAGTAATAGGATGATCCTGCGCCGGGATACAGCTTGGAGAGCTCGGCGTAACTCACCGCCGTGGCAAAGCACAGCATCAGCGCCGCGAATAGACCGAACCACATCGCGCAGCCGGCCATGGGTGCGCCATACAGCGCCTGCTCTTGGTATGTGAGCCACAAAAAGGCTCCGGGCGCAATCAGCGCCATCGCGTTGATCGTCAGCCCCGTTAGCCCCAAGGTGCCTGTCGTTTTGGGCTTCGCTGCTCCCCCACCCGCTTGTTGATCCGTTGCCATGATGTTCTCCTTACTCAGGTTTTAGCGTTTTCTTCATTACCGACTGTCACGTGCCGCCGTTGCTCGGCACCCGATCACGCCACACATCGTCGGAGCGAATAACCTCACTCGCATGGTGGTGGCTCTTAGCGTCCGCTGTGCCAGCCGAAGTGGGAATGTTAAAAACTCGTTAAAGGCCAGCGGTTTTCGTGAATTGCTTCGAATGAGAGGACCGTTCCCGTCAGACGCTTGTTTACCAGCGTGAGTAAAAAAATACAGAACGCGGTCCCGCGGGCACGCCGCAGTCCAACAGAGATTTTTTTCGTGAAGTTCGCGGGCCGCTTGTGCTACGCTGGTTTTTGGCGATGGGGTTCGCCTGCAACTGCCCCTGCTCAACAGGGCGCTGATAACTCCTACCATGTCACAGAGGACACAATGTTCAGATTGTTGCTGCTCATCATTGGTGGAGCGCTCGGCACGTTGGCCCGCTACGGGCTCAACGGCCTCATCTCCACCCATCAGTCGAAACATTATCCGCTGGTCGCCGTGTTCCCGCTGGGCACGCTTGTCATCAACGTCACCGGCTGCTTCGCCATCGGCTTCATCGCCGCCATCAGCGGACCCGCCAGCGGCCGCGCCTGGCTCAAACCCGAATGGCGCGATTTCCTCATGATCGGCTTCTGCGGCGGCTACACCACGTTTTCCAGTTACGGACTCCAAACCCTCAACCTCGCCCGCGACGGCGAATGGCTCAGCGTCGCGCTCAACATCCTCGGCTCCAACGTCTTCGGCCTGCTCGCCACCTACCTCGGCTGGGTCGGCGGCCGCCTGTTCCAATCCCGATTCCATGGAGGCACACTATGAAACTCGACGGCGAAGGCTCTCTCCTGCGCATCTACCTCGGCGAACTCGACAAATGGCATCACCAGCCCCTCTACGAAGCCATCGTCCTCAAAGCCCGCGAAATGGGCCTCGCCGGCGCCACCGTCTTCCGCGGCCCCATGGGCTTCGGCGCCAACTCCCACCTCCACACCGCCAAAATCCTCCGCCTCAGCGAAGACCTCCCCGTCCTCATCGAGATCGTCGACAAAGAAGACCGCATCAACGCCTTCCTCCCCGAACTTGACAAGATCATGGGCGACGGCCTCGTCACCCTCGAAAAAGTCCGCATCATCCGCTACCGCGGCACCGCCCCCACCTGACCCTCCCCCGCAACCCTTACTCAACCCAGATAACCCCCACCCACCCCAGCCAACCTTGGGCCACCCTGGCAACCCTGGTTAACCCTAGCTGACCCTGCTCGAAACCGAGCCTAACCCTGGTCCAACCCCCACCACCCGGCGAAGCCCACGTTTGCCGAAGGCATCACGCGGCCCCCCCGCCGAGCTTTACCGCGAATCCCTTTCGAGGTTGCCTGCCAAATCACCCGCTTGTAGACTCCTCACCGTGCCGAAAGAAGCGAAAGCCCGGATACGCATTAACGATCTGCTTCAGCGCTCGGGCTGGCGGTTCTTCGACGAAAAAACCGGCCCCGCCAATATCGCCCTCGAGGCCAGCGTCAAGCTGAAGAAGAAAACGCTCGACGACCTCGGCGACGATTTCGAGAAGACCAAAACCGGCTACGTGGACTACCTTCTCCTCGATGACCGCGGTTTCCCGGTGGCCGTCTTGGAGGCGAAATCCGAGAAGTTCGACCCGCTTGTCGGCAAGGAGCAGGCGCGCAAATACGCCCACTCGCAACACTGTCGCTTCGTGCTCCTCTCCAACGGCAATCTCCATTACTTCTGGGATCTGGAACAGGGCAACCCCACCATCATCACCGAATTTCCCTCGCCCTTATCCCTCGGCCAGTTCCACACCTTCAAACCCAACCCCGACGCCCTTGTCAGCGAGAAAGTTGAACAGGACTACGTCGTGCTCACGCAGCTCCCGGCCTACCGCAATGACCCGCGCTGGCTCAACGCCGCTCTCCGCGACGACTTCATCAAGGACGCGAGCCTGAAATTCCTCCGCCCCTACCAACTCCGCGCCATTGCCGCGCTTCAGGCCGCGGTCAACAAGGGCCAGACCCGTTTCCTCTTCGAAATGGCCACGGGCACGGGCAAGACGCTCGTCGCCGCCGCGATCATCAAGCTGTTCCTCCGCACGGGCAACGCGAAGCGCGTCCTGTTCCTCGTCGACCGCATTGAGCTTGAGGATCAGGGAAACAAACGCTTCGTCCAGTTCCTCAAAAACGATTACCGCACCGTCATCTACAAGGAGAATCGCGACGACTGGCGCAAGGCGGAGATCGTCGTTTCCACGGTTCAGAGCTTGCAGTTCAACAACAAGTATCGCGGACTGTTCTCCCCCACGGATTTCGACCTCATCATCTCCGATGAGGCCCACCGCTCCATCGGCGGGAACAGTCGCGCGGTCTTCGAGTACTTCATCGGCTACAAACTCGGTCTCACGGCCACACCGAAGGACTATCTCAAGAAGATCGACCCCGCCAAAATCAGCGAACGCGACCCGCGTGAGTGGGAACGCCGCCAGCTTCTCGATACCTACAAGACCTTCGGCTGCGACAGCGGCGTGCCGACGTTCCGTTACAGCCTGATCGATGGCGTGCGCGAGGGGTGGCTCCTCAACCCGGTCGTGGTGGACGCCCGCACAGAGATCACCACCGACATGCTCTCCGACAAAGGCTATGCCGTCATGGTCGAGGACGAAAACGGCGACCTGGTCGAAAAGACCTTCTTCGGCAAGGACTTCGAGAAAGAGTTCTTCTCGGATAAAACCAACCGCATCCTTTGCGAGACGTTCCTCAAAGGCGCCCTCCGCGACCCGCTCAGCGGCGAGATCGGGAAGTCGATCGTGTTCTGTGTCAGTCAGCCCCATGCGACGAAGCTCACGCAAAAACTCAACGAACTCGCCGATGCGATGTTTCCGGGCAAATACAATTCCGATTTCGCCATCCAGGTCACGTCGAACCAGGACGACGCCCAGCAATACGCAATCAGCTTCGCCAATAACAATCTCCTCGGCCACACGCGCTTCCTGGACGGCTATATCAGCGCCAAAGCCCGCGTCTGTGTCACGGTCGGCATGATGACGACCGGCTACGACTGCGAAGACCTCCTCAACATCGTGCTGCTGCGCCCGGTCTTCTCGCCCACCGACTTCATCCAGATCAAGGGGCGCGGCACACGCAAATTCACTTTCCGCTACCTCGAAAAAGATGGTTCGCGCACGGAGGAGGACAAGAAGGACAAGGCGAAATTCAAGCTCTTCGATTTCTTCGCGAACTGTGAGTACTTCGAGAAGAAATTCAAATACGACGAGGTCATCAAGCTGCCGCCACTTCGACCGGACAGCAACAAGTCAGAACCACCGCCGCCACCACCCAGGATCGCCGGCTTCACGAACGTCGATCCGGACCCGCTGAAGTCCATCAGGGAATACGCGGTGCCGGCCTACGGCATGAAGATCGACCGCAAGTTCTATGAGCATTTCGAGGACAAGGTGAAGGCCGACACCACCCTGCGCGGGTACTACGAGCGCGGCAATATTCGCGCCGCGGAGGACTACGTCCGCCAGCGGTTGTTCGACAAGCCGGAGGACTTCGTCAATCTCGACAAGCTCCGTAAAGCGGTCGGCCTGGACCGACGGCTCTCGCTCCGGGAAATCATCGAGAAAATCTTTGGCGGTCTGGACCGCTTCAAGTCGAAGGACGAGCTTCTCGAGGAAGAACTCGCGAAGTTCGTCTCCATCCACAAACCGGACGCGGCGCACATGCCGGCGATCCGCTTGTTTTTCAAGGCCTACGTCACCGACGGCGACGTCCGCGACATCGTCGAGAAACGCGAGTTCAACCGCCTTGCCACCAACCCGAAGGTCTCGATGGCCGATTTCCAGGAACTCGGTGCGTGGCGCGATGTCATCCCGGGCTATGTGAAAGACTACGTCCCACTGAACACGTTCCTCTCATGAGCGAACCCCTGATACCGGCCCATGGCGGCTACCGCGATCTGAAATCGTTTCAGCACGCCGAAATCGTGTACGATGCCACGGTGAAATTCTGCGACCGGTTCATCGACCAGAAATCCCGCACCCACGACCAGATGGTGCAAGCCGCCCGCAGTGGCCGACAAAACATCGCCGAAGGCAGTCAGGCCTCGGGCACCTCCAAGAAAACCGAGCTGAAACTGGTCGGGGTCGCCCGCGCGAGTCTCGAAGAACTCTTGCTGGACTACCAGGATTTCCTCCGCCAACGCGGTCTCCCGCTCTGGCCCAAGGATCACCCCCAGGCCCAAGCCATCCGCAAGCTCGCCTACGCCGAGAATAGGTCCTATTCGTCCTATCGGTCCTATATCGAAGAGGGTTCTCCGGAAACCGCCGCCAACACGCTGATCTGTCTCATCCACCAGACCAACTACCTCCTCGACCAACAACTCCGCCAATTGGAAAAAGCCTTCCTCGAAAACGGCGGCTTCACCGAACGCCTCCACAACGCCCGCCGCCGCCAAAAATCATGAGCTCTTCCACCAGTATAGGTCCTATTCGTCCTATAGGTCCTATGCCCCGGTTTTCCCCATGCTAGATTCTCTCACCAAATCCCGCATCGATTCCGCCCGCGACATCCTCGTCGGCAAGGTCCCCGACCCGAAATCCCAGGTCGAACAGATCACCATCGCCCTGATCTACAAGTTCATGGACGACATGGATCGCCAGTCCGAGGAAATGGGCGGTAAAGCCTCCTTCTTCAAGGGCGAATTCAAAAAATACCGCTGGGCCGACCTGCTGGACAAACGTCTCAGCGGCCACGAACGCCTGGCTCTCTATGCCGAGGGCATCGAGCGGATGAACGCCAACAAGAACATCCCGCAGCTCTTCCGCGACATCTTCCGTGGCGTGTTCCTGCCGTACCGCGATCCGGAAACGCTGAATCTCTTCCTCAAAGAGATCAACAATTTCACCTACGGCCATAGCGAAGAACTTGGTAACGCTTACGAATATCTGCTGAGTGTTCTGGGCACGCAGGGCGACGCCGGCCAGTTCCGAACTCCGCGCCATATCATCGACTTCATCGTCTCGGTCGTCGACCCGCATAAAGAGGACACCGTTCTTGATCCAGCCTGCGGCACGGCGGGCTTCCTGATCTCAGCCTACAAACACATCCTTGCCGCACACAATTCTCGCCCCCTCACGCCGGACGAACGCGCCCGCCTGATGACCAATTTCTGCGGTTACGACATCGCGCCGGATATGGTCCGGCTCTCACGCGTAAACATGTACCTGCACGGCTTCCAGCAGCCAATCATCCACGAGTACGACACGCTCACGAGCGAGGAACGATGGGACGAACGCTACGACGTGATCATGGCAAATCCGCCATTCATGTCGCCGAAAGGCGGCATCCGACCTCACAACCGGTTTTCCATCCAGGCCAATCGCAGCGAAGTGCTGTTCGTGGACTATATCGCCGAGCATCTCAACCCCGGCGGACGTGCCGGCGTGATCGTGCCGGAAGGCATCATTTTCCAGAGCCAGAACGCCTACAAAGCCCTGCGCCGAATGCTCGTGGAAAACTATCTCTGGGCCGTGGTGTCGCTGCCCGCCGGCGTGTTCAATCCGTACTCAGGCGTGAAAACCAGCATCCTCTTCTTCGACCGCAATCTGGTCAAACGCGCCGATGCCGTCCTGTTCGTCAAAATCCAAAACGACGGCTTCGATCTCGGTGCACAGCGGCGTGAGATTGAGGGCGACGAATTGCCGGACGCGCTGAAGACAATCGAGGCGTGGAAGCAGAACCAGAAAGCACCGCAGGACGAGATCGGGCTCGCAGTTTCACGCAAGCGCCTGCTCGAATCGCCGGACATTACCTTGTCCAGTGATCGCTACCGCCCGGCCGTGGTGCGCGCCGCTGGGAAGTGCCCGATGGTGCAAATTGGCGACCTACTCGAACCAGTCAAGTACACCCCCAAGGTACAGAAAAAGGACTTCCTGCCTCGTGGCCGCTTCCCTATCGTCGATCAGTCGGAAGGCTTCATTGCCGGCTATTGGAACGACGAGGAGGCTGTCTTTCATGCAGCAACACCGGTGGTGCTATTTGGCGATCATACTCGCGCAGTAAAGTACGTGGATTTCGACTTTGTACTCGGCGCAGACGGTGTCAAGATTCTCAAGCCCAACGGACGAGCCTCGCCTAAGTATCTGTATTATTGCCTCCGGCACGCGCAGGTACCGAGCCTTGGATACAGCCGTCACTTCAAGGAACTCGTGCGATTGGAAATACCCGTGCCCCCACTGTCTGAGCAGGAGGGACTGGTGGCAGAGCTGGATGGCTACCGCAAAGTCATCGAAGCCGCCCGTCAAATCGTCGCCAACTACAAGCCCAACATTTCCGTAGATCCCAAGTGGCCGACAGCAGAACTGGGTTCAATTGCAGATTTTAAGAACGGCATCAATTACTCGAAGGAGAGCAAAGGCACGGGAATCAAAGTCATTGGTGTCTCCAATTTCAAAGACAATTTGATTGCTCCCACCAATGGCTTGGACGAGATCAATCCAAAGGGGATAGTTTCTAAAGACAACGTTCTGCAGGACGGCGACATCTTGTTCGTGCGCTCCAATGGCAACCGTGAGCTGGTTGGCCGCAACCTGCTCGTTCAAACGAACAATGAACGGCTGACACATTCGGCCTTCACGATTCGGCTGCGACTCACCGGCAAGAACGTCCTGCCAATGTTCTACGCCCTGCTATTCAAGAATCCGATTTACCACGCGCAGCTAATGGGCAGAGGCGCGAACATTAACAACCTGTCACAAGACATTTTGAGTGGCATGGTGGTTCCGCTCCCACCCCTTCCAGAGCAGCGCTCAATCGTCGCCGAAATCGAAGCCGAGCGTTCCCTGGTCGATTCCAATCGCGAGTTGATCGCGCGATTCGAGAAGAAGATGCAGGCCAGGCTCGCGGAAATTTGGGGCGACTAAAACCCACCAAAGACCTTCCCGAGCACACGGCAAGCTCCTCTGAAACTATTGGGCCTATCGGTCCTTCCCGTGGTATAGGTCGTATAGGTCTTATAGGTCCTATTCCCCGGGTGCTATTCCTCCTGTCGCCGCCTCCCCCCTCCGCCACCGCCGCCCTTTCGCTCTCCGCTCGGGAGCCGAGTCCCCGAGACGCGACCTCGCCGTGCCTTGGTCGCAATTTACCCTGAGCCTGTCGAGGGGCCTTTGCCGATGCCCTGCCGGACCAGCCCCGCCGACCCTGCCCCCGGTGAGCAACGTCAATGAGTCGGTTCTCTTCGTTCTTCTCCGGTTTCCAGTTCTTCGTCGTCTGCCCCTTTCTTCCGCTCTCTCACCCTGATACATCGGTATCTTATGTATCAGCCTCGCGTCACCCGACGCGTGGCAGTTCATGATATATCGGCTGCCGACATATCATGAAAACAACCCCTCCGCGCTCTCTGTGCGCTCTGCGTGGAGCCGAGCCGGACGAGGCGCGACCACGTAGTATTTGAGGTCGCAAAAAATCCGTCTTTGCTTCGTGTCCTTCGTGGGAAGCCGAGTCCGACGGAGCCGAAAGCAGCACTAGCTGCTGAGACGCGCCCATGCCGTTTTGGGCGCGACTGATACGCGCCACAGTCGCGCTGGTGGCGCAAACAGGCCGTGTCGTTGGGGCGCCCGCAGGGTAGTGTGAGCGGGAGCGAATACTATCAACCATCCGCACTCATCCGTGTGCACTTGTCCGCCATCTCGTCCGCCATAGCTTCAGCGAAGGCGGAAGCTTCAGCGACGGCGGGTCTGTGGCTCGTCCTTCCGCCTCCCCGTCCCCGCACTTGAAAAAATTCCATCCTCCGGTATGGTGACGATGAACGCGCCAAAATTATCATTCACAATTCACACGCATGCCGCCAAGTTATCAAACGTTCACCAAGCCAACCGTCTTCCGACTCGACGCCCCGCAGGCGCACCACGTATCGCTCGTGATCCGATCCGCGAAAAAGGACGGTCATCCCGCGACCCACACGATCCGCAAGGGCGTCGATGGCGTCTGGACGATTCGCCTCGAAATCACCCGTGGCCGACACCTCTACCGCTTCCTCGTCGACGACGTGCCCACGCTCGACCCCGCCTCCCTCGGGACTGTTCACGACGCCCACCACGAACGCTGGAGCCTCCTCGAAATCGGTTATTAGAACTTCCACGACCTCTGCGCCTCTGCGTGAGCCAGCCGTTCCCGGAGCTTGCCCTGAGCGCAGCCGAAGGGTGCCCGGAGCCTGCCCTGAGCGAAGTCGAAGAGTCTCCTTCGTGTCCCCCTTTTTCGTTGCCGCCCGCCCGCCGAGGCGGTACAAGACATCCGGTTCACCCCGTTGCGATTGGGAGCGAGATGTCATCATGAGCAAACCGATTCGTGTCATTCAATACGGACTGGGCGCCATCGGACGCGCCACGGCCCGCGTCGTCCTCGACCGCCCGGGATTGCAACTCGTTGGCGCGATCGATCACGATCCGAGGCTCACCGGCATGGACCTGGGCGAAGTGCTCAGCCTGCAGCGTAACCTCGACATCTTCGTGACCGACAAGCCCGTCATCCTCTTCGCGCAAACCCAGGCCGACGCCGTGATCCATTGCACGACCTCCAGTTTCATCGAGGCCTACGACCAACTCACCGAAATTGTCCGCGCGGGCCTGCATTGCGTCACCTCCTGCGAAGAAGCGTTGTTCCCGTACTACCGCCACAAGGTGCTCGCGGGTAAACTCGATGATCTCTGCATCCAGAAATCCGTCGCGGTCGTCGGCACCGGCGTGAACCCGGGGTTTGTCATGGACACGCTCGCGTTGCTGTTGGCGATGGCCTGCCAGCGCGTCGATGCCGTCCGCGTGCTGCGAGTCGTCGATGCCGCGACCCGTCGCGAAGCGCTCCAACGCAAGGTCGGCGCGACCCTGACAAAAGCGCAATTCGACGACCGAAATCAGCACCGCAAAATCGGCCACGTCGGTCTGGCCGAATCCCTGGTATTCCTGGCAGACGGCCTCGGTTGGACGCTGGACGAGGTGAAGGAAAGCGCCGCGCCCGTGCTCGCCAAAAAAACCATCAAGACCGAGTTTCTCACCGTATCGAAGGGCTCCGTGGCCGGCACGCACCAATTCGCTCGCGGCCTGCGTGGCGGCAAGGAAATTCTGACCTTGGAACTGCAAATGCACATCGGCGCGCCGAATTCGCGTGACGTCATCGAGGTCGACGGCGTGCCGCCGCTGCGATTGGTCATCGAAGGCGGCGTGCCCGGCGACATGGCCACGCCCGCGATCCTCGCCAACACGCTCCCGCGCCTTGTCGAATGCCCGCCCGGCCTGCATACCATGCGCACGCTCGGCTTGCCGCGGATGACATTGTGACGCGGCGTAATCTTACGATGTGTTGTAGGCCGTCTGCCCTCAGGCGGCGCGGGCAGACGCCGTGTCGGGGGACGTGGCCTGCAAAAACGCGGAACGCATGAAAAACATCGTCTACTTCGACCTGGAAACCCAGAAGAGTGCCGCGGACGTCGGCGGCTGGAACCGCAAACGCGACATGAAAATGTCCGTCGGCGTTACGTTCAGCACCGCCGACGGGCAATACCGCATTTTCTCCGAGGAACAGGTCAACGATCTGGTCAAGCAACTCACCCGCGCGGATCTCGTCGTCGGTTTCAACATCATCAATTTCGACTACGAAGTGCTTCATGGCTACACGCCGTTGGCCCTGGGCGACACACCGACGCTCGACCTGATGGCCGACCTCGAACAAAAACTCGGCCACCGCCTGTCCCTCGACTCGCTGGCCAAAGCGACCCTCAGCGCCCCCAAAATCGCCGACGGCATGCAGGCCCTCCAGTGGTGGAAACAGGGCCGCATCATGGACATCGCCGAGTACTGCTGTTTCGACGTGAAAATCACCAAGGAACTCCACGAGTACGGGCGCGACCACGGCGAGGTCTTCTACATCGACCGCCTCGGCCAGAAACGCAACGTCAAGGTCAAGTGGTAGGAAGTCGCACGCACGGCGAACGCAGACTTGCTGGAAAGCGCGAACGCATATAATATAACGCCATGAAGGAAATCACGTTGGTGGTTGACCGCGACGACGAAAATGGCTGGCTCGTCGCAAGCTGGGATGCGCCGGATAACAGCGGCGGCATCACCACCCAGGGCAAAGACCTCGGCGATCTTCAAACTAACGTGCGCGAGGCGGTGCGTTGTCACTTTGGCAAGGGCAAAGCGCCGCGCACTATCCGCCTGCATTTCGTCAACGACCCCGTCGTCGCCACGGCGTGAAACTGCCTCGCGATGTCTCCGGCCCGGAAGCAGTCAAGGCGCTCCGACGCCTCGGTTTCACCGTTACCCGACAAGACGGTTCCCACATCCGCCTGAGCAAAGGCGGCCTGCATGTCACCGTGCCCAATCATCGGACGCTTCTGCCCAAGACTCTGCAAAGCATCCTGCGACAAGCCAATATTACGGTCGAGGAGTTTGCGGAGAAGCGATGATTGCCATCGCTGAAAAAACTGTCCAAGTCCGGGCCGTTCACCACATCCGCGCCAGGCGGCTGCGCATCGAGTTCAGCGACGGCAAAACCACCGAAGTGGATTTCGAGCCGTTCCTTCGTGCCGCCACGCATCCAGCCATCCGTCGCTACCTGCAGCCCCGCCGGTTCAAGCAATTCGCCATCACCGACGGCGTCCTTCAATGGAACGATTTCGACCTCATCTTCCCCCTGGCCGACCTCTACGACGGCGTCATCCGCTAGCGTCAGCCCGACTACAACCGGCCCTTCCAATAACCCGGGCGACGGCTCGTATGCGCTACAGCGACAACCCAAAGCTTTTTCGGCATCTCTAGGTAAACTACGGCGAACGGAAAACGATGGACGAAGTAGGTGCGTGCGCCCCAAATCCTGACCGGCCACCGCTGTGGAGAAGCCCGGACCACATCTACCGCCGCCAGCACTTCCTGCCGAAAATCTTCGCCGAGTCCTTCGACGCGCGCTTCGTAGAAATCTTGGGCCGCGAAAAACTCGGCTTGGGCTGCGGGGTGAAAGAATACTGGCTTCACGACCGCCGGCGCGGACGACGCGCAAACACCTTGCTGGCCGGAATCCCTCGCACCCGCCCTTCACGAATCTGCCGAATGCGGCGGCCGATCTCCGCATCCCACTGTTGTTCCGCGTCGGCGTCGCTGTCCGTATCAAGGCTCTGGATCAACACGTGCGCCAACCGCGCCCGCTGTCCCACCGCCATGCGCAACGCTTGCTCCGTCAAAGATTCTGCGGTCTTCATCGCACCGGAGTATAGACCAGAACCGTTCCCCGCTCAAGCCTTGGCTGGCCTCTGGCCGACCCAGTAAGCAGCCGGGCTGGTAGCGCGAGCGTCCCCGCTTGCGCTACCAGCCCAAACGCCTTTTTCGGCGCGCCGATCCCGAATTAAAGGGTCGTGCTCCCGCGCGACCGCTTCTCACTTCGGCGGCACAGGCCTTGATAACTGCCCGCTTCAATGGAACGATTTCAACCTCATCTTCCATGTCGCGCCGGAGTCTCGACGGAGGCGGACCCATGGCCGACCTCTACGACGCCGTGATCCGGTAGCAGAATTCAGCAAGTAGCCTGTTAGCGCGGCCCCCACTTGAGCATTACGCGACGGCCGCCAATTTCCTATTTCAATTGCTCCATGCAATCGTTGGTCCTTACCCCGATACCATCCTTTCTGTTGGCCCCTCGGAAGAAGAAGAATACGACTCGATTGCCGTTGGTCATGCTACACTTTAGCAGTTTGGCAACGTCAGGCTGCACTTTCGCTTCGATTCTATCCTTGGGGAGTCGTGGCCTCCCCGTTTCCTTTATTTCGATGAGAAGTCGCGGCTTGTTTCCCTTGACGACCGCCACGTCAATCTTTTCCCGCGAATCTGGAACCGGAAACTCCGTAAGAACCTTGTGTACCGCCGTCAAACTTCTGATTCCTGCCTTTGTATTTTAAAAAGAGTGGTAGAGACGACACTTCACATCGCTCTCATTACTCGGTATAAAGCTGCCATTGCAAAAATCATCCGAAACTTGCTTCACAGCCTTTTCTAACCACGCATCGTACTTGTTCACAGCAGGAAAGCCTCCCTCTCTTGAGCAGCGTAACAAGATCATCGTGCCCGAGCAAGCCGCGATTCCCTGGACGGTATCATTTCCTTGAACAAACCGCCCTCACCTCCTGTCCAACCCCCCATGAAACAGAGACTGGGAGCTTTCTGGCGCGAATGGGTTTTTCCCGCGGTAGCCGTCGTGGCCGTGCTCGCACCGCTGCGGTCGGCGGTGGCGGACTGGAACGACGTGCCGAGCGGCTCGATGACGCCCACCATTCTCATCGGTGACCGGATCTTCGTCAACAAGCTCGCCTACGACCTCAAAGTGCCATTCACCACGTGGCATCTCGCAACGTGGGCCGACCCGCAACGCGGCGACGTCATCGTGTTCCGCTCGCCTCATGACGGCATTCGCCTCGTCAAACGCGTCATCGGCACGCCGGGCGATTCCCTCGAGCTGTGCGACGACCGTCTGTTCCTCAACGGTCAGCCCGCGTCCTACGCATCGGTCAGTGGCGCGCCGGAACCAGCATCGGTATTCGACGAAACGCTCTCAGGCAAGACGCATCCGATGATGGTCGATCCCCAGATTCTGGCCCGCCGCTCGTTCGGCCCGATTCAGGTTCCGCCGGGCCAGTACTTCGTCATGGGCGACAACCGCGACAACAGTTTCGATTCCCGCTATTTCGGATTCGTCCCGCGCGACAGCATTTACGGCCGCGCGACGCTGGTGGCGATGTCCTTTGACCGCGACCACTACTTCAAGCCGCGCTTCGACCGGTTCGGCCTGAGCCTGCCCTGATTCGTCATGCCGCCGGGCGCGAAACCCCAACAGCGTTGCGGTGTTTCTCTCCATGCAGTAGCATGGTGACGATGACATCCACCGATCCCGACGTGGCGCTCATGTTGCGCGTGCGCGAGGGCGACACGGATGCGCTTCGTGAATTAATCGAGCGCCACCAACGCGCCGTCATCAACACCATCCATCGCGCCATCGGCGATGCCTCCGAGGCCGAAGACCTCGCCCAGCGCGTGTTCGTCCAGGTCTATCGCTCGGCCAAACGCTACAAACCCACCGCAAAATTCACCACGTGGCTGTTCACCATCACCCGCAACACGATCCTTAACGAGCATCGCCGCCGGAGCCGTCACCCGGCCGAATCGCTCGACGCGTTGCAGGAGCCGCGCGACTCCGAATCCGCCGGCTGGCAGGCGCCGGACACGACCATGCGCGATCCCGCGCAGGAAGTCGTCGAGCGCGAGTTGCAGGACAAGATCAAGGAAGCCGTCCAGGAACTGCCCGAAGCGCAACGCACCGCCGTCATTCTCTGCCGTTACGAAGGGCTTTCCTACGAGGAAATTGCGGAGGTGCTGGGCTGTTCGGTCTCGGCCACGAAATCGCTGCTGCATCGGGCACGCCTTACGCTAAAGGACAAATTACGGGGGTATTACTAATGGAAACCATTCGCCAAATCTGGTGTTTAACCAGATGGACAGGAAGGACATGAGTTGCCAAACAGTCAGAGACCAGTTCGACCATCGCCTGGATGGGCGGTTGAGCGGGGCCGAGCAAGCTGCGTTTGAAGCGCATCTGGCCGCCTGCTCGTCTTGCCGCCGGGAATGGGAGGCGTACGCCAACGCATGGCAGGTGCTCGCGCGCGACGAGGGGATCGAACCCTCCTTCGGATTCGCCGAACGCACCGTGCGCCGGCTCAACGAGCCCCGGGTCGACGCACGCCCCTGGTGGTGGCGACCCTCGATCCGTTGGGCGACCCTCGCCACGGCGGTCGTTGCCATGGCTGTCACCGGTTGGGTCGGGCACGAGCGAATACTGGATCGGAAGCACGCCGAGCTCTATGCCCACGTCCAGGAAGGAGATTACCTCGAAGATTACGATGTGATTGCCAACCTTGACCAGCTCAAGGAGGGCCATCACGAGTGAACCGGTTCCTGTTCCTGATGGGATTGTTGGCGGGCATGATCGTCACCAGTGCCCGCGCACAACAACCCCCCCCCACGCCGCCACCGCCCCCACCGACCGTCAATCAGGCGCAGCCCAGACAAAGAGCGCCAATGACCAACGAGCAGCGGGCCCTGGCGGAACAACGTCTGGACGCGCGCTGGAGCCGAATGAACCTCGAAAGCAAAACCGAACTGATGCGCCTCCATCGCGCGCTCGCCGAGATGCCGCCCGACGAACGGAAATTCATCCATGACCGCATCGAGCGCTTCCTCAGCATGACGCCGGCGGAACGCGCCCAGCTTCAACAGAACAAAAAGAAATGGGAGCAGATGACGCCCGCGGAACGGCAACGGGCCCGGGAAGAATTCCGCAGCCGCCAACAGGAGTTTGAACAACAATGGCGTCGGAATCATCCGGGCGAGGAGGCGCCAGCCAATCCGCCGCCGCCAGCGGAAAACAACGGGACGCCGACTCCGCCGCCACCCCCGTCATCCGCGCCGTAACCATGCTCTCGGATCGCCATACAACCATGTGCCACATGACCAAATCACAACCAAACCAGCCAGGGAGACTCAAATGAAACGCGCAATGATCATTGCCTGTTTGACCAGTATTGTCATCGCCGCCGGCGCGCTCGCCGCGGATAACTCAACCAATGCCCCGCCCATGCCCCACCGTCCGATGATGAGGAACTTGTTGCCGCCACCCATCCTCAACGAACTGGCGCTGACCGGCGACCAGCAGACGAAATACGACGCGCTGGACGCCAGCTTCAGGAGCGACGTCGCCAAGCTGCGGGCCAGTAACGGTCCGTCGAGCGGGACGGCCACGAACGCGCCACCGAGCGGCGGCCGTCAGGCGTTCCGGGCCCTTCGCAAAAGTTACATCGAAAAACTGCGCGCCGTCCTTACGGCGGACCAAAACGCCAAACTAACCCAGGCGCTCGAAAACGGTCCCGGCGGTGAACATCGCGGGCCAGGCCCGGGCGCGGGTGGCAATCCGCCGCCGCAGCCTCCACCGCAGCCTCCGCCTTCCCAGAACAACTAAATTCTGCGAGTAGAATCATACGCCGCGCGGGCTGCGTTCAGGCTCGCGCGGCGTTCGTTCGTCGAAACCGGGCGACGAACGCGCCATCCACGCCATCGCGCGGGGGAAACAGGGACCGTGTCGTCTCAACCATAAATTCTTTGTGGGACTTCAGAAATGCCTCCACAACACCTTCGTTCTCCTCGGGTTCCAGACTGCACGTGCTGTAAACCAAAACGCCGCCACGTTTCGTAAACTTTGCTCCCGACGCGATCAATTTCGCCTGGAGCGCCCCGAGCCGGCCGATTTCCTCCACCGTGAGTCGCCACCGCAGGTCCGCACGCCGACGAAGCACGCCCGTGTTCGAGCACGGCGCATCCACCAATACCCGGTCGAACTCCTCCCCGCGCAGGCAACGATCCAACCGCGTCCCTTCACAGGCCAGCGTCGCCACGATTTGCACACCGAGGCGACGGCAATTCTCTCCCACCAGCGCCAGCCGCGAACTTGCTGAATCGGCGGCGATGATTCGACCACGGTTCTGCATCTTTTGTGCGATATACGTCGTCTTGCCGCCGGGCGCGGCGCACATGTCCAACACCGCATCGCCGGGCTGCGGATCGAGCACGTCCACGGCGACAAGCGTGGAGGGGTCTTGCACGTAGAATTCGCCGGTTGCGAACGACTTGGTGCGAAACAGTCCCGTCGTATCGGTCACACGCCAACACAACGGATGGTCGGTCGGCTCGGCGGGAACATCCGCGGGCTTCGCCGATGTTTTGAGCGTGTTGACCCGCAAATACAACGGTGGCGGCTGGTTGTTCCAATCGCATAACGCCGCCGCACTCTCGCTACTAAGACGCGCCGCCCATCGTTTCCAAAGCCACTCCGGGTGCGAGTAATAGATCCATGGTTGGTGCTGGCGTGTCTCCTCGAGTTTCGCCAGGAGTGCGTCGGACTCCCGCTGTGCCCGGCGCAGGACGGCGTTGACGAATTTCGCCTCAGCCACGCCCGCATATCTCTTGGCAAGCGCGACGGTTTCGTTGACTGCCGCATGCGCGGGAGTCTGGAGATAGAACAGTTGATAGAGTCCAAGGATGACGACGTTGGCGACGATCGGGCGCGGCGTTTTGCTGGCCAACTGGGCAAGCAGGAAATCCAGCGAGAGTCTCCGCCGCAGGCAACCATAGAACAACTCCGTCACAAACGCGCGGTCAGGCTGTGTCAAGGAAGATCCTGCAAGCGCCTGTTCCAGAAGCTCATCGGCCAGTGCTGTCGACTGCGGCCAGCGATTCAGCAGATCCAATGCGAGTTCCCGCGCGTTCACGGCGATAGGCTAACACGGACCGGCTAAATCGAACAACTGTCGTTCGCCGTGCACTCGTCTGCCTGTCAGTTTTGCTTCGTCTGGAAGACAAGCAGGTACGGCACAGCGGAACGGCCTTCCTTGTCCCGGAAAGAGGTGAACCTTCCGGTGTTTATCCAATAGCCATAGGTCGTGTTCGGTTCCAGCATGACTTTTAGTACACAAGTTCTGTGGTCAGTGTCATACCATGGACCTTGCACCACTTTCGGGTTGGAGTTCTCCCACACCGTGCACCAGGACCATGAGCGGTCATGCATTTCCTTGCTGAAGGTGACTTTGACCTCAAACTCGCCGGGCGGAACATCCTTGCTACCCGCCTCCGGTATGGTCTTCACCACGACGGGAGGAATGGATGTCGTGGAAATCTGATCGGATGATTCCTGATTGAACGCGGCAACGTACTCCGCTGTGTGAGCCTCGGTATCCACCATGAAGAAGCGATGAGCGCCTTCCTTGGTATCGACGTAGACGGTCATGTCCTCGGGTCCAGGAATCATGGCCTTTCCGTTCGCTTGCCAGCTCGAGGTCATTTTCGCCGCGGCAATGCCGCGAATCCGGGTTGCCAAATTGGTGTTGCCGTCAGCGGACACGGTGTCCGGCGGAAACAGGCGGTTAATTCGAGCCGGATGAAATCGCAGCCAGACGTGGGCAATGGTTTCACCGTTGCTGGCGACCGAACTGGTCAACGTCCCGTGGTCGCGGGGGATTAACACGGCCCAGACAGCCCCATCGGCGCAATGGCCGATGCCCACATCAGCCGAGCTGGTCTCGACTTTCAACCCATCGCCAACCTTCAAAGCGAACTGGGAGACATGAAAGATGTCTTCCTTGCCAAGTTGCCACGACCGGGCGTGGCTCGGATCGGTGTCACCTGCGGTCAATGGCGTCGGATATCGCTCCAGCAGATCAACCGCCAGGACAGGCAGGGTCAGGAGGCACAGGGTGATCGCGGTGATTGACAAGCTTGTCGCGAGTTTCATTTTCATTTGTTCGCTCCTTTCAATTTGGTCTGGTTTGGAACGTCAGCAGATACGGAACGGCCGGGCGACCATCCCGGTCGGTAAAATTCTGAAACTTCTGGCTATTGATCCAAAAGCCGTAGGTTCGTCCCGGTTCGAGTTTCGCCTTCGCGACACACGTCCGGCCATCCGCGTCGTAATACGGCTGGCCGATAAATTCTGGCGTGGAATTCTCCCAAACGGTGCACCAACTCCACGATCCGTCGGCCATCCGTTTGTTGAAACGCACTCGGATTTCGCTAATACCCGGTTCCACATCTGTCGCACCGGATACCGGCTGCGTCTCGATGACGACCGGGCGCGAGCTGGCCACGGTTTGACCCAAATCCTCTTCGATGTTGGTAGAAACGACCGGAGCATTGGTAATCCAGCTTGCCTGGCTTTCTTCGAGCGCTTCCGCCTTGGTTCCAAAATAGAGCGCGGCGAATGGATGGCCATCGGCATACATCGAAACGTGCGGCAGACCGGGAATGAGATGGGGATGGATCAGCTCGAAATCTCCCGCACCTTTCGAAATCTGCAGCCGCTGTTTGGCGTCTTCGGGCGCGACCGCGTTATTCGTTGTCGTGACATAAAGCGCCAGTAGTGCGCTATCGTGACTGACAAGATTGTAATGGCCTTTCACCGTCATTTGGTCCCTGGTTCGTTCCACGGAAGTAATCTCAATCGAATCGCTCTTGGGAAACCATGTCTGGCCGATGTGAAAATCGGTGGTAGCGAGTCGCGCCCCATCGGATTCCGCGAGAACCTGCCCCTGCGGCATCGCCGCAGCGTGTTGTTCTGTTTTCTGAAACACGATGATCTGCGCCGCCCTATCCTCGTGAAACCAGATCAGGATACCTTTGGAGCTCCAGAGCAATTCCTTCGCGCTCCCGACGTTCTTCTGCAAACTCGGTTCGCCGTAGGCGGCCAGGGCGTCTTTGAGGGGAGAGCCAATCCCAATCCCCGCAGTGGTAAGTCCCGGAAAGCCTTCGTCGAACCGCAGTTCGAAGGCGCCGCGGGCATCATCGACGAGGCAATGCACGTGGGCCTGTTCCCACTTCATCCAGCGATTATCCGAACCGCTGTCGGGCTGGCCGAGGGCTTTGATAAGTTCCTCGCGCGTGGCGCCAACGTTGAAGCCTCCCCATCCCCTGCCTTCGACAACGACCGGGCGCGAGCTGGCCATGGTTTGACCCACATCTTCTTTGGCATCGGTAGAAACGACCGGAGCATTGATAATCCATCTCGCCGCGCTTTCTTCAAGAGCTTCGGCCTTGGTTCCAAAATAGAGCGCGGCGAATGGATGGCCGTCGGCATACATCGAAACGTGCGGCTGACCCGGAACAAGATGGGGATGAATTAACTCAAAATCGCCCTGACCCTTGGAAATCTGGATCCGCTGTTTGGCATCTTCAGGGGCCTTGTTTGTGGAAGTGATGTAAAGCGCTAGCAGCGCGGTGTCGTGACTGGCGAGATTGTAATGGCCCCTAACGACCATCCGGTCCTTCGTTCGCTCGACGGAAGTAATCTCAATGGAATCGCCTTCGGGAAACCACGTCTGGCCAATGTAATTGGATTTGATCGACAGAAGATGCGGCGACCAGAACCCAAAAAGTATTCCCAGCACGATGACAAGTATCCACGGCACCACCGATCTTACGGCTTGTCGCGCTTCGGGCGTTTTGGCCCTGATGGCCCGGTAAACAACAAAGACAAATCCCAACAGGCCGGCCGCGGCGAGAATCTCAAAGCCCAAACGGAACCAGCTCCAGGTTCTGCTGTCGATGGAATCAGAACTCATGCCGAGGAGGACCACCAGGCAGGCAAATAGCAACGCCACGCCAACAACTGCGGTTTGACCGATGATCGAGACCAGACTCCTCGTTCGATCTGAGTCACGTCCACCACGACTGGCCGGTGTCGTGAGAATCGTCTCGACCTGTGTCTTCACGTCGCTGGCGTGCTGGTAACGCTGCTCGGGTTCCTTCTCCAGGGCGCGCAGGACGACCTCATCGAGTCGGACGTCGATCTGGACTTTGCGCGAGGGCGGAGCGAACCGACCGATGGGCAGCTCGCCCGTGAGCATCTGGTAAAACACGACGCCGAGCGAGTAGATGTCGGCGCGGTGGTCGACGTCCTGCGGATGTTCAACCTGTTCCGGAGCCATGTACAGTGGCGTGCCAATCACGTCGCGGGCGCTGGTGATCGTCAGGTCTTTCGCCTCCAGGCCGACGAGCTTTGCCAAGCCGAAATCGGCGATCTTCACCACGCCAGTTTTGTCGATCAGGATGTTCTCGGGTTTGATGTCGCGGTGGACGATGCCCTTGTCGTGCGCGAATTGCAGCGCCTCGCAAATCTGCGGCACAATCGCGAGTGCTTCCTTCGGTGAAAGCCTTCCGGTGTTGAGCAATTGACGGAGGTTCATGCCGTCCACGAATTCCATCAGGAAATAGAACAGCCCATCAGCTTGGCCGAAGTCATAGACGACCACGATGTTCGGGTGCGTGAGTCGGGCCAGTGCTTTCGCTTCGCGCGTGAACCGCTCGGAAAACGCCGCGGCGCGGCTGACGTTCGGCGGCAGGATTTTCAGTGCCACCAGCCGGTCGAGCCGTTTCTGGCGGGCCTTGTACACCACGCCCATTCCACCGCGACCGACCATTTCCAAAATCTCGAGTTCGGGGAAATAGCGGGCCAACTCGGCCGGTGGTGGCGGCACGTACTCGGTGCGGGCGCCCTGATTGTTGGACTCGCCCCCGCCCGTGCTTGTCGCGAACCCGCGTTTTAGCAGGCAGGCGGGACAGAGTCCCTGGGGCGCGTCGGCCGCCAGAACCGCTCCGCACTGGGGGCATCGTTTCTCCTCACTCATATCGGCGAATCCTTTCTACCGCATCGCTTCCACTCATTACAGAAGCGAATGAGGATAAAGGTTACATCGAAAGTGCGGGTTACGAAGCGAAGGCCGCGAAGAGGTGACGGATTTCTTCCTCAATCTCCGCGGGGGTGGCCACAGTATGGGAGATTTCCTCTCGCAGCAACTCGCGGTACCGTCGCCGCAGGCGATGGACGGCGACTTTCACTGCGCCTTCGGTCGTCTGCAGCTTCGTCGCAACAGCCGCGTAGGAAGTCGTACCTTTCCCCTCCGTCAGGAACAGCTTCAGTTGGCTGAACTGCGCGCCTTTGCCATCGGCGACGAATTCCGCCTGCAGTCGGTCGAGTACCTGATCGAGCAAGGCCAGCGCCCACTGGCGGTCCAGCAACTTTTCGGGAGTCAATTCGTCGGCTGATTCAGACCGATATCGCGTTTCCGCCGTCTGCGTGTCCAACGACAGCAGCGTCTGGCCGCCGCCCCGTTTGGCCGCGTGAGCGCGGTCCCTTTCGTTGGCCAGGAAGTGCTTCAGTGAGCCCAGGAGAAAGGAGCGAAACCTTCCCTTCGTCCGATCCACGTCCGCCAGGTAGTTCTTCGCCAAGAGTCGCGCGAAAAACTCCTGCGTCAGGTCTTCCGCTTCTTGCACATCGTAGCCGCGCCGTCGCACGTACGCATAGAGCGGGTACCAATAGGCCCGACACAGTTCTTCCAGCGCCCGACCGGCTTGCGGCGATGGCGCCTGTCCGGCGCTCAATACCACCGTCCACCGCGTCGCCGCGAACTGACCCGCCACCGCGCGCGCAGAATCTGTAGTTCCCTTGCTGGTAATCACTTGCACCAAGCCTAGTGTCCAACGGCGAAATTGCAAGCTCGTGGGAGAACCACAATGGGTGGTGGTAGGAACGGTGAGGCTAGCACAATCCACTTGCGTTCGAACCCCGTCTCATTACAATCCCCCGCGACACCCCGGAAATGTCGGAAGGAGTAAAATTGTGAGGCGTTATCTATCTTCGATGTGGTGTCTCTTGTTCGTGTTAACCGCGTCAACCGCCTTTGGCGCGATGGTGCCGTTGGCAAGGCCGGCCTTGAAAGTGGATACCGGCGACACAGCCTGGGTGCTGGCGTCCGCCGCGCTGGTCATGCTGATGACACCGGGCCTGGCGTTTTTTTACTGTGGCATGGTGCACCGCAAACACGTGCTCGGCACCATCATGCAAAGCTTCGCGTTGCTGGCGGTGATCACCGTGCAATGGATGCTGTGGGGCTACAGCCTCGCCTTTGGCCCGGATGTCGGCTCGGTGATCGGTAATCTCAGCTGGGCCGGCTTGTGGGGCGTGGGCGCCGCGCCCAATCCCGATTACGCCGCCACCATCCCGCATCAGGCGTTCATGATCTTCCAGATGATGTTCGCCATCATCACCCCCGCCCTGATTTACGGCGCGGTCGCCGAACGCATGAAGTTTTCGTCGATGCTGCTGTTCTCCCTGCTCTGGGCCACCTTCGTGTACGATCCGATTTGCCACTGGGTGTGGAACGTCGGCGGCTGGCTCCACAAACTCAACGCCCTCGATTTCGCGGGCGGCACCGTCGTCCACATCAGTTCGGGCATGACGGCCCTCGTGTGTGCGCTGGTGCTCGGCGCGCGCCGCGGCGACCGCAAAATGGAACCGCATAACATGACCCTGACCGTCCTCGGGGCCGGCCTGCTGTGGTTCGGCTGGTTCGGCTTCAACGCCGGCAGCGCGCTCGGCGCCAACGGGCTGGCGGTGCAGGCGTTCATCAACACGCACGTTGCGTCCGCCGCCGCCGCGATGTCGTGGATGTTCATGGAATGGAAGTTCCGCGGCAAACCCAGCGTGCTCGGCATCGCGTCCGGATGCGTCGCCGGCCTCGTGGCCATCACCCCCGCGGCGGGCTTCGTGTCGGTTCAGGGCGCGCTGATCATCGGCTTGCTCGGCGGCGCGGTTTGCTATTTTGCCTGCTCCGTCAAAAACAAATTCGGATTCGATGATACACTCGACACCTTCGGGATCCACGGCGTGGGCGGCATGCTCGGCGCCCTGCTCACGGGCGTGTTCGCAACGACGCTCGTCAACGGTGCCGGCGCGGAAGGGTTGATCCGCGGCAACCCCAAACAGTTGCTCGTCCAGGCCGCAGGCGTCCTCGCCACCGTGGTCTACGCGGTCGTCGTCAGTTGGATCCTGTTGAAGATCGTTGACATGATCATGGGCCTGCGCGTGACGAATGAAGAAGAAGAACAGGGCCTCGATTGGACCCAGCACGGCGAAAGCGGATATAACCTCTAGAACTGGAAGCGGAAACTACCGAATCTCAACGACCCGGTTGCCGGCTTCGAGGGCCGCCTGCATCTGGGAAAGCATGGAGTCGAACGTCGATAGGAGCGCGGCTTTTCGGCAGTTGCCCAGACGCACCCACACGACTGGCACGGACGCGCCCGGTTGTGTCGCGCCTGGAAAAGTCCTCTCCTTGGTGATCAGCACGAGTGAATGTGCCGCCGCGTATCTCCAGATTTCGGTGTCGGTGGCCGCATCGAGTCCAACATCCAACACATGGCGGGCTTCATGCCCTCGCGAGACCAGCAGCTTGGCCAATGCCGACGGAAGCTGGTTGTCCACCAGGAATTTCACGCGGATTGGAGTACGACATGGTCAGTCTGCAGCGCGGCGTATTCAATCGCCGCCAGGATATCTTCCCGCTCCAGGAACGGATAGTCTGTAAGTATCTCCTCGAACGACGCACCCGCGCTGAGCAGTTGCAGAACGTCCACCACCCGGATGCGTTTGCCGCGAATGCACGGGCGTCCGCCGCACTTGTCCGGTTCGATGGTTATCCGCTGGAGCAGTTCCGCGTTCATCAGTGTACCTTACAATACACGATTGGCCCCCATGCCGCAAGCCTCCGTGCTTGTGGTCGCCGCCCCAATTCCCTCCTCGGAGGGGAAGAAGGCGTGGGGTATTCGAAGGTCCGCCTTCGACTACTCCAGCCCGCTAACCACGAAGCCCGATCCACTCGGGCAGAATCCTCGAGCCTGTGACACCGGCGAGAATTGGCGATTGTGAATCGAGATTGTGTTTTTCACTGAATGGCTTTCGCGACGCGTTTCAAGCATCAGAGTAGGGTGAGTCCAGGAGCGATAGTTCCCCTTCTTCGATCTTGGCTCGAATCCCGACCGGGAGCGCGCAACATTCCATGTCATGGCCTATATCGGCGTCGACAATGATCGGAAACTTGTATGGTTCGCAGTGGCGAAGAATGATCTGATCGAACGACTCGATTTTCGGAAAGAAGCTCTCTCTTAGACGATCTCCTTTGCCCACTACCATACCCGATAAGCGAGGAAGTCCACCGGTTAAGGCAAACGAAGCAAGCGCCAAATCCAGTCGGTGCAGGTCCAGGTAGGCAAATTCCCAAAAGAATATGGCGTTTCTCATATCCAGAGCGTAAGGGGAACCATGCAGAATTTGGAGTACATCCAGGTTGCCCCCTATCAGCAGTCCTTCAGCATTACCGGGCTTTAGAACGCGCCATTTCCTTGCCTGTTTCACCCGGCCTAAACGAAGTCTTCCCTCCAACGCGTTGAAGAACTGTTCCTCGGTGTAAACACCATTCTGAGCATAAGTTTTCATCTTTTCCTTGTCTGCTAAATCGCCCAGACCGAAAACCACATTGCATTGCGCGTGGAACGTGACCAGCCCCGTCTTTTGGTGGATTACGCAGGCTTGCAGGGAGTTGTCAGAAAAGCCAAAGATCATCTTGGGATTGCGGGCAATCAACTCGTAGTCAATCTTGCTCAGCATCTGATATGCAGTGGTGCCTCCAATTGTTGGCAGGATCGCTTTAACCTCTGGATTTGAGACCAGAGCCATCAGGTCCTTCGCTTTTGTCGTCCCATCCGATGAATAATGCCCACCTTACTCAAAGGTGTGGGACGCTTCCATGACGCGGTAACCCCTTTTTTCGAGACACCTTCTACCGCGTTCATAATTCACCATCAGCTCTTGGCTAACGGCTCCCGACGGGGAATAGACGCCTATCAAGTCACCAGGGCGTGCAAACTGCGGCTTGATTGTTGTCTTCATACAGGTTCAATAAAACTTGACGGCCATCCCATCATTGGGTCCACCCGTGACAGATTTGCCTTGATGCGCATTAGTTTCTTCCGCAACCGGAGCTCATGAGAACTTCGTTGCTCTGCTGCGCAATCAGTCGGCAATATGACCACGCATGCCCATGTTAAGCCGTTACACAATCCACTTCAATGTTATGGTTGTTTCGCTAGCGTCTTGAATTGCCGTGGAGGGTCGCGCTCCTGCGCGACCGAGTCGTCTCACGTGAGGCAGAGTTGCAGCTACGCGGGAGCTCGGCCCAAACTTGGACACTAGCCTGTAACAATCCGTCTGGTGAAATCCATCTAACTCCGCTATGGTGTCAGCGCGGCAGGGCTACGGCCCTGCTGTTTCATGGAAAAAGCACACGATATCCTGGCCATCGTCGGACGTCCCAACGTCGGGAAGAGCACGCTCTTCAACCGCATCGTCGGGCGGCGCATCGCCATTGTCCACGAAGAACCGGGCGTGACGCGCGACCGCGTCGCGGCCACAGCGCGCTGGGGCGACAAGTCATTCGAGGTGGTCGACACGGGCGGCATCGCGTTCATGGACGACGAGAAAAGCGGTGACCTGATGGCGAACGCGACGCGGCATCAGGCCGAAATCGCCATCGAAATGGCCACGGCCATCATTATGGTGGTCGACGTGACGGAAGGCGTCGTGCCCCTGGACCAGGAAATTGCTCGCAAGCTGCGCACCAGCGGCAAGAAGATCTTTCTCGCGGTCAATAAAGTGGATAATGCGGGCCGGGCGCGAACGGACGCCGAGTTCTCCGAGTTGGGGTTCGACCAGACGTACTCCATCGCCGCCGCGCATGGCCTCGGCGTCCGGGAGTTGCTGGAGGCCGCCACGGAAGAATTCGCGGCGGGGGTCGAGCCGGAGACGGCGCCTCCAACGCGCATTGCGATCGTCGGGCGACCGAACGTCGGCAAATCCTCCCTCATGAACGCGATCCTGAAGGACCAGCGGACGATCGTGAGCGATATCCCTGGCACGACGCGGGATTCGGTCGATGTGCCGTTCACCGTGCACGACAAGCCGTATCTGCTGATTGACACGGCCGGCTTGCGGCATCGTGGAAAAATCACGTCGTCGGTCGATCAGTTTGGATTGATGCGGGCCGAGCGCAGCATCCGCGAGTGTGACATTGCCGTGCTGGTGCTCGACGCCGTCGCCGGCGTGACGAGGCAGGACAAGGCCATTGCGGGGCAGATTGCCGAGGCGGCGCGCGGCTGTATCGTGCTGGTAAACAAGTGGGACCTCGCCGAGGAACAGGAACACAAGGACAGGGTGCGCGAGAGCCGGGGCATGAAACGGAAGAAAATGTTTCGCGAGCAGTATCTCGAGGCGCTCCGGAAAGAGTTGTTTTTCCTCGATTGGGCGCCGGTGCTGTTTGCCTCGGCGAAAACGGGTCAGAACCTGAATCAATTGTTCGAGCAGGTCGCGGTGATCGAGACCGAGATGATCCGGCACATCGACACGCCGCAGCTCAACAAGCTCTTTATGCGGGCCCTCGACGCCTACCCACCGCCATTTTCCGGTGGCAAGAGATTTAAAATCTTTTATGCGTTTCAAAAAGCTTCCCATCCGCCGACGTTTCGGCTATTCGTGAATCATGCGAGTTGTTTGACGCCGCATTACAAGCGGTTCTTGATCGACAAAATTCGGGCGGCATGGGCGTTCACCGGCTGCCCAATCATGTTGGAATGTCGGGAACGCGAGCGGCGAAAGTTCGTTAAAAATCAGCGAGTTTGAAAAAAAGTGGCGGCGGGCGCAGTTTTGTCTTGAAACACAATATATGGGGTGCATATAGTCCCGCCCGCACTATTAGCGGTGGTTTCCAACCAAGACGTTGACCGCCGAAAAGTCGCAACCGACTAGCTTTTTTGAGGAGGGGACAGTGATCAATTTGAAGCACGGAGTGGGGGAGCTTTCTGCGGCCAAGGAAAAACAGACCCAGAAGGATTCTGTAGCGGATTTGCCAGTCTCGACGGAACCAACCAAACGCACCCGACGCACCAACCCAACACCGAGAGTTGTTCCACCGGGGCCGCCACGGAAGATCGGTTGGGTGGTCCCGCGCGTGTTCAGCCGCGCGGACGTGAAGCCGTTCGATGAAGTCGAATGGGACCAGCGCACCGCCGAGATCACCGACGAAGCGGGCCGGGTGATCTTCAAGCAGGAGAATGTCGAAGTCCCGAAAACCTGGTCCATCCTCGCCACCAAAGTCGTCGTTTCCAAGTACTTCTACGGCGAGAACGGAACCGGCGAGCGCGAGCAGAGCGTTCGTCAGCTCATTCACCGCGTCACCCGCACGATTGCCGATTGGGGCAACCGCGACGGCTATTTTGCCAGCGACAAGGACGCCGAAACCTTTTATGACGAGCTGACGTGGCTCTGCCTCAACCAGTACGGGTCGTTCAATTCCCCGGTGTGGTTCAATTGCGGCCTGCACAGCCAGTACGGAGTCGGCAAGCGGAGTGGCGCGGGCAGCTACTATTTCGATGCGACCACCCGCAGCGTCAACCGCGCCCGGTCACAATACGAATATCCGCAATGCTCGGCCTGTTTCATCCAATCCGTCGGCGACACGATGGAAGACATCATGGAGTTGGCTCGCAGCGAAGCGATGCTGTTCAAGTACGGCAGCGGCACGGGCACGGACCTGTCGTCGTTGCGCAGTGTCCGCGAAAGACTGTCGGGCGGCGGACGCCCGAGCGGGCCGTTGTCTTTCCTGAAGGTCTATGATGCCATCGCCAGCGTGGTCAAATCCGGCGGCAAAACCCGCCGCGCGGCGAAGATGAACACGCTCAAGGTCTGGCATCCCGACATCAAGGACTTCATCGAGGCGAAGCCGAATGAAGAACGCAAAGCCTGGGCGTTGATCGAGCAGGGGTACGCGGGAGACTTCAACGGCGACGCCTACGGCTCCGTTTCGTTCCAGAATGAAAACCTCAGCGTGCGTGTGACCGATGATTTCATGCGCGCGGTGTTGGAAGACAAGGATTGGACGACGCATTGGGTCACCAATCCCAGCCGGCCCGGGCCGACGTACAAGGCCCGCGAATTGATGCGCGGCATCGCCGAAGGCACCTGGACCTGCGGAGACCCGGGCGTGCAGTACGAGGACACGATCCAGCGCTGGCACACCTGCAAGGCCACCGCGCCGATTAACTCCAGCAACCCGTGCAGCGAGTACATGTTCCTCGACAACAGCGCCTGCAACCTCGCCTCGCTGAACCTGATGCGGTTCCTCCGCGCGGACGGCACATTCGACGTCGAGCGGTTCAAATCGGCGGTGGAGATCTTCATTACCGCCCAGGAAATCATCGTCGACAACGCGAGTTATCCGACCGAGACCATCGCGCGGAACAGTCATCTATTCCGCCCGCTCGGCCTGGGCTTCGCCAACCTCGGCTCGCTCATTATGTCCATGGGACTGCCCTACGACAGCGACGAGGGCCGTGGCATGGCCGGCGCGATCACCGCGATCATGCATTTGCACGCGTACAGCCAATCGGCGCGGATCGCCGAGAAAATCGGCGCCTTCGAGGGGTTCACCGGGAACCGCGAGCCCATGTTGCAGGTCATGGAAATGCACCGCGACGCGGTGAAACGCATTCACCCGAGTTGCCCCGATTACATGCGCAGCGCGGCGCTGCGTTGCGGTGACGAAGCCGTCGAGCTGGGCCGACGTTTCGGCTATCGCAATTCGCAGGTCACCGTGCTCGCACCCACCGGCACCATCGCGTTCATGATGGATTGCGACACGACCGGCGTCGAACCCGACATCGCGCTGGTGAAATACAAATTGCTCGCCGGCGGCGGCATGTTGAAGATCGTCAATCGCACCGTGCCGATGGCGTTGCGCAAACTCGGCTACACCGAGCCGCAGATTACCGAGATCGTGAAGTACATCGACGAAAACGACATGATCGAGGGCGCGCCGCACCTGCAGGAAAAACACGTCGCCGTGTTCGATTGCGCGTTCAAGCCCGCCAAGGGCCGGCGCAGCATCCAGTACATGGCCCACCTCAAGATGATGGCCGCCGCGCAGCCGTTCCTCAGCGGGGCGATTTCCAAGACGGTAAACATGCCGCAGGAGTCCACTGTCGAGGACATCATGCAGAGCTACGTCGAAGGCTGGAGGCTTGGCCTGAAGGCCGTGGCGATCTATCGGGACGGCTCGAAGCGTTCGCAGCCGCTCAATACCTCGAAGAACAACGGTTCCACGTTGGCCGAGGCCGCGGCGAAACAGGTCGATTCCTTCAAATCACGCATCCTGGAACTACAAGAAGAAGTGACGCAGTTGCGCGCCCGGCTCGGCACGCCCGCGCGGCATCGCCTGCCCGACACCCGCAAGGCCATCACCCACAAGTTCGACATCGCCGGCCACGAAGGCTACATCACCGTCGGCCTGTTCGACGACGGCATACCCGGCGAGTTGTTCATCACCATGGCCAAGGAAGGCTCGACCATCGGCGGGCTAATGGACACCATCGGCACGCTGGTCAGTCTCTCCCTGCAATACGGCGTCCCGCTGGAGACACTCGTCAACAAGTTCACCCACCAGCGCTTCGAGCCGAGCGGTTTCACCAAGAATCCCGATATCCCGATCGCCAAGTCGATCACCGACTACCTGTTCCGTTGGCTCGGGTGCCAGTTCATCCCCGGTTATCGCGAAGCCAATTCGCCGAACGCCGGGCAACCCGAGTTCCCACTCAAAGAGGTCGAGGAACAGGAGAAACGAATTGTCAACAAACCCGTTGTCGAACTCGAACAGACCGAGGAAGCACCGGCCCGGCCGACGGGGAACCACGGCGCATTGACCGCCGTGCAGCGACTCAGCCGGACCGTCGAGCACTTCATGCAGGATGCGCCCGCCTGCGACACCTGCGGGGCGATTACCGTGCGCAACGGCGCCTGCTACAAGTGCCTTAACTGCGGCAACTCAATGGGATGCTCCTGAATCCACGGAGCCCCCTACACACACAGGAAGCCCCGAGGGTAGCCTCGGGGCTTTTTGTTGGTGTCGCGGAGCTTGACGGTGGCGCGCGCAGGCGGTTTAATACACCTCCTTACACCAAAGATGATTCAGGAGACACATTAGTATGGCAACAGCAACAGCACCCAAAGTAGGCACCACGAGCGCACGCCCGAAGGCGAGGGACGACAAGGCGGGCGGCAAAAAAGAAGCGAAGATCGTTTTTCCGAGCGATTTCGGCTCGCACACCAGCATGGCGAATGAAGAATTGACCGGCAAAATCGCCGCCGCCAAGCAGGACGCGACCGATCCGTGGGTCGTGTTGAAGGATGAACGCGGGGATTACGCCACGCGGAAGTCGCGCCTCGACTCCGGGCTGGCCGACCCGAACCGCTGCGCCGATCAACCCGTTCGCGACAAAGCCGTCAAGGAATTGACCGCGGCGTAAACGGGGGGATTCGTACTCGCGGAGCGCCAGCGCCTCACGGTTCTGGCGCTCTTGCCTTTTGGGGCCGGATGCGATTTCCTAGAGGTGTTATGTCCAACGAAAATGTCAATGCTGCTCCATCACCAGAACCGAAAGATTTCATCCGCGACATCGTCCACGAGCACGTGGCCGCGGGGAAATACCCGAAAATCGTCACGCGTTTCCCGCCCGAGCCGAATGGCTACCTGCACATCGGCCACGCGAAATCCATCTGCCTGAATTTCGGCATCGCCCGCGAGTTCAATGGCCAGTGCAACCTGCGCATGGACGACACCAACCCGACCAAGGAAGAGGTCGAGTACGTCGATTCCATTATCCAGGATGTCGAGTGGCTGATCGACGGCTGGGCGAATGACAAGTTGGGATTCAAGCCGGCGGGCAAAACGCCTGAACCGCAGACAATTGACGGGAAACCGGATTTCTATCTTGGTGCAGTGAATCCGAAGTCGGCCCCGAAAGGGGAGAAACTCGAGACGTTTTACGCGTCGGATTATTACGACCAGTTGTACGTGTGGGCGATCGAGCTGATTCGGAAGGGGAAGGCCTACGTGTGCGACCTGTCGCCCGAGGACACCGACCGCTACCGCGGCGCGCCGGACAAGCCGGGCACGGACAGCCCGTTTCGGAATCGGTCCGTCGAGGAGAGCCTCGATTTGTTCGTGCGGATGAAGAACGGCGAATTCCCCGACGGCAAACGCACGCTCCGCGCGAAGATCGACATGGCGTCGCCGAACATCTGGATGCGCGACCCCGTGCTGTACCGCATCCGCCATACGGCCCACCATCACACGGGTGACAAGTGGTGCATCTACGCGATGTACGATTACGCGCATTGCCTGAGCGATTACATCGAGGGCGTGACGCACAGCATCTGCACGCTGGAATTCGAGGTGCACCGTCCGCTCTACGACTGGATCCTCGAAAACCTCGACCTGCCCCGCCCGTTGCCGCACCAGTACGAGTTCGCCAAGCTGATTCCCACGTACACCATCGTGTCCAAGCGCAAACTGATCCAGCTCGTGAACGACAAGGTGGTGTCGGGCTGGGACGACCCGCGCATGCCGACCATCAGCGGGATTCGCCGGCGCGGCGTGCCTGCCGAGGCGGTGCGCGCGTTCGCGATCGGCGTCGGCGTGACGAAATTCAACAGCGTGACCGACATGGCCGTGTTCGACCACGCCATCCGCGAGGACCTCAACAAGCGCGCCCTGCGCCGGCTCGCCGTGTTGCGTCCGCTCAAGGTGACCATCACCAACATCGATCCGCATCACTACGAGGAACTCGACGCGGTCAACAATCCCGAAGACCCGTCCTCGGGCACGCGCAAGGTTCCGTTCGGCAATACGTTGTACATCGAGCAGGACGATTTCATGGAGACGCCGCCCCCGAAATTCTTCCGATTGAAGCCCGGCGGCGAAGTGCGGTTGAAATACGCCTACATCATCAAGTGCGACGAGGTCATCAGGGACGCGACCGGCAAGATTACCGAACTTCGCTGCACCGCCGATCTCGGCAGCAAGACCGGCGGGCCGACCTCCTCGCGGAAGATCAAAGGCACGATCCATTGGGTTTCAGCCGCCCACGCGATCGACGCCGAAGCCCGCCTCTACGACCGTCTCTTCACCGTCCCCGAGCCGGACGCGGAAGGCGATTTCAAGACCCATCTCAACCCGCACAGCCTCGAAGTCGTCACCGCCAAGTGCGAGCCCAGCCTCATCGACGCCCGGCCCGAAGTCCGGTATCAATTCGAACGCCTCGGCTATTTCACCCTCGATCCCGACTCGAAGATGGATTCCCCTCGCCCCAGCGACCACAAACCCGTCTTCAACCGCACCATCACGCTCAAAGACACCTGGGCGAAGATTGAAAAGAAAGGGTGAGTCGTCCCGTGAAGAATTGTAAGAGAAGACGGACGGAAGACGACTTCATTGCTTCGGCGAAACGAGCCTTTCGGCGTGCGGATCGGCAGATTCGCGCCGAGCATGCCAAACTCGGTCTGCCGCTTGTCTTTGGGGAAAACGGGCGAGTGAAGCTTGTGCGGGCAAGGCCGTAAGCTGGATTCTGCGGAGGGATTTCGCCCTCGATCCCGATTCCAAGATGGATTCGCCCCGCCCCAGCGACCACAAACCCGTCTTCAACCGCACGATTACACTAAAGGACCCCTGGGCGAGGATTGAGAAGAAAGGATAAAGTGGCGGACCATTCCGGCCTCTCTCAAGGCTTGTTCCGGCTACTGTCCCGCTGGGTATTCATCGCAATGCTCTTGATTCACGAGGTTCCCCACGAAGAACCCGAGGTCCTGTTGGCATTGTTTCGCCTTCACCAAGAATTCCTCAGGCCAGCGATTTGAGTGGAAGTAACAAATGTTTGTCGCCCGCTTGACGTTGGTTCCGGTGCTACGGGTTATGTCGACGCCGACAATGGTTTTCGCATCTGGAAACTTGGCTAGGGCTGCGTAGCACCGGCAGCCAAGTTCTGCAATGCGGTGTTTGTTCTCTTCTTTCAAGTTTGACATCATGAATACGTAAATCACGCCACGCAATGATTTTGTACAGCGAGAGCGAAGTATGCCGGCGTTCGCTTGTTCAATGAACTCCTTAAGCGCTTTGCCGAGCAGACGGCGCGAGAACCGGTGCTCCCTTGCCATTGTTCGCACGGCAAGCTCTAGTTCGGTCAGTGAACCAACGAACTCCCATGCTTCGGCCTCGGGCTTGACCGCCAGAAGCTCAATGAGACGATCCCAGACATAGCTGTCCTCGTCCTCGCGGAGCTTCGCCGAGAACTCCGGCTTTTTCGAGAATGTCTCCCATAGATCCTCCTGAAGTATTAGAAAATCGCCTTTAGGGAAGCGTCTGCCACGGTTGAGGTAGACGGCCAGGAGATCCTCTTCACCGCCTGCCATCGACACTCGCACCCCTTTGCTGAAAAGCTTCTCTTTATCGTCCAAGTACTTCGTGAAATCTGAAATTGTGTCCAAATGTTTGAGAAGGGTGAGGCAGGCCCTTTCATCGACAACATGGACAAAGTTATTGGTGAAGGGCTTCCCCCTGGTAAGACTCAGCCCAACCTTCCTGTCGGCACCAAAAGCCACGGCAATACGGTGGTACTTTCGATGTGCACTGGCCGGTAACGGTAGACCTTTTGTGCCGTCTCTTTTGACAACGTGACTCGCGTTGTCCAAGAATCTCTGTGCGCCGAGGATTTGTTTTACTGAACCATCGATGGCCTTCCTCTCCCATCGCTTACGGTCCACCTTCGCTCTGCCGGTGTCTTTGTATTGAACATCCTTCACGCTCACGATCACGATGTGGGGTTCACACACCACGAGGATGTCGCACAGTTCCTTGCCGGCCTCTTTTCCTCTCGGATTTGGGTAGCTCCATGTTGAAAGAAAGGAATTCTTGCAGATATGATAAACAAATTCTTCAGTCGCATTTACTGCAGTCTCCATGAGAAGAAAACCATACCCGTATCCGCCTACCTGTCAAACTTCAGCGGGCAATTCGCTGGGTATAAGGGCCTGATACATGGCAGTGCCATGTATCGACGATCACCGATTCGGCAAGTGTCGGGACGGGGGATTCAGCAGCGCGTTGACTGCGCGTGAAGGCGGCCCACTGACGGCGCTGTTGTTGCCAGACCCGTTGACCGCGCGTGGTGAGCGGTAGAGGCGGCCTCGTGAAACGTAGTAAACTTCGACCGGCCCCGTCAGCTCTCGGGCGGGCTGAGGGCGACAACTGCAAGGACCGCTGCCCAGATATTTCCCGATGAGCGTCTTGGTGTGACCCGTTGTCCGCATTTGCCTGATACATTGCACTACAATGTATCCTTCTTTGTGAACCACGACTCCTCTCCGTGTCGCTGTCACCCGGCTCCCGTCTGTGCGTATCTGATACATTGCACTGCAATGTATCATCGCTCTATCAAGTCGCGTGGAGTGAGGTGGACATTGATTTACGCGAGCGGGTTTCACGTCGCGCGCACGATCCGTTGCGGAATTACCTCCCGTCGGCGGGCGCCAAGTGTCGGGCAGCGCTGCCTGCCGATGACCTGCTGTGTCGCGGTTGCGCGTTACGGAGTGAGCAAGACGTTGATCGCGCGGGTGAAGGCGGTCCACTGACGGCGTTGCTGTTGCCAGACCCGTTGACCACGCGGCGTGAGGCGGTAATAACAGCGTTGGCGACCGTCTTCCGGGCCTTTCCAGTGGCTTGTCACCAAACCCTGCGTCTCCAGATGGCGAAGAACGGGATAGATCGTGCCTTCTAGCCAGTTGGGAGGTGCCTTCGGAGGTCGTTGAGATATATTTCCGGATATGTCCCGGTAGCTCGCTCATCCCGGCCCTGTCGTCTCTGTCTTCAGTATGACACCTAGTAGTACTAGGTGTCATCTCTGCGACCCATCCAATTGTCCCGCGGATTGCGTAGCAGAAAAGCAGTGTGTCAGAGGCCGAGCAACGCATTGACCGCGCGACTCAGATGCCGCCATTCTTCGCGTTGTTCACGCCGTACGCGTTGGCCTGTGGGAGTGAGGCGATAGTAGCGGCGTTCGCGGCCGGTCTTCGGGCGTCGCCATTCGCCGACGATCAATCCGCGTTTCTCCAGCCGATGGAGTACCGGGTACAGCGTTCCCTGGTGCCAACGGAGCGTATATCTGGACTGAGCAGAGATGCGTTTCAGAATGCCATAACCGTAGCTCGGCCCATCCCGCAACACGTCGAGCACGATCAAGTCATATGTGCCCGCTGCGAGATTCCGTGCAAATTCATCGCGGTTCATAAATGATGCCTAGTACTACTAGGCATGATAGCAAATCGTCGAGTCTTATCAAGCCGTGATTATCCTTCTTCGCCCGGGGATTTCTCGAAAAGCGCAGTTGTTCGTTCGTTGTGCGGAAGTGCATGATGGCGCCTCAAATGTCCGGCAGATCAAGCGGCTGGAATCGCCTGTTGACCTCGCGCGGTATGAATCGCGACTAGCTGTTGCCGCCGGCGTCGGCGACGGCTTTGCGAACGCGACGCTCGTCGGCGCCGATGACAGTGTCCACTACGTCGGCGCCCTTGTCGTAGATGATGATGTGTGGAATGCCGGTGACGTTGTATTCCTGGGCGAGGTCTTTGTTTTTGTCGATGTTGATCTTCTGCAGGACGATGTCGGAATTGCCTTCCGCAATCTTTTCCAACACCGGGCCGATCTTGCGGCATGGCCCGCACCAATCGGCGTAGAAATCAACAATCGTGATCTTGCCGCGCTCGGGCTGGATGGATCCCTTCGCGGGAGAACGGGAAGCGGATGCCGGAACAATCGCGGGTTTGGGACGGGGAGCGGGCGGCCTGACGGGCCCCTCGACGTAGTCGCTACTGATCGTGATATCGGTCACTTCAGCAGCGGCAATGAGCTGTTTTACCCCACTCGGGCTCGCCAACGCGAACAGGCCGTCGTCGAGACCCAACAATCGTCCACTCGAAATCAAGCGGCTGCGCGTGGTGATCGCCGCGGTCTTGGAAGTGAATTCGATCCGCTTGACCTGCGTGAAACTGACGTGCGAGATGCTGCCGTCCTTGTCCGCAATCTCCAGCTTCTGGTTGAACAGGCTGAGGACATGACACTCGGTCCTTGTACCGTCCTGGAATTCGACCACATCCGCGCGGGCGCCGACAGCGACCGCGAAACACAAGCCGGCAAGCAATATTCGCTTCACAAAAGGTGATTAGAGCAGGTTTTCTGCCCGAAAACCCATCGACCATGGCCAGCGAGAGCGGTTGGATGGTGGGCGTCGCACCTGCTCTGCTGTCTCAAAATCACTTCCCCGTATTACATTCGTCCATGTTACACTTTTGATTGCCATGGCTCCCAAGATTTCCTCCGCTGAGGCATCCGTCGAACCGCTGGTTTCGCCGGAGGTTCATCCGGATCGCACGGTGACGTTTCGACTGAGGGCACCCAGCGCGTCGAAGGTGGTGGTGCGATTCGAAGGCGACATCATGCCCATGAAGACGGACGACCAGGGAATTTGGGCGATCACCTCCGGTCCGCTCGATCCGGATATCTACTCGTATTCGTTCCTCGTGGACGGCCTGCGCATCAACGACCCGGCCAATCCGTTCCTCAAATACAATTTGGTCGATACCGAGAGTCAGGTCCACGTGCCCGGCCCGCTCACGCTGCCATGGGAAATCAACGATGTGCCACATGGTGTGGTTCATCGTCATCACTACCGTTCCACCATCATCGGTGACGAGCGCGAAATGCTGGTTTACACGCCGCCCAGCTACGACCCCGTCGCGCGGAAAACCTATCCCGTGCTCTATCTTCTCCATGGCTTCAGCGATGCCGAGGACGCGTGGGTCGACGTGGGTCGCGCGAATGTCATTCTTGATAATCTCATTGCACGCAAGCAGGCCAAGCCGATGATCGTCGTGATGCCGCTGGGGTACGGCAATAAAGAGATGCTAAAGTACGGGTGGCTGGGGTTCCGTATGCCCGGCTGGGGTCAAATTCGCAACGACAGCTTCACGAAATTCCACGATTCGTTCTTCGGCGAAATCATTCCGATGGTGGAGAGGAACTATCACGCTTCCACCAACCATACGGCGCGGGCGATCGCGGGATTATCAATGGGCGGAGAACAATCGTTGCTTTTCGGTCTTGGCGTGCCCGATCGTTTTGCGTGGATCGGCGCATTCAGTTCGGGTGGACTGTATGGTGACTTTGACGAGAAATTCCCCGGCCTGACCAGGAGGGTCAATGGACGTATTCGCCTGCTCTGGATCGGTTGCGGTACCGAGGACAAACTGTTCGAGAACAACCAGAAATTCAGCCAGTGGCTCACGACCAAAGGGGTCGTCCACGCCTGGGTGGAGGCACCCGGCCGCCACAGCTTTCTGGTGTGGCGCCGGTTTCTCGCGGAGTTCGCGCCCCTGCTATTTCAAGGCAAACGATAGGAATGGCGTCAGGCCTTCTTCGCTTCGTGGACGCTGAGTTGTTTGATGCCGTCGAACAAATACCAGATGCCGGACACGAGAGTGAAGAAGCCGGCGGCATACAGCGGCCACAGGTAGGATGGGCGCTCGACTTTCAGCAGCACCCAGCCGAACGCGATCATCTGGAAAAACGTCGCGCATTTGCCAACGATGCGCGGTCGCGCGATGACACGGCCCGCCAGCATGTGAATCAGCACGCAGCCGCCCAAGAGCATCAAATCGCGGCTGATCACCAGTACGGGAAACCACAACGGCAACAGATCGAACGGTGTGCCGTCCTTGAACCGGATGCTCAGGAGAATCAGCGCCGAGAGCAGCAGCGCCTTGTCCGCCAGCGGATCGAGGAAGACGCCCAGTTCGCTCTTTTGATGGTAGCGGCGCGCGATGTAGCCATCCACGGCGTCGGAGATGGCGGCGATGGCAAAGACCGCGCACGCCAGCCCGCGCTCCCATTCCTGTTCCTGTTCCTTCTGGTAGTCGCGGATGTAGCCCAGCGTCAGCCACACAAACACCGGGATCATCAAAATGCGCGCGAGCGTGATTTGATTCGGGAGCGTCATGGGTGAAATTTCTCGGCGGCGCGGCGCAACCGCGCGAGCACGCGGTCGCGGCCCAGCACTTCCAGCATGTGATACAACGACGGGCCCGCCGACTTGCCGCTGACGGCAACGCGGCACGGATGAATGAGTTCGCCAGTCTTGACGCCCATCTCCGTCGCGAGCGCTTTCAAGGCCGTTTCGAGGCTGGCCGCGTCCCACGAACTGGCCGCGGCAAACTTGTCGGCGAGTTTCACGAGGCGCTCGCTCGTCTGCGGACCGCTACAGGATTTTTTCACCGATTCGGGATCGTACGGATAATCTTCAAAGAAGAAGTAGTTGGTCCAATCCGGCAACTCCTTCAGCAGCTTGAGCTTCTCCTTCACGAGGCCGAACACGGCGCGCAAATACGGCTCCGCGGGTTTCTCACCCTCCAGTTTCAGAAACGGTCGCGCCAGTTCATTGAATCGGTCAGGCGCCATGGCGCGGATATATTCGCCGTTCATCCACGTCAATTTGGAGGAATCGAACCGCGCGTTATTGCGCAGGATTTGCGGGAGATCGAACAGTTTGATGACATCGTCGATCGACAGGACCTCGCGATTGTCCTTCGGCGACCAGCCGAGCAGGCAGAGGTAATTGCGCACCGCCTCCGGCACGAAACCGTCCTCGACGTACGTTTGGAGCGACGCGAGCCGGGCCTTGGCGGGGTCGGGGTCGCTCTTGCTCATCTTCGTGCCGTCGGGATTGAGAATCATCGGGATGTGCGCGTACTTCGGCGGCTCGACGCCAAACGCGCGGAACAACGCAATGTGCTTGGGCGTGTTCGAGAGATGATCCTCGCCACGGATGACGTGCGTGATCTGCATCTCGATATCGTCCACCACGTTGACCAGATGAAACACCGGATTGCCATCGCTGCGGACGATCACGAAATCGGGGTCGAGCATCTCGGTTTCGTTGAGCGGACGCACCACGCTGCCCGCAATGAGGTCGGGCACTTCAATCGGCTGGCGCGACATCTTGAAGCGGACCGCACCGTCGCGCTCGTACGCCAGGCCCTTGTCCTTCAATTCCTGGATGCGCCGCCGGTACCTATCGGCGCGCTGCGATTGAAAATACGGACCGAACCCGCCGCCCTTCTCCGGGCCTTCGTCCCAGTCCAATCCCAGCCACCGCAATCCGTCGAGAATGGTGCGCAACGATTGCTCCGTGTTCCGCGCGGTATCGGTATCCTCGATGCGCAGGACGAAGATGCCGCCCGTGTGGCGGGCGTACAGCCAGTTGAACAGGGCGGTACGCACGCTCCCAATGTGCAGAAAACCTGTGGGACTGGGCGCGAATCTGACGCGTGTGCTCATGGTGTGTGCGCAAAATAGCAGACGGCGCTCGCCAGCCGCAAGACCCAATCCGATTCGGCGGGAGTCGTGTTGCCAACGCAGGGAGCGGACGGCTGGCGCAGTTCGCGGTCGCGGACGTCAATACCCGATCGGATGGGATTGCACCCACAGGAGGCGCACGGCCGTGCCGAAGGCGAGCAACAGGTTGAACCACGTGAGGATGAAGTCGAAATAATACGGCGTTATCGGTCTGGCAGCGGCCGTCATGATTTCTTTGTACCGTCGCAATTCGGCGAAGACACGCCAGAACAACAAGCCCGTGGGAAAGCGCGCGCCGCGACGGTAGAGAGGCGGACAAATGAGGATCCAGTGCCACAGGATGTTGGTAATCAATGTCACACCAAGGATCCAGATCAATCCGTAGACATCCTGGTTGTGAGTGATCAACCTGAGCATGGCTATAATGAATGCAGAAAGTCTGCCAGTTCCAAGGCGCTGGGGCTCTGGGCTGTGCGCACGTAATAGCCAGACGTTCCCACGCCGATCTGCAGCGAGATTTCGTTGTCCGCCCCGACCAATTTGCCAAGGCAGAAACCCGCGTTGAAGTGGTCGCCCGCGCCGGTGCTGATCAGCGGCTTCGGGATAAACGGGCCTTCCGCTCTGACCACGCCATCCTTTGACGCGGCGACCGCGTAGGCGCGTGGATGAACCACAACGCCCGAAATCTTGATCTTGTCCTGGATAAACTTCGCCACCGTCTTGACCGACGATTCACCGTCGTGCTCCCCCTGGTAGCCGAGCACCACACCGATCTCGAAAGATTCCTTCTCGTTCAGGCCGAGGTACACGTCGAAATACTTCTGGAACCTGCCAATCAATTCGAGGGCATGCCGAATGTCTCCGGGTTTGCGCTTCTCGGGGTCTGCCAGGTCGAAGAAAAACGTGTGCCGCGGCTGTGCCGGCATGTTCGGACAGATCTCGGTCAGCACGTGCTCCCAGATATCGCTCATGTGCGGCAACATCGTCCAGTTCTGGAGTCCAACCAGATTGGCGTTCACAAAACAGTCCGCGAGCGTCTTGCGGCCGATCCGCTCCACAAGATTGGCCCAATTCACGTCGCCCAGCGACGCGTGTTTGCCCATCATGATCTTGCCATCGTCGAATTCCAGCGCGTCCGTGCGCCCGGGCTCGGCAATGCTGTAGACCGTGGCCTGCTTGGCGAATTCGGAAAAAACGGGATGGAGGTTCGGATACCCCAGATTGCCGATGTAGGTCACCTGCGCGCCAAACGCGGCCAGGGCGTTGGCCATGATCGGACCGTTCCCGCCCAGTTTGACGCGTTCGACGACCAACTCGGCGTTCGCGCTCTTGCCGGCCGCGGCGCTGATCCGCGCCCCGAACGCGGTGAGGGTCGGCACCCGCGTGAATTTTTCCGCGGACTCGCGCTTGTCGACGACGCTGATGATCTCGTCCACAAACCCGTCGAGGCCGATGGTGAGGCGCTGCGACGCAATTGTGTCTGCTCTGGCGCGCAACAGTTGCGCGGCGCGTTGTGGAAGTCGTTCCATATCCAACCGATTCTCGGTGAAATCAACGATCCGCCCAATCGCGGGGCGGTCGCGCTTTCACGCCTGCGTGTTGTGTCTAACAGAAAGGGATGCGTCGCTCAATCACTTTCATGGTTGTGTGAACAAGGCCTTGACCTTTGCGGGCGCGCTGCATAGGCTTTGTGGTGCCATGCTCGCTCAACGACGGAATAACGGGTGGGACACGGGGGATTTGGTAAGACGATGAAGAAAATCGAAATCGGCCTGCACGCGCCGGATTTCTCTCTTCCGGGAGTGGATGGCAAGGACTACTCCCTGAATTCATTCAAAGACAAGAAAGTTGTGGTCGTGATCTTCACCTGCAACCACTGTCCGTACGCGCAGGCCTACGAGGACCGCTTGATCAGCATTCAGCGCGACTACGCCACCAAGGGCGTGCAACTGGTCGGCATTAATCCCAACGACGAAGCCGGCTATCCCGAAGACAGTTTTGATAACATGGTCCGGCGCGCGAAAAAGAAACAGTTCAATTTCCCTTACCTGCGCGACGAGAGCCAGCGCATCGCGCGCTCCTACGGCGCGGAATACACCCCCGAGGTCTTTGTGCTCAACGCCAAACAGGAAGTGCGCTACATCGGGCGCGTCGACGACAACTGGCAGCATCCCGACAAGGCGCATTCCCACGACCTGCGCGCCGCCATCAACGCCGTGCTTACCCATAAGAAGGTCGCCAATCCGGTCACCCACGCCATTGGCTGCACGATCAAGTGGAAGATGTGATCCGCCGCCCGTGCCACCATGCTTTACCGGCTTCTCATCCTCCTCACCAAACTCGGCATCAACGCCCTCGCGTTGCTGGTCGCCACGTCCATCTTCAAGGGCATCCGCCTCGATAACAGTCAGACCCTGATCGTCACGTCCGTCGTGCTCGCGTTGATCAATACCTATCTGCGCCCGTTGGTGGTCGTCTTGACGCTGCCGATCAACATTCTGACGCTCGGTCTGTTTACCGTGGTCATTAACGCCGCAATGCTGGAACTGGTGAGTTGGCTGATTCCGTCGTTCCACATCGATACGTTTTGGACCGCGATGGGCGGTGCGCTGGTGATCAGCATCATCAGCCTCCTGCTCAGCTGGTTTCTCCGCCCCGACAATTTTCAGGTCAAAGTGTTCCGCGGGTGAAGAAGTTCTCCGCCATCATCTTCGACATGGACGGCGTGATCGTGGACAGTGAGCCGCTCCACCAGAAGGCCTTCGAGACGTTGTTCGAGGAACTCGGCAAGAAACACGATCACGGAATTGTGTTTCAGGATTACTACGGACGTTCGGATGGCGCGTTGTTGCGGGACTTCATCGACAAACACAAGCTGCCGAATGAACTGGAGGACCTTTCCGCCCGCAAGCTGAAATACTTCCTCGGTTACCTGCGCGAACGTCGCCCCGTCTTCAAAGAATTGCAGGTGCTCATCCCCGAACTCGCGCAGCGCTACAAGCTCGCCATCGCCACCAGTTCAGACCATCACGTCGCCGATGTCGTCATGGAGATTTCGGGACTCGGTCCGCACTTCCAACTCATCGTTGCCCGCGAAGATGTCCGGTTTCCAAAACCCGATCCCGAAGTCTATTTCACGACGGCCCGGAAACTGGGCGTCCGGCCCTCGACTTGTTGCGTCATCGAAGACAGCACCCATGGCGTCCAGGCCGCCAAGATGGCCGGCATGACCTGCATCGGCCTCACCACCAGTCTCCCGCCCGAAAAACTCTCCCGCGCCGACCACGTCGCCCGCAACTACGACGACGTGCGAAAGTTGTTGTTGTAAGCAAGGAAAGCTCGCGAAATAGGACACAATCTGGCATATTCTCTTAATCGAAATGCCATTTATGGAAGCTGGCGCACAAACCGCCGACTGGAGATACCGGCTCTTTCGCTGTGTCGCAGTCGAAACTGTTATTGCTTATCTGATAGACTTGCTGGCTGCCTTCTTGACCAGTAATCGCGGTGTGCATCACTACACCGGAGCGATCTCGGGGTGCTCCATGTTGCTATTGTTTCTTTGCTCGGTTGCCTATTCGTTTGTCAATCGTGAGAAGGCACTATGGGGATTTGTGGTTGTTGCGATCGGCTTGGTTACAGGTATGTTGTTTCCGGAGTTGTGACCCTCACCGCGTCCGCCCCTTCAGAAACTCCCTCAGAAACTCCGCCGTATGTGACTTTGCCTTCATGACCTGTTCCACGGTTCCTTGCACCACGATGTGGCCGCCGGCGTCGCCGCCTTCGGGGCCGAGATCGATGATCCAGTCGGCTTCGGCAATGATATCGAGATTGTGCTCGATGATGATCACGGTGTTGCCGGCATCAACGAGGCGATGCAGCACGCGAATCAATTTCTCGACGTCCGCCATGTGCAGGCCAATGGTCGGTTCGTCGAGGACGTACAACGCGCCCGATTTCAGTCTCGCCACATCGGATTCCTCGCCTTTCGCTTTCGCCAATTCCGTGACGAGCTTGATTCGTTGCGCCTCGCCGCCGCTGAGCGTCGGACTTTGCTGGCCGAGCGTGAGATAGCCCAAGCCGACCTCCTGCAGCAGCTTCAGACCGTGGTGGATTTGGCGGTGCGTCGCGAAGAATTCCACCGCTTCATCGACGCTCATCGCCAGCACGTCGCCGATGGATTTACCTTTGTATTGGACCGCGAGAGTCTCGGGCGTGAACCGCTTTCCGCGACATGCATCGCACGTGACGTGAACATCCGGCAAAAAGCTCATCTCGATCTTTTTCCGCCCCTGGCCTTCGCATTCCGGGCAGCGACCACTGGCGACGTTGAAGGAAAACCGCGGCGGCAGGTATCCGCGCATCTTGGCTTCCGTCGTGTTGGCGAACAGCTTGCGGATCTCATCCCAGAATCCCACGTACGTCGCCGGACAAGAGCGCGGCGTCTTGCCAATGGGGGTCTGATCAACTTCCAGCACGCGCGCGACGTGTTCCACACCGCGAATCTGCTCACAGCCCCGTAACTTATTGTTGGCGTGTCCTTTGGCGAAGGCCTTTCCTGCGAGCATTTTCAGGTTTTCATGCAACACATTCCGAACGAGCGTGCTCTTTCCGCTGCCGCTCACGCCCGACACGCAGACCAGTCGTTGCAACGGGATTTTTACATGGACGTTCTTCAAATTGTGGAGAGTGGCGCCGACGATTTCCACGTTGTTGCTGGCAGACTTGCGCGGAGTTTTATGGAGCGGATGCCGCAACGGTTCGCGCAACAGCTTGCCCGTCAGCGATTCTTCGCACCGCACGATATCTTTGATCGTTCCCTCGGCGACGAGTCGCCCACCATTCGAGCCGGCACCCGGACCGAGGTCGATGATGTGCTCGGCGCGACGAATGGTGTCTTCATCGTGCTCGACCACGACCACGGTGTTCCCCTTTGCTTCGAGTTCGTGCAGCGTGTCGAGCAACATCAGGTTGTCGCGCGGATGCAGGCCGATGGTCGGTTCATCGAGGATGTAGCAGACACCGCGCAGGTTGGAACCGAGCTGCGACGCGAGCCGGATGCGTTGCGCTTCACCACCGCTCAACGTCGGCGCGGCGCGGTCGAGTGAGAGATACGACAAGCCAACTTTGTCAAGGAACCGCAAACGCGACTGCAGTTCGGCGACGATGTCGCGCGCAATTTCCGCGTCCCGTCCGCTCAGATTCGAGTCGTGGAAATGTCGCTCAGCCTCGGTGACCGACCACGCGGTCATCTTCGTGATGTTCATGTCTTGGAACTTCACCGCCAATGCCTCGGGACGCAGACGCTGACCGTGGCAGGCAGGGCAGGGCCGTTCCTGTCCCTCGAACCACTCGTTCCACCAGACTTCCTCGCCCGTGTGCTCTTCGCTGAAGCCAAAGAATTGCAAGCCCGTCCCAAAGCATTTTGGGCACCAACCGTGTTTCGAGTTGAACGAGAACAGACGCGGATCGAGTTCCTCGAAACTGCGGCTGCACTTCGGGCAGGCACGCCGAGTGGAAAACAATTGCTCCTGGTTTGTGGAGGGCCTCGCTTCTGCGAGGCCGCGTCGTTGGGATTCGGTCGCGCGGGAGCGCGACCCTCCAACAATGACCAGGCCTTTCCCAAACTCCAGTGCGGCATCGAGAAGTTCACTGAGCAGCATCTCGTATTTGGGCGATACCTCGCGGGCGCCCACGGGCAGTTCGATGTTGTGCTCCTTGAATCGGTCGAGCCGCGGCCAGTGGGCGGTTGGGAGGAATTCACCGTCGACGCGCAACAGGGCGAACCCCTTTCGCAACGCCCATTGCGCCAGGTCGGTGTAATAACCTTTGCGGGCCACAATCAATGGCGCGAACATTTCGACACGCTGGCCGCGATAATCCTTCATCAACTTCGCGAGGATCACCTCGCGGGTCTGCGGTTGGATCGGAATGTTGCAATCGGGACAGTATTGCGTGCCGAGTTTCACGAACAGCAGCCGCAGGAAATGATAGATTTCCGTCACCGTCGCGACCGTGCTCTTGCGTCCGCCGCGGCTGGTCCGCTGTTCGATGGCGACGGTCGGCGGAATCCCAAAGATCGCGTCCACATCGGGGCGCGAGGCCGGCTGCACGAACTGGCGCGCGTAGGCGTTCAGCGATTCGAGATACCGACGCTGGCCTTCCGCGAACAGGATGTCGAATGCCAGCGTGCTTTTGCCGCTGCCGCTGATGCCCGTGATAACGGTGAATTTGTCGCGGGGAACATTGACGTCGATGCTCTTGAGATTGTGCTCGCGCGCATTGTGGATGCGGATCGAATGATTTGGGCCCGTTGCGTACAACGGTGCGGGAGATTCGGCGACTTTCAGGAGTGTTGACGACCCGCGCAACGCGGCGCCGGTGTAACCGCGTTCGCACTTCGCCACGTCGGCCGGCGTGCCCACGCAAATGAGTTCGCCGCCGGCATCGCCGCCTTCGGGGCCGAGATCGATGATCCAATCCGCCGCGCGAATCACGTCGAGGTTGTGCTCAATCACGACGATGGAATGGCCGCGTTCGATGAGCTGGCTGAGGGCGTGCAGGAGCGTGGCGATATCGTCGAAGTGGAGGCCCGTCGTCGGCTCGTCGAGCAGGAACAGCGTGCGTTTGCTGGTGGTTTGCACGAGGTAGCCGGCGAGTTTCAGGCGTTGCGCTTCGCCGCCGCTCAGGGTGGGGACCGGCTGACCAAGCTTCATGTAGCCGAGGCCGACGCTGCGCAACGGCTCCAGCGCGCGCAGCACTTCGGGATGCGTGGCGAAGAATTCGCAGGCTTCGTTGGCGGTCATGTCGAGAACGTCGGCAATGGATTTGCCTTTGATCCTGACTTCCAGCACTTCGGGTCGATACCGCTTTCCGTCGCAATCGGGGCAGCGCAGATAGACGTCGCTGAGGAACTGCATTTCGACGTGCTCGAACCCGTTCCCGCCGCAGGTGGGGCAACGTCCCTCGCCGGAATTGAAGCTGAACGTGCCGGCGGTATAACTGCGCTCCTTGGCGAGGGACTCGGCAGCGAACAGCTTGCGGATCGTGTCGAACGCGCCGACATAGCTGGCGGGATTCGACCGCGTGGTGCGGCCAATGGGCGATTGGTCCACCATGACCACGTCTTCGATCTTCTCGTGGCCGGAGATGGAGCGGTGACGGCCCGCGGGCTCGTCGGGTTTGTGCTTCAGTTTGCAGAGCGCGTTGTAGAGGACGTCCTGGATCAACGTGGATTTTCCCGAGCCGCTGACGCCCGTGACGCAGACGAGCCGGTTTAGTGGAATCTCGACATCGATGTTCTTCAGGTTGTGCTCGCGGGCGCCAAGAATCTTGAGTGATGCAGCCTTTCCGGAGGGGAGAGCGCGGAGAAACCCCATGCCGACCGTCTTCTCTCCGCGGAGATATTGCGCCGTCAGCGAGTGCTTCGCTCCGAGCAATTGCTGTTGCTTTCCGAAGAACACGATTTCGCCGCCGCGTTCGCCGGGGCCGGGACCGAGATCGAGAATGCGGTCGGCGGCGCGGATGACATCGGGATCGTGTTCGACGACGAGCAGGGTGTTCCCGGCGTCGCGGAGCCGGTGGAGGATGCCGATGAGACGATTGATGTCGCGCGGGTGCAGGCCGATGCTGGGTTCGTCGAGGACGTAGAGTGTGTTGACCAGCGAGGTGCCGAGCGCGGTGGTGAGATTGACGCGCTGGACTTCGCCGCCACTGAGCGTGCGGGATTGGCGGTCGAGCGTGAGATAGCCGAGGCCGACATCGACGAGATAGCGGAGGCGCGTGCGGATTTCCGCGAGCAAGAGATCGTCGGCTTCATCAAGCGGGGCTGGCAGTTTGAGTTCCTGGAAGAACTCGTAGCAGCGATCAATGGGCAACAGCACCACTTCGTGGATGTTCTTGCCGTTGACGCGCCAGAGCAATGCGTCCGGTTTCAGCCGTGCGCCGCCGCAGGCTTTGCAGGGGACGTAGGTGCGGTACTTCGAGAGCAGGACCCGGATGTGCATCTTGTAGCTCTTCGTCTCCAGCCAATCGAAGAACCGCTTCACGCCGTACCAGACCTGGTCTTCCCACGGGCCGATACCATCGATCACCCATTTGCGCTGCGCGTCCGCGAGTTCGCGCCAGGGAACGTTGGTCGGGATGCCGGTCTTGCGCGCGTACTTCATCAAATCGTCCTGGCATTCCTCGTAGCTCTCGGTCTGCCACGGTTTGACGGCGCCACCGGCCAATGTTTTCGTGTCATCGGGGATAACGAGATCGTAGTCGATGCCGATCGTGCGGCCGAATCCGCGGCATTTCTCGCACGCGCCGATGGGGGAATTGAATGAGAAGAGACTCGGGACCGGATCGCGGTAGTGGATGTCGCACTCGGCGCAGTGCAAATCGCTGGAGAATTTGCGACCGTTGACGGCGACGCGTCCATTCCCGACTTTCAGCGCGGCTTCAAGTGCTTCGACGATGCGGGCGCGGTTTTTGTCCGTGAACGCCACGGTATCCTGGATGACTTCGAGGGAGTCGCCGCGTTTTTCGATCTTGTGATAGCCCTGCTTCGCGAGAAGTTCGCGAATTTCTGTCTCGGTGAAGTTCTTCGCAATCGGCACGGGAAACGTGATGAGTAATTCGCTCTCGGCCTTGGGAAGCTGCTCGTAGATCGAATCGGGCGTATCGCGACGCACGGGTTTGCCGCAGTTTCGGCAATAGAGTTGCGCGGCGCGCGCGAAGAGGAGTTTCAGGTGGTCGTTCAGTTCCGTCATCGTGCCGACGGTCGAGCGCGAGGTCTTGACGGGATTGGTCTGGTCGATGGCGATGGCGGGCGGAATGCCGTCGATGCGGTCGGCTTTCGGTTTGTCCATGCGGTCGAGGAACTGGCGGGCGTAGGGCGAAAACGTCTCGACGTAACGGCGCTGTCCCTCGGCGTAGATCGTGTCGAACGCCAGGGATGATTTGCCCGAGCCGCTGACGCCCGTGACGACGATCAGTTCGCCCAACGGCAGCTTGAGATCGATGCCCTTGAGGTTGTTCTGCCGCGCGCCGACGACGTCGATGAACTGGCCAGGATTTGCCCCCATACTCGCGGCGCTACTGTAGCGCAAAGTGGCGGGTTGGCAAGTGGTGGAGTTGCGGCTGACGGGGCATTCCTACGAAAGTCGGTCCATCCATTCGTCGTCGATGAGGACGTCGAGATCGAGGAAGACTTTTTTGTTCATGGCGACTTCGAGTTCTTTGCGGGCGGCAGAGCCGATTTCCCTGATCTTCCTGGCGTGCTGGCCAATGAGCATGCGCTGGTGGCGGTCGTCGATTGTCAGCACAACCGCTTTGATGTAGACGAGCGGTTTGCCCTGTTTGTCTTTGCGGTCCTCGACCTGCTCCACGTGGATCGAAGCGGTGTAGGGGACTTCCTGGTTGGTTTGGAGGTACAGCTTTTCGCGGATGAGTTCGCCGATCCAGAATTCGTTGGTGACATTCGTGATCTGGCCGACGGGATATTGCGCGGGTCCGACGGACAGATGGCGGAAGATCGCCTGGATGAGGAGATCCACATTTTTACCGGTGAGGGCGGAAAGTTCAACGACGGAGGCATAACGACCGCAAGCGGGGACGCTCGCGCTACCGGATGCCGCGGCGGCGCGTTCCATCCACGTGTCGCGGTAATAACGGTCGGGCAGGTCGAGCTTGTTCAGGACGAGGATTTTCGGGAGCACGCTGCGGTCGACGAGGTCGTTGACGCGCGAGTCTTCGGAACCGATGGCGCGCGTCGGGTCGACGACGTGGACGACCACGTCGATGCCTTCGAGGGCGTCGCGGACTTTGTGATGGAGATTCTGGACGAGCTTGCTGGGCTGCGTCTTGAAGATGCCGGGGGTGTCGACGAACACGATCTGGCCCTCAGGGCGATGGACGATGCCGTGATAGGTGTCGCGGGTCGTCTGCGGTTTGGGTGTGACGATGGCGATCTTGCTGCCCACCAACGCGTTGAGGAGGGTCGACTTGCCGACATTGGTACGGCCGACGAGCACGGCGAAGCCGGCTTTGAGATTTGCGGGCGAATCCATCACATGCATCTTACCACGAAGAACACGAAGAGCACGAAGTCTTCGCATGATTGATCGATGGTAACCTTACGAATCATGGGTTGATCGCCTAGGATGGAGATATTCGTTTTGTCTTTTCTTGTTGCGAATCGGCGGAATTGATACAAATTGCACCCTACCATGACGTGGAAAGAAAGGCTGGCGGGCAAGGTGCCTCGTGCGTTGGCGGACGAGATTGACGTCTACGAGACGCAACTCGAACTGCGCAAGCTCGGCAAGATCGACGAGAAGCTGTTCGCCGAGACGCGGTTGCGTCGCGGGGCGTACGGCCAGCGGTACGATAACGGCCAGCGCTATGACGGCGTCAAGACGCAGCAACTGAAATTTCCCGCGTCGCCATTGACCAAAGGTCCGGACACGTTTTGGGACGCGCCCGGCATGCAGCGCATCAAGATCCCGTTTGGCGGATTGACGCCGGCGCAACTCGAGACGCTGGCGGATTGCGCGGAAGAATACTCCGACAGCATTCTGCACGTGACGACGCGCCAGGATTTCCAGTTGCATTTCGTCCACATCGAAGACACGCCGTCGATCATGCGGCGGCTGGCGGCGGCGGGGATCACCACGCGCGAAGCGTGCGGCAACTCCATACGAAATGTCACCGCATGTCCGCTGGCTGGTGTCTGCCGCACCGAAGCGTTCGATGTGACGCCGTACGCAAAAGCCATTGCCTACTTTTTGCTCGGGCATCCCGACACGCAGGATTTCGGACGCAAATTCAAGATTGCGTTCTCCGGCTGCGAACAGGAAGCGTGCGGCCTCGTGAACATGCACGACCTGGGCGCGCTGGCGTTGGTGCAAAACGGCAAGCGAGGCTTCAAATTGTATGTTGGCGGCGGACTCGGCCCGGTGCCGTACCAGGCCAAGGTGTTTGCGGATTTCGTTCCCGAAGAAGAACTGTTGCCCATCGCGCAAGCGATCGCGCGCGTGTTTGCGCGCCTTGGGGAGAAGCAGAATCGGGCGCGGGCCCGCATCAAATTCCTCGTCGCGAAACTGGGCGTGGATGAATTCAAGCGACTCGTGATGGAAGAGCGCAAGATTCTGCCGCCTGATGCGCGGTGGACGGCGTTCATTCCCGACGCGCACGGTTTCAAGGAGACAGCGCTCAAGTCGGTGGCGTCGCTCAATGGTTCGGCAAAGCCCGAAGGCTTTGCGGCGTGGGCGGAGACAAACGTCTACCACCAGCTCCAGCCGGGCTATGCGGTGGTGACGATCTCGTTGCCGATTGGCGATTTCACGTCGAAACAGGCCCGTGGAATTGCCGATCTGGCACGGAAGTATTGCGGCGACAACATTCGCACCACTGTGGAACAGAATTTGGTGTTCCGCTGGGTGGCGGAGAAAGATTTGCCGGAGTTGTATCGCGAACTGAAGGCGATTGGGTTGGGCGATTTCGGTGCGGGGACGATTCTCGATGTGGTCGCATGCCCGGGCACGGACACGTGCAAGCTGGGGATTGCTTCGTCGCGCGGGCTGGCGCGGGAATTACGACAGCGGCTCGCGGCGCAGTATTTCAATCTGGATGCGGCGGCGAAGGCCCTGCACATCAAGGTGAGCGGGTGCTTCAATTCCTGCGGTCAACATCATCTGGCGGACATTGGCTTTTATGGAAACAGCCGGACGCTCGGGAACCGCAAAGTGCCGCATTTCCAAGTGTTGCTGGGGGGCAAATGGCGGGACAACGCCGGGTCGTATGGATTGGCGATCGGGTCCGTGCCGTCGAAGAACGTGCCGGCGGTAGTCGAGCGTATCACGCACCGATTTGTGAAGGAGCGGCGGGGCAACGAGAGCTTTCAGGATTTCATCACTCGTATCGGCAAGGCCGAGAGCCGGAAGATGATTGAGGATTTGATGGAAGTGCCCGCATACGAGTTGAGCCCGGGGTTGTATTCCGACTGGGGTGACCCGCGCGAGTTTACGATGGGCGACATGGGTATGGGCGAATGCGCGGGCGAGGTCGTGTCGCGCATTGATTTTGATTTGCAAGCGGCGGAACGATTGTGTTTCGAGGCGCAGCTCAAGCTGGAGGCGAAGGATTTGGCCAAGGCCGACGAGTTGGCCTACAAATCGATGCTGCAGGCGGCGCAGGGACTGGTCAAGGAACTGTGGTACGACGTGCCGAATGATCCCGAGGTCATCGCGAAGGAATTTCGCGCTCGGTTGTTCGAGCCGAAACTGTTCTGGGACCGGTTTGCGGGCGGCAAGTTTGCGCAGGATTTCTTCCGTCGACATGAGAGCGGCCCCGTTCGACAATTGGATGAAGTGCATCGGCTCATTGAGGAATCGCAGTTGTTCATCGAGGCGGCACACGCCTGTGCTGACAAGCTGCGGGAACAGAAGGCGGCGCAGATGGCCGAACTGTTGAAGTAACGGAAACCGACCCGACATGGACCTCTACAAAATCGGCGTCAAGATTTTCGTCTCCAACCCAAAGGTTGTGGATATTCACGATTTCATTCCGGTGTTCCACGGTTGGATCCAGCAGCAGAAGATCGAGGGGCACCAGTTGATCGATGTGCACGATTACTCGCACGTCGAGAACGGCCCGGGGATTCTGCTCGTCGCGCATGAAGCGAATTTCAGCATGGACCAGGAAGGTGGACGGCTGGGGTTGTTCTATTACCGCAAGCGACCGCTGGAGGGCGGATTCGAAGCGAATTTGAAAACCGTTTTGGATACGGCGCTGCAAGCGTGCAAACTGTTGGAGGCGGAGCCGAAACTGAACGGGATCAAGTTCAAGACGGATGAGATTCTCGTAGTGGCCAACGACCGCCTTCTGGCGCCGAATGACGCGGCATCGCGAGCGAAGTTTGAGCCTGTGATTGCGAAGGTGTTGGGCAAGGCGAAGCTTGCGCCGCAGGCGACCGCCGATCCGCGTGAACGGCTGGCTTTTGTGGTCAGCCGCGGCTAAACTGGCGGCGTGACAATTCTTGCAGCACACCGTCAGCACTCGCGGCGCTTCGAGGACTTCAAGTACGTTTATCCCGTCCTCTCGCGGCGCAGTCACGGCATTTCCATCGGGCTCAACGTCAATCCCGACAAGGCGTGCAACTTCGACTGTATTTATTGTCAGGTGGACCGCACGACCGAGTCGGCGGTGAAGAAGTTTGATGTGGCGGTGGCCGAAGACGAGTTGCGGGACATGCTGGAGATGGTCCGGTCGGGCGAAATCGCGCAGCATGCACCGTTTAGCTCCGTCCCGCGTGGGATGTTGCGATTGAACGATATCGCCCTCAGCGGTGACGCCGAGCCGACGACGCTGCCGAATTTTGCCGAGACGATTGGGATGATTGCGCGGGTGAAACCGGCCGAGGCGAAGATCGTGTTGATTACCGATGCCGGTGGATTGGATCGGGCGGACGTGAAGCGCGGTCTGGAGATCATGGATGCCAACAACGGCGAAGTGTGGGCCAAACTCGATGCCGGGACGGAAGCATATTTCAAGCTGATCAATCGCACCAAGATACCGTTCGCGCGGATCTTGAGAAATATTTCCGAGACGGCGAAGGCGCGTCCGATAGTGATCCAGAGTTTATTTCTCAAGATTCGCGGGAAAGGTCCGTCAAGGGAAGAGATTGGGGAGTACTGTCGGCGGCTGCGCGGGATTGGGAACGTTAAGTTGGTACAAGTGTACACCATCGCACGAAAAGCGATGACGGTCGTGGACGGCATTCCCGCGTGGGAATTCGTCTCGGCGCTGACGAATGCCGAAGTGGACGCGATTACCGACCGGGTGCGGAAGGAAGCGGGCGCGCCGGCGGAGAGTTTTTATGGGGGGTAGAGGCGCTCTAGACTGTCCCGGAGAGATTGGTGGTCAATGTGGCGGGGCGTCGCCGCCCTCTGGCTCGCGGAAGGAGAAGTAGTTCTTTCTACCCTTTTCGGCAATGGAGCACAGGGAGTCGTAGTATTGTGCCCTTAGCGCAGCCCGTTCGGTGTCATAGGGCGAAAGGACTTTTTGGCAGAATTCAAAAATGAGCTTCAGAAACCAGAGCCCATAGGCGAGGAATTGCTGGAGCGGCTCTTCAATTATCTCGTTCCTTGACAAAGCGCTGCCGGATTCGTGCAGGAAGACTCCTTTCATCATGGGTGTCGGGTGCGTGAACGCAGAAGAGAATCTGTAGAGATGATAGAAGCGCAGTCTGATCTCCGGTCCTATTCTCGAGGCAAGGTCGGGCGCATGCTTGAAGTCGAGAGGGCGCGGGCTTGGTTGATTTAGGAGCCATGGACATCTCCTGGCAGTGTTCTCGAGAAGCTCTTTTAGCTGCTCGTAGTCCTTCTTCCTCCAGTACGGCTTTGGGCCCTTCACGTCCCTTTCGATGATCTGTAGTTCTTTCGCGATTTCGCGGAGGGGCGTTCCTTCCAGTTTGAAAACCCGTTCGACCTGTTCACTAATCTCGCTCACCTGCGAGATCCAGTAGAAGTCGCAAAAAACCTCAAAAAAGCTTCGGATGATAATTATCGGCTCCACAGCGCAGTCGTTAGCGAGAAGCACTGAGACGGCCCTTGCTTGTGACTCGCATAGCGATATGGTCATCATGCAAAAAACCTCCAAGGCCTGGCTCTGGGCATGGAAGCCCGCCCCCGAGAATGAGGATGCATAGCCGGAGAACAGCTTTGAGGCGTCCGAGTAGTACCGTGAGTATTCATCCAACATTGTAGCTTCTCCTCTCTATGCGAGTTTCGGTCAAAATTAGCTTTGGCGTGGAGCTAGATTTGTCAAAGCCTTTCATGCACGCTTTTCTGGCCTAACACTTGATGGAATAGGATTCGAGGCACATTTTGGTTCTGACGACCCGCGTTTGTGTGAACCCGTTCTTGGTCAGGATGCTTTGGATGTTGTTCTCTTCCAGCGGGCAGCGAAAACCCAAGATCACGCGCTTCAGAATTTGGGGCGCAATGCGCCAGTAATAATGGCCGTCGGTCGAGTAAGAGCGGGTGCTATCATTAAGATCAATGAATAGGCGGTACTCATCTTCGAATGACCAGCCACTGGATTTCTGTCGCATCAGTCGCTGCACTATTGGCCAGAGGTAACTGTTGACTGAGTCGATGTCGCCTAGGCTGCGAAGGTGATTAAAGTCGATAATGGGGCGCGGCTGATCGTAGGACATTTTGTGTAAATGGTCGGCCGGCCATGCGTGTACTAACTCGAACGCAACGCCCGTATGTTTATCCGCGTATAGGGACCACAAAACCGGATTAGTGATGGTGGCGCTAAAGCACAAAACTCCCTTCGCGTCCTTGTTCACATCAGAGAGAAAGCTGTCCATCAGTTGGTTAGCCGTCTCTTCGTCAATCCCCTTCGCGCCAAATCGTGACTCGAATGGATCGTTAAAGTCGCGGTACCGTCCAACTCGGAACGCCCCGGCTTTGATCGTCTTCTCGGCTGCCTCGGCGGGTAGGTAACGATAAATCGGGACTGGGTCAGGTGTGCTTTGGCCCGCTGATGCTTTATGCGGTTCAAACATGCTTCTCTTCGGCAAAGGTTGCCGGTTAGTTTGTCTCATTTGGACTTGGCGTCAATCTCTGTTTTCGGTGTGGCGTGAGGGTGGCAGACGCGACGGAACACGCCGACAGAGCGGCGCGGCTACAAGGCGGAAGGGGATTGCAAGTGGCTGCCGGAAGGATATAGTTAGGACATGGCGACGGAATTACCGCTGAAACAAATGAGCGTGCGTGAGAAATTGGCGGCGATGGAAGCGTTGTGGGAAGATCTTTCGCGGACGCCCGAAGCGATCGCGTCGCCGAGCTGGCACAAGGACGTACTGGAGAACCGGCAGAAACGCGTTGCCGAAGGGAAAGCCCGTTACGCGGACTGGGAGACCGCCAAGACGAAGATTCGCCGTAGGGTGTCGTGAGAATCCAAATCCTCGATGACGCCCAGCAAGATCTGATCGAGGGCTACCATTTTTACGAGAAGCAGGCATCCGGACTTGGGCCGTATTTTCTGGATTGCCTGTTCTCGGACATCGATTCTCTTCAGTTGTACGCCGGCGTACACCAGGTCGTGTTTGGCCATCACCGTTGTCTCTCGAAACGTTTCCCGTTCGCCATCTACTACACTGTGGAGGGTAATCTTGTCCGTATTCAGGCTGTACTGGACTGCCGGAGGAATCCGACGTGGATTCGCAAGCGTTTGAGGGAAGAGTAGGCGGATTGAAGCCGAATGGCGTGCGGGACTGAAGGCGCAAGGGTTCAGTGGCGGGGCTTATCCCAGACCATGAGGAGTTCGCGGGGGACGGCGCGTTCTTTGCCGTTGGGGGGTGAACGACAGAGACCCTTCGACACCCCGCCCCAAGCGGGCAACGCTCGGGATGACGGACCCAAGTGTGAATGCGTGCCAAGAACGTTGATGGCGGCTCACGGGGAGCCCCGATATCGGAATCGGGGTAAACCTCGCCCTCCAACAGAATGTGCCGCGTGAGGGCACGCGGCCTACAGCGCCTGCTGCTTGATTGACACGCGCGAGTTGCTGCGCTAAGATGCGCGAAGGATGTGGCGGATGCCACAGAGTGCCGCGAGGGTCGCTTCTGCGACCGCGCGGATTGGAGCGACGCCGGTCTTGGGCGTTGCGGGGGCGATGGCGGGCGGGTGGCCCGGAAAAAACATTAAAATTACCAAACGAAGCCAATTTTATTTTGGTTTCTCTTGTTTGCATCCTACTGGTGGACAGCGGTTTATCATACACGAACGTGTGAAAAACCGATTGGCTTTGTTTCGCCGGAAATGGCTTCGTTTGGGGGGTGATGATACGTTCGGGCGGACGATTTCGGTGCGAGAGTGGTCATTCGCACGACCATGGTTCCGGTTTTTAGAGTTGCGGTCCGGCGAGATTCTGTGTAAATCCGTGCAAAGCGCGGGTGGGCGCTTCTGGCGAGGGAGCAATCATGAGCAATTACGGTCTTGAAAATCACGGTATTACAGGCGCGGGGAAGGTTCATTGGAACCTGTCGGTGGCGAAACTGGTGGAAGAATCCATCAAGCGCGGCGAAGGCTTGTTGACGAGCAGCGGCGCGCTGAACGCGATGACGGGGAAGCGGACGGGGCGTTCGCCGCGGGACAAATGGACGGTGGAAGAGCCGTCCACCAAGGACAAGATTTGGTGGGGGAAGGTCAACCAGCCGATTTCCGAGCAGGATTACCTGGGGCTGCGGCAGGAAGTGCTGGCGTACTTGCAGGGGCGCGAACTGTTCGTGATGGACGGATTTGCGGGCGCCGATCCGCGGTACTCGATGCCGATACGGATCGTGACCGAGTTCGCGTGGCACAATCTGTTCGTGAAACAACTTTTCCGTCGGGCGACGACGGAACAACTCAGGTCGCACGTTCCCGAGTGGACGGTCATCAATGCGTGCAAGTACAGCGCGGACCCGAAGAAGCACAAACTCAACAGCGAAACGTTCATCATTACTGATTTCTCGCGCAAGACCGTGCTCATTGGCGGGACGCAATACGCGGGCGAGATGAAGAAGAGCATTTTCTCGGTATTGAATTTTGTGCTGCCACAGAAGGGCGTGTTCCCGATGCACTGCTCGGCCAACGTGGGCAAAGACGGCGATGTGGCGATTTTCTTTGGGCTGAGCGGCACGGGCAAGACGACGTTGTCGGCGGATCCGAACCGCGGGTTGATCGGGGACGACGAGCACGGCTGGAGCGACTATGGCGTATTCAATTTCGAGGGCGGTTGCTACGCCAAGTGCATCAAGCTGACCAAGGAACGCGAGCCGCTGATTTGGGACGCGATCCGGTTTGGTTCGGTGATTGAGAATGTGGTGGTTGATCCCGCGACGGGCGAACCCGATTACATGGATGATTCCGTGACGGAGAACACGCGGTGCGCCTATCCATTGGATTACATTGCCAACGCCGTGCCCAGCGGCATGGGCGGACATCCGAAGGCGATCGTATTTCTGGCGTGTGACGCGTTTGGGGTGATGCCGCCCGTCGCGCGGCTGAATCCGGCGCAGGCGATGTACCATTTTATGGCGGGTTACACCGCGCATTTGGCGGGGACCGAGGCCAATATGGGCAAAGACCCGACGCCGACATTCTCGACGTGTTTCGGTGCGCCGTTCTTGCCGTTGCCGCCGCAGACCTACGCGAAAATGCTGGCGGAAAAGATGCGCAAGCACAACGTTCATTGTTATTTGCTCAACTCCGGATGGGTGGGGAGCGCTTTTGGCAAGGGCCCGCGGATTTCCTTGAAGATCAACCGTGATAATGTGACGCAAATCATCGACGGCACGTTGGACAAGGCGCAGTTCCATAAAGATCCGACATTCGGGTTCGAGGTGCCGAAGGCGCTGCCCGATGTCCCCGCCGAATTGTTGGCTTCGCGCTACGGTGCCAAGGATGCCGCCGAATACGACCGTCGCGCGAAGGATTTGGCCGGCAAATTCGTGAAGAATTTTGAGCAATTTCAGGGTGTGTCCCCCGAGATTGTCGCGGCCGGTCCCAAGGTCTAGCCGAGATTGGGGCGGCCGCATTGTCGAGGGTCAGTGACTACGGCTTGCGCCGAGCCGTAATTCTCGGTTATCCTACTGTCGGTATGTTGAAGACCTCTGAGAGCGCCGAGGATTACCTGGAGCGCATCTACGAACTGATCGAGGACAAGGGATACGCGCGGATGATCGACATCGCGCGCACCTTGCGAATCCGTCAGGCTTCGGTGACACACATGGTCCAGAAGCTGGGCGAAACCGGGTTCGTGCGCTACGAGAAGTACCGCGGCTTGGTATTGACCTCGAAGGGCAAGGGCGTGGCGCGCGCGGTGCGTCGTCGGCATCAGGTGCTCGAGGAATTCTTTACGTTGCTGGGCGTCGACGGCGGAGTGGCCCAGCACGATTTGGAGGGGATCGAGCATCATCTGAGTCCGGCCAGCGTGGAACGGATCGAAGAATTGGTGCGATTCCTCCGCGAGAACCCACGCGTCTTGCGGAAAATCGGCGCCGCGCGCGCGGACAAGAGATGATGAATCGACAGGTCGCAATTCTGGCAGTCGGAATGTTGGCCCTGAGCGGAACGTTGAGGGCGGCGGACGTAATTGACGGTGTTGTTGCGATTGTGAACAGCAATGTCATTACCTACAGCCAGGTGATGGAGCTGGTTCAGCCCGTCGACCGGGAACTACGGCGCAATTTTTCGGGTCAGGAGCTGGACGATCAGAGGCGGAAAGCCCAGGAGGACGCACTAAACACGCTCATCGAGCATGCCTTGATCGTTCAGGAATTTGACGCCAAGGGGTACAAGATCCCGGAGACGTACGTGGAGGGGCAAATCAACAACCGGATCGCCACGGAATTCGGCGGCAACCGCGCGGCCTTCATCAAGACGCTCGAAGCGGAGAACCTGACCCTCTCACAGTTTCGAGACCAGGAACGCGAGCGCATCATCATCGAGGTCATGAGGGACCAACGGGCGCGAAAGACCATGGTGGTTTCCCCCTACAAGATCGCGCAGTATTACCAGGATCACATCGACCAATTCAAGGTGGGCGACCAGGTCAAGCTCCGCATGATCTACGTCAAGCGCGGCGAGCCGGTCGCGGCCGACGCTGTTGCCAACGGCCAAGACTCGGCGTCAGCAACCAATCAGGCGGCATCGACCAATTCGGCGGCAGCCGCGGCGGTCACTAATTCCGCGGCAAGCACCGGCAGTTCGACCACAACGGTTGCCGAGGCGACGGCGGTGACCAATGCGTCAGAAGTCACGTTAGCAAATGCCGAGGTCTCAGCCGCTGTCTCGACTACTGCCGTTAGCGGAACTGCGACGGTTGTGACGAACACGGTAGAGGTCGCGACGACGAATGGTGCGACCACGAACGTCGTGACAGCGGCTGCGGTGAGCGACACGAATGCGGCAGCGACGGCCGCGACCACCGCCACGACGGCGCCCCCGGCGGTCGATCTCCAGCGCAAGCTCGCGGAGGAAGTCCTGGGAAAACTGGACGCGGGCGACAGTTTTGAGAGCTTGGCACGCGTCTATTCCGAAGGCAAAGAGGCGAAGGAAGGCGGCGATTGGGGTTGGATCGGGCGTGACATCTTGCGCAAGGAGCTTAACGAAACCGCGTTTTCCTTGAAACCGGGTCAACACAGCCGCGTCATCGAGACGGCGGAAGGCTACTACATTTTGGAGGTCGACGACGTGAAGCCCGCGCACACAACACCCCTGGCCGAGGTTCGAGACGACATTGAAAAGACCCTGTTGCAGCAGCAACGCGCTCAAATGCAAGAGCAATGGGTCAAGGATCTCCGCGCCAAGGCGTACATTCGACTCTTCTAAAAATGTCAAATCGTCCCTGCATTGGGATCACGCTTGGCGACCCCGCGGGCATCGGGCCGGAGGTCGTGGCCAAGGCCTTGAAATCCGGTCGGCTTGACCGGCGCTTCGACTATGAAATTATTGGCAATCCACGCACGAAGCGCCGCGCGGATGCTGCGGACTGGGTTGCGGAAGGAGCGAGGCTCTGCCTCGAAGGCGAATTGGCCGCGCTCGCGACCGCGCCCATCACGAAGGAACTCTTGCATCGGGCCGGCTATCCCTTCGTCGGCCAGACGGAACTTCTCGCGCACCTTTCGCGCACGAAGCGATTTGCCATGATGCTGGCGGGCGGACCGTTGCGCGTGGCGCTCGTGACCACTCATGCGCCCTTGCGCGACGTCGCGAAACTCATCACGGCTCGCAAGATCGTCGAGGTGATCGAATTGTCAGACGGGATTTGTCGTCGGTTCGGCATCCGTCATCCGCGAATCGCGGTTGCGGGACTGAATCCCCACGCCGGGGAAGGCGGTCTGCTTGGTGACGAAGAACGGCGGATCATCGCGCCAGCGGTGAGGCGCGCCGCCCGGCGTGGCATCGTGGTCAGCGGGCCACATTCCGCGGATACATTGTTCTACCGCGCCGCGCGCGGAGAATTCGATGCGGTGGTCGCCATGTACCACGACCAGGGTTTGGCGCCATTCAAATTGATCGCGTTCGACAACGGGGTAAACCTGACCCTCGGGTTGCCGTTTGTGCGGACATCGCCGGACCACGGCACCGCGCCCGATATTGCCGGCAAGGGCGTCGCCCGCGCCGATGGGATGATCGCGGCGATCAACATGGCGGCAAAGCTTGTTCGAACCAGGTAGATGTGTGCCAAACAGTCATCCGCGAATCGGTGCGGATGACGAGGCCAAAACGTGGGGAAAGTGGCGCTTATGAAAGAGTTCACCATTCGGACAAACAATCACACGGAATTCCTCGAGATCACGGACCGGCTGCAGCAGGCAGTTGACGAAAGCAGGGTCAAAGAGGGCGTCTGCATGGCTTTCGTTCCGCACACGACCGCGGGTATTACGATCAATGAGAATGCGGATCCCGACGTGATGTCCGACATGATGTACGCGCTCGACAAGGCCGTCCCGTGGAAAGATTCGCACTACCGGCATGGCGAAGGCAACACGGCGGCGCACGTCAAGTCGAGCCTGATGGGGCACAGCGTGCACGTGCTGGTGCGCGGCGGGGAGCTTCAGTTCGGCACATGGCAGGGAGTATACCTTTGTGAATTTGATGGACCACGGAGCCGTAACCTGTGGGTGACCATCATCGGGTAGCCACGTTTGACTGAGCGCGACGGCAATATGGTGTTATCGCAAGGGCTTCTGACCGTAGTAAGCATCACGGCCATGCTTGCGGAGGAAATGCTTGTCAAGCAGTGCGCGTTGTATGGGCCTGCCTGACGGCTTCACGCGAAGGGTTTCGCTCGCCAGCCGTGCCAGATGTTCGAGCACGACCGCGTTCTCAACGGCGTTCTCGACAGTCGTACCCCAGGCGAACGGCGCGTGACTGGCCACCAGGACGCCGGGGAAGTGAAGCGGATCGGCTTTTCTAAATTTCTCCACAATCACGCGGCCCGTATTTGCTTCGTAGTCCTGTTTGATTTCCGCGGCGGTGAGCAAGCGCGTGCACGGCACCGGCCCGTGGAAATAATCCGCGTGCGTCGTTCCGAGCGCGGGTAATTCGCGCCGCGCCTGCGCCCACGCCGTGGCGTACAGGCTATGCGTGTGGGCGATCCCGCCGATTTCCGCAAACGCTCGATACAGCACCAAATGGGTCGGTGTATCGGAACTCGGCCGCAGGTCACCTTCGACGACCCGACCCGTTTCCAAGGAGACGACGGCCATGTGATCGGGCTTCATCGAGTCGTACGGCACGCCGGACGGTTTAATCACCAGGTGGCCGCTGGCACGGTCCACGCCGCTGACGTTGCCCCAGGTCTGGACGGCAAGTCCCTCGCGGACCAATTGCCGGTTTGCGTCGCAGACTATCTGTTTTAGTTGTTCAAGCACGGTATTGTCGTTGCGGATTACGTTTCTAATGCCTGACTCGCGTGCGAATCTCCAGTAGTTTCTTCATCACGTCATACAGGTTTCCATTCCACGCACGTGTGCCGAAGGCGTCGTGCAGCGTGCGGTACAGCCGGTACAATTCGCGGTACACGGCATGTGCCTGTGGATTTGGCAGGAAAGCGGTTTTTTTTACGCCAGTCATTGCCGTCTGGGCTTCCACGTAGTTCTTGTGTGCTCCGGCCACGACGGCGCCCGCGACAGCCGCGCCGAGCGCGCACGTCTGTGCCGAGCGCGAGATTCTCATGGGACGTCCCGTCACGTCCGCGTAGATTTGCATGACCACGGGATTTTTCTCCGCGATGCCGCCGCAGTTGACGATCTGCTCGACCTTGACGCCGTATTCTTCGAGCCGGTTGATGATCGTCAGGGCGCCGAACGCAGTGGCTTCGATCAACGCGCGGTAAATCTCCGCGGGCGTCGTATAAAGTGTTTGGCCAAGCAACAAACCGGTGAGTCGTTGGTCAACCAGAATGGTGCGATTGCCATTGTTCCAATCGAGCGCCAGAAGGCCCGACTCGCCGGGCTTCAGCTTCGCGGCCTGTTTGGTCAGGGTTTTATGCGAGCCGCGTCGTCCACCAGGCTGGATGTAGTCCACAAACCAATTGAAGATGTCGCCGACCGCCGATTGTCCCGCTTCCAATCCATGGTACCCCGGCAACACACTGCCGTTGACAATGCCGCACAGCCCGGGGATGTCGGCCAGGCTCTGACTGACCGGCGCGAGCATGATGTCGCAGGTGCTGGTGCCGATGATCTTGACCAACGTGCCCGGCGCGATCCCCGCGCCAATGGCGCCCAAATGGGCGTCGAATGCGCCCACGGCGACGGGAATTCCAGCCGTTAGACCGGTGCTTTTGGCCCAATCAGCCGTCAGCCCGCCAACCGTGCGTTCGATATTGTGGGCTTTTACCGGCAGCCGCGAGCGCAATTCGCCGAGTCTGGGATGGAGCGAACTGAGAAACTCGGCGTCGGGATAACCGCCCCATGTGTCGTTGTACATGGCTTTGTGGCCGGCCGCGCAGATCCCGACTGTGAGCTTTTCGGGCGCTTCCGTTCCCGTCAGCATGGCCGGGATCCAGTCGGCGATCTCGACCCACGTGTACGCTGCGTCGAACACGTCCGGCGATGTTCTCAGGCAGTGGAGGATTTTGCTGAAGAACCATTCGCTGGAGTATGTACCGCCGCACTTCGCCAGATATTGCGGGCGCATCTCCAGCGCGGCCTCGGTAATCTCCGCAGCGTCAAGCACGCCGGTGTGGTCTTTCCACAACCAGGCCATGGCGGCGGGTTTTTTGGCAAACCGTTTGTCGAATACCAATGCTTGGCCGCGAGCGTCGACCGGCATCGGCGTGCTGCCCGTGGTATCGACCCCGAGACCGACGACATGGTCGGGGTTGAAACCATTCACGGTGCGTTTCGCGTGGGCGAGCGCCTTCCGGATGGTGACCTCCGCGCCGGTCAGGTAGTCCGCCGGATGTTGGCGGGCAAGGTTCGGGTCACGAGACAGGATCACCCCGTGCGTGCCGTGCGCGTATTCCCAAACGGCGGTGCCCACTTCGCGTCCGTTACTTACGTCCACAATCAACGTGCGGACGGAATTCGTCCCATAATCCAAACCAATGGAGTATTTCGCGCGCACGTGAAAAAGCCCTGCCTACGGCTTCACGATAATCTTCACCACGTTGTCCTTGTAAGAAGAGTTCAGGGCGAAGGCCTCGGCCACGTCCTTGAGTGGAACGCGATGTGTGATAAGAGAGAGAACGTTCACCTTGCCTGATTCAACCAGACGAATGGCCCGCAAGTAGGTGTGTTTCATGCGGCGACTGAATATGATCGTCAACCCTTTGCGGCGGGCGGTGGAATGCTGGAAGGCGCAGCGATCCTCGGATGGGATGCCCACCAGGACAACGCGACCGCCGGGACGCGTGAGTTCGACCGCCTGTTCGATGGCCGGGCCACCCCACGCGGCTTCGATAGCCACATCGACCTCCCCGCGAACCGCCAGGGGTTTGGCCCCCAATTTGGCGGCCAGCATGAGACGGCCCGGCAGCGGGTCCCGGACGAAGATTTCACCGGCTCCCGCCAGTTTGGCGGTTTGCACAAGCAGCAATCCAATCGGCCCGGCTCCGATGACAGCGACGCGGTCGCCCGGCCGGATTTTCGCAAGGTTGATGGCGTGGAGCGCGACGCCGAGCGGTTCGAGTAAGGCGGCGGCTTCGTCATCAATGGAGTCCGGTACCGGGAAGCAGGTTCGCGCCGGCACGACCATTAACTCGCGCAGGCTTCCGTCGTCAGGATACAGGCCGCAGAAATGAAGGCGTCGGCAGAGATTCGGATGTCCGCTTTCACACAGGTCGCAGTGATGGCACGGATGAGCCGGGTCGACGGCCACGCGCATGCCGGCGCGTAATTCCTCCACGCCGCTTCCGATCGATTCGATGACGCCGGCGAATTCGTGTCCGAGAACGAGGGGCGATTTGAGGACGGTATCACCGATGCGCGCATCGGCGAACGTATGCAGATCACTGCCACAGATTCCTGTGGCGGTGACACGCAACAAGACGTTGCCGGGACCGGGATTACCGGGGTGGGGAATGCGCTCGACCTGAATATCGCGAGGGCCGTACAACCGCGCCGCCATGATGGGCTGTAACGATGAACCCGCCTTCGCCAGAGGAGCGGCGGGTACAGCACGGGCAATGGGTGAGGGAGATCGTGGGTGTGGTGCCGCTGCTCTCACGATTGTTTTGGTGCGTCGTGCCATGGGTTAGTTCACCACCAGTTCATTCTTACATTCGTCCCAGACCCGGCGCGAGATGATAGTAGATTTCGTTCGTGCGCAGTTGTTGCTTGAAGGAGCGCAGTTCCGTCCTGGCATCGATCACAACCAGTTCCACGCCAGCGATTTCGGCGAGGTCTTCCATGTGCTCCGTGGTGACGGCGTAGCTGAAGCCGGTGTGGTGTGCGCCGCCCGCGTGAATCCACGCCGCGCACGCGGTTTTGAAATCGGGCCGGCATTTCCAAATGGCGCGAGCCACCGGCAGTTTGGGCAACGGTTTCGGTGGTTTGACCACGTCCACTTCATTGACGAGCAATCGGAAGCGGTTGCCGAGGTCGATCATCGAGGCATTGATCGCGGGGCCGGCCGGCGCGTTGAATACGAGGCGAACAGGATCTTCCTTGCCGCCGATGCTGAGCGGATGAATGTCCAGGGACGGTTTGTCCGCGGCGATGGATTCGCAGATTTCGAGCATGTGTGCGCCGAGGACGAGATGGCCGTCGGGGTGGAGATGATAGGTGTAATCCTCCATGAACGACGTGCCGCCCGTGAGGTCGGCAGCCATCACTTTCATGGCGCGGAGCAGCGCACAGGTTTTCCAGTCACCTTCCGCGCCGAAGCCGTAGCCGTCGGCCATCAACCGTTGCACGGCGAGGCCCGGTAATTGTTTCAAACCGTGCAGATCCTCGAACGTCGTGGTGAATCCTTTGAACCCGCCGTCCTTCAGGAAGGCGCGAAGACCAAGCTCGATACGCGCGCCATCGCGAAGCGATTCATGGCGGGCACCACTTTTGCGAAGTTCTTTGGCAACGTCGTAGCGTTGCTCGTATTCGTCACACAGACGCGTGATCGCCGCGTCGCCGACCTTATTGACGACCTTCACGAGGTCGCCGACACCATAGCCGTTGACTGCATAGCCAAGCTTCGCCTCGGCAGCAACCTTGTCGCCTTCCGTGACCGCGACCTGGCGCATGTTGTCACCGAAACGGCAGAACTTGGCGCCCTGCCAGTCATGCCAGGCCCGTGCGGCGCGCATCCAGGTGGCAACGCGGTCCTGAACTTCCGCGTCCGACCAGTGACCGACAACCACCTTGCGACTCAAACGCAGCCGGGTGTGAAGGAATCCCGCTTCGCGGTCGCCATGGGCGGACTGATTGAGGTTCATAAAATCCATGTCGATCTCGCCCCAGGGCAGGTCGCGATTGAATTGCGTGTGGAGATGCAAGAATGGCTTCTTCAAGGCGGACAAACCGCCGATCCACATCTTCGACGGCGAGAATGTGTGCATCCACAGAATCAGGCCCGCGCACTTGGGATTGTGATTGGCTTCGAGGCAGAGTTGGCGGATGGCGTCGGGCGTGGTGAGCACGGGCTTGAAGACGATCTTCAATGGCAGGCGCCTGGCGCCGTTCAACTCCTCCACAATCTTGCGCGAATTGGCAGCTGCCTTTTTCAGCACCGTCTCGCCGTAGAGGTGCTGGCTGCCGGTGACGTACCAGATTTCGACGGTATCGAGGTTCTTCACGCGTGATCTCCTGCTCAAATGAATTCGTTGAGGATGTTTTCCAGCAACTCCTGGCGACCGCTTGCGTTCGAATCGGCCTCGCCCTTCTGGAGCGCGTAGGCTTCGAGTTCGTTCAAGCCGACCTTGCCATTTTCGATGTCACGACCGACGCCTTTGTTCCAGGAGGCGTATCGCTTGCTCGTGAATTCGGCTAGGCGACCGTCTTTGCGGATCGCAGCGGCGATTTTCAGCCCGCGCGCGAAGGCGTCCATGCCGCCGATGTGCGCGTGAAACAAATCCACCGGCTCAAAGCTCTCGCGGCGCACCTTGGCGTCGAAATTCAGTCCGCCGGTCTTGAACCCGCCCATGCCGAGGACCACGAGCATGATTTGCGCGGTCAGGTAAAGGTCGGTCGGGAATTGGTCGGTGTCCCAGCCGAGCAATTCATCGCCGCGGTTCGCGTCAATGGAGCCGAGTCGGCCGGCGGAAGCGGCGACGGTGAGTTCGTGCGCCATCGAGTGGCCGGCGAGCGTGGCGTGGTTGGTTTCGATGTTGAGTTGGAAATCATCGAGCAAATCGTACTCGCGCAGGAAATTCAGGCTCGCCGCGGCATCGGAGTCGTACTGATGCTTCGTTGGTTCCTTCGGTTTGGGCTCGATGTAGAACTGGCCTTTGAACCCGATGGACTTCTTGTAATCCACCGCCATGTGCAGGAACTTCGCCAGATGTTCTTGTTCGCGCTTGAGGTTGGTGTTGAGGAGCGTCGAGTAGCCTTCGCGTCCGCCCCAGAAGACATAGCCCGCACCGCCGAGTTCGTGTGTGACTTCGAGGGCTTTCTTCACCTGCGCGGCGGCGAACGCGAACACATCGGCGTTACAGCTTGTCGCCGCACCGTGCATATACCGGGGGTTCGAGAATAGGTTGGCCGTGCCCCAAAGCAGCTTGATGCCCGTGCGCTGCTGCTCTTCCTTCAGGATTGTTACGACGGCATCGAGGTTCTGGTTGGTCTCGCGCAAATCCCGGCCTTCGGGCGCAACGTCGCGATCATGGAAACAATAAAACGGCGCGCCGAGCTTCTCGATGAACTCGAACGCGACGCGCACGCGCCGTTGGGCGTTGGCAACGGAGTTCGAACCGTCCTCCCAGGGACGAATGGCAGTGCCGACGCCAAACGGATCGCTCAGGGGATTACGAAACGTGTGCCAGTAGCACATGGCGAACCGCAAGTGGTCGCGCAGGGATTTTCCATTGAGTTTCTGAGTCGCATGGTAGTGCTTGAACGCCAAGGGATTTTTCGATTTCGGTCCTTCGTATTCGATTCTCGGTATGTCGGAGAAAGCTCGTGTTGCCATAATGGCCTCTGCATGCCGCCGAAAACCTGGTGGCGAGTCTGACTCACACCGGTTCAGATTCATTTGTGCCACAGCCCGGCCACACCGGGCAACAGGTTTCTGAGACGGGCAGAACGCGCCGCCTGGACGCATCCCCAGCTTCTCAAAGCGCGACTGTCTTGAACGCGGCCAACTCCCACGATGTCTCGCCGCATTCGCGCGCGACTTCGTTGAACGCTTCGACCTCGGCTTTGGAGAAAAGCAGGCCGCCATGCTTCCCGGTCGGAAGTCCGGCCCCCTTCGGTAACACCTACTTTTGAGTCGGCGCGTAGGTTTCGGGCGTGGCCTCTCTGGCGTTTGCTTCTAAACGTTGTAGGCGCGGGAGGTGGTGGTGCCGCCGTGGCCGGTCCAGTTGGTGTGGACGAATTGGCCGCGGGGTTGATCGATGCGCTCGTAGGTGTGGGCGCCGAAATAATCGCGTTGGGCTTGCAACAGATTGGCGGGCAACCGCTCGCTGCGGTAGCCATCAAAATACGCCAGGGCACTGCTCAAGCACGGCGCGGGAATCCCCAGTTGCGCGGTCTTGACCACCACCCGCCGCCATCCGGGCTGTCGGCTGGAGACCGCTTTCTTGAAGAATTTGTCCAACAGCAGGTTCACCAGGTTGGGATCGCGTTTGAACGCCTTCTTGATGTCGCCGAGGAACTTGGAGCGGATAATGCAACCACCGCGCCACACCAGCGCGATGCCGCCGTAGTTGAGGTTCCAGTGGAACTCCTTGGCGGCGGCGCGCATGAGCTGGTAGCCCTGGGCGTAGCTGACGATTTTGGAGGCATACAACGCTTGGCGAAGGTCTTTGATGAATTTCTGCTGGTCGCCAGAGAACTTCTTGACCTTCGGGATGATCTGCTGGGAAGCGGTGACGCGTTCCTCCTTGATGGCGGACAGACAACGGGCGAACACCGCTTCGCCGATCAACGTCAACGGCATCCCTTCATCGAGGGCTGTGAGCACGGTCCACTTGCCGGTGCCCTTCTGGCCGGCGGCGTCGAGGATCAGGTCGACGACCTCGTGGCCGGACTCGTCCTTGTAGGCGAGGATATCGCGGGTGATCTCGATGAGATAACTGTCCAGTTCCCCCAGGTTCCACTCGGCGAAGACGTCGTGCATTTGGGAATTGGTCAGGCCGAGGCCGCGTTTCATCAGGTCGTAGACCTCGCCGATCAACTGCATGTCGCCGTACTCGATACCGTTGTGAACCATCTTGACGAAATGGCCGGCGCCGTTCTCGCCCATCCAATCGCAGCAGGGATCGCCTTCGGGCGTCTTCGCGCAGATGGCTTGGAAGATGGGTTTGATCAGCGGCCAGGCCGCCGGGCTGCCGCCGGGCATCAGCGACGGGCCGTGTAAGGCGCCTTCCTCACCGCCCGAGACGCCGCTGCCGACGTAGAGCAGGCCCCTGCTCTCGACGTACCGGGTACGGCGGATGGTGTCGGTGAAATGGCTGTTGCCGCCGTCGATGATGACGTCGCCTTTTTCCAGGAGCGGCAGCAGCTGCTCAATGAGTTCGTCGACGGCATTGCCGGCTTTGACAAGCATGAGGATCTTGCGGGGTTTCTTCAGCGATGAGACGAATTCCTCGATGGTGTGCGCGCCAAAGACCTTCTTGCTCTGGCCGCGGCCATGGATGAAGTCGTCGACCTTGGACGTGGTGCGATTGAACACCGAGATGGGGAAGCCTTTGCTTTCGATGTTCAAGGCGATGTTCTCGCCCATGACCGCCAGCCCGATCAGCCCAATCTCCGATTGTGGTGTGCTCATGGAAAACTCCTCTTGGTCAGGTTTGTCATACGCGCCCCTATTGTGCGGCGGGGAAAACCGCCGTCAACAGGAATATTGGAGCGTGTCTCGAACCTGCCAACTTCTGCGCAGGTGAGAAAAACAGCCGGCGTAACCGATTGGCAGGCGACCGACTTGAAGCTTCAGCCAGCGGTACCGGGCCGGACGTGAAGATCGCCCGAATAAACCCTTGGATGAGCTATTCTGACCCCGTTCCCCTCGACATCAAAGCCCGCATCCCACCCGGCTCATCCTTGTGACCCTTTCCCTTCACTCCTTCACGTCACGGCACCGGCACCCGCCGGTTGAATCTCAAGCTTTCAGAACACGACGGCACTCTCGCGAAGAACGGTGTCATCGCGACGGCAGAAAAGTGACATTTCGGTGACTGTGTTATGACACACCCGAGGCGGTTGTGTGACAGCAACGCGGTGGAAAACTGGAGCGCAACAGCGGGTCAATTCACCGAGTCGTGAATAAGGCAGTGTTTGGTTGTTTTGCCTTGTTGCCGCCGTTGCGCTCCGAAATACCTGAAGCGGTGTTTGGATCCAAAAGAAATTGAACAGATGAAGAATGACCTGGTCCCGCACGTACCGGACGCAGGCAAGCCCGGACAGGAGGCCCACTATAAACTTCGATTCGCTTTTCATCAACCACACACCCCATCTTGGGGGTCAAATTAGGGTCGCGGCTGTCTACAAATACTTTCCGCCAGCAAGCCAACCCATCGGCTTGGTCAATAGTTTACTAAAACGATAAACCTATTCAAAAGTAGCCCGATTTTGAGCTTTTGTCCAATTAATTCTTTTCTTCCAGAAATGTGAAATCCCGAGCGAATACGCAGTGGATAGCGCGTGCGCACCAAAGGCGCGATCCGGCATTACATCCCAGATACCAAGAGCCACGGTGTGGTCCCACCCAAACAAGCCAGGGAGCCTTCCTTGCTCGCGCTGGTCGGGCTCGGCTTGCTCGGCGTATGGATGACCGGCTAGAGCCGATCCTCGTTCCGTCGCAGGTTAATCAGGGATGACAGGCGGGACGGCCCGGCGTTGGGTTGCCGTCCTGGGTTCATAGTCCGCTTCCGACTGCAACACAACCCGCGCTTTCCGGCTTGAGTTTGGCGTGTGGTTTTGTTCTGCTTCGCGTACGGGGCGAGCCGCTTGATGGATTGCCATCAGGATCGCGATTCTCGTTTCCCGCGTAGCATTGGGCACAGTTGCGTCTGCGTGATCCACAAATGGTTGGCCGCATGCCGTGGCAGCCAACCGAGCCGGGTCATGCGCACCCGCGCATGACCGCCTGCCAGCAGCAAAACCGAATATCGGACTTGCGATATTCTTTTAACACAACAACCCTCTACCCCGATATCTCCTGATGGACTCTTTTTCCAGTCAATTACGAAAGCTCCTGACCGCGAAGCAGTGGAACCAGGTGCGGGCCGCCGGCGAACTCGGCGTCACGCAATCCCAGATCAGCGATTATCTCAGCGGCAAGAGCGAGCCGTACCTGAGCACGGCGGTTGCCGCCGCGAAACGGCTGGGGGTTTCGCTGGACGAACTGTCAGGCCTCCGATCGTCGAGGTCGGTGGTTCGGGAAGGGATCGCAGCGTACGGGCGCGACGAGCCATTCAACGAATGGGCGGAGCGCCTCAAGCGCCAGTGGCGCCGAAAGGGCGCCTCGCGCGCCAAAATGGAACTTGCCATTCGGGTCCTGTTTCCCGACGACGCGGACAGGGTCATCCAGTGGTTGAACGCCCAACGGTAGGACACCCCCTCACTGAGGGCGTGCGCCGGTCCGTGTTACGCTCGCTTGCGTCTGAGAAGAGCGACAAGAGATGCGCCACCGAGTGCGGCCAGCAGAAACGGGGATGGCTCGGGGATAAACTCGAAGGTGAAATTGTCCATGACAAAGTTCTCCCCAAACACAATGCCATTTCCGGGCTCCCCGTTATCGAAGCGAAAGCCAGCGCTTTGGCCGCCAAACGAACTAACATCGAGACAGATCGACCAGCATTCCGACAATGGTAAGTCGAGCCAATTCCCGCTGTCCAATCCACCCGCCAAGACTGTCAAATGGTTTCTGTAGGCAACCGATTGGATAATGGCGAGGCTTCGGCGGGCAATGATTACCAGAGAGCGATCAAGACAGAACTGTCGTCTCGACCCTGCGTCGATCATGATGGTGACAATAGACGCCAGAACCATAACGCACCGCGAACTCGCAACCGTTATGGTTTTTCACCAGGCATTTCGAGAGATCGAGAGATGGCCCCAGATACATGGTCCGACACTTTTTCCGATCTGGGACAGGCCGTCGATCGCTGGCGGCGGCGTCGGTCGGCGTCGAAGAATTATTGCAAGGGCCAATATGCAGAATCGTCTCGTGGAGAGACATGAGGGCGGGTATCTTCTCGAACCTGCGCCGTTCCGGATGGCAACAAAAGACGCAAGAAGCAAAGCGCAGGGTATACTCGCAACCGTCGGGATTCTCCGTTAGGCAAGACGAGAAATTGAGAGTTCGCCCCAGATACATGGTCCGACACTTTTGCGGACCTGGAACAGGCCTTTGATCGTTGACCGGATCGTCCGTCATCTTCCTAACAATAGCATTCCGGTCATGGCAAGTCGAGCCGTTTCCACCGCCCAATCCTGCCCGCCGCAGTACCGAAACCGCCCGATCCCGGCTGAAACCGGCAGCCGAAGAGACAAGCTCTTGAGGAAGCCCCAGGTCATTCGTACTGGATATCGTTGAGATAAAACGTGACCGGACGGCCCTGGCCGGCGAGGCTCCAGCCAAAGCCCGTCTTGATGCGAGTGAGGTTTTTGCCGGTCAAGTCGATGGTGTACTGTTTCCAGTCGGTTGTCAGGGTGGCGGTGATTCTGCCCGTGGCGGTGTCGGGAAACGGTTTGTCCGACTTGATCGCGCCGAAATAGAAATCGACCTTCTCGCCACCGCTGCGACCACGCGCCCAAAACGTCAGCTTCGTGGCTCCCGCCAGGTTGTGGCCGCCGTCCTTGTCGCCCCAGTCATTCGGCGGATCCTGCCACGCGATACCGCCCCATTTGTCCGCGGCCTTGTATTCCAGTTTGATGCACGCGGAGCCCGAGTGCGGCGTCTCGGTGCAGCGGTCGTCGAACCCGATGGCCCCGGTGTTGCCCATCCAGCCGGACGCCACATACGGAGTACTGCTGGAATCGCCCCCGTACACGATCAGGACGGGAGCGGCTTTCGGTGCTGGTGCCATTTCGGGAGGTTGTTCGGTGACGGTCACGCCGGCCCAGATGATCCCGCTGGCGCCGATGAGTGCACCCCCCAGCAGAACACCGGACGCGACCATCGCCATTGACTTGTTCGTCTTCATAGGACACCCACTCTTGACGCCGCGCCTCACTCGTACTGGATATCGTCGAGGTAAAACGTGACCGGCTTGCCGGCCCCGCGCAAGCTCCAGCCGAACCCGGTCTTGATGCAGTTCAGGTCTTTGCCGTCCAGATCGATGGTGTATGGCTTCCACTCCTTCGTCAATTCGACCCCGACTTTCCCGTCGGATGTGTCGTGGAATTGTTTGTCGTTGCGGATCCCACCGTAGGAAAAGTCCACCCGTTCGCCGCCGTCCTCGCCGCGCGCCCAGAAGCTCAGTTTTTTGGCACCCGTGAGGTTGTAGCCGCCCGGTTTGTCGCCCCAATCGTTCTCGGGGCTCTGCCACACGATGCCGCCCCAATCATTCGTCAGACGGTATTCCAATTTGATGCACGTCCGGCCGGAATGCGGATTGACGGCGCAATCACCGGCGTATCCGATGGCCCCGGTGTTACCCAACCAACCGGACGGCACATACGGCATCTCGCTCTGGCCCGGACCGAAAATCACCAATGGCAGCACGGCTTTGGTCGCGGCGGGTCTGGGCGGCGGACCATCCACAAACAACGACAGGTTCGCGGTGGCGCTGCCGTTGTGGGCGGTGCGGACGTAGGCATACAAACGGTAACCGCCGCCGACCGCCGGCATCTTGAGTTCGACATCTTTGTCGGACGCTTTCACAATTGCCTCCGGAAATTCCGAGGCTCCGCTCGCTGCTTCCACGGCCGCTTGATACTGAAACGCGTCGCGATGCAATTCCCACGTCACCGCGACCGGCTCGCCAGCCGTGCTGCTGGCGTCCAACACGACGTGAACCACGGCATTCGTTCCAAAACGGCCATCACCGTCCGCCAGCTTCATGCTGTTGATCTTCGGGCAGGGATTATCGACCGGCTTGCCCGTCCACAATTCACTCATCGTATCCACTGCGGCGACCTTCGAGCCGTCGGGCAGGAACATTCCATACCATGTGGCGGTGGCTTCGCGTTTGAATCCCCACACGAACGCATACGATCCCAGGCATCGGCCCGGTTGACCGGCCACGGAATGGACGTAGGTACGGCGATACCAATCCGCCTTCTCGGTGCTGGTGAGCTCGCGCACGCCGCCCCACGGTTTCTTCTCCATCTCCCACTGGCCAGGCGGGCCAAATTCCGTGATGACGTACGGCTTCGTGCCGCCGGCTTTAAGGTAACGGTCACCGAGGGTCGCGCCGCCCGCGTAACTGTTGATGCCGACGATGTCAATGTGAGGACAGTATTTGTGAAGTTGGGGGATCTTGTCGCCACCGACTTCGGCGATGACCGTCATCGTCGGGTGATTCGGGTCCTCCTGCTTGATCATTGCCGCAATGTCGTCGATCGCCTGCCACACGGCGGGATCGCCGGCGGGTTCGTCATTCTCCATTTCATTCCCGATAGCCCAGATCAACAGGGCGGGAGAATTGCGGTAGCGGCGAACGATGTCGCGCGTCTTCTCCAGTTGCGCTTTCACCTGGTCGGCATTGTGATAGTCGAATCCTTGTCGCTTGTGTCCAAGCCAAATGCCCGCCGTCACGGTGAGCCCCAGGTTCTGCACCTCGGCCAGATCGTCCACGAGACGGTCGGCGCCCCAGGTGCGGACCGAATTGCCGCCGAGTTGAGCGAGTAATGCCTTGGATGCCGTGCCGCCCACGCCCTTGATGAAATAGGGTTTGCCGTCGCGCTGCAGTTGCCAGCCGCTGTCCGTCTTGACCACGTCGACGCGAACGGGGTTGTCACCCCATGCCGTGAACGGGAGCAACGTGGCCCACGCGGCCACGACAGCCGTCAAAAAACGGATCGCCGAGAAATGAAACCCGTCCAGGCGGCCGGGAAAACCATTGCAAGTGTGTGCCTCCATCCTCGTTCTCCGTCCGCTCAAGGACGGGGCGGGGGAGCCGCCGTCGATTCCCGTAGCAATAACTCGGCGTCAATGACCGTGGAGGTGACCGTGTGCGAGTTGTTGTCCAAGGCCGACAACACGCGCTCGACGGATAGCCGACCCATGAGGTTTTTGTCCACACGAATCGTGGTCAGTCGGGGATGGGTTGTGGTTCCCCAGATAATATCGTCGAACCCGATGATCGAAACGTCGCGCGGCACTTCGAGCGGCGACAGGCGATGAATCGCCTGGATCGCGCCGACAGCCATTTCGTCGTTCATACAAAACACCGCCGTGGGCATCGACTCCGATTTGAGCAGCGACGCCATGGCCTGGTAGCCGCTGTCCAACAGGAAGTCTCCCTTGAGATAGCGGACGGCCGCGGCGGGAATCCCCGCTGCCTTCAGCGCATTTTGAACGCCATCGAGCCGCTCCTTGGTGGCCTCCGTCCCGTCTTCGCCGAGGACGACGGCGATTTCCCGGTGACCCAATGCCACCAGATGATTGACCGCCGTCTCCGCGCCACTGACATTGTCGACGGCGATCGTATCCACGCGCAGCCCGCGAAGTTGAAAATCAACCAACACGGACGGTGGGCCGTTGCGGACGATCCGGCGAAGCGCGTCGGAATCAAACGGCCCGAGAAAAATCACCGCGTCCAGATTGGCGTACCCCATCTGTTCGGAAATATCCGGGCTACCCGCCTGCGGTGTGGGCAGGACGACGAGGTTGCCTTTGCGTTTGCTGATTTCCGTTCGAAGGCTGGCTAGGATCTCCGCGTGATATGGACCGGGCTCGCCGTTCAAGACGTGCGAGATCAGGCCGATGGTCAGCACCTTGTTTCGGCCGCGCTCCTTGCGAACGGGGAGGGTCTCGGACACATACGTCCCTTGGGCTGGTTTCGTGTAGATCAAGCCTTCCGATTTCAATTCCAGCAGCGCCCGGCGCACGGTGATCTTGGTGACGCCACAAGTCGTTGCCAGGTCGTCCATGGACGGCAGCCGTTGGCCTGGCTTGAGCTTGCCTTCGCGGATATTCCGGCCGAGGCGGAGAGCCAGTTGCCGGTACAGGTGTTCACCCGTCCCGCTCCGGTCGCGGGCGAACGGCTGGGCGACGGAAATGGGCGATTTCGTGTTCACAGCCAACCTTTTCAAGTATGGATCTCCTGCATGGATACTAGATGGACACTACTATAGTAGTTCCTCATCCCACCCCCTTAATATCACGTTCTGCAAATAAGGCAAGAATGTTCTGGACACAATCCATCTAGTATGATACTAGATTGGCCACTTGGAATTCCGACGAGGACGATCAGCCGTAAAGAAAGTGCACGGAGAGGCGTAAAACGGGCTTTCTTTTAGCGGTCTGGCAATGAGGAGAATGCAGAGCCGGGCGTCGTCATCCCGGGAGAACCGAGTAACGTGTGGCGGCCAAGGCGGTTGCCCGCGATGCAGTATGGGAAACTCAACTATGGTGAAAGGTGAGGTAGTGGAATGAATGGGATAAGCAAGTTCGTGGGAGGTACGATGGCCGCAGCAGCTTTGGTGCTCGTTGCGGGGCAGGTGTCCGCGGCGAACCTGGTCCAAAATCCAGGATTTGAGACCGGAGACACAACAGATTGGTCGGTATTGGGGGCAAGCGACGGATCTGCTTACGTTAACGTGCAGACGCCTGACAACGGCCCGTCAGCGCCTGGGACGTACGACGCGTATATGTACAATGTGATCCCGGCCGCCAATCTTGCGCTCCAGCAAAGTACAGCGCTTGGCGACGCCAATGCCGGGACGGTCACGTATTCGCTGGATCTGAAAGTTGACAGTTCACTTGTCGGTGGAGTTGTCTTCATTCATTTCTGGGATATAAACTCGACTGGCGGGGTGATCGATCAGGGGCCGGGCCTGAAGGGTCCTTACTTCAATAGCAGTTGGCAAACATATACCGGTACGTGGGTCGCGCCGGCCAACGTGGATCACTTTGAAGTCGAGATTGATTGCACGACTGGCGCAGGTGCTGGCAGTACAGAAGCCATCGAGGTCGACAACGTGTCGCTGACGCAGGCAGTTCCTGAGCCGACGACCTTGACGTTGGTCGGTCTGGGCATGGTGGGCGCTGTTTTGGGCCTTCGCAAGCGCCGCTCGTAGTCGAAGTTTCGGGGTGTTCGCCTCGCGCGAACGCCCCACGGAAAGTTGTGGTTGAGGCACGCCAGACTGGCGAGGTGCTAGGTGTGCCTGTAGATGATGGATGCCGAGGCGTAGACCAAACGTTCCGTTCTCTGTAGTAGTTGAAGAGCGCAGCCGTAAAACCTTGGTCGGTTCACCTGAACAAAGCCTCGTTCACGACCGGGCGAACAAACTCACGGCTGCGCTCTTCTCGCTTTTCAATACAAACCTGATTGCTCCCTGCACGCAAACGAGTGCATTGGGCGGGTTGCCGCTCGTGTGTCAGGTCAGGATGAGACAGCCACACCCCGGATCGATTTGTGCCGCGGGCAATCCCTGGACGCCAACGATGTTCGGATTTAAATCCGTCGCACCCGAATGTTCCGTGCCCATGTACCCGGTGGTGATAGCAAGCCCCAGCCGGTGAGAATGCCGAAGAAAACCCCCGGTTCGTTCCAAACCCGATTGAGCGAAACCCACTTCATCGCACAGCCTCACGCCGATTATGCAGCAAGGACAGCGACCTACTGGCGATGCTCAGCTTGTCGGGCTACTTCGGGACGGAGCAAGGGAATTCTTTTCACGAGGCACTTGCGGATGTCATTGTTTCGCGTACAATATGGCCAGCGAGGAACGATGGCGTATGAGAACATGGGTCGTCATTGTCGCTTTTTTGTTTTATTTGTGGGGCGCTTCTTTGCAGGCTGCCGACAGGCCACAGGGCGAACTGCTGGAGTTGCATTCGTGTCAACTCTACATCGGGGGATGTATCGCCTCGTCCGAAGCCACACAGGACGGCCACTATCTGTTGCGCGCCTGGAGTTTCTCGGGCGGCTCGTATGACGGGACTCTCTTGCGCGGCCAGACGGTAGCGCTCCTGGAGGTTGCCGACCAGAATCTGGCGTCGAAAGGGGTACAGCCAACCGAGTACATGATCTACCTGCCGCAATCGGCTGACTCCGTTCAATCCGAGACGCTCCTCCACTGGCTGAAAGCCACGAATTCGGAAGTCAGCCATACGAAACTGCGCACGCGCACGGTTCCCATGGAATTCATACACTCGGGGAGTTCTGTGTCCTTCTCGGCTGGTGACTTTGTCCATATCGAAACCAGACCCCTTGAGCCCTGCGGCCTCATCAGTTGCGGCGAATCACTCTGGTACACGCCTCGTTCGACGATGACTTCCTACACTGTCGGCGTCACCAGCAAGGCCACTATTAGCGAACCCGCGCTCGCCTTGCGGTGGATTGACCACGGCAAGAACAACATTTTTGAAGGCCGATTCGGCGAAGGTGCAACCGTGTCCGCTGCCTTTGTTCCGCCGGCGGTCGTATGCGCCGTGGCGAGTCATCCAACACATGAGTGAGCACGTACATACCGAGCCGTTCGACAATGAAATAAGCCGCCGTTCCTTCCTGAAAGGGCTCGGTACTGTTGTCGTCGCAACCGCGGCGGTGCCCGTTGGCGCCGTCGCCGCGGGGACCGAGGAAATCGCCAAGCTGGGGGCTGATCAGACTCTCGGCCCGGGTCAGGTTCCCGTCACTCTCAACGTCAACGGCAAAGCGCTGAAATTGAATCTCGAACCTCGCGTCACCTTGTTGGACGCCCTGCGGAACTATTCCAGCCTTACGGGCACCAAAGAGGTTTGTGACCGGGCCACGTGCGGCGCGTGCACGGTCCTTTTCGACGGCAAGCCGATCTACTCCTGCATGAAGCTGGCCATCGAAGCTCAGGGCCATGGCATCACCACCGTCGAAGGCTTGGCGACGGATGGCAAGCTCACCAATGTGCAACAGGCGGTGGTCGAGAACGACGCGTCGATGTGCGGTTATTGCACGCCCGGTTTTGTTATGACAGCGACCTCGCTTCTGAAACGCAATCCACATCCGACCCCCGACGAAGTGCGCGTGGCGTGTTCCGGCAACATCTGCCGGTGTGGCACGCAACATCGCATGCTCACGGCCGTGCTTCGCGCAGCCGGCGTGCCGGTCGCGGAGACAATCGAGGTGATTCGCGATGCTTAGCTGGCCGGCAAAACCAGATGTGGTCGGCGCCAGTACAACGCGCATCGACGCCCCCGCCAAGGTCACCGGCGCGGCGAAATATCCGTCCGATGTACAGCCCGGCGGATGGTTGTATGGCATGATTTACCGGTCCCGATGGCCAGCCGCCCATGTCACGAGGGTCAACATTGACAAAGCGCGTCAGGTCCCCGGCATCAAGGCCGCCGTGGTCGAACGCGAAGGCGAACGGACCGTTCGTTTCTACGGCGAGGAACTGGCTGCGGTCGCGGGTGTATCAAAACAGGCGTGTCTCGACGCCTTGCGCGCCATCGTGGTCGAAGCCACGCCTCTGCCGTTCGTAGTGAAGGAGGAGATGGCGAAGAATCCCGACTCGCCGCGTGTGTGGACGGACGCGCCCAATCTCGCCGACCCGAACGTCAAGGAGAAGGGGGACGTCGATAAGGCGTTTGCGGAGGCCGCCGCGGTCGTGGAAGGCTTCTTCACCACGCCGGTCCAGGTTCATCATCCACTCGAGACGCATGGCAACACGGTTTCGGTGACGAACGACGGCGTGACCTGTTGGGCGTCGACCCAGGGTATCTTCAGCGTTCGCGACGGTCTGGCCTCGTACCTCGATGTGTCCCAGGAAAAAGTGCGTGTCCTCACCGATTACATGGGCGGCGGTTTCGGCGCGAAATTTGGCCCCGGCGCGGAGGGCGGTTTGGCCGCGCGCCTCTCCCAGGTTGCCGGCGCGCCGGTCAAATTGATGTTGACCCGCTTCGACCAATCGCTCGCGGTTGGCAATCGCCCGTCGTCCTTCCAGCGCATCCGTCTGGGTGCCAGCGCCGATGGCAAACTCGTCGGGTTCGACATGGATGCCTTCGGTACCGCGGGCATCGGCGCCGGCACGGCATCGGCCGGCGGCGGTGGCGGCGCCGGTTTTCCCGCGCCGTACATTTACGCCGTCCCCAACATCCGTGTGAAGCAGGCCTCCGTTGCGATCAACGCCGGCCAGGGTCGCGCCTTCCGCGCACCGGGACATCCCGTCGCTTCGTTCGGCATGGAATCGATCCTCGACGAGTTGGCGGTGAAGTTGAAGATGGACCCGGTCGAGATCCGCCTGAAGAATGACCCGAGCAAAGTTCGCCAGCACGAATATCAAATCGGCGCGGAGCGATTTGGTTGGAAGCAGAAATACAAGCCGCCGGGTTCTTCCCTTGGCCCGGTCAAAGTCGGCGTCGGATGCGCCGGCGCGACATGGGGGGGCGGCGGCCGCGGGTCCCAGGCGGATGCGCAAATTAATCCCGACGGCAGCGTCGAAGTCCGTTGCGGCACGCAGGATCTGGGAACGGGCACGCGCACACTTGTGGCAGTCGTTGCTGCGGAAGTCTTTGGCCTGAGACTCGAACAAATCACCGCCAGGATTGGCGACACACAGTTCCCGCCATCCGGCGCCAGCGGCGGCAGCACTACCGCGGCCTCGGTTTCTCCTGCCGTTTTCGACGCCTGCACGAACGCGCTCCAGAAATTGCAACAAGCGACCGGCGTGACGGACGCCCGCGGCGCGAATTGGGCCGGTGCCTGCAAGAAGCTCGGCGTCAATCCGCTCACGGCCCACGGCGAGTGGCAGGAGGGGCTGTCTTCGAGCGGCGTGGGCGGCGTGCAGTTCGCCGAGGTCGAGGTGGATACGGAAACCGGGTTCGTGAAAGTCCGCAAGGTCTTGTGCGTGCAGGATTGCGGACTGGTCGTCAACAAGCTGACGTGCGAGACGCTCATCAACGGCGGGATCATCATGGGCATGGGCTACGCGCTCTACGAGGAGCGCGTCATGGATTCCACCACCGGCGTCGTGTTGAACCCGAATTTTGAGACATACAAACTGCCGAATTTCGCGGATGTCCCGGACATCGAAGTCATTCTGATGGAAATGCCCGAGCGCGGTGTCATTGGCGTGGGCGAACCGTGCACGATCCCGACCGCCTCGGCCATTGCCAATGCCGTTGCCAACGCGCTCGGCGTCCGCGTCAGCAGCTTGCCGATCACGCCCGCGCGCGTCCTCGCGGCGCTCGGCAAAGCTCTCAAACCGGGGGCTTCGGTATGAATTCATTCCAATACGTCTCCCCGCACACGGTGGACAGCGCCGTTTCCCTGGTGGCGGATCACGGCCGGTTTCTGGCAGGCGGCAACGATCTGCTCGGCGAGATGAAGGAGTACATTGCCAGCCCGAAACTGCTGGTGAACGTGAAGGATCTGCCTGCCACGCGTGACATCTCGGTGGGGGCCACTTCGTGGACAATCGGCGCGAATGTCACCGTTTCCGAAATCGAGGCGCATGTGGAATTGAAGCGTGCTTTTCCCGGCCTTCAACAAGCCGCGGCGGAGGTTGGTTCGCCACAGATTCGCAACGTCGCCACCGTTGGCGGCAATCTGGCACAGCATTCACGGTGCTGGTATTACCGCCATCGCGACATTCAGTGCCTGAAACGGGGCGGCAGCACCTGTTACGCGCGGGAGGGCGAGAACAAGTATCACAGTTTGTTCACTGGCAACCCGTGCATCAGCCCGGTCGTATCGAATCTCGCCATCGCGCTGGCCGCGCTCGATGCCAAGGTGACTGTTCGTCGCGGGAAGGATGAGGTGGCGCTGACGATTCCCGATTTTTACGCAAAGGCGTGGGACAATCCCGAAGCGCACCATTCGCTGGGCCCGACGGATCTGATTCTTCGCGTGCAGATTCCGGACGACGGGCGGACCAGCGCGTACAAACAGATCAGCGAGAAGGCGAGTTTCGATTGGGCGTTGGTCAGTTGCGCCGCGGCCGCGAAGGTCGATGGCAGCAAACTCAGCAAGGTTCGCGTGGTCCTCGGGGCGGTCGCGCCGGTTCCGTATCAGGTCCAAGCGGCGCACGAGTTTCTGGAAGGCAAGGAACTCAACGACGACGTGGCGACGCGCGCCGCCGAGATCATTTTGAAGGACGCTGTGCCGCTGGAGGATAACGGCTACAAGGTGCCCATTGCCCAGGCCCTGATTCGTCGGACCCTCAAACAGCTCGTAGGGTGAACGATGAACATGAACCCGCCCGTCTGCAAATGTCTGCGCACCAAAAAAATGTTCATCCCCGAACACGAAGCCGATGCCCTCGCCGAGCAGCCCGGGCCGGACGCCGGGGCCTTTTACTGGTGCAACCGCACGCTCAGCGAAATCGGCCTCGACGACCAACCCGCCCACGTCCGCACCTGTATCCTTGGCCGGAAGTGCTTTGAAACATAGGCGTCACGACTAATCGCTACTCTCAACGTATCGCCTAACCCCCGTCCCTTCAGGGACTTGACGGGCCTGCTAGGATTTGAACGTGGTTGCCGCAACCCTTGTCAAAATGGTTGCTTCGGAGTTGTGAACCTCAAGAGGAAATAACAATGGAACAAGGTATCGGTGCGATTAACGAACAGGTCAAACGCGAAAGCGAATTTGTGCGAACGCTGGTCGGCGAGATCGGCAAGGTCATCGTCGGCCAAAAATATCTCATTGAACGATTACTGGTTGGATTGCTGGCAGACGGTCACGTCTTGCTTGAAGGCGTGCCGGGGCTGGCCAAAACGTTATCAGTAAAGACGCTCTCGGCGGCGATCCAGACGTCGTTCCACCGGATCCAGTTCACCCCCGACCTCTTGCCCGCCGACGTGATCGGTACGCTAATTTACAATCCCAAGGACGGCGAGTTCCGTATCAAGAAAGGGCCGGTGTTCGCCAACCTGATTCTGGCCGACGAAATCAATCGCGCCCCCGCCAAGGTGCAGAGTGCGCTCCTCGAAGCGATGCAGGAGCGCCAGGTCACGATCGGCGACCAGACGTTCAAATTACCGGACCCGTTCCTGGTATTGGCGACGCAGAACCCGATTGAGCAGGAAGGCACGTACCCCTTGCCCGAGGCGCAGGTCGACCGGTTCATGCTCAAACTCTCGATCCAGTACCCGAGCAAGGAAGAAGAGCGGCAGATCATGGATCGCATGGCCGAGACGGGTAAACAGATCGTCACGCAACCCGTGGTCACGCCCGACCAAATCCTCAAGGCGCGCAAAGTGGTGGACGCGGTCTACATGGATGAGAAGATCAAGAACTACATCGTGGATCTGGTCCACGCGACCCGCAAGCCAGCCGAATACAAGATCGACGTGGCCCGCCTCATCCAATACGGCGCGTCACCACGCGCGACCATCTACTTGACTGTCGCCGCCAAAGCGTACGCCTTTCTCCAGGGCCGCGGTTACGTCACCCCGCAGGATGTGAAAACCATCGGCATGGACGTGCTGCGTCATCGTGTGATCGTCAGCTACGAGGCCGAGGCCGAGGAAATGACCAGCGAAGACGTGATCAAGCGGATTTTTGACGAAGTGCCGGTGCCGTGAGGAGGTTGGCGGTCAAAGACAGACACTGGACAGGAAAATGAACCGCAGTTATCTGGCAAACGAAGTCGAAAAGCTGTTGATCAGATTGGTGCGCGCCGTCTGTTCCAATGAAAACTGACCGAGATTCCCAACCGACTGGCTCCCGTCTACTGCCGGCGGACGTCCTCAAAAAAGTCCGCCAAATCGAGATCCGCACGAATCGCGAAGTCACAGATGTGCTCGGCGGCCAGTACCATTCTGTCTTCAAGGGCCGGGGCATGGAATTCGAGGAGGTCCGCGAGTATCTGCCCGGCGACGAGGTGCGATCGATTGATTGGAATGTCACCGCACGCTTCGGGCACCCGTTCATCAAGAAATTCAAGGAAGAGCGCGAGCTGACGGTGATGCTGGTGGTGGATGTGAGCGCCTCGGGGCAATTCGGCAGCGTGCGGCAGACGAAGAACGAATTGGCGGCGGAACTGGCCGCCGTGCTCGCCTTCTCGGCGATCCGCAACAACGACAAGGTCGGCCTCATCATGTTCACCGACCAGATCGAGAAATTCGTTCCCCCGAAAAAGGGCCGCCGGCATGTGCTCCGTGTCGTGCGCGAGATTCTTGCGTTTCAGCCCCAGGGTCGCGGGACGGATCTCCAACAGGCGCTTGATTACCACAACCGCGTCCAGCCACGGCGGGCCGTGACGTTTGTGGTGTCGGATTTCCAGATGACCGACGAAGAATCGGTCCGCAAGAAACTGCGCGTGGCGAGCAAGCGGCACGATGTCATCGCGCTGAGCCTGCGCGACCCGCGTGAGGAAGAGTTGCCCGCGGTCGGGCTGCTCGAGCTGCGCGACGCCGAGACCGGCGAGCGGGCATTGGTCGATACCTTCGACCGAAGGGTCCGCGAGGGGTTTGCCGCCAAAGCCCGGGAACGGTTGGAGGCGTTGCGCCGATTATTGCGGTCAGCGAGCGTGGACCAGGTGGAAATCCGCTCCGACGCGGATTATGTGTTGCCGTTGATCCAATTTTTCAGCATGCGCGAGCGACGAATCTGATGGAAGACATACACGACATCAAAGGACTTGTACCGCTGCCCCACGGCTGGTGGTGGGTGTGGCTGGTGCTGGCCCTCGTGGCGGCGGCGGTGGCTTTGTGGCTTTGGAAACGGCGGCAGCCGGGCGTTTCCGCTTTCATCGCTCCCCTTCCCACGCCGTATGAAGTGGCGATTCGCGAGCTTCGGCGGTTGCGCGAAGAGAACCCGCCAGTGGAGGAATTCTATACGCGGTTGTCGGACATCGTCCGGCAATACCTCGAAGGGCAGATGGGGCTGCACGCGCCGGAGCGTACCACGGAGGAGTTTCTCTTCGAGGTGTCCCGCGACCATTCGCTTTCTACGGAACACCGCGAACTGCTCGGAGCGTTTCTGCAGGAGGCCGATCTCGTGAAATTTGCGAAGTTTCAGCCCGGCGCGGAGGACATGCAGCGCGCCCTGGATGCCGCCGAGAAATTCGTGCACGACTCGCAGCCACGCGCAGAGGAGGTCGTCGCAACGGCATGAAGTTCGCCAGTCCATGGTCGTTGGTGTTGTTGCTTGTATTGCCGTTGTGGCTGTGGTGGGAACACCGGTCCGCGGAGCGCGGCGGCTTGAAGTTCTCGTCGGTGGCGACGGCACGTTCGTTGTCGTCGTTTTGGGCGGCGCTCGGTCCATCGTTGTTGCTGCTGTTGCGCGGGGCGACGCTCGTGCTGTTCATCGTCGCGCTGGCCCGTCCGCAATTGGGCCGCAGCGAGAGCAAGATCAAGACCGAGGGCATCGACATCGTGCTCGTCATCGACATATCCGGCAGTATGCAGGCGATGGATTACGAGAGGGGCGGGCAACGCGAATCTCGAATCGATGCGGTGAAGGACGTGGTGCGCGATTTCATCCGTTCCCGCCCCAATGATCGAATCGGAATGGTCGTGTTCGGCACGCACGCCTATGTGGCCAGCCCGCTCACGCTCGACCACGATTGGCTCGAACGCAATCTCGACCGCGTCCGCATCGGTTTGGTCGAGGGCAACACGGCCATCGGCGCGGGCATCGGCACAGGAGTCAACCGCCTCCGCGACACCAACGCCAAGAGCAAGGTCATTGTGTTGTTGACCGATGGCGGAGAAAACATCAAGAACCCGCCCGCCCTCGATGCGGCGAAGGCCGCCAAGGAATTCAATGTGCGTGTGTACACGGTCGGCGCGGGCTCGCAGGGACTCGCCGACATGCCGGTCTATGATCGCGCGGGGAACCTGCTCGGGTATCAGAAGATACAAGCCGATCTGGATGAAGACCTGCTGAAACAAATCGCGGCGGCGACGGGCGGACAATATTTCCGCGCAGCGGATACGGCGTCGCTGAAGAAGACGTACGCGCAAATCGACGCGATGGAAAAACAGAAGGTTGAAACGGTCGCGTACGAAGACTGGCAGGAATTGTTCCCGTGGTTTTTGGCGCCGGGACTGGGTTGTCTGGTCTTGGCGGTCACCTTGGAACACACGCGACTGCGGAGGCTGCCGTAGTGCATTTCGGCAATCCACAATTATTCTGGCTGCTGGCACTGGCGCCGATGTTGGCGTTGTTTCTGGTCTGGGCGTTCCGCGCGCGGCGCCGGGCACTGGAACGATTCGCGTCCCCACCACTGGCGCAGCGGTTGGCAGATTCGGTGCGCCCGGTGGCACGGCGATGGAAAGCGGTGTTGATCGTCGCCGCGATCGCCTTGGCGGCGCTGGCGTTGACCCGGCCGCGTTGGGGCTTCGAGTGGCGCGAGGTGAAACACAAGGGGGTCGACATCTTCGTGTTGCTCGATGTGTCGAAGAGCATGCTGACCGAGGACGTGCGGCCCAATCGGTTGGGCCAGGCGAAGTACGCCGTCCAGGACCTGCTCGAGAAACTGCGCGGCGACCGGATCGGCCTGATTGCGTTCGCGGGAACGGCATTCGTCCAATGCCCGTTGACGGTGGACTACGAGGCGTTCCGGCTGACGTTGAAGGACGCCGATCCGCACATCATTCCGCGCGGCGGAACCGCGATTGGCCCGGCGATTCGCACGGCGCTGAAGGCCTTCGACGCGGGCGAGGGGCGGGACCACGCCATTGTGTTGATCACCGACGGCGAACAGACGGAGGGCGACGCCGTGGCGGCCGCGGACGAGGCGGCCAAAGAGGGCGTGAAAATTTTCGCCATCGGCGTGGGCACAACCGAGGGCGAACTGATCCCGATCCGCGACGAGGGCAAGCCGATGGAATTTTTGAAGGACCGCGACGGCGAGGTGGTCAAGTCGCGGCTCGATGAGGAGACGCTGAAGCAGCTCGCGCTCAAGACAGGCGGCATGTACGTGCACAGCGCGGCGGGCGACTTCGGCATGGACGCGGTTTACGACAAGGGCATCGCCCAACTCCAGCGCAAGGAATTCGCATCGCGGCTGCAGAAGCAATACTTCGAGAGATTCCAGTGGCCCCTGGGCATGGCGCTCGTCCTGCTGGTGGTCGAGTCGTTCGTCAGCGACAGGAGGGCGGCATGAGATTCTGGTGGTGCTTGCTCATTGTGCCGACGGTGGTGTTGGCGAAGACCGAGAACTGGCCGGAGCGTTACAACACCGGCGTGACGGCGTATCACAGCAACGATTTCGCGGAGGCGTCGCAACTGTTCGAGAACGCGACGTCGTCGACCGATCGCGCGCTGCAACAGCGCGCCCTGTACAACCTCGGTAACGCCGATTTTCGCCTCGGCCAATCCCAGCCCAAACAGGCCCAGCAACTGTGGCAGCGGGCGCTCAAGAGCTACGAGAGCGCCATCGCCATCGACCCCAACGACGCCGACGCAAAATTCAACCACGAGTTCGTGAAGAAGAAGCTCGAGGAATTGAAGAAGCAACAACAACAGCAGCAACAACAGAAACAAAACCAAAAGAATCAGCAGGACCAGAAGCAAGACCAGCAACAACAGCAAGGTCAGCAGAATCAGCAAGACAAGAATCGGGACCAGTCCCAGCAGCAGAAACAACAACAAGACCAGCAGGACAAAGAGAATCAGCAGCAGGCCGACCAGAAACAATCGGCTCAACAGCAGCAGAACCAGGAACAGCAGTCGCAGCAATCGGCGGAACAGCAGAAGCAACAGGAGAAACAGAAGGAACAACAACAGGAGCAACAGGCCCAACAAGACAAGGCATCACCGTCTGAGCAACAACCGCAAGAAGCCAGCGGCCAGACGGAAGATATGGACAAAATGCAGGCCACCGAGATGCTCGACAACCTGCGCGAGGACGAGCGGAACTGGAATTTCTTCCCCGAAATGCAAATGAAGGACTTGAAAGATTCCGGCCCGCCAGCCAAGGATTGGTGACGATGAGACTCTGGCTGGTCATAGGACTTCTGCTGGCGGCGCCGCGCGTGTTCGCGGATGTGTCCGTTGTCGCCTCCGTTGATCGGAACCACGTCGTGTTTGGCGAGTCGGTGACGCTGACCATCGCGGTGCAAGGCACGCAGAGCGGCGCGCAGCCATCGATTCCCCGGGTGGACGGTCTGGGCTTTGATGGACCGTCCACGCAGAGCAGCTTCTCGTTAAACAACGGGCAGATGAGCCAATCCATCAGCTTCGTGTACCAGGTAACGCCCGCCCGAACGGGCGAATTCACGATACCGGCCATTGCCGTCAACGTCGGCGGCAGGAGTTATTCCACCGAGCCGATCCGGTTGGTTGTGGAAAAGGGTTTGGCGCAGAATGATGCCGGCCAGGAGCTTTTTGCTGATATCCGTGCCCCGTCCAGGCGGATGTATCCGGGTCAGACCGAGCCGGTACAAGTGGTCCTGTTTTCGCGGACCGACGTGCCGCTTCGCGGCGTGGGCGGGTTCAGCTACGACGCGGATGGATTGGAATTCAAGTTTCTCCAGAACCTGAAGACCGGTACGCTGGTCACGAATGGCGAGTCATTCAACGTCCACGTCATCGAAGGATCCATCTCGCCGAGTCGCACGGGAACACTCAGCCTGGGCCCGTGCATCCTGAAGGCGCAACTGACAGTTCGGAGACAAGGGGGCAGTGGTTGGCCTTTCGACGACATGTTCGGCCGGGTCGAAGTGCGGGAGGTGCCCGTGACCGTTGACGCCGTGCCCATTGAGGTTCTTCCGTTGCCCGAGGAAGGTCGGCCGGCGGATTTCGGCGGCGCGATCGGGCAATGGAAACTCGACGTGACCGCCAAGCCGACCGACATCGCGGTCGGCGACCCCATCACGGTGACGATCAAGATCAGCGGCAACGGCAACATCGACACGGTACCGATGCCGAAGCTCGGCCCATTGGATGGATTCAAGACGTACGATCCGACGACGAAAACGACGAAGGACGATTTGAACACGACCGGCGAGCGCGTGATGCAACAGGTGCTCATCGCGAAGAGCACCGATGTGAAAGAACTTCCCGAGGTGCGGCTGGCCTATTTCGACCCGGAGGCGCGGGCGTACAAGACGGCCGTCCAAACGCCCATCAAACTTGTGGTGAAGGCCGGTACCGGTGGTCAGACGACCATTGTCAGCGGTGGCGGACGATTGCGTCCGGATGAGAAGTTGGGGCAGGACATCGTATATCTGAAGGGCGACCTCGGGCCGGCGGCGCCCGGCGTACCCTTCTGTGGGTCGGCCACGTTTTGGGCGCTGAACGTCACGCCGGTGCTTGCCTTGCTCGGCACGGTCGGCTGGAAGCGACGCACGGACCGCCTGCGGGGCGACGTTGCCTATGCGCGCCGGACACGAGCGGCTAAAAAAGCGCGCAAACTGCTCACCTCGGCGACAAGCTACGATGAAATCCAACGCGCCTTGCAGCACTACCTCGGGGACCGGTTGAACATCCCGGTCGGCGGCATCACGGCGTCCGTCATTGACGAACGGCTTGTGCCGCGCGGCGTGGATGGCGAGCTGGCCGATCGAGCCAGGGCATGCTTCGACGCGTGCGACACCGCCCGGTTCGCCGGCGGAGGCGCGGGTATGAGCGTCCAGGCGACCCGGGACAATGTGGAACGATTGATTGATGAACTGGAAACGAAACAGCTTTAAGATCGGCGCGGTCATCTGGCTGGTGGGCCTGCGTGCGGCGTTTGCCGGCCCCAGCGACGACTTCAAGTCGGCCAACCAGTTGTATGATGCCGGAAGATTTGCCGAGGCGGCGGCGATTTACGAGAAGATCGAGCCAAAAACGGCGCATGTGTACTACAACCTGGGCAATGCCCATTTCCGCGAAGGCAAATTGGGACGGGCCATCCTCGATTACGAGCGGGCGCGGCAGTTGGCACCGCGCGACCCGGATATTGTGGCGAACCTGAAATTTGCCGAGCAGCGATTGGGGGTCGATGATGTGAACGCGCCACCACATGCGTGGCAGAAATATCTCCGTTCGATCATCGAAAGCCGCCGCTCAACCGAGTGGGGGATATACGAGCTGGCGGCACTGTGGCTGACCGCCCTGGCGGTCGGAGTGTGCCTGTACATTCCCCGAGCCCGGACCGGACTTCTCGCCATCGCTGCGGCAGCCTTCGTCGGATTTGCGGCCTGTGCCTTTGCGCTGGGCCATGAAGTCCTCGGTGATCGAACGGCACCCGCCGCGGTTGTTGTAGCTGGTGAGACCGAGGCGCGGTTCGCGCCGGTGCCGGACTCGACGACGCACTTCAAACTCTCCGAAGGAACCCGGGTGGTGATCCGAGAGGATCGCGGCCAATGGGTGTTCGTGGAACGGGCCGACGGGCAACAAGGCTGGGCAAAGTCGGATGCCGTCGAGCGGGTCGTGCCTCAGAGTTGACTCCTCGACCTCAGAGGGGTAGGCGGGGGATATTTCCACTTGACTGACCAGTCAACCTGTGGAATTCTACCCTCATGGTGACGAGATGAAAGCGGAGTGCGATACCAAGCAGAGATTGTTGGACACCGCGATTGACCTGATTTGGGAGCAGAGTTATGGCGCCGTCAGTGTGGACGTAATTTGCGAGCGCGCCGGGGCGAAGAAGGGGAGTTTCTACCATTTTTTCCCCTCCAAGTCGGACCTGACAGTGGCTGCTATTGAAGAACACTGGGAGCAGTTTCGGCCCGATCTCGATCGCATCTTTTCTTCGCAGACACCACCGCTGGAACGGCTGTCGAGATATTGTGATTTCATTTACGAACGCCAAAGCCAAAAAATGCAGAAATTCGGCAGGGTTTGCGGCTGTGCGTTCACTTCGCTGGCGTCAGAGTTGAGCACGCAGGACGAGAACATTCGCCGGAAATCGCAGCAGATTTTGGATCGGCGTTGCCGATACTTCGCCGCCGCGTTGCGGGATGCTGTTCGCGAAGGGTTGATCCCCGAACAAGACTGTGACAACAAGGCCCGCGAATTGTTTGGGTGCGTGATGGGCGTGCTGTTGGAGGCCAAGATCGAGAACAACCTCGAAATCATCCGTCATTTGAAGCCGACCATTTTTCGATTGATTGGCGTGGGCGAAAAACGGTTTGCGGGAGAGACGACTCTTCACGCGTGAGTTTGACTGGTCGGTCAAAAACATCGACACACATATGAGGCTAAATAGAATTATTGTGACGCAAGTGCGGAGGACGCCATGTGGATTGTCCGACTAGCCCTCCGCCGTCCCTACACATTCGTCGTTGCGGCGCTGCTGTTGCTATTGCTGACGCCGTTTATCCTGCTCTGGACGCCGACGGACATTTTCCCGGCGATTAACATCCCTGTCGTCAGTATCCTCTGGAATTATACCGGCCTCAGCGCGGTGGAGATGGAGCAGCGCATGGTGTACAATGAAGAGCGGGCGCTGACGACCACGGTCAACAACATCGAGCACATCGAGTCCACTTCCTATAACGGCATTGGTGTCATCAAGGTGTTCTTTCGCCCGGGGACTTCCGTGGATGCGGGTGTGGCCCAAATTACTGCTGTCTCACAAACTGTCTTGCGCTCGATGCCACCGGGGACGACTCCGCCGCTGATCATTCAATACAATGCCTCGACCGTGCCCATCCTTCAGTATGGCGTCAGCGGCAAGGGGATGTCCGAGCAGGAAATCTTCGACGTCAGCGTCAACCAGATTCGCGTCGGCCTCATTACGGTGCAAGGAGCGGCCATCCCGTGGCCGTACGGCGGCAAGCAGCGGCTCGTTTCGATTGATCTGGATTTGAAAGCGTTACAGGCCCAGAACCTTTCTCCGGAGGACGTCGTGAACGCTGTCAATGCCCAGAATCTCGTTCTGCCGAGTGGCACGGCGAAGATTGGTCCGATGGAATACGACATCGATCTGAACACGAGCCCGAAAGTGCTGGATCGGCTCAACGATCTGCCGATCAAAACAGTCAACGGGGCGGTCATTCACGTGCGTGATGTCGCCCAGGTCCGCGACGGTTATTTGCCGCAAAGGAATATTGTTCGCCAGGACGGCGTGCGCAGCACGTTGATCAGCATTCTCAAGACCGGGTCGGCCTCGACACTGACTGTGGCCAATGGCGTCAAGCAGGCGATGACGGCAGTCCTCAAGACCGTGTCCGACAAATTGGTGGTGAAGCAATTTGCCGACCAGTCGATTTTTGTCCGCGCGGCCATCTCCGGGGTGGTGCGGGAGGGTGTGATTGCCGCCTGTTTGACCGCGATCATGATTCTGCTGTTTCTCGGTTCCTGGCGCGGCACCGTGATCATCGCCCTATCAATCCCGCTGTCGATTCTGGTGTCGTTGGCCTGCCTCAGTGCACTGGGCGAGACGATCAATCTGATGACGCTGGGCGGGTTGGCGCTGGCTGTCGGCATCCTGGTGGACGACGCGACGGTCGAATTGGAAAACGTTCACCGGCAAATGGCGCTGGGCAAGCCGGTCATTCAGGCGATCCTCGACGGCGCCCAGGAGATCGCGCTACCGGCGTTCGTGTCCACGCTGTGCATCTGCATCGTGTTTGTGCCGATGTTCTTTCTGACTGGTGTCGCGCGGTATCTGTTTGTCCCGCTGGCGGAGGCGGTGGTGTTTGCCATGCTGGCCAGTTACGCGCTGTCGCGAACGCTCGTGCCGACGCTGGTGATGTGGTTTTACCGCCATCACGTGTACCACGGTCACGTGGAGGACCCCGAACAGGCCCCGCGCTTGGTGCGTCCATTCGTGAGGCTGCAGGATCGCTTTGAGAATGGCTTCGACCGCATGCGCGAGAGCTACCGCAGCTTGCTTGGTGTCGTGTTTGAGCACCGGGTGGTCTTTGCCCTGGTGTTTATGGCGTTTTGCATCGGGTCGTGCCTGCTCATTCCGTTTTTGGGGCAGGATTTCTTCCCCTCGGTGGACGCAGGAACATTCCGGTTGCACGTCCGCGCCCGCAGCGGAACCCGTATTGAGGAGACCGCCAAGTACATCGACGAGGTCGAGGCCGCCATTCGGCGCGAAATTCCGGCCGAGGAACTCCATGGCATTCTCGACAATATCGGCCTGCCCAATTCCAGCATCAATCTCAGTTACAGCGACAACGGGGTGGTGGGCCCGGGCGACGCGGACATTATGGTTTCATTGAACGAAGGTCACCGTCCCACTCCTCAATACGTTCAGCGACTGCGTCTCCGGCTGAACCGGGAGTTTCCGGGCGCGATCTTTTATTTTTTGCCAGCCGACATCGTCAGCCAGACGATCAACTTCGGCTTGCCCGCGCCGCTGGACATTCAGATTGTTGGCCGTGATCAGGTCAGGAATCGCGGGGTCGCCGAGCAGTTGGCGGCGAAGATCCGCCGGGTGCCGGGCGCCGTGGATGTACGCATTCAGCAACCCAATGATCGCCCCAAGATTGAGTTTGCCGTCGATCGCGACCGGGCGTCGGAAATGGGGCTGACCGAGAATGACATTGCCAACTCGGTGCTGCTCAACCTCAGCGGCAGCAGCCAGGTGTCGCCGTCGTACTGGGTCAATTTCGGTGTGGGCGTGCAGTATCTCGTGAATATCTCCGCGCCGGAGTATCGGATGGATTCGCTCAACGCGCTGAACTCGATGCAGGTCAGCGCGAGCCAGCCCGGCGCGGGCAATGGCCAACTGCTGGCCAATGTCGCCTCGTTCGAGCGCACGAACGGCCCCCCCGCGATTTCGCACTACAACGTGATGCCCGTGCTTGACATTTTCGGCGGCGTGAGCGGTCGCGACCTCGGCGGAGTGCTTCGGGATGTGGGACCGTTGATCAAGCAGGCGGAAAAGGAACTGCCGCGTGGCAGTTCGATCCTCGTGCGGGGCCAGGCGGAGACGATGCGGTCCAGCTTTATCGGGCTGTCCATCGGCTTGGTGATGGCCATCGCGCTGATTTACCTGTTGTTGGTCGTCAATTTCCAGAGTTGGCTGGATCCCTTTATCATCATTACGGCGTTGCCGGGCGCGCTCGCCGGCGTCATCTGGGCGTTGCATTTGACGGTCACGACCACCAGTGTCCCGGCGTTGATGGGAGCGATCATGAGTCTCGGCGTCGCGACCGCCAATTCGGTTCTTGTCGTCACGTTTGCGCGAAACAATCTCCACCGCGGGCTGGATCCGCTGCATGCCGCGTGGGAGGCGGGCGTCGGCCGTCTGCGTCCGGTGCTGATGACGGCACTGGCGATGATCATCGGCATGTTGCCGATGGCGCTGGGCCTAGGCGAAGGCGGCGAGCAGAACGCGCCATTGGGTCGGGCGGTCATTGGCGGTCTGGTGGTCGCCACGGTCGCCACGTTGTTTTTCGTTCCGGTCGTATTCAGCCTGTTGCGACGGCAGGCCGAAGAGCCCAATCCGGCAGACGCGGCACTACTGGAACCACATGGCGTTCTTCCAACCACGGCACACACATGAGGAATGTTGTTATGAACTCACTTGAAAACAGCAAGGCACAATCCCCGGAAAACACCGCTCAACCGCCATCCCCAGCCCCACTCGGGCACCCGACGGCTTCGCCCGTCAGACTCTCGCGGGTCGCCACCGTTGTGGGCGTGTTGGTCGTGCTCGGATTTCTCGCCGGGTTCATTCCGCGCTGGCACCAGCGCAATGTGTTGCGTGCAGAAACAGTGGAGCTGGCGACTCCTTCTGTCGCGGTCGTCTCGCCCAAACCGAGCCACACAGCCGCGGGACTGGTGTTGCCGGCAGAGCCGATCTATTCCCGCGGCAATGGTTACCTCAAGCGATGGCTCGTGGACATCGGGGCGCACGTCGAGGCTGGCCAACTGCTTGCGGAAGTCGATACGCCCGAGCTGGACCAGCAACTTGAACAGGCCCGAGCGCAGTTGGCAGAATCGGAGGCGGCGCTGGCGTTGGCCAAGACCACGGCCGAACGTTGGGCCGACCTGTTGAAAACCGCCAGCGTCAGCGAACAGGAAAACGCCGAGAAACAGGCCGACTACAAGCTCAAGTCCGCGACCGTTGAAGCTGGCCGCGCCAACGTGCATCGGTTGGAGCAATTACAATCGTTCGAGCGCATTACCGCGCCATTTGCCGGCACGATCACCGCCCGCAATACCGATATTGGTGACCTGATTACGGCGGGGAGCGGCACGGAATTATTCCACCTGGCGCAGACCCGGACGTTACGCGTGTACGTCCGCGTCCCCCAGAGCGCAGCCCGAGGCATTACGACCGGCCAATCTGCGGAACTCTTGATCCCTGAGATTCCCGGACAGAAGTTCTCCGCGACGGTAACGAGCACGTCCGAAGCCATGTCGACGGATTCGCGTACATTGCTGACGGAACTGCAAGTGGACAATTCGCAGGGCGAGATTTTGCCGGGCAGTTACGCCCAGGTGCGGTTCCTGGACTCGAAGGTGAACACGATACTGATGTTGCCGTCGAACACGTTGTTATTCCGCGCCGAGGGCTTGCAAGTGGGTGTGGTCGGGCCGGATGACAAGGTGGATCTGCGGAGTGTAACTGTTGGCCGCGACTTCGGCCAGACCGTTGAGGTGCTTGCGGGTGTGGGCCCCTCGGACCGTGTGGTCGTCAATCCAGCCGATTCGCTGGTGAGTGGGACAGCGGTGCGGATAGCGGAGGCCTCTCCAACCACGAAAGTCCCATGAAGGTGCCACGACCTCGACCTGCAACTCGCCCGGTCGCTCCCGTGCCCCGGCTCGCCACGGTGTGTCTGATCGGCCTCCTGGCCGGCTGTGCCGTTGGGCCGGATTACAAGCGGCCGGAGGCGACGGCCGCCATGCCCGCCGCGTACGCTGCCGTTACCAACGGGTGGAAGGTTGCCGAACCGCAAGCCCATCTGCCGAAGGGCAATTGGTGGGAGGTGTTTGGTGATGAGGAACTCAACGGGTTGGAGACCCGGGCGGCAACGGCCAATCAGGAGTTGAAAGCCGCGGTTGCGAGCTTTGATCAGGCAAGGGCGGTTGCGGACGTGACGAGGTCTCAATTATTTCCCCAGATTGGCATTTCGCCATCCGCGACGGGGAAGCGCAATTCGTACAACGAGCCGTCCTTCGGCCGGGCTTCAGGGGTGAGCAACACCCTGACCTATGCCGATCTGATTGCGCCGTTGAACCTTAGTTACGAGGTGGATTTGTGGGGACGCGTGCGGCGCAGCGTCGAGTCGGCACGTGCTCAACAACAGGCCAGCGCCGATGATCTCGAGGGGGTCAAATTGGCGATTGAGGCGGAAGTGGCGACGGATTATTTCACCCTGCGGGCCCTCGATGCGGAAACCGAACTATTGAGTTCCAACATCTACGTATTCGGCAAATCCCTCGAATTGACCCAGAACCGGCGGACGGGTGGAGTCGCAACTGACCTGGACGTGGCGCAGGCGGAAACCGTGCTGCGGACAACCGAGGCCGAGTTGCCCGCCACACAATTGCAGCGGGCGCAATTTGAGCACGCGCTGGCGGTGTTGACTGGTCAGGCAGCGTCGGCATTCCGTGTGCCGGAACGACCGCTCAATACCCCGCCCCCGCTGATTCCGGCGGGTCTGCCCTCCCAACTGCTGGAACGCAGGCCGGATATTGCGGCTGCCGAACGGCGAATGGCGGCGGCCAACGCGAGCATCGGTGTGGCGAAGGGCGCATTTTTTCCGGCGATCCAGTTAAACGGATTGGCGGGCTTTGAGAGCCTGCATCTGGGTTCGTTGTTCGACTGGCAGAGCCGGTTCTGGTCGCTGGGACCATCGTTGACGATGCCGTTGTTCGATGCGGGACAGAACAGCGCCAACCTTCGCGCGGCGCGGGCCTCTTACCAACAGGCGGTTGCCACCTACCGTCAGACGGTCCTCGTTGCGTTTGCGGATGTCGAAGACAACCTGGCGGCCCAGACGCTTCTGGCCAGCCAAGGTGACGCGGAAACGGCCGCGCTACGCGCGGCGCGCAAACAATTCGAGGTCGCTGATTATCGCTATCGGGCCGGCTTGGTGACCTTTCTGGACGTGGCGACGGCGGAGAACACGGCGCTGGAAACGGAACGGGCGGCGGTGCAACTGCGCGGGCAGCAACTCGTCGCGGCGGTGTCGCTGGTCCGGTCGCTCGGCGGCGGCTGGCAAGACCCGATTGCACAGTCGTCTCGCGCCGCGAATCGGTAAACGGTCGAATTGCTTCTGTCTGCGGGCACAGCTTACCATGTGAAATGGTGGGGGCCGTAGATGAGGGATGCGCCCATGTACCCGGCGGCGCTCACCAGAATGATTCCGAACAGCAAGGTCAGGCGAAAGGACAGGCACAAGCGATCGGGATTTCCTCGTCGGTTCGCGAACTCCGAAAGCGCGGCGGTGAAAACGGCCCACACCGCCGTGGCGGTGCCAAACCAGCGATGCCACGCAAGGATTTCCGCGGTGGACCCCCTGTAGTGGGAAACCGCAGCGTCGCACCAACCGAGTGTCGCCGTGACCACGGCGCTCGCGGCGCCCAGCGCGACGCAGAACCGTACGGTAGCCTTCCACGAATCTTTTCGAGTGAGCGCCCACATCAATTCCGCTGGCAACGCGACGATCAGCAGGGCAATGGGAAAATGTGTCGATGGCGGATGAAACTGTCCAACGTCGCGGAAGATTCGCCGGCCCGGGGTCAATTGAGGTGCGGTGTTCGTACTCACCGCCGGAACGTCGGCCGTCCCGGCTCCGAGCGCGGTTGACGCGCCTGTTTCGATCCAGGCTTTCACAATGGCTTTCTCTTCGGGGGTCAACGGCGGGGAATCTCCCTTCGGGTCGGGCATTTCGTTGTGCCAGACCATCTGGTAGAGTTCCGACTTCGATGGGTTGCCCGGCGTGATCATTTTGGGATTGGCCACGACGCGAGGGAGGTCGAGGACGTAGCCAAACTTTCCCTTGGGGTGCGCGAGATCCGCGCCATGGCACTCCACGCACTTGACCTGGAAAATGGCGTGAACCTGTGTGGCGAGGGAGGGCAATTCCTCGGCGGCGGAAGCGCCCGGGGCCAACAAGGTCAGGGCCAGCGTGAGCGCCCCGGCGACGATGCGCCTCACCTTACTGCCCCGGTGGGGCCGGGGGCGGGGGTGAGCCCGGCGGTGGGCCATGGTGCTTTCCGCCACCCACGCCGAGTTCCTTGTGGCTCGATTCCTTCAACTGACCGATCTTCTCGATTTCCGCCCTGGCAACGTCGGTTTGGTCAGCCGTGATCGCCTGCTTCAACGCCGCGATCTCCGTGATCAACTTATCCAAATCGTTGTGAAATGAATTCAGATATTGTGTTTGTGGATCGCCGGTCATCTTGACGGCTTTCGGCGGGGTAAGTGTTTTGGCTGTCTCGGCGTGCTTGTGCATCTCGGCAACGAGAGCGAGCGTAGACGCCTTCTGCGTGAGATCGGTGTATTGGCGGTTGACCAGGCGGAGAGCATGGTTCATCCCCTCCATTTCGTCATGCAGGGGTGATTCATGCTCGCCCTGGGCGAAGAGGTTCAGCGGTGCGAACGGGGTGGTCAGCAAAGCGAACAGCCAGAGACCGCGAATAATGTTTTTCATAAGTATTACCCGAAGACGCGGGTATTAATGACCAATTTCGTGGCCTAACGCAAGCGCAGAAGAGCGGGCCCGCATGAGCGCCGTTGACTTGACCGGCGGTTGTCGGCTCGCCGATGCTGATGGCGTAAATCCCGTTGGTCGACTTCTCCGTGCTGGCATAAATCCGGCCATTGTAGATGTTCACGTAGCGGATGTTACCGGGTTTATTTGTGGTCGTGCCAGAGATGGCGTTGAAGGTCGGGACCGCATTACTGCCCAACGTTGCATAGCGCACACCACCCCCGGCGCCGACCGACATTTTGAAAAGGGAGATTCGCATTCCCTGATTGGAACACCGGCATGTTTCACCTTTGTGACAACGGGGAAAACGTCCGGTGGCGGTCGAAGGCTTACGGGGTGGCAGCGGCGGTCGGCTGGTTGGTGGACGGAGGAGTCGGCGCGTCCCCGACCACGATTTGCCCCGGGTTGCTGACCGCGATCTCTGCCATGCCGCGGGAGTTCGTCCTGATGAGCCCGGTGACACAAACCCATTTCCCCGTGAACGCCACTTCGGGAGCGTCCTTGAACAGGGCGCGGGTCGGCTCTTCAATCACGATGGCGCAACTCTGTTTGGGGAAGGGCCGGTCGATGTTCAAATACGTGAGGTTCCGCCGCGAGCCTTTGAGGTATTTCGCGCTGGCGATCGTGCCGCACACGGTTTTGGTCTCCCCGAGATGCTGGAGCGCTTCGTCTCCGGTAAGCGTCTGCAGGACCTTGACGCCCGCCGTCGCGAACAGCGAACCGAGGCCGCAGCCCACGACAATTGCCATCAGGCACAACCCCACGCGACGACCTCGGGTTTTGCGATCTTTCATTGCCATACAGACTATCAAAGACGCGACCGGATGCAACCTGTAGTTCTACTGCGCGGGCGCGAGATCGGGGGCTGTCGGGCGGTGGCGAAGCTTGAAGCGTTGCCGCATGTGCTCGAACGCGAGGTAAACGACCGGCGTTGTGTAGAGCGTGAGGACCTGGGAGAACAGTAGTCCGCCGACAACGGAAATGCCCAGTGGCTGGCGCAGTTCCGACCCCGTCCCGAGGCCAATCGCCAACGGAACAGCGCCGAGCATCGCCGCCAAGGTGGTCATCATGATCGGTCGGAACCGGATGATGCAGGCCTTGTAGATGGCATCCTCCGGGCTCAATCCTTCCGTGCGCTCGGCGTCCAGCGCGAAGTCGATCATCATGATCGCGTTCTTCTTGACGATGCCCATGAGCAGGATGATCCCGATGAAAGACACGAGGGTAAGATCGACATTGCAAACCATCAGCGCCACCAGCGCGCCGACGCCCGCCGAAGGCAACGACAGAAGAATCGTGATGGGATGAATCAGACTCTCGTAGAGCATCCCCAACACGATGTACACGGTGATGAGCGCGGCAACGAGCAGCAAGGGCAGGGTGGCCAGCGACGCCTGGAAGACCTGGGCGGTGCCCTGAAAACTGCCCATGACGCTTTCCGGCATCCGCATCTCTCTCGCCACGTTTTGGATGATCTCGGTCGCCTGACCCAGTGCGACTCCCGGAGCGAGATTGAAGGACAAGGTAACGGCCGGAAATTGACCTTGATGATTCACCGACAAACTGGTGTTCCCCGTCTCGAATCGGGCGACGCTGCCCAGCGGCACCATCTTGCCGGTAGTGGATTTGACGTAAATCTTGTTGAGCGCGGCGGGCTCGAGTTGGTCTTTCGGATCCACTTCCAGCACGACGTAATGCTCGTTGTATTGCTCGTAAATCGTCGCGACCTGTCGCTGACCGAAGGCATCGTAGAGGGTGTCGTCGATGGCTTGGGGCGAGACGCCGAGCCGGGAGGCGGCATCGCGGTCAATGACAACATTGGCCTGCAGTCCATGCGTTTGCTGATCGCTATCGACGTCCCGCAGTTGGGGGGTCTTGCGGAGTTTGGCGAGCAGTTGGACGGACCAGTAATTCAGCGCGCTCAGGTCGGTGGAGGTCAGAGAATACTGATATTGCCCGCCGGAGAATCGGCCGCCCACGCGGATGTCCTGAATGGATTGGCAGATCAACGTGATGCCGGGAACAGATGCCAACTTGCGCCGCAGGCGACCGATGACCTGGTCGGCGGTGACCTTTCTCTGACTTTCCGGCTTGAGCATGATGAACATACGACCATTGTTGAGTGTCGAGTTTCCGCCGCTGGCACCAATGAATGAACCCAACGAGGCAACCGCGGGGTCGTCGAGGACGACTTGGGCCGCCTGGGCCTGGAGTCGCGCCATGGTTGCGAACGAAATATCCTCGCCAGCTTTGGTGGACCCAAACATGGCGCCGGTGTCCTGTTGCGGGAAAAAACCTTTGGGCACAACGATGTAGAGCCAAATCGTTGCGACAACGGTTCCCAGGGCAACCAGAAGCATAAAGGCCTGGTGCCGCAACACCCATTTGAGTCCGGTCTCGTAGTGGTGGAGCATCCAATTGAAGGCAGCTTCGCAGACCCGATAAAACGGACCCGGTTCCGGGTACGCTGATTCCGGTTTCAGGAACCGCGAGCACATCATCGGCGTCAGGGTCAAGGAAACGATCCCGGACACCACGATCGCGAGACTCAGCGTGACCGCGAATTCGTGGAACAAACGTCCGATCAACCCACCCATGAACAGTAGCGGGATAAACACGGCGACGAGCGACGTGCTAATGGTAATCACGGTAAAGCCGATTTGCCGCGCCCCGTTGAGCGCCGCTTGCATGGACGACTGGCCCTGCTCGATATAGCGGTACACGTTCTCGATCACCACGATGGCGTCATCGACCACGAACCCGACGGAGATGGTGATGGCCATGAGAGAAAGATTATCGAGGCTGTAGTGCAGCAGATACATGACGCCGCATGTTCCGGCCAAGGCCAATGGCACGGTCACGTTGGCGATGAACGTGGGCCAGAATCTTCGCAGGAACAGAAAGATGACCATGACCACCAGCGCGATACTCAACAGCAGGGAAATCTGAACGTCGTTCACCGAGGCGCGGATCGTCGTGGTTCGGTCGGCCAGCACCCGGAGTTTCACCGAGGGCGGCACCCACCGTTCCAGTTGCGGCAATTGCGCCTTGATGCGGTCGACGGTTTCGATCACGTTCGCGCCGGCTTGTTTGAAGATGAAGAGGAGCACGGCCCGACGGTTTCCATCCCAGCCCTCCAGCAGGTTGTTTTCCACACCCTCGATGGTTCTTCCGAGGGACGTGAGACGGATGGGAGTGTTGTCGGCCTGTGTGAGGATGAGGGAACGATAGTCGCGGGCGTCGACCAATTGGTCGTTGCTGGCGAAAGTATAAGAAGTCTGCTTTCCATCGATCCCGCCAATGGGTTGCACCACGGTCGCCTGGCTCAGGAACGACCGGACATCCTCCAGGCTGAGCCTGGCCGAGGCCAATGCTGCCGGGTCGATTTGCACGCGCACGGCGGATTTTTCGGCGCCATTGATGCCGACCAGGCTGACTCCGTCGATCTGGCTGATCTTCTGGCCCATAATCTGGTCGGCGTATTCATAGACCTGCGCTGGCGGAAGTGTGTCCGAATACATGGACAGCACCAGAATCGGCGCATCGGCCGGGTTGACCTTGCGATAGGTTGGTGGACTGGGAAGATTGACCGGTAACTCACTGGCGGCGGCGTTGATGGCGGCCTGCACGTCGCGTGCCGCGCCGTCGATATTGCGGTCCAGTCCAAACTGGATGGTCACCGAAGCGCCACCCAGTGTGCTGACGGAGGTGAGTTCGGTGACATCGGCGATCTCGGCCAATCGGCGTTCGAGGGGAGCTGCCAGCGAGGACGCGACGGTTTCCGGGTTGGCGCCCGGTAACGTGGCGGACACGGAAATCATCGGGTAGTCAACGCGCGGGATGGCGGCGACGGGCAGGAACCGATAGGCCACGATGCCCATGAGGAACAGGCCCGCCGCCAACAGGGATGTTCCGACGGGTCGACGAATGAAGGGTTCCGAGACGTTCATAATGGCGACGGACTATTGACGTCCCCGATGGCGCCGCCTTCGAGTTGACCTTCGCTGAGCAGGCCGGCCCGGGCGCGGCGATCGCGGAACCATTTCGCGCACCGCTCCATGTAGAGATAGATCACCGGCGTGGTGTAGAGGGTCAGGACTTGAGAAACCAGCAAGCCGCCGACAATCGAAATACCCATTGGGCGGCGCAATTCCGACCCCGTACCCTGTTCCAGGGCCAACGGCAGCGCGCCGAGCAGGGCGGCCATGGTGGTCATCATGATCGGGCGGAACCGCAACAAGCAGGCCTGGTAGATGGATTTTTCCGGTGGCAACTTTTCGACGCGTTCGGCCTCGAGCGCGAAATCGATCATCATAATTGCGTTCTTCTTGACGATGCCAATCAACAGGATGACTCCGATCAGGGCAATCATTGAGAATTCGATGTGGCAGAGCATCAACGCCAGCAGCGCCCCGACCCCCGCCGACGGCAGGGTGGACAGAATGGTGATGGGATGGATGTAGCTCTCATAGAGCACACCGAGGACAATGTAGATGACGACGATGGCGGCCAGCACCAGGTACGGCTCGCTCTTCAGCGAGGTACGAAACTCAGCGGCCGTGCCGGAGAACGTCGTCAACACGGTCACTGGCAGGCCGATTTCGCGCTCGGCCTTTTGGATGGCGCCAACGGCTTCGCCCAGGGAACTGCCCGGGCTCAGGTTGAAGGAGAGCGTGACCGCGGGGAACTGACCTTCGTGATTGATCGCCAACGGGGCGGTTCCCGTTCGCAAGTGGGCGAAGGCGCTGAGCGGCACCATTCGGCCGGTGGTGGATTTAACATAGATCTTATCCAGCGACTCCGGGGTGAGCTGATAATGGGGTGCCGCTTCGAGGATGACGCGGTACTGATTGAGCTGCGTGAACATGATGGACACCTGACGCTGACCGAAGGCATCGTAGAGTGTGTCGTCGATATTCTGCGGGAGGACGTTGAGGCGTGACGCTGTGTCCCGATCGACATCGATGTTGAATTGCAGGCCGTTCAGCTGCTGGTCGCTGGCCAGATCGACCAATGCGGGGAGCGTGCGCAGCTTGTTGAGCAGTGTCGTTGACCACTGCGAAAGCTCGGTTTCATCCGCGTCCTCCAGCGTATATTGATACTGGGTGCGGCTGACGCGGCTGTCGATCTGGACGTCCTGGACGGCCTGCATGAACAGCGAAATGCCCTCGACGTCCCTGGTCGCCTCGCGCAACCGGTCGATCACTTCGTTGGCACTGGAGCGGCGCTGGTCGCGCGGCTTGAGGCTGATGTAGAGGTGGCCGGTGTTCACGGTGGCGTTGACCGTGCCCGCGCCGACGAACGACGCCACACTGACCACGTCCGGGTCCTTGCGCACGATGTCGGCGATCAGGTGCTGGCGTTCGACCATGGCGTTGAAGGAAATGGATTGGGCCGCGTCGGTGACACCGGTGATCAGACCCGTATCCTGCTGCGGCAGCAGGCCCTTGGGTATGAATATGTAGAGCAGAATCGTGAGGACCAAGGTGGCGATCGCCACCGTCAAGGTCAACGGTTGATGTCGGAGCACCCATTGGAGGCCACGATCGTACCAGTCGAGCATCCCTTTGAACATGCGCTCGGTGAAGTTATAGAACCGGCCGTGCGGTTCGTCTTTTTCGGACTTCAGCAAACGGCCGCACATCATGGGTGTGAGCGTGAGCGAGACGATGGCGGAGACCGCGACCGCCACGCTCAGAGTGACGGCGAACTCGCGAAACAGACGGCCGACGATACCCGTCATGAACAACAAGGGGATGAAGACGGCAATCAACGACACGCTGAGCGAGATCACGGTGAATCCGATTTGCCTGGCTCCCTTGAGCGCAGCCTGTAACGGCGGTTCCCCGAGTTCAATGAAGCGGACGATGTTCTCGATCATGACGATGGCGTCATCCACCACGAAGCCGGTGGAAATGGTCAGGGCCATCAGGGACAGGTTGTCCAGGCTAAACCCGACCAGTTTCATAACGCCGAACGTGCCGATCACGGCCAGCGGCAGGGCGACGCTCGGGATGACTGTGGCCCAGAACTTTCGCAAGAAGACAAACATGACCATCACGACCAGGAACACCGTGAGGATCAGCGTGAACTGAACGTCTCCAACCGAAGCCCGAATGGTCTCCGTACGGTCGGTGAGGATCGACACTTTGACCGAGGGCGGTATGGACGCGCGCAACCGGGGCAGCAGCTTCTTCACGAGGTCGGCGGTTTCGATGATGTTGGCGCCCGGCTGGCGTTGAATGTCGAGAATAACCGATGGTTGGCTGCCAACCCAGCTCGCCAGGCGCACATTCTCGACGTTGTCGACGACTTCGCCGATGTCGCCTAGCCTTACTGGTGAACCGTTCCGGTACGCGACGATCACCGGGCGATACTCGGCTGCGGAGAGGATCTGGTCGTTCGCATTGATGGTGTAGGATTGCCGTGGGCCGTCGAAACTTCCCTTGGGCGCGTTGACATTGTTGGCCATGAGGGCGGTGCGCACGTCTTCCAACCCCAGCCCGAACGACGCGATGGCGGCCGGGTCGATGCGCACGCGAACGGCGGGCTTTTGGTTGCCCTCGATGGTGACCAGACCGACGCCGCTGACCTCGCTGAGTTTCTGCGCCAAGACGGTGTCGGTAAGGTCATTGACCTTTTCCAATGGCAGGGTGTCCGAAGTGATCTGCAAGGTCAGGATGGGCGTGTCCGCCGGGTTCACTTTGTTGTAGATGGGTGGGTTCGGCATGTTCTTGGGCAGCACGCCGCTGGCGGCATTGATGGCGGCTTGCACGTCCTGGGCGGCGGCGTCGATATCGCGGTTGAGAATGAACTGCAGGATGATGGTGGTTGTGCTGAACGAACTCTCGGAGGTCATTTGCGACAAGCCGCTGATCTGGCCGAACTGCCGTTCCAAGGGGGTGGTAACCGACGAAGCCATGACCTCCGGGCTGGCGCCAGGGTACTGCGCGGTCACCTGGATCGTGGGAAAATCCACGGGTGGCAGGGCGGAGATCGGCAGAAGCATGTAACCGAGCAAGCCCATGAGCACCACGCCGGTCATGAGCAATGACGTGGCTACCGGTCGCTGGATAAAGGGTTCCGAAATGTTCACAGCGGTGCGCCGTCAGGAACCGGTGCTGGTGGGTTTTCCGGGGGCGGACGGTTTCACGTGAGAACCGACTTGCAGTTTGTACTGACCATCCACCACGACCCGCTCATTGGGTTTGAGCCCACTGTCGATCAGGGCTTCGGCTTTCTCAATTTGCGCCACCTTTATTGGACGAACTTCGACGGTGTTGTCGTCCTTGATGACGAAGGCATACGAGCCATCCGGCCCGCGCTGCACGACTGCTGCGGGAACCACGAGCCCGTCCTTGCGCGTCGTGAGCAAGAGTCGCGCGTTGACAAACTGGCCGGGCCACAGTCGAAGGTTGTCATTCGGGAAGTTTGCCTTGAGTCGGATCTGGCCGGTGGATGTATCGATCTCGTTGTCGATCACGGCCAGCGTACCCTGGCCCAAGACGGTGCTATTATCGCGATCCACTGCGACGACGGTGATGTCGCTCGCCGGGCCCTGTTTTTGGATCTGGCCGAGCGTTTGTTCGGGAAGTGTAAAGATCAAGGAAATCGGTTTCAGTTGCGTGATCACCACCAAACCGTTTGTGTCCGCCGCATGCGCGATATTTCCCTGGTCGATTAACCGAATCCCGGTGCGGCCATCAAGGGGGGAGACGACCGTGGTGTAGTTGAGTTGAACTTTGGCGCTGTCGATCGCGGCCTCGTCGGCCTGGACCGTCGCCACGAGCTGGTCGACAAGGGCCTTTTGCGTGTCATAGGTCTGCTGGGTCGCGATTTTTTGTTGGTAAAGATCGGTGTCCCGTTTCAAGTCCAGTCGCGTGTTGGCCAATTGCGCCTCATCCTGAAGCTTCTTCGCTTCGGCTTGTTCCAGCGCCGTGCGGTACGGGTCGGGATCGATCTGGGCGAGCAGATCGCCGACGTGCACGTCCTGGCCTTCGACGAACGCGACCTTCTTCAGTTCACCATCGACACGGACATGGATGGTCACCGTATTGTAGGCTTGCACGGTGCCGAGTCCGTCGAGGTAGATGGGGACATCCTTCTGCTGGACCTTGCCTTCGATCACGGGCACTTCGGGAATCATCGAGCGGGCGCTGGCGGTGGCCCGTTCGGCAGAAACCGTTCGATAATAGTGAACAGCCCACAGCAGCCCGACAAACAGCAACCCGCACCCAACGGCGATGCCGATGTTTCGTCGCGAGACGGGCGCTGGCTTCTCCGCTTGAAAATTCCTCGGCGCGGCTGCCGGTCCTCGATCGATCTGTACCACATCATCCTGCCGTTCTTGAAGTTGGTCGTTTTTCAGCATGAGAAACTGACTCCGTATTGTCGGTTCATCCAACGCCCGTTGCCCCAACGGGTTCAACGTATCTCACGTATCGGGTATGTCAAATAATGACCGGCTCCGCCAGCCAGTTCAATGATAATTCCAGAGGATAAGACGCCGCCGGCTCTCGTTTGGTTACGGTTTTCGGCGCAACCATACGAGTTTGGCTGGGCGGGATGTCCGTCAGTCCGGGGGCGGCACTCGCAAGAATTGGTTTCACAAGCGGGTGGGTTTGGATACTATGGGAATTGCCACATTGATTTCGCATGTTTACCACACGCACATTATTCGAAGGCAAATGGCCCATCCTTGTGCTGGCTGCGTTGAGCGCCGCGACGATCTTCGGTTGCCCGGTCCCGTGGGCGCCGATCCTGCCGCTGGTGTTGTTGGGGTTTACCATCTCGTTTTTTCGCGATCCCGAAGCAACCGTGCCATCCGACCCAGGAGTCATCGTGGCGCCGGCCACGGGAAAGATCGTCGAGATCAAGACGGTGAATGAACCTCATTTCCTCAAGGGGGAAGCGACGATGGTGGCCATTTTCCTGTCGGTGTTCGACGTGCACGTCCAACGCGCGCCGATGGGCGGCGAGGTCAGGTTCGTGCAGTACAACCCCGGCAAATTTCTCGATGCGCGCAACCCGAACGCCTCGCTCCAAAACGAGAACCGCATCGTTGGCATCGAATCGGCGGACGGGTTTCGGGTGACGGTGCGGCAGATTTCGGGATTGATCGCGCGGCGGATTGTCGGATGGGCGGAACAGGGCGCGCCATTGGCGAAAGGGGAGAGGTTTGGTATGATTCGGTTTGGTTCACGCGTGGAATTGTTCCTGCCGCCGGGCACGGAAATCGCCGCGAAGGTGGGGGACTACGCGAAAGGTGGTGAGACAATCGTTGCCAGACGAACATGACATTCAATCGCGCCTGGAGCGGCGCCCTCGGAGCGCCGAGCCCGTGGCAGACGGTGATGGACGGGTGCGGATTTATTTTCTGCCGAACCTGTTGACCGCCGGCAACCTCGCGTGCGGCTTCTTCGCGCTCACCTGGATTTTCAAATACCAACAGGGCGAAGACTTCGAGCCGATCAACACGGCCATTCGCCTGATCCTGGCCGCGTTCGCATTCGACCTGTTTGACGGGCGGCTGGCGCGGCTGGCCCACAAGGAATCCCGGTTTGGCCGCGAATTCGATTCCCTGGCCGATATCGTCAGCTTCGGTGTTGCGCCGGCGTTCCTGATCTACCGGATCGTGCTCCAGGAATTCGAGTCGGGCTGGGTGGTCGCGGCCATTTACCTTGTCTGCGGAGGAATTCGCCTGGCGCGATTCAACGTCCAGAGCCTGCGTCCGGGGAGTTCGGATGGCCGCGAATTCGTGGGCTTTCCGATTCCGTCGGCGGCGGCGCTGGTGGTGAGCGTGACCATGCTCATCATGTGGATGGTGGGACACGAGCGGACCCTGGGCAACCTGCGGTTCGTGCTACCGATCTTGATGCTACTGCTGTCCGGTCTGATGGTGAGCAATGTGCGCTATCCGACGTTCAAGTATGTCGATTGGACGCGCGCCCGGTCGGTCGCAGTCTTTGCCACCGTGGTCATCGTCGGGCTGCTTCTCGCGAAGTACTTTCAGATCACATTGGCCCTGTTGTTTATTGCCTACCTGCTGTACGGCCTGGCGCGCCCGTGGGTGAGCAAGCGCTGGCAGCGCGAGATCGAGTCGGACGAAGAGGACGAAGACGATTCGGCGGAGAGCTAGGCGACGGCACCGTGGAAAACCTGCACCTATTTCGATCCTTCCTGGCGGGAATCGTGTGCGGGCTGGTCGTTTCGGTGCCGGTTGGTCCTGTCAATCTCACGGTGATCAATCAGGCGCTACGGCGGGGATTTCGCGCCGGGCTGTTGATGGGACTCGGAGCGATTTGCGCGGACTCGATCTATGCGTCGTTGGTGCTGTGGGGGCATTCCTCGATTCTGCAAACGCCGCGCATATGCGGCATCTCGCGCCAGAACATCGTTCTGGGCGTGCGGATCGCGGCGGTGGTGGTGATCGCCGTGCTGGGCATTCGGTACCTGCTGTTCAAAGCCGACCGGCTCGACGCCAGCGAGGCGGCTGCCAACAAGCTGGATGACCGCTGGCATCATCCGCAGTCGTTTTTCCTCGGTTTTGCCCTGACGATCACGAACTTCATGCTCGTGGTTGTGTGGGCGACGTTGATCACCGTGGCCTTCGCGCATGAGTGGGTCACGCCGAGGCTGGCGAGCCGGGTTTTGTGCATCACGGGCGTGCTGGTGGGCGGCTCGACCTGGTTCTTCCTGGTGTCGTTCTTCGTCTCGCGGGCGCACCGCCGCGTGAAGAGCAAGACCATGACCCTGCTCGTGCGCGCTTGCGGGGTATTGTTTTTGTGCTTTGCCGGTCTGCTGGCGTACAAATTATTCCACTGACACCGGCTTGCCTCCGCACGTGCCATGAAAGCTGAACCACTTGCAACTGAAGCCTCTGCGACGAAGTCATCGCAAGTTGCGATGAGATCGGCGCGCTCGGCCAGCGCGCCCTGCCTTCGGGCTAGGATTAATGAACGGCGTAACTTGAAGTCGCAAATTGCGACTTCAAGTGTGGAAGTGCCTGCAATAGAAGGCCAAACCCCGAACTGGTCACAATTTGTGACCAGTTCCAAACGGCACCGGGGCACTGCCTACCGTCCGTTCGCCTTCACCGAGCATGGCGCCATCATGGCCGCGACCGTGCTCAATAGTCCCGAAGCCGTGGCGATGAGCGTGTTTGTCGTACGCGCCTTCCTGCAGATGCGCGAGCAACTGGCCGCCAACGCCGCCATCCTGAAACGGCTTGCGGAAATTGATAAAACACTCCTGTCGCACGACCACGCGCTCCGCGCGATCTGGATCAAGCTCCAACCACTCCTTGCGCCGCCGCCGGACCCGCCCCGACGCCGAATCGGGTTTCAGGAACCGGAACCATGAACGCCCGCTCCGTTCCACCGACTGCTGAATGCGCCGCCCAGTGCCATCTCCCATCGCCTCGGTAGGGCGCGCTGTCCGAACGCGCCGCTTTTCATCCCTCATCCTTCATCCTTGCCGTCTCTCCCCCCAGATTCCCTTGCCACAACCACCGATTCAGCGCTAAACTCCGACCCGCTGCAAGTGCAAGACTGTTGCGAGGTTAGGATGAATGCGAGTACGCCTGAAGCCACACTGACCGACATTACAACCCGCCTGCGCCAGGGTCGCTACCCTAACGAACAATCCATCTCCCAAGGCATCGTCCTCCGCGAACTCGCGAAAGACGATCCCACGTTCCTCGAACGCTGCTCCCAGCACCCCGACGCCCAAGGACGTAAACGCCACTACATCGCTCGCACACCCGAAGAACTTTATCCGGACCGCGACGATCTCCGTGTATGTCGCCAACCACTACCAGGCGGCTGGTTTGTCGCGACAAACATCAACAACATCTTGAAGCGAACCATCATCAAACTCGCCGCCGAAGTTGCCGTCTTGTCCTTCGGCAAGGATGTGATCGTGGAGTTTTAGCAAGAAGGTACTTCCCAATGAACAAGCTTACCGTTGAGATGGAACATTGCTACGGGATTAGGAAGCTCAAAGCTGAGTTTGACTTTGAAAACAACGGGAATGTAGTCGCAGTTTACGCCCCGAACGGAGTTATGAAAACCTCGTTCGCGAACGCATTTCGTGACCTCAGCGTGGGAACGAACTCATCTGATCGCGTCTGGCCCGCCAAGGTAACGAAGCGGATCATCGTGGATGAGAACGGTACGGAACTTCCGCGTGACGGCGTGTTCGTAATCGACCCATACAACCAGGGTTTCCGGAGTGAGAAGATATCAACCTTGCTTGTTAATGACGATCTTCGGAAGAGATACGATGCCATACACAAGGCAATAGATGAGAAAGCCGAAATACTCATTGGGGAGATCAAACCGCGAACTGGGCTGAAGGATGGGATACGCGAAGAATTTGCGGACGCGATTACGCATGACCGTAAAGACTTTTACGTTGCGCTTGGTCGAATCAGGGACGAAGTGCGAGACGGAGGAGACTCACCGGTCGCCGACGTTGTCTACAGTCACATTTTTAACCCGAAGATCACAGAACTTTTGGCCGATCCCGCGTTTCGTGAGAAGGTACGCGCCTACATTGAACAATATGATGAGCTCCTGAGTAAATCTACGTTCTTTAAGAGGGGCGTCTTTACACACAACAACGCGGCTGACATTGCCAAGAATCTAAACGCTAACGGTTTCTTCAAGGCAGACCATTCCGTCTTCCTGCGCATTGATGGGGAGAAGAAGGAGATTACATCTGTTAAGGACTTAGAGGGTGCAATCGAAACAGAAAAGGAGCGAATTCTATCTGATAAGAAGTTGAAATCTGCCTTCGAGGCTATCGACAAGCAGCTTGTCAAGAACGCGGACCTACGGACGTTCCGGCAATGCTTGGAGGAACACAAGTACGTGTTGGCGGAATTGGTGAACCCGGAGAAACTCAAGCAGAAGCTATGGATTGCGTATCTTGTTCGGTCGAAGGATAAATTCACCGACCTTCTCGATGCTTTTAATGCCGGAAAAATGAAAATTGGCGACATTGTAGAGGAAGCCAAGAAGGAGCAGACAAGGTGGGCTGATGTTATCAGCATTTTCAATGACAGATTCTCAGTTCCATTCGTAGTTCGAATGGACAACCAGGTCGAGGTTATTCTCCGCCGCGAAGCGCCTTCGATTTCGTTCGATTTCCTGGAAGATCCGAATGACAAGACTTCCGTTGCGGCAGCGGTGACCGAAGGCTCACTAATGCAGGTGCTCAGCATCGGTGAAAGGCGCGCACTGTACATCTTAAATATTATTTTTGAAGTCGAGGCTAGAAAAGCGGCCAAGCTGCAGACTCTGTTTGTGATCGACGACATCGCCGACTCCTTCGATTACAAGAACAAGTATGCGATAGTTGAATACCTGAAGGATGTTGGAGACGAAGCGCATTTCCGTCAGATCATCCTGAGCCACAACTTCGATTTCTATCGCACCGTGACCGGCCGACTGAATCTGAAACGGAAGAATCGGCTGTTTGCGAACAAAGCGAATGATGAAGTGTTCCTTACTGAAGAGCTTTACTCGAACTCTCCGTTTAAGCGGTGGCGCGACAATCTCGGAGACGACACAATGTTGATCGGCTCAATTCCGTTCTTGCGAAACTTGGCCGAGTTTTCCGGTGATGACGCTTCCAAAGAAACACTTACGTCGCTCTTGCACTTGAAGGCCGATACCGATTCCATCACGATCAATGACCTTCAGACTTTGATCAAAACAGTCCTGCACGACCAAACGGCGTTGGTTCTCAAGAACCCCACTGGTAAGGTGAAAGACCTAGTTCATCAAGTGGCCTCCAAAATTGTGAGCGACACCAATGACAGCCACGCCTTGGAAAACAAGGTCGTCCTCTCAATCGCTATTCGCCTTAAAGCTGAAGAAATAATGATCCAGAAGATCAACGACCCGGCATTCGTCGCGGCCATTACCTCCAACCAGACAATCGCGTTGATCAAGAAGTTTAAGGCAGACTTTCCGAAGGAGAAGACGGCAATCCAGCTGTTCGAGCAAGTCAACTTGATGACGCCGGAGAATATCCACTTAAACTCTTTTATGTACGAACCCATTCTTGATATGTCGGCGGATCATCTGAAGAAGCTGTACGGGAAGCTCCTCGCGATGAAATAATTCCTGCGGGAGGGGGCTGTCCTCGACAATTGACATAATCTAGATCCAGCGCGCTCACATCCCTTAATTCATCAATTCGCGCAGAGTAACAAACCCACATGGACATCGAATTCTTCTGCAGCCATTGCGGGCAGTCGTTGAGCATCGACGAGAGCGGGGCCGGTATCACCGTCGATTGTCCAACCTGCAGCAAGCCGGTGTATGTTCCATCCAAGCAACCCAGCCCGCCGCCCGCGCCCCCAGACCCACCGACGCGAGTTGAACTGAAACAGCCCGTTGGCCGGTCGCCGAGTCCGCCGGTAAGTTCGCAACGTTCGAAGGCTCCCGTCATGCTCCCGGGTCACGACCTTGCGCTGAGTGACGGCGAGACTGTTGTGCTGCAAGGCCGCATGCACGGCGTTGTCGTGGCTCTGCCCGCGATTTTCTACGCGGCTATTTCCATCTTTGCTTTCTTTTTTACTGCCATCCTCTACTTCGTGGCCCACGCAATCCTCGGCGCAATTACCATCGGACGACCGGCGTTGATGCCCCCCGGCTTCGGCCTTATGTTTCTCCTACCCGACATGCTGCTCCTTCCGGTTTTCCTCATCTTGACCATCCTCGCATGGCTCGCCCGGTCTCATGCACTGGTTACCCTGACCAACCGTCGGCTAATCATCAATCAGGGAGTCCTCAGCAGGACGACCGCGGAGCTTTTGCTAAGGCAAGTCGAGACGGTTGCAGTGCATGTGCCACTTCTGGGCAGGGCGTTCGGCTACGGAACGGTTGTCGTGCGCGGCACTGGCGGCGGCGTGTTCAGTCTCCCTTACATGCAGAACCCCCGGCAGCTATTCGCGAACCTCCAGCAGACCATTGATTCCTCCCGTAAAGCGGTCGGTCCTCAGTATTGACACAACGCGGATGGTCTGCGGACGCCGGAGCTGTGGAACGGTCGAGGCTGGGTTTGTCTTTTCTGCAAATGCGTTGCCCGGCGTGCCCTCGCCGCCCTGACGGAATCATGCCGGCAAGTCCGCAGCGCTCCGCGCGCGGGGAAGATGAAGCGCTGGACACACAACCGGACCGCGGTCAGCGCCCGCGGCTACAATGGGCTTGAATTACCGCCCGCCGCCTCACCCCTGTCTTCCCGTTCCCCGCGCTTGCCCGTAGCCCTCATAGCTTCAGCGAAGCGGGTCCCTGCTTGACCGCGGCTTCGAAGGTGGGCTATGAAAGCTGACGGGATCAAGCTGGCAAAAGCTTCCAAGAGCGCCTAACAAAACACGTAGCCGCAGGCTTCAGCTCCGACAGGAGTCGCGAGTCCTTCTCGGACCTGCGTTCGATCATGGGGATCTCGCGCCCTGAAGGGTGCGGCTACAGTCCAAGATCGGATTATGTTATGGTATCCCAACAATCGTGACGCCAAAACAGGTACTCGGCGATGAAAAAGGCCCGAAGCAAACAGTCGATTGATTGCGTTGCCCTGAAGCGGCGGGCCCAGGAGAAAACCCATGCCGATACGGAGCACATGTCGATTGCAGAGCAAATAGACTACTTCCGCCGGCGCGCAGGCTCAGGAGCTCTGGGTGCCTGGTGGAAGCGTGTGTCAGAGGGGTCAGCGCTTTACTGTTTACACACGGGGCACAGCGGTATCGGTTGTGGTGCACGTCGATCTCCGCGCCCTGCGTCGCGGCAGGCGCCCACCGGCGCACGAGGTCGGGGGACTGGCAGTGGTGGCAGACGGGTTTGTCGTTGACGCAGAGGTCGTGAAAGAGCTGCATCAGGCTGTGTTGCTGGCGGTTGGTCTTAGTGAGCCGGTGCGATTTCGGGGCAGTGGGTGTGGGGCACCCACCCCTTTATCCCCTCCGAGGAGGGGAGCGGGTAATGATCGCCGCCCCGGGGCCATTCCACCCACCACCCCTTTATCCCCTCCGAGGAGGGGAGCGGGTAATGGGTCTGTCATCGACTATTGACACGCCGAGCAGGCGCGCAAGGGGTCTCGCTTTTCGTCATTTTGGACGCGTGCGGTGCGGGGGCGATGACGGGCGGACGGGTCGACGGCGCGGCGCGATTTCATAATTACATTGACTTACGAGTTGCCTGCTGAGTCAATCTGGGGTGTGGGAATTGCATGAGCAGGTTCGAGTAAAAGGGGGGTACCATGCGGTAATATGAGTTCGCTGTTTGCGTCCAGAGGAGGTTGGGAGAAAAACTCCGGCCCCGGGCCATCCCGGCCGGGACGGTGGTGAATTGACTTGGCCATCGGCGAACCGTAAACTTTTTTGCGATGGCCAAGCAGAAGCAAACCACGTTCGCCGGCTGGCACGCGAAGGCGAGGCAATTCCTGGAGGGATCTCTTGCCGAGGGAGCGGATGCGCGGCCGGTCCTCCACAAACTGCGCACGGCCATTCACTTTATCGCGCTGGTGGTCCGCGGGTTCGTCGACAACCGCTGTCCGTTGCGGGCCGCGGCGCTGTGCTACACGACGCTGCTGGCGCTGGTGCCGCTGCTGGCGGTGGTCTTCAGCATCTCGAAGAGTTTCCTCCAGAGCACGAGCGCGGACCTGGCCCCGAAAGTGATCGACGCGATTGTTGCCCGGGTGGCGCCGCAACTCGAATACGTGCCCGCCGATGGCCCGACCTCCACCGCCGGTCCGATGGCGAAGGGCCACGTGGTGGTTTCGACACAGGCCCGGCGTGAGGTCGTCGACAGCATCCAGACGTTTATCGGGAACATTGACGCGGGAAAGTTGGGCACGGCCGGTACGATTTTGCTGGCGCTGGTGGCCGTGCGGTTGTTGATGACCATCGAGCAGACCTTCAATGATATTTGGGGTGTGCCGAAGGGGCGCTCGCTCTGGCGCAAAGTCGTGTACTACTGGACGTCGATCACGCTCGGGCCGATCGTCTTGTTTGGTGCGTTGGCGGTGACGGGGACCGCCGAATTCTCCGATGCGTTGGGCCGGGTGGTGTTGTTGCCTGACTTCCAGCGCTGGCTCCTGCTTCTGGCACCCTACGTCATCCTGTGGGCGGGCTTCTCACTGATGTACGGCTTGATGCCCCACACCCGCGTGCGGTTTCATGCCGCCGTGATTGGCGGCCTGGTGGGAGGGACGCTGTGGCAACTAAACAGCCAACTCAATACGATGTATCTGTCGCGCGTGGTCACCTACAGCAAGATCTACGGCGGCATGGGGATCGTGCCGGTCTTCCTGCTGGGCCTGTATTTCTCGTGGCTGATTGTGCTGCTGGGGGCGCAGGTGTCTTTTGCCGCGCAGAACGTTCACCTTTACATGCAACAACGCATAAGCGAGCGGATGGACCAGGCCCATCGCGAATTGCTCGCGTGCCGCGTTGTTCTTCAGGTGTGCCACAATTTCTTGCGCGGCATACGGCCACCCAATACCGAGGCACTGGCGAACCGACTTCACGCACCGTTACAAGCCCTCAACCAACTGGCCCACCGACTGGTCGAGGGGGGCGTGCTCGTGGAAGTTGCCGACGGTGAGGGCGGCTTGCAACCGGCCCACCCACCCGAGTCCATCACGATTGCCGACGTGCTGCATACCGTTCGGACGAGCGAAGACACCGGGGTGGAGACGCCGAAACACCCGGCTTCCGAACCGGTTGAGCAGATGCTTCTTGAGCTGGCCGCCGTAGTGCGGTCAGCCCCTGCGAATGCCAATTTCGCCGAGTTGGCAAGAAGGCTGGAATAGCGCCTTGGAGGGAGCTTGGCGGGCGAGGATTGGCAAGGCCCGGACGCAGGATGGAGTGTAAAGGAATCCATACACTGGCGGCCAATTTGTCTGGCAAACTTTACACTTGGAAGGCGCTTGGAATCGCGCCTAGCGATTCGTCACCACCAATGGGTATAAGGTAACTACCGCCACTATTGGTGGTTACGGGTGATGCTCACGTGGTAACCTGCGCGCCTTGTTTTTTGTGGCACGTAACCCGCTGGCTGTATCACTGGAGGAGTGCCTTCGAGCGGGTATAGGGCTCAATCGCAAGGCGCGCCGCATTGTGTCAAATGGGTCGCGGGTAGGGAACTGGTAGGACTGAGGGAAGGGTATCGGGTGTGTAACAAGGGAAATTCAGGCGAGGGCCGTAGCGCAAGGGGTGACGTGTCCGCTGGACGATTTCGAGCGGTGCGGGGAACGATCCGTTCCCGTCGTGCTCTCGGTGTGTCGATCCATTGGTCGGCGTCTCGCTTCGCCACCCAAACATTCTATGGGAAGTCTTCTTCCCTGCGGTCAACTTGAGGGAAAGCGTAGGGAACTTGTTGCGTAAAATACAAATTTTTATGGGGCGCCAGGGAGAGGGAGGGGTCGAGTTTGCCGTGGTCCTTCCCCTGTTTCTCCTGCTCATGTTCGCTTTGATCGACTTTGGCCGGTGGTACTGGATCAGGGAAACCTTGGAGAATGCCGTTCGCCAGGCGGGGCGGTATGCGGTGACAGGGCAATCCATGGCCGGCGACACGCGTGTGCAATCAATTACGACGGTTGCGACGAATGCGGCAGCCGGACTGGAAAATCTTACGGTCACGATCAGCAGCAGCCCGGATGCGCTAACCAATTGGATAGCAAACTCGGCTGGCGGCCCGGGCGATTTTGTAAAAATCGACGTTCAAACCACGTTGGGGTTTTTCACGCCCGGAATCGCCCGGTATTTCGGGCCGAACGGCAGCAACACGATTGACGACGCCGTGGCTTTTCGGAATGAGAATTTCCCGCTGAGCGAGGCGAACTGAGAAAACATGAACGAGATCTCCGCACAAACGAAGCCGGCAATCGCGCGGGCGCCCTGTCGTAATCAGTCCGGCCAGGCACTGGTCGAATTCTCTCTGGCGATGCTCCTGCTGGTTGTTTTGGTGTTTGGCCTCATGGACTTTTGTTCGGCCATTTACGAAAAGCAGTTGCTGGTAAACCTCAGCCGGGAAGGGGCCAATCTCTCCGCCCGCGGCGTGGGTGGATCCCAGTTGGGAGTCATGTCAAACGCGCTGTTTGCGGTGCAGGTCGAAGCCGAGCCGTTGAATCTGAGCAACTCTACCAGTGGCCTGCTCATTCTGACGGCACTGTCCAACACCAACGCCACTAGTGGATACTATGTCGTCAGTCAACAACTGCAGTCGGGTCAGTTGAACGCCAAGAGTCTGGTCGGACCGAATGGGGTGGGATCGGGCGCGACCATTCCAACCAATTTCATTGTGGGAGTAAACCATAATATCTATGTTGCCGAGGTGTTCTACAAATTCAACGTACCCGCCCCGCTTAAGAAGCTGATCCATATCAATGTGACCAATCAGTTTTATGATGTGGCGTACTTTCCGGGAGGCTGACCACGGATGCAAAGAAACCTTAACCGACAAGGCCAACGGGAAACTGGACGTGTGCGTGAGCGTGGCCAGATTCTGGTTCTGTTCGCTCTTTTTCTTACCGTGCTGGTGCTGTTTGTCGGATTGGGCGTCGACCTTGGGTTCGCCTACATCAGCCAGGCGCAATTGGCCAAGGCCGTCGACGCCGCCGCGTTGGCCGGCATGAGTAACTTCTACCTGGGAGCGGCCACAGCCACCGCCGTTGCCAACAACACGTTTACCGTCAATTTTGCGCCCAATAACAAGCAGCCGGGCTACATCCAGGGCACGCCAACCGTCCAGACAAGCTTCAGTGTGGACCAGTACAGCAATGAGTTGTTTACCGTTTCGGCATCGGCCACAATGAAAACTTTCTTTATTGGCCTCGCTGGGTTCCCGACCCTGAATGTCTCCGATTCCAGCACCGCGACACGCGCGCCGGTGGCCATAACCCTGGTACTGGACCATTCGGAATCCATGGATCCAGTAAATTGTGGTGGTGGCGCCGGCTGCACGGGTGGGGGCGAATATCTGCCCGCTGCCGTTGCGAACTTTATCAGTGTTTTTCAGGACAATGTCGACCAGGCGGCCGTCGTCACGTTCGGTTCCTCCGTGACGAACCTTCTTCCCATGAGCACCCCCTTCATCAGCGCGGTCACCGCGGCAGGCAACTATTTGTCGACAAATTGGGGCGGCGGCACGTATTCCGTCGGCGGCCTGACGAACGCGCTGCTTATCGAGAACAGCGTCGTTGTCCCTGCCAACCAGAACGTGGTCAAGGCGGTTGTCTTCTTTACCGATGGGCTGGCCAACATGATCCAATCGACCATTTCTTGCCCGACAAACCTACCAGTGGCTATACCGTGGAATTTCGGCGGCTATATCCCCAGCGAAACCGAGGCTGTCGATTTCTTTGCTACGAACACGGCGTTTGGTTACAGCTCCCAGGAGTTTAGTAATGTTTGCACGACTGCAACCTGTTGTGCTTCTCCCGATACGTACCAATCATTCGATGGTACGGCGCGGAAATTTACCATGGACAACGTTGTCTATGACGCGACAAACCAATGTCTTCTGGTCGCCAACCAAATGAAGCAAGCGGGGATATATGTCTATTGCATCGGCTTGACCGCGGCGTCCAACGGCGATGTCCCGGACCCGGGTTTTCTCGAGGAATTGGCGAATGCCTACGATCCCATCAATAATCCCACGTATAATTCCGCGCTGCCCGTCGGCGCGGCTCTGACCTCGGGCAACGGGGCCGATCTCACGGCGTTGTTTCAGCAGATCGCTGGCGATATCCAACTGCGTCTCATCCACTAGCTGGGTTTGGCATTTTTCATACCGCGAGTTCTCCTTCCCGCGGTTACCAGATGGGATGGTAATCACTGTTCAACCTGTGAACACTCGAAGTGTTCAGGTGAACTGGACACCTCTGTCCAGCGTGTCAAGGCAGGTGGACAGTCGGCTGACTGATCCCGCTCCGCATTCGTTGCGCCGCAAAAGTTAGAATCGTCACAACCCGCGCATTGACTGTACGTTACACCCCCCGAAGGCACCCACCTCCAAAGCCTTGTATTTATTGGCATAGCGGGCGCTATTAAATCGCCGACTTGGAGAAGTTGTCGTGGAGTTGCGGTGTGAACACAGGTCCCGTGTGCCTGGTTTTTGCCTAACGTGAACTGTTGTCCCGAAGCATTCGGGCGAGCGAGGGGACGATGTTGTTAACATGACTGAGAATTTGATTGTCAAAGAGTTGCAGGGGATCGCGACGAAACTGACGAGCGATCCGGACGTTCAAAAAGACCTGATGCAGGAGATGTTCCTGCATCTTGTCCGCATTCGGACGGTCGATCCCGACCGGGCCCTGAGTTGGTACCTGAAAAGCTGCGAATTTCACGCGCGCAATTTCCTCAGGCCGGGCGAGCACACCAGCTCGGCAAACGGAGAGCGGAACGGCGCGTCTTTCGACGAGATCATGGCTGGCGGCCACGAGCGCCACGGCATGGATCCGCGTTCCTCTTCCCCGCTGGTTGGTCAGATCGAGATCCAGGGTGAACTGATCACCGGCGATGTCCTGGACCTCATCCTTCCGCTGCTGTCCGAAATGCAGCAACAAGTCCTCTTCCTCCTGATGAAGGGTTGCGGCGTCCGCGAAGCCGGCCGCGAACTCGGCATCACCCACCCGGCGGTCATCAAACACCGCAAGAAAATCGCCCGCATTGCCCACGAACTTCTCCAAGAGTCCGAAGGCATCGGCGTCGCCGTCGCCGTCCGCGATGGCGCCAAGGAAAACGGGAACGGTCACGGCACCGAAGACAGTCACAGCAACGGAGACACGCACCAGGCAGTCTAGGGTACATGGCACACCGGGGACACATAGGGAAGACGTTGCTGTTGGCAGGGGTGGCCGCCCTCTGTCTTCTGCTGCCGATCCGGCTGCAAGCTCAGACGGCGGTGAACCTCAGTAATGGATTCTCTACCGCGACAAGCAGTATGACGACCAACATGGCGCTGGGAGCGACATGGAGCGGTGGTCAAACCCCCACGAACCAGAATAATGCTTTCATTGTTTTTACGAACACTCACTCCGGGGTCAGTTTGACCCTCACAAACGCGGCGTCCAACGTGTTCGTCGCCGACAGCCTGACCGTCACCAACATGTCGAAGGGCAGTCTCTCCGTGACATTCAGCGGCGCCGCCTTTTTTACCAGCGGCGTCGCTCAAGTCAATTTTGACGGCGGTGGGGACGGCAATGCTACCAGCACGATACTGACGTTCTCGAGCAACGTGACGTTCGGTGCCATGAACTTCATTGGCAACACGAACGGCACCAGTAGCGACTCTGCCACACTCACGCTGGCCGGGGCGTCGCAAGGCAACACCCTCCTGTTCACCGCCGGCGGCACGGAAAACAATTTTCTGATCATCAGCGGCACGCTGGGATTGACCAGCACCCTGACCGCGACGAACATCAATTCCACGAGTTTCGGCACGATCTCGGGCAATGCCACCGTTGGTAATGTGATCATCAACAACACTGCCACCAATCGTTTCACGATTACCGGCTCGACGATGAGCATTACCGGCAACGTGGCCAGCGTGGCCGGCGGGTTCACCCTGGCCAACAACGCCACCATTGCGCTCAGCGGCGGCGGCGGCTTGATCATCAGTAACGTCGCCCCGTTGCTTAGTGGGACATTGAACATTGGCAATCAAACCGTCACCGGCGACACGAACTGGTCCAACAGCGGAACGGTCGCGTTGGCCGGCGGCTACATCGTCGGCAACAATCTTACCAACAACGGTACAGCCACGCTGCTGGGCTACGGCAATCTTTCCAATGTCGTCGTCAACCTGGGGACGATCTGGGCGACCAACAACACCCTCGCCTTCGCCAGCAACATTGTTCAAGGCGGAACAGTGACGATTGGCAGCGGCAGCACGATCAGCCTGCTTGGGTCTGGCGCCTTGACGAATTACGGCACGATCAACCTCGTTGGCGCGGCGGGTGCGGGCAATAATGCCGTGCTGAACCTCGGCACCGCCGTGTTGACCAATCTCGCCAATGGCACGATCACGGGCGGCGGCATCATCCAGAACGCTTCTCAAGTGGTCAATCTGGGTACGATCCGCGCGACCAACACCGCGATGGAATTGCAGTTCACCAACGCCAATACTTTCGGCAACGCCGGCACGATCGGCGCCAGCACGGGCGCGACACTGACGTTCGGTGCGGGAGGCGTCGGCAGTGCGATCATCACCAACTTCGGCACCATCAACCTCACCGGTGGCACTCTGCTCAGCGGGAACATCACCAACCTCGCCAACGGTCTCCTCAGCGGCACGGGCACAATCACCGGTCCTGTGGTCAACCAGGGCAGCATGAGTTGGGGCGGCACGATCAGCAACAACTTCATTCAGACCGCTGGCACAAACTTTCTATCGGGCAACGCCACGATCACGGGCAGCG